>Ga0209777_10008872_pt1 | contig 10929 bp, 8 predicted proteins | sample FrelakmetHBP12HB_FD_187147 | JGI IMG/M metagenome (GOLD analysis project Ga0209777, IMG submission 187147) | Freshwater lake sediment microbial communities from the University of Notre Dame, USA, for methane emissions studies -HBP12 HB (SPAdes)... | ecosystem: Environmental > Aquatic >... | reverse complement strand
TGGCGCGCCTTATAAGTGAGGTCACCAAAAGGAATTCAGTGAATTCAATAACTAATAATACAGAAGAGGCTTAATGTTTTAAGAGTAATCTGGAGATTGAGAGAAACGCATGGAACCTGAAATAGAATTAGGTGTCTTAAAAAGAAAGCTGGAACGGAAAAAGATAGGGGATATACTTGTTAACAATAACTTGATAAGCCACGAGGATTTAGAGGGCGCCTTATCCCATCAGCAAAAACATGGCGGCCGGCTCGGGGAAATACTTATCAATCAAGGAAAATTGACCTGGGAAAATTTATCATTAATACTCCGGGACATCTATAAGATACCTTATGTTGACCTCAGCGAAGAGAATATTCAGCATGAGGCAATACGCATTATCTCAGAAACATTTGCCAGAAAAAATTTAGTCCTCCCGATGAAGGTAACCGAAGAGTCCTTAACCATCGCCATGGCCTATCCGGACGATATCCGAAATATACAGGAAATCAGAGCTATCTCCAAGAAGCGGGTCCTGGTGAACCTGGCCATGCCGAAGGAAATCGAACGTGTCATCAATATCCATTATAAGTCTGATAGTGAAATTGAAAAACAGATAAATGAGATACTCGTTGACGAAGAACTCAAGGGCCTGGACAGCCAGCAGGTTGATGAAAATACACCGATTGTAAATACGGTCAACATGACCATTAAAAAGGGTGTACAAAGCCGTGCCTCGGATATACATTTCGAGCCGCAGGATGAAGGCCTGCGCGTGCGCTATCGTATTGATGGTATACTATCTGACATGTTTTCTCTCCCGTTATCTATCTATCCATCGTTACTATCGAGAATAAAAATCATGGCGGGGATGGATATCGCGGAAAAAAGAAGGCCGCAAGACGGGAAATTTTCCATTACCATTGATAATAGAGAAATTGATATCCGCGTTGCTACCCTGTGCACTGCCCGCGGAGAAAGAATAACCCTGCGTATCCTGGACAAATCAATGAACCTTTACGGCTTGGCGGGGCTGGGTCTCTTACCTGATATGCAGACAAAATTGCAGGATATTTTAAAGAGCTCATTTGGCATGATGTTAATCGGCGGTCCTACCGGTTCAGGTAAAACGACATCGCTGTATTCTTTCATCAATCACCTCGATAAAAATGAGCTTAATATAATCACTATCGAGGACCCGATTGAATACACCTTCAGTCAAATCAGTCAAACGCAGGTCAACCCTAAAGCGGATATTACTTATGCCAGCGGCCTCCGGGCGATTCTTCGCAGTGACCCTGATGTCGTGCTTATCGGTGAAATACGCGACCAGGAAACCGCGAAAATAGCCGTGCAAGCCGCCTTGACCGGGCACCTCCTCCTGGCATCGATACACGCTAACGATGCGGTAAGCATCGTTTCCAGATTGATTGACCTGGGGATAGACCCGTTTCTCATCTCGTCAACGTTGATTGCGGTAATTTCGCAAAGGATGACGCGTGTCATCTGCAATTACTGTAAGAAAGAAAAACCGCTCACCCCTGAGGAAAAGGCTATTTATGAAGAAGAAATGAAAGAAGAAGCGCCGGTCGGTTATATCGGGACCGGGTGCTCGTTCTGCGCCCACACCGGGTTCCTGGGGAGAACTGGCATATTTGAATTGCTGGTCATGACCGATGAAGTCAGAAATGCTATCCATAAAAATGCATCACATGATGAGATAAGGAAGATAGCTATCAGGCAGGGAATGAACCCTTTAAAGAGAGACGGGCTTTTGAAAGTAAAAGCCGGAATTACCACCGTGAACGAGATAATGCGCTGCGTGCATTCCGTAAGCTTATAGAGGATTAATTCGCCCTGGAGGCAATACCCGTGAAAGAATATAAATACACCGCTTATACAATTGATAAAAAGATCGTCAGTGGCACCCTAACGAACATATCTGAAGCCGGGGCCGCGCAGGCTGTGCTCAAACTTGGCTATCACCGCATTTTAACGCTACAATCCTCCGACAAGAAAACCTGGCTGCCGAATTTAACGTTCGGTATAAAAATGCACCAGATAAAGGAAAAGGAAATTGCAGCCTTCTCGAACGATTTATCCAACATGCTAAGTTCCGGTATAACACTGGTTAGCGCGCTGCAATTAATACAGCAACAAACCGCTAATAAAACGCTTAAAAATATTGTGTTCGATATTATCAATATGATTCGTAACGGCAATTCCTTCTCAGGAGCGGTGCAGAAACATGGAGACGTCTTCTCGGAGACGTATTTTGAGGTTATCAAAGCCAGTGAACAGTCCGGGAATCTTGAACAGGGATTGGGATATTTAGCGACCTATTTAAATAAGCAAATAGAGACGAAGAAGCGTTTGAAGCAGATATTTAACTACCCCATAATAGTACTTTCTCTGGCTTTTGTCATCGCGGGCTTCTTGGTTACCAAAGTATTGCCCTCACTAATCGATATGTTCGGACAGTTGAATGAAAAGCTTCCCTTTATTACCAGGGTAACGATGGGGCTATCTCAGTTCCTGGTTAATAATACCCTCACGATTATTGCCGTCATACTGATAATAATCGCTGCCTCCTATTTATATTTACGCTCTAAAAACGGCAAGGTGACACTTACACGCTTTTTACTTAAGATTCCCGTTATCAAAGACCTTTTATTGCGGACTAATTTACTCACCTATACAAATATGGCGTCGATGTTGCAAAAGGCGGGGCTGTCACTTCTCGTTGTTACCTATCATTGTGCGCAGACGGTTAAGAACGTCTACATCCGTGAATCTCTCTTTCAGGTACGTAATCAACTAATTCAGGGGCGTTCCCTTTCCTCCGCGCTGCGCTCCACTAATCTATTTGATACCGTGTCACTCGAAAAGATAGCTATCGGAGAGAAAACCGGAGACATCAATTTAGCTTTTACGAATATAGCTTTAGGCTATGAGAAAGCGATTGATGATAGTATCAAAGCCTTTTTAGCTTTTATTGAGCCGTCCATCATTATCGGTATTGCTTTAGTCGTAGGCTTGTTAGCTCTTAGCATAATTACGCCGATGTATACATTAGTAGGGTCATTTAAATAGAAAATATGATTGCCCATTATTTGGCATTACCGGGAGGCAACGCAAATGTTAGCTAAAAGAATTATCATCGCAACTATTACAGTTCTTCTTCTGGTCGCCTTCGCGCGCTGGGGCACTGATTTCGTTCAAGCTCGCGTAACGGATTCTTCAAAGTCGAAAAAAGCCGAACTGACAACGCAGATTGAAACTGTGAACAAGTCCATCGCCAATATACCTCAACCAGACGAACAATTGATGTCCAAATTAGCTCGACTTGAAATGGAACTGCAAGAAGAAGGAAAAGCAATCCCAGAGTCAATGGATAGCACGGTGGTGATTAATTCCATACTTAAGCTTGCTCAGTCCTGTAATGTTACGGCGACGCCACTCCAAACTACTGACTGGACAATAATTGATGAGAACTACCTGGTTTACACCCTGCAAATAAAGACGGAGGGAAGTTATGAGAAAATTGCCACCTTCATCGACCGACTGGAAAACGAGCTGTTTGAAAACCTGATAATAGTCAGCCTGGAAATTTCAGGCGGTTTAGTAACGGGTGACGAGCCAGATTCCGCCAGTTTGCAGCTTGCGATATATACCAGAAAATAGCCCGCTAAAGGAGCACTATGAAATTTTCAACGATACACATTTCTTCTACCAGTATTAAACTAATGACCATAAAGGGAAACTCAGTCTTTAAATGGGATGTGCTGCCCCTGGAACCGGGGCTGGTCAGAGACGGAAGGATAGTGGACCCGCCGAGAGTAGGAGAGGTTATTGATAACTTGTTCCGTTCCGCTTCGGTACCAAAAAACAACGTGATTATTACCGTATCCGGCTTGCCTTACACCTATCGGTTGATGGACTTCCCGAAGATGAACCCGAAGCTGATTCAAGAAGCGATAAACAATAACCTGTCAAGCGAGTTTACCGTACCTGTTGAGAATCTCTACGTATCATGGGCTCCGATTAACACCAAACAGGACAGTATTGAATACTTTGTCATCGGCGTGGACCGTCAATTTGTTGATTCTATTATCGAGACCGTCAAATTCGCCAGGATTACTAACTGGTCTCTTGATATTCAGCCACTGGCACTGGCGAGAGCGGCCGCTCAAACCGATGCTATTATTGTCTCACTGGAGCATGACTATGTTGATATGGTGCTGGTGCAGGGCGGACAGGTTAAGGATATGCATTCAGCCAATGTGGATATGGATGTGGATGGCTCCAATCGAGGAAAATATCTTGATATGTTCTCCAGCGAACTGGCCAAATTAATTTCGTATCACTCCAACACGAAAAATGTTGCAGCTTTGAGTAACGATATAACGGTAATCCTTACCGGTGAAGCGCTGACCGTTTTTCAAAAAACAGCCGCTAAAGAAAACATCCTCGAAGCGCTGAGAAATGTAACCGGGTATCCTGTTCAGTTTCTGGAGACAGGGGTATCATATCCAGAATACTTCATTGAGGCCAACTACGCCACTAATATAGGACTGGCCCTCCGTAGATTGAAAAATAAATCGAAGACGAAGACGGAATTTCATGATATCAAATTAGACATATTACTGGGAAAGTTTGATAAGAAACCCCAGACCCTGTCTATCAGCTACATCATCCTGCCGGCGGCACTGGTGATAATCGTTGTGGTTGTCATGGCGATTACCAGCGGTCAGCACCAGAACAAAACGGATATAACCAAACTCCAAAACGAATTGAGCCTTGCCCAACAGAACCTCGTATCCCTGCGCTCGGAACAGTTACAAGAACAAAAAATACAGGACCAGATTAATACCGTTACGGCCGATATACAGGCATCTCAGTCAGAATATAACCAATTGCTCGGCGAAAGAGGGAAAGACTCGCCGAACCTTGCTCGCGTTACCTCCGCTCTTCCCAGCGGCGCGGATTTCCGCCTGATTGCTATAGATAACAGTCAAATTACAATATCCGGAGTCGTGACTGACCCGTTTGACGTGATTACATATACCGGTTCTCTAACAGAATCAGGGTATAAAATCCTTAATATTCAATATATCGGTGAGGTAGAAGATAAAATAACATACCCTTTCATAGTAGTAATCACTGAACCCTCTAGCCCCAACGTTCAACAGTCTAAATAGGGAAGATAGAGAGAGAGAAAATGCAACACTTAAATGATTTGTTAAAAAACCTCAGAGAAAAGGATGCCTCTGACCTTCATTTAAAGGTCAACACCAGACCGATGATGCGTATGAATGGTGAATTGATATATATCGATGACATCGGCGAAGTAAATAATGATATCATGCAGCAGTTCTTTGCACAAATTACTTCTGAAAAACAAAGAGAGCTTTTCGCTAGGGATAAAGAATTAGACTTCTCATATGAAGCCGGAATAATCGGTCGTTTCCGCTTCAGCGCTTACATACAGAGAGGCTCCTTATGTCTGACCTGCCGTTTAATACATGCCAATATTCCGACCATAGATGAGCTATTACTTCCGAACGTATGTAAGGGACTCGCTCTGAAAAGCAGCGGCCTGATCCTAATCTGTGGTCCGACGGGCTGCGGAAAATCAACCACACTGGCCGCTATGATTGGCTATATGAATGAAAACACCAAGAAAATGGTCATTACCATTGAAGACCCTATCGAGTATCTGCATCAGGACAAGTTATGCTCTTTTTCCCAGCGTGAGGTTGGCATGGATACCCAGTCTTTTTCCACTGCTATCAGGCATGCGCTGCGTCAAGACCCGGATGTTCTGCTGATAGGAGAGATGCGCGACCTCGATTCAATATCCAACACGTTGACCGCTGCCGAGACCGGCCACCTGGTTTTAACCACGCTCCATACCCCAAATGTAGTCAATGCCATCGACCGAATTATCGACGTGTTCCCCCCCCACCAGCAGGAGCAGGTACGTATTCAATTGGCAGACATATTGGCCGGCGTGATTTATCAGAAACTGATACCCGGCATTGGCGGCTCCAGTCGAGTTGTCGCCTGTGAGGTTATGCTAAATAACCAGGCGGTATCCAACCTCATCAGATCCAAGAAAAATTATCAGCTGATGACGGTGATTCAGGGCGCCGGTGATAGAGGTATGCAGACACTTGATGACGCCATCTTCAAGTTATTCAGAGAAGGCCGAATCAGCCGCGACCAGGCTTTGGCAAGCTGCGTAGACCAGGCACAGCTAAAAGATAGAATGACACAGCGTATCAGTGCTAATGGTTCCAGATGATAACAGGTGGACGGATAATGTCAACGAATAAATTATCTATTATTGATGCCGGTAATAAGCGATGAAAAGTCAGCGAGGGTCTACACTGATTGAAGTAGTTGTTGCCCTGGCATTGCTGGGTATTATCGGGGGAGCCTTTCTTAGCGCCCTGGCGACAACCTCCAATTCCCGTGCTATTTCTAATGAGCATACCGCCGGCAGAGTCATAGCCGCATCACAGATGGATACTATCCTGGACGAGCCTTACTTCTCCTCCTATGGTTCTATACAGGTTCCTCCAGAGTATAACGGCTACACAACTGCAATTGATATTGATAATTTATTTGACGGCAACCTTCAGAAGATTACGGTAACGGTAAGGCATCACGACAAAGATATTACGACACTAGAGAGCTATAAGGTAATTCGATGATATTAGGCAAATCAGGGCGTATTTTAAGTAGTCGGCGAGGATTTACGCTGATTGAGATAATGGTGGCGCTGGCGATAATTAGCTTTATTGGCATCGCTGTCAGCACGGCTACTTTCCAGATACTTCATCAGAGTGTCAGGAATAGGGATTACACAACGGCCAGCCAGTTTACCATGAATGCCATACATTGGATCAGCCACGACGCCGAGATGTCTCAGACCGTACAAACAGGCGGGGCTTCGGGGTTCCCGCTCTCCTTAAGCTGGATTGATTGGGGTAGTTCCGTATACCGGGTTGTATATTCCATAGAAGGCGGTACACTCAAAAGGAGTTATTCCGTTAACGGCGGTGGGTCGGTCCAGACCATTTTGGCTCAATCCGTTAATACGATTTCTGAAAATACTAGCTGTGAATACGATAGTAAAGTTCTCACATTGCAGGTGACTGCTACCGTTGGCAAAGGTGCATACGCCACCAGTGTGACTAATGTGCGTAAAATATTTATGAGGTCTATGCCGTAAACTAATATGAAAATGAATAAACTAGCCGATAATAAACCAATAATACGCCGTAAAGAGAGCGGCCAGGCTCTAATTATTGTTCTGGTATTACTGATGGTTGGCAGCCTGATACTCTCCCCGGTACTCTCCCTTATCAATAACTCACTCAAAGACGGGCAGTTATATGATAGGAAAATGAATGAAAGTTACGCCGCAAAATCGGGCATTGAAGATGCCACCTGGCAAATTAAAAATGCCCAACTCGATGCTTTATTCCATAACCCGGACTATAATACATATGACTACAATACAGTCTGGTCATACAGCTTAAATGAGCAAATAAACAACTTGACGACTAACGTCAGTATACAAAACATCTGGCTTCCTAAAGACCTGCCGATACCAAATCCCGGTGAAGCCAAATCCATCATCGATTCAAACAAGCTGATAGTCACCGGCGATACGATAGAGACGAGTATTATCCTACCCGATTCAAGTAAAATCTCAGAATATCGGGCCAAGATTACCTATTACCCGGAAGCCAGTGAGAATTTAACTGTAGCCAGCTTTGGAGTATGGCTGCCGCGTGGTTTTGTGTACTATACTGATTCGACCCACAAGTGTAGCCTCCAGAGCAACCCTATTTCAGACCATCCCGTGATGGTAACCACATCACAGTGGGCCGGTAATCAAGCATTAATCTGGAGTTACAGTTCACCGCCTACGTTTCTTGAATTACCTGCCGGGGGAACGCTACCCTTGACCGCAGATATAACTTTCTACTTCAAACCCTCCGACCAAACGCAGCCCAATTTAAAACCTGATGCCGTTCCCTGGATAAAAACAGCAAATGGCTCGGCTTATGGTATTCCTTATTCCTGGGATGCAGATATCAAGGTCTACAAGGTGAGGTCTGTGGTAGATGCTACCATGGTTGAAAGCTATTTTGCTAAATCCGAGCTCCGACAACTTCAGCAAGCCATCTCCGGGGATTACTACGCCACCGGTAATTCTAACTTGTCAGCATCAGGCAGCAGCAAGCAACGTACCGTTTGGCATGATCCCAGCACAGCCGCCGTTACCAGCACCAATATTCCTCCAGATGCCGATGTAGCTTACGCTTTCCTTTACTGGTCAGGCTGGAAAAGTGAAGATTCTATTACAAGCATATTCAGCGATTCCTGCTCCAGCTTACCCGGCAATTGGACCTGGAATGCGAGTACCTCAACCTGGAGCGCGAATAGCGGCTCCGGCAATCCATCTCCATCTTTTAGGGGCAACTATGGAGGCACACACACTGTCAGAGACCTTACCCTGGCAAGCCCGCGGGATCTAAGCGCTTACAGCACGGGCGGGGTAGTAACTCTCTCCTGGGACCAGTGGGTTACTTCACCGCAAGGGAACCAAAGCGTTACCAGTGTCCCGGCCAGCGATGATTCAAACACAGGTGGATTCACTACGTCCCCACTTTGGAGTAGAGTTGATGAAACCACCCCTGTAGACTCAGACTACATTACGGGTATAACCGACGGGGGGGGTAGAGCCACATTCGGGTTTAATGCTTTTACTTTGCCGGCCAGTGCAAATATAACTAACCTGACAATTTATTTCCGCCACCTAGCTACATCAAGTTCTGGTTCGGCTAAAGCCGGCGTAAGCTTAAAAGTGGGTAACACTTACTATGATAATCTCGGTATGGTTACACCTTCCAGCTATTCATGGACTACTTCGTCTTATATAGCTTCAAACAATCCCAAAACGGGGCAACCGTGGACTGTGGATGATATTAATGGCACCGGGGCTAATCCTTTACAGAAGTTTGGTGTATCAAGTAACGACTTTAGTCCTGACGTTAGATTCTCGATGGTCTACGCGGAAGTAAATTACACCATTACTGTTTCTGCCAATGACGGCTTGGACTATTATCTTTCTAAAAATGGCACCAGCTGGTCCGGGGCTGTACAGGCATTCCGCGGCAATATCGGCACCTCACCTACTACTTTCAGCACCACGATACCTACCGCGTACCTAACCAGTGGCTTCAAGATTAAATTCTCCCTGGTCGGTTTTAGCGGTACCGGACAATATGCCAACCTGGATAATATTACCATTGAGGGCGAGTCGCCCGATACCTCGGTTGTCTTTAAGATAGACGCCGGGACAGGCTATAAACAGGTGTACTTTGATGCTAATGGCAACCCACAGCAAGGCAGTCAGGAACTAACAGCCAGTAGAGGTCAGCTATTGCGTAACTATGCCGATGGCAATCCGCACGGTTATTCTTATTCCAGCTTTAAGGACGTTACCGCTCTGGTACGGAAGTACAGTAAAGCGCCAACACAACCGGCCACCAACTGGCCAGGTTACGCAACCTACGGCGTGGGTGGCATTTCCGCCAGTACGTCGCCGTCTGATGAATGGGCTTATGCCAACTGGTCATTGATAATAATCTACACCAGCCAGGCCACCCAGGGGCACCAGTTATATCTCTTCGATAAGTTTATTTACTCAAATCAGGACACGGACCACGGCGTGAATGTTGACTTCGACGGTGACGGACTACCCGGGGGCTATATCTCCGGTTTTATAGTTCCGGAGCGGATTACGGGAGTCGCCGGCATCACAGTTACCAGCGGTGGTTCCGGCTATACATCGCCTCCGACGGTCACCGTAACAGGTAACGGTTCAGGCGCCACGGCTGTAGCGGCGATAGCTGCCGGTAAGGTTACCGCTATTACAGTTACCGATGATGGCCATAATTATACCACCCCTCCCACTGTCCTCTTAACGGGGGGTGGGGGCGGCGGCGCAACTGCTCAAGCATTATTGGATGCTAATGCGGCCAAGATGACTTGCTTCGTGGGCGAGGGTGATATCTGGTACGACGGCGACTATGTAGCCATGAACGGGACCAAACTCTGGGATGGCACCAATACCACCAGCAATTCCAAGAGTAACCCTAACAACGTTTTCAATAGCACTTCCATGGGGTTAGGATCTTATGACGGGATAGATATTGATACGCTCGGCATTGACCCTCCCAACGGTCAATATATCACCTGGGCAAGTAATATATTGAAACCGGGAGATACTTCCGCCCAGGTAGACATGGTTACCCATACCGATGTCTGGAATGTAATATATATTATTCTCTCATTCCGAAGTAAGACGACGATGGGTGGGATTCTGAGTTATCGTATCGTTAATTAGGTTTATTGACCACACCCGTTCTCCAGACAAGTTTTTAAGATTACTTTTACTGGAAATAATTTCACTTATTCTGTAGCGATTTATGCGAAAGCAACTATTTCGCTCGGGCAGCCCGGACTATAATCTACTTGCATAAATCAAAATTAAAACAAGTATATTGTCGGGTAACCATCGCTTGTGCTGCTGTGTAACAGGTGGATGCCAGCAACTATCATCTTGATAAGAAGTAAAGTTAAATGTTAAGATTGAAGGCAAGTTCAAAAGTTCTGCCTATTGTCCCCCTGGCTCCACCAAAGAGGACTATTCCACAGAAAATTCCGCAAGTGATCTTCGGGTTGCTCTGATATTAAAAGCTAGCATAGCCAGGTATCTTAAGAGACTCTGAGCTTTGTGTTTCTGGTGGAGACGGGGGAGGGATGGACTCCACCAGAAACACGGACGAGCCTTCAAGGGGCTCGTTTAAGATACGGATATCAGACTCTTCACGAGAAGCCGCCACCTGGAAGACAGGTTTAAAAGGC
>Ga0209777_10008871_pt1 | contig 10930 bp, 8 predicted proteins | sample FrelakmetHBP12HB_FD_187147 | JGI IMG/M metagenome (GOLD analysis project Ga0209777, IMG submission 187147) | Freshwater lake sediment microbial communities from the University of Notre Dame, USA, for methane emissions studies -HBP12 HB (SPAdes)... | ecosystem: Environmental > Aquatic >... | reverse complement strand
TCCAGTTTGTTAACACTATACATCAGCGCCACTTTGAGCGGCTACAGATCAAGCCTCCGGCTCTGGTGAAGGTGCATGCCTGATTTACATTTTAAAAAAGGAGGGGTAATGCTTGAAATAAATGTCCCTGGTTTTGGAATAATAAGGCTTGAACATCTGGTGTGTGATTTCACCGGGACCCTCTCTGTTGACGGCAGGCTGCTGCCCGGCGTGAAAGAGCAAATCGAGAGGCTCGCGCAACTCGTTACGGTGCACGTGGTAACTGCCGACACCTGCGGAACCGCCAGAGATGAGCTGCAGACTATGCCGTGCAGCATTACCGTGCTTTCCGCTGCCGACCACGATATCCAGAAAGAGAACTATGTAAAAAAGCTCGGTGCTGACCACGTGGTTGCTGTGGGCAACGGCAACAATGACCGGAGGATGCTGCGTGCGGCCCGTCTGGGGATAGCGGTAATAGAAGGGGAGGGCGCTTCAGCACAGGCAATGATGGCCGCCACGATAGTAACGAGAAACATTGCTGATGCGTTCAATCTGCTGCTCAACCCGACGCGGTGCAAGGCAACGCTTAGGTTTTGAAAGACAAAAAGGTTAATAGGTTAAAAGGGTTCGAGGGTTCAAGGGGCCGAGGGGAAAGAGTAATCGGTAAATTGGTAAATAGGTGAATGGGTTAATCGGTGAATCGCTTTGTTACTATTGTCTATATGTCGATTGATTATTGCGTAATAACTTAGTCCTACGATTCATAAATTCGATGTCGAATTTACTCACTCAGGACTTAGTGCGGTTCGACAGGCTCACCGCCCTGAGCTTATCGAAGGGCTGAGTGAGCATTGCAAGGCATTTCTTTGGATCCCATACGTCACCGTATTTGCGAATCGAAGCACTTAGATTGAATATGACAGCAGTATAGCAGTAATTTGAATTCGCTCTGACATATTAGAGATGACTTTTTAATGAAGCAGTGAATTTTTAACGCATTGAGAATTGTTGCGATAGATAGCAGAAGTCTGCACTTTATTGCTTAAAAAATTCACCACAACATATAGGTAAATGCAGCAACTATTCTAATTTATCGATAAGTGGCCTTATTCTTTACAGGATGATTGATGGCGGTAAAAAACTTTTTGGTTAAAGAAGTTTACCGCCTGTTCTGACTGAGCGGGATGGGGCTTCCCGGAGTTTAATTATTAATTGCAGATATAAAAAACACTGCCTTCATTAATTGCCGGATTTGCGTCGCGCAAAGTAAAGCAGCACAGAGAAAAGAACGAGAATACTGAAACAATAAAACAGGGTCTGGCGCATCGCCTGCGCTATGCAGAGCCACTGCTCGCCGGCATAATATCCAGCCATGACAAAACCTGCTGACCACACTAAACCGGCCGGGTATGCATATACTGCAAACACAGGGAAACGGATTCCGGCTACCCCGGCGGCAAACGGTGAGGCCTGGCGCAGACCAGGTATAAAATAGCTGCAAAACAGTGCCGGCCCTCCCCTGCGCTCAAGCATAGCGCCGGCCCGGTTTAACCATTTTTCACTGATGCGAACAGCGGGACCCCATTTTCTGATAAGATAATTACCGGCACTTCTTCCTAAGCTGTAGGTTATGGTAATACCGCATATACTGCCGGTAAACGCCGCCATAATGGTTGCGAAACCCTGTAAATTCCCCGCATAAACAAGGTATCCGGCAGAAGCCAGGAGCAGCTCATCCGGCAGCGGAATGCCCACAACGCCACCTGCAAGCAGGGAAAATAGCGCCAGGTATCCGTAGGCTGAAAGCCAGTGCAAAACAGTTGCCGTCGTCATGGGGGATTCAATTTGTTACTGAAGCTTGTTTTGAGTAAATTCCCCGAGCCCTGCGAAATAAGCGATAAATCCTCAATGAATCAGCAACAGGATGGAAGTGGGATGACCGGTTATTGCCAAAATAGATAGTGGGGATCGGCACGGTGGTGATCTTGCGGTGCTTCTCCAGGGCGAGCAGAAGCATGCTGAGTTCTGTTTCATACCGGCCGCCCTGCACGGTAGAGAGTATTTCATGAACAAAACTCCTGCTGAAGGCGCGATACCCTGATTGGGTGTCAGCAGGAATCCGTGGATAAAACATCTGCAATAGCCAGTATGCCAGCATATTCCCGATACGGCTTTTGAAGGGGATCATTTCAAGTCCTTTAATGCGTGTTCCTATGACCAGATCTGAATGTTCCTGCATGCAGGCGTGCGCCAGTTTTTGAATATCAGCGGGCCGGTGCTGCCGGTCGCTGTCGAGCGTGACCAGAACCTCGAACGAAAGATTTTCCAGCGCATAACGAAAGCCCTCCAGCAAGGCTTCCCCCTTACCGCGATTAGCCGGGAAAGAGCGGACAATGACACGCCCGTTCAGCTCTGCCGCGACAGCGCGCAGCACTTCGCCGGTGTCATCTGTGGAGCCATCATCTATAGCAATTATATGGTGAGCGTATGACGCGGCATCACGAACTATTTCACCGCATGAAGACGCCACATTGTAGCAGGGTACCACGCAGCAGACGGCAGACGACACGGCACTCTCTGGCTCTTGTTCTGAGGTCAACGGTATGCTGCTCGTCTGTGGCCTACAGACCGGAACCGCCCGCCACCCGGCAGTATCACAAAAACCATATCGCTGCTGCAATTTAACAAACACCCTTTGCGGCGACTGCATGACTGAGAACGGTATGACCATAGTACCCCGGAACAGGCCACCGCTATAATGGCCTATGCCGACTTCTTCTCCGGACAAAACATCACGCAGTGCTACCCTTTCTGTTTTTACGGGGATATCAACACAGTAACATGTGCTGCCGCCGGACGAGGCATCGGTTGCGATATACAGCTGCGCTTTGCCAAATCTGCCGAAACGCTTCCGGATAGTAAGAGAAAGATGCAGCGATGCATCAGCTGCATCAAACGCCCTGTCCACCGGGTGTGCAGGATCATATTCACCGGGATCCGCTATGGTCAAAAAACGCTCCTGCTGAGTTGCATACGCAAGAAACCGGCGATGGCTCAGCACCAATTGCGTCTTATGACACAGAATGGCTTGAGACTTGATGACTTTTTGTTCGGGAGATAAAAAACACTGAATCAGATTGTGCGCCGGTAATGCGGTTCGCTTATAATGCACGAGATAACTGATCTCCTGCAGGCCTTGCGGGGGTGGTTCAAACTGTTTGAGAGCAAAGCGCACCAGGACGCCGAGCGCATTGTGATCGGGATGGAGATCATGTAAAGATGGTGAAACCAGCAGGGTTGGCTGCCAGGAAGAAATTTCCGCCCTGATGCGTTCAGCTATGCTTTTACTTTCCTTGAGCAGGATTTCGGTAAGGCCCTGATCCGGATACCCCCAGAACACCGCGTTTTCTGAAGCAATACCGAGGCTTGTCAGGGAAGCTAATGCTTCAGCACGGCGACGTGCTCCCCACCGAACCCGGTCGGCGGCTCCGATTCGCCAGCGCCGCTCGCTCACCCGCTGCGGCCAGGGGTTATTATCACCATCGGTGGCAAAGATGATCCGGATTGAAGCTCCGGCTTTTGCAGCATTCTGTAACAGCCCGCCCGTTGCAAGTGCCTCATCATCAGGATGCACAACAAGTACCATGACCCTGGCATTTTCTGAAAAAGCTATCGCTGACCTCATGGAGACACTTCTTTCAAATGAAGGGGGAATATCCACGCTCATATGCCCGTTCCCATAGAAGAGCGCACCCATCATAGGGTGCTGACAAAAGCAGCTCGTGATGCCCGGCTTGTAAAAAACGGGCACCGGTATACGGCGTTCCATCCAGCTTGCCGGAAACGTGACCAGTTTTATTAATAACCACGTATGATGCAGGGAGTCGGACATCAAATGAAATAGAGCTGTTTTTATCAGCATCAGGCTGCAGTAATTTGCCCGCTACCCGCAGCTTACCTATACTAATATAATTCTGCTGAAGAAAAGACCGTGTCTTCTCTGGAAAATGGTTATTGTCGAGTGTCGCAACACAGGTATGTGTTGCCATCAACCGTTTCGGGATATCATCAGTCAATAGTCCGCGCTTAATCCGCTCTCTGGTGATCTTTTCCAGAATATAATAGGGTGAACGCTGCCGGAAGATCGTCTCACCTTTCAGGTCAGCGACATAGTCACTCGGTTCCGTAAGCTGGAGCACGTCTCTCAGAAGCTGCATGTGATGTTGTGTACGGTCATGCCACGGCGCTCCTTCTCCAAGAGCAAGGATTGAAATCACTTCCAGAAAAATAGTTAGATAAACGAGCCCCCATCCGGGGCAGAGAAAAGCTCTCCATTGTCTGATTGGATAATGTGCGATCAATGCCGCATCAAGGCTCAGAATCGCCTGTGTAAGGATGACAACAAAGAGTGGATAAAAAGGCAGATAATGCTGCAATTCCAATACCGGCCAGAAAGCTTTTAGAGCCGCTACGTAAATACCTCCGGTAAAGAATATAAAAATCCATCGGGCTCTCCGGCCTTGATGGGCAATATTCCCAGCGATAATCCGCGCACTCCCGTAAAGCAGTGTCAGGGCGGTAGGAAAAATAAAAACCCGCGTATAAAATTTATGCCACAAGCCTATGCCGGGGAAAACATTATGTCCTATGGTCCCGTAGAAAAAAGGGCCCAGGTCTCCCAGCCAGTAAAAATATAGTACCAATGCCGCAGGAACTACAGAAAGCCCGGCAAGCACGGCAGCACCATAGATACAGAGTCGTCTTGCCCCATAGTTTGAAAGATACCGTGCCGGAGAAAACAGGAACGTTACCAGCGCACCCGCTGCCAGTGAGGGGATCAGTAAGGTCGTCTTCATTGAGACACACATGGCTGCTCCCAATAAAAGGCCGGCCGCAAAACATTTTCCACCCTTTAGTGGGCCTCTGATACATATGACGATAGACAGGAGCCAGAGGAGGGTCCACAGATTATCAGTTCGAAATTCCATGGACCTGAAGAAAAATGGAGAGAACAAAGCGGTAAACACCGCGGCCCATAAACCGGCACGGGAAGAATAAATCTCCCTTCCGATAAGAAACACGCACCACAACACCATGATAAAAAGTGGAAGCATTGCCAGACGCATCGCAAACAGTACTACGGGGTTATCACCGACCATTTTGTACAAAGGTACACACAGCAAGTGGAAGAGCGGGGCGTGATTATCAAAAACATCCCGGTATTGTACAAGCCCATGAGCCCATCCCCACACGACATGCAGGTGCTGTGGTTCATCAGAGTTAAAACGATAGCGGAAAACATATATAACTCTTAGCAGGAACGTCAAAAAAATTACTGCAGAAGCGGTAATGCGCTCATTTCGCGATGCCTGTTCAGACATATACGACCTTTTTCAAGCTGTTCAATAAACAGGACAACTTATTCAAGCGGTTGTTTTTGTCTTAATAAAAACAATATGTTCAGTTTGATAAAGAGCATTTAAAGCACGGCAATATGCAATTAAAACTGATTTCATAGTCTTGGGAAAGCGATGTATCAGACTTTCCTGAAAAATATTAATAAAAGTAGAAGGGTTTTTATTCATTTAATTTTCATAAAAAAATTAAAGCAGCGAGATGTTATTTCTAATGTTCCTTTAAAAAAGTATTTTTTAAGATATTGCTTAGATACAACATGAATATTGCTGAAATCTTTCCTGTAAATTAAAAATTTGTAATGATCAGGCGTAAGGGGAGATATGCGGGGAAAACAGGAAGGGTAGCCAGTTTTAAAAACCACAAGACGAACATATGGAGCAGGTGTTTGCTGTTCCGTTCTATGTTCTTACCGAGATGGTGCAAGGCTAAGCCGATCAACCCCTGGGGACAATGCAGGGAGATTAAAGAACGGTGTGATAAGATTTCCTTCTTATAATGTCATCTTCTCCTGTTTTAGTAGCTTCGATTCTTTTCTGAATAGTTTTGTTTCATTTGTCACCATAACTTCGTCGTTTCAAGAACATTTTCTGTTGCGCCTGCTCAAACAGAATACTGCATGGTTGAATTTCCTTTTCCATCTCTACGGAGCAGGTTGCCGTGCGTAATTGGTCAGTTCAAAGTACTCATCTTTAACCAGTCCAATTCCCGGCGCATAATATTTGTAACCGACGGTAAATTTCTCAATTCCTGAAGTTTCCTTTATCTTCAGGCAGTTTTCAAAAGTTCCTGCCGCTGTCTTCACCGTCTCCGTCATACTGAGAATTTCTGATCTGTCCTCAGCAACACTAGGTGCTACTTCCATGGCATACCGAGCCCCCAGGAGAATGATTCCCGGCATCTGCAATCCTGCCTGCGCCCCATTCTCGCCGGCTTTCCATGATCCCTCGTGGCCGACAACCGCGCCGTTTTCGTAAGTGTCCACATCTTCACCAAAGTAGAATATGCTGTTGGTCTTATTACAGATGGCAAAATAATTTCTTGAAATCTCGGTCAAGGCGCCGTCACGGGACTCTTTATTCTCTAAAATCCTGGTCTCCACGCCGTTGACTGTTTTTGTCTCGCTGAGAACAGTCAGGATCGATTGGTCAGTATGACTGCCCTGCTTTCCCTCCAAGACAATTTGAAATCCCGGTTCCAGAACGAAATAGCGGTTGCTGCCGGTGGACGAAAAGCCGCCGCACTCATCGAAATAAAAAGTATCAGTAAACGATATGCGGTTGAAAAAAAAGCCTAGAGCTTTTGCAGAAGCCTGTACCTCTGAAGCGGCACCAAACAGGCAGGTCCCGGTTAATAGAGCTGTTGTCAACAAAACGAAAACGACACTGTTCTTTACTTTCATAATGCTCTCCTTTCTGTTTAACGCAACACCATGCGCACTACTAAAAAGTTTAAATCCATATTCAATGACATTGCAGCTTACCGGCTGACAATTTCGCAATTTTATTTGCAGAAACTCTTGCCCATAGCTTTTAATTATACGAGCAATACACAAATAATAGTATTATTAGCGCATGAAGATTACAGGAACCTTTCAACAACATTAAAATCAAGAAAGATTTTTAGAGGGCAAGAGACGAAGAGAGAACGGGAAGGCTGATAGAGAATTGAGAACCGGTGCCGGGGTTGCTGGTTACCTCAATGTGTCCCTTATGTGACTGAACGATGGCTTTAACCAGGCTCAAACCAAGCCCCAGCCCCTGCTGTGAGCGGCTTTTATCACCACGATAGAGGCGATCCCATATTTTGGGAAGCTCTTCAGCGGGGATGCCGACCCCGGTATCCCTGATAAGGACCGTGACGTGCTGGTGCCTTTGAAAAGCTTCAATCTCTACTGTTCCGCCGCTCCGGTTATACTTAACAGCATTATCAAGCAAATTAAAAAGCACCTGCCGCAATCTGTTAATGTCCGCTCTCAAAGAGAGTTTCTCAGGCAGCGTGGTATGAATCGTAATGCCCTTTTCCTCGGCAACATAACCATACAGATCAACCGCGTCCTCGATCAGCGTCACCATATCCACTTCTTCCAGCGTCAGCTTCATCGCCCCGGTTTCCGCCTCGGTAATGTCCATCAGGGTCTTTAACATTGCCATAATGCGGTCCGACTCCTCTATGCAGTTACTTAAAGATTCCCGGAGGGCATCTTCATTCTGCTCCGAGCGCAAAGACAGCTCCGCAATGGCCCGTAATCGCGTCATGGGGGTGCGCAAATCATGGGCAACATTATCCAGTCCCATTTTCAGCCCAGAGATAAGCATCTCAATCCGGTCCAGCATTTTGTTAAAAGCCGTGCTCAGTTCATCAAGCTCATCACCTCTGTCCGAGGTCGGAACGCGTGCATCTATCTTACCTGTATTGATTATTGACTGGATGGTATTATTAAGGCTGCGAATCGGCCGAAGGGTATTAACTGCGAACAGCACACCTCCCATCAGGCCAACAACAACCACCAAAAGTATCACTCCAATAAAAATTTCATTAAAGCGCTCGAGAATTTCATTGCGCTTGGCTACGCTTTTACCAACTTCCAGCACCGATCCGTCAGAGAGATGCTGCAAGGCGACTTCCAGTATGTCTTTATTACCCTTGGTTTTCAGATAGAACCACTGACGGCTGCTTGTAATGTCACTTGTTTCAAGCTGCTGAGGATCGAATTTTCTCCACTTATCCGGGATATTCAAAAAGACAGTCTTGTTTTTAGGCCCAATAAGCCGAACAAAAAAAGGATTTTTACCGCTGATATTTTTCTCAAGGGCTACTTCCTGCTGTAGAGCACCGGTTCCCCCTTCCTTATACTGAACTGCATACTCATCAAGTTCGGATTGAATAACTTCTCTGTCTTTTTGCTGGATAGATACAGAAAGATAAAAATATGCAATACCAAAGAAAAGTAGAGAACTCAGAATATAGACAACCGAATACCACAGGGTCAACCGGAAGCCGATTGTTTTTCGTGCAAGATCAGGAAACTTTAAGGACATAACCGACCCCCCGGATTGTGTGTATAACCCTTTCCTCAAAATCCTGGTCCAGTTTATTGCGTAGCCTGCAAACCAGCACATCCACAACATTGGTTTGCGGTTCATAGCTATAGTCCCAGACATGCTCCATAATCATATTTTTGGATACGGCCCTCCCTGCATTGCGCATAAGATATTCGAGGAGAGAAAATTCTTTCTGTTGTAAATCAATTCTCCTTCCATCACGTATTACTTCCCGCGCAATAAGATCCATGGAAATATCGCCGACGGTCAGATGGCTAGGTTCCGCTTTATTACTAGACCTGCGGATAAGCGCCTGCAGCCGTGCCAGAAGCTCGGAAAAAGCGAATGGTTTGGTTACATAGTCGTCACCGCCGCTTTCAAGACCCTTTACTCTGTCCTCCACAGAACGCCGGGCACTCAGAATGACCACCGGGAGATTTATTTTCCCCCGCCGCAGCTCTTCAATAAGACTTATACCATCCATCCGGGGAAGCATTATATCTATAACTGCTGCATCGTAGACCCCTTGTTTAGCAAGGAGCAGTCCATCCTCACCATTGTCCGCATGGTCTACGGCAAAGCCTGTTTCTTTTAATCCCTTCATAATAAAAGAGGCTATTTTACTGTCATCCTCGACAATAAGAATTCTCAAGAGATAACCACCTTTCATTTGCTGAAAAATAACACAACAGCAGACAAGGGATAAGCGCTGTCCATAAGTTTATTTCATTTATGACTTCACAAGGGTGAGTACACGGAGGGATTAAAATTAAAAAAGGGGGAGTTTTCATACATATACCATTTTGAAAAGTACAGAATTATATTAAGTGTAATACCATAATTATCACATATTGCGGTATACTTCAATATCATGAGAATCCATGTAATTAACTGTGTGTCAATTGATCTTAACCAATATGACTTTTTGGCTATCCCTGTATAGCACTGCGGAATGCATGAAATATTAACTGTCAAAAGCTTAACCGGACGTTTGAGTCACCATCCGCTTTTTATTCAAAGCAGTGAATATAATTAGTAGTCCAAGCATTGAAGCAAGAATAAGTGATGATCCTATGGTACCAAAATCAAGACCGCCCTTTTCATTCGCCTTTGTAAGAAAGTCACCCAATGTGGCACCAAAGGGTCGAGTCAAGACGAACGCTATCCAAAACAAGAAAACGGGAGACATCTTTGTATAAAACTTAACTAAGACTACTAACCCTAATAATCCGCCTATTAAAACAGCTCCCCCTGCAAATCCAAGTCCTGAATCATCCGCTAAGAAATCACCCAGCGCCGTTCCCAAAGTATTTGAAAATAAAATAGCAATCCAATAAAACAATTCACCCTGGAATGTTCTAATATTTTCAACAGATAATGAATTTTCACTAAAACGCCAGAAAGCAAAAGTTGCCATTAAAATGGTTATCAGAATTATCGACCCTTTTGCATAACCAAGGCCTAACGTGCGATCCATAAAATCTGACATTGTTGTGCCTGCTGTACTCGTTGAAAGGATGACAATCCAATATAGTAATGGGTTATATTTTTTTGAATACAGTTGAGATATAAGAGTAACCAAAAATACTCCAATTAAGATCATAGAACTGATCGCGTAACCAACATTCAAGGTCATTGATAATAAATCACCTGCTGTTTCGCCCAGAGTAGTTGCGCATATCTTCATTATCCAAAATGAAACGGTAATTTGAGGTAGTTTATTCATTTTTTAATTCTTACTTAATTGAAGTTAAATTGAGATGAGATTGTTTCAGTTTAATTGTGATATATCTACATAGCTGACTTATAAGTAAGAGGTTTAGTATCTGTGACGTAAATAAAAATGGCGCCCCTGGTGCGAAGGGGGACCTGCCCAATTAAGGAGGGGCTTTTAATAGGGCAAAAATTCTCACCAGGGGCATAAACTGAATTGTTTTATCGGTACGGTGAATAGCAACCTTACAAATAAACGACAATTAAAAAACCGGCGGTTGCTCAGGCCGCCGGTGAAAAAGAGGGATATATGAATGTGTTAACACAGTTATATTATTATCAAATGAAGATGACCAGAACATGACCGGAAAATTAAAAAATATTAATTAAATGATTTGTTAATTAAGATGTAATTCATTGCATATTTGATCTGGAAAGTATCGCTGGTAGTCAAAAAAACATAGCAGTAGGCGCGCCTTTTGACCATTAAGACGTGGAGAAGTCTTCCTTGGAGAGCGAACCGGGCTGGTGAGCTTTCAGGAGCTTTTGTATCTACCGAAGGAGTTTCTTTCATGAAAGTCTACAGAACAATGCGCACTGCCCTGCGGGCGCTTCGGCGAAACCCGATGCGGGCTGCGTTGACAACATTGGGCATTATTATCGGTGTGGCTGCCGTCATTACCATGATGGAAATCGGACAAGGGGCGTCCCGCATGATCCAGCAGACCATTGCGACAATAGGTGCCAACGTTGTGCAGATCGATCCCAGCGATGCC
>Ga0209777_10008870_pt1 | contig 10930 bp, 9 predicted proteins | sample FrelakmetHBP12HB_FD_187147 | JGI IMG/M metagenome (GOLD analysis project Ga0209777, IMG submission 187147) | Freshwater lake sediment microbial communities from the University of Notre Dame, USA, for methane emissions studies -HBP12 HB (SPAdes)... | ecosystem: Environmental > Aquatic >... | reverse complement strand
TTTTGAAGAACCCAATTTCACGAGGTGTGTATGGCCACTCTGGACAAGAGCCTGTCTCCTCAAAGAGTTGAGCAACCCAAAAAACATTTTTGGAGATGGCTCAACCCGTATGTATATTTAATTCCAGCATTCCTTGTCATGGGGGTAATCACCTATTACCCAATGATTTATCAAGTCTGGATGTCCTTTACGGATTATGGAATAAAAAATTTGCGGGTTAACTCCCAGGCGCCCAACTTCGTCGGGCTTAGTAACTATATTAATATCCTGACTAATAATCTAGGATTATCCTATTACAATTTCTGGCACATGCTGTCTTTCAACTTGTTCTGGACATTCTCAAACGTGATCATACATGTAGCGCTTGGGATCTTGATCGCAGTCATATTGAACAGACAGGGGTTATGGTTCAAGGGAATCTACCGGGCAATTTATATTCTCCCCATTGTGCTCCCCCAGATCATCGTCGCAAACATATTCCGAAACATGTTCGACCCAGATTATGGTGCCATCAACCAGGGATTGGCTGTTCTCGGAAAGATCTTTTTTAGCCTGGGGCCTAACGTATTCCAGATCCATTGGATCGATCAAATCAACTATCCGATCAGTGGGTTGCCACTCACCCTTTCATATTTTGCCCTGCTCATTACGAATGTCTGGCTGGGGTGGCCTTTCATGACCATCGTCGCCAGCGGAGCCTTGCAGAGCATCCCCAAGGATCTTTATGAAGCTGCCAGAATGGATGGCGCCAATGAGATTCAGCAGTTCTGGCGCATTACGCTTCCGTTGATACGTCCCGCCATGGTTCCGGCCGCAGTTTACGGCACCGTCATGACATTCAATTTGTTCAGCTTGATCTATTTCTTGTCAGGGGGGGGGCCATTGAGACAAACAGAAATCCTGATAACCACAGCGTATCGGCTCATCAATGAACAACGTCTCTATGGTGTCGCAGCAGCCTTCTGCGTTTACATATTCTTCATCCTGCTCGTCATAACCCTTTTATTAAATTCACTTACTCGCGCAACGGAGAGCTACGATGTCTAGTGTAACCAAAATTCCACTTTCAACCCGGATTCGCTGGGTTTTTCAAAGCCGGAGCTCGACCGGCGAACGCGGGATGACTTTAGGTGCACAATTGCTCAGCCAACTGCTTTTGTTGGTAGTTGCCGCCACCGTCCTTTACCCAATTCTATGGGTGGTCAGTATGTCATTTGATCCGCGCGACATTTCGCGGCCGACCGTGCTCCGCCTCAATCCATTCCAGGGTGGACTCAGCCTCAAAGCATATGCCGATGTGATCAAAAAGCCAACCGCCAACCCGGTTAGCCTCGGTCAACTCATGTTTAACAGCTTCCGGCTGGCGACCCTCACTGGCATAGCATCCATCATCGTGGGTGTGTTTGCGGCTTACGCGTTTTCGCGACTGCGATTTGTAGGACGCCGGGTATTAATGATCGCTGTTCTGACGGTATTAATGTTGCCATCCATCGCTACACTGCCGGCTCTATTTGTTCTCTTAAATAAGATCCAAATAAGTATAGGAGGAACACCTTTCAACCTTCGAAACTCCCTCCTTGGGGTTGGTCTGGCTATTCTTTCCGGCTCGCTACCCTTCGCCATATGGAATATGAAAGGTTACCTGGATACGATCCCCAAAGAGCTTGAGGAAGCCGCCATGATCGACGGCTGTACCCCTAATGCTGCGTTTTTACGTGTCACCTTACCGCTTTCTACTCCTGTCCTGGCAGTGACATTCTTCCTGGGTTTCATGAGCACCTGGACTGAGTTTGCAACCTCCTGGCTGTTCCTGACCAACGCAAAGAGCTTTACACTGATGATGGCGCTTTACAACATGGTCGGTCAGTATTCAAATACTACACCCTGGTCGCACTTCGCTGCCATGTCTGTCCTGATCGCTCTCCCGGTCACGATCATATACCTTTTCGTACAACGCTGGTTTGTCGGAGGTTTGGCCATTGGGGGGGTCAAAGGATAATCAACGAGGCGGCCGATGGGCCGCCTTTTTGAAACCAGAGTTTAATGATGAAAAAATTATTGATTTTCCTCCTTCTTGCCGGGTTCATCCCGGCTTGCACCCCTTTGATTAAACCAGCGATTGAAAACGCGCCTATCCCCACGCCTGCACAGACACAGACGTTGATTCCGACTTCGCGCCGCTGGTGGCAGGATGCAGTATTTTATGAAATATTCGTACGCAGTTTTTATGATGGCAATGGCGACGGAATCGGCGACCTCAACGGGATTACCCAAAAATTGGACTATCTCAAAGACCTGGGCATTACCGCCTTGTGGCTGATGCCGATCTATCCATCGCCTTCGTATCACGGGTATGATGTGACCAATAACTTCAACATCAATCCCCAATATGGCACACTGGACGATTTAAAAAACCTTCTAAACGAGGCGCACAAGTGCGGAATTCACGTCATCCTTGACCTGGTTTTAAATCACACCTCCGATCAAAACCCCCTTTTCATTAACTCCAACAACGACCTCCAATCGCCTGACCGGGATTGGTATATCTGGTCAGACACGAATCCCGGTACCCTGGGCCCCCTGGGGGTGGCCTGGTTCCCGGGGAACCATGGCTTTTATTATGGAGTATTCGGCGCAAACATGCCGGACCTGAACTATCGGAATCCGGCGGTCACGGCAGAGATGGATAAGGTTGTGTCCTTCTGGTTGAAAGATATTGGCGTAGACGGCTTCCGCCTGGACGCAATCAACTACCTCGTCGAAGAAGGACAGAAGCAGGTCAACACCCAGTCAACCCACGACTGGCTCAAAGGGTTTTATACAACCTACAAAGCGGACAACCCCGATGCATTTACCGTCGGCGAAGTCTTTGGGAGCGATGCAGCCCTGGCCGCAACTTACACCGGCGACCAGGTGGACATGATCTTCAATTTCGAAATGGCCAGCAGCTTTATTAACAGCGCCAAGGGACAAACCAACTCGGCCATTGACAGCGCCTTGACCTTCTCCAAACAAGATATGCCCAGTTGGCAATTTGCCACGTTCCTGACGAACCACGACCAGAACCGGACAATGAGTGTTTTGAACGGAAGTATCGATAAGGCAAAGGTGGCCGCTTTTCTCCTTCTGACATCCCCCGGGACCCCTTTTATTTATTATGGTGAAGAAATCGGGATGGAAGGAGAGAAGCCAGACCCGGCTATCCGCCTTCCAATGCAATGGACGACAGGCAATAACGCCGGCTTCACTACTGGTACGCCTTGGGAGGCCTTGGGACCGAACTACCAGACCGCCAACGTCGTCACCGAATCCGCCGATCCAGGCTCCCTCCTGTTGTTTTACAAAACCATGATTACCATCAGAGCGAACAATCCCGTCCTTCGCTCGGGCGCGCTGACCGTGTTATCCACTGGCAATTCCGGCCTCTATGCTGCACTCCGGGTCGAAAACGGCGCCGTCGTCCTGGTTTTGGCCAATCTTACTGGGGATCCCGTCAGGTTTTATGCGCTTAGCGGCGGAGATTCCGCCCTCGGAGAGGGGGCTTATCATCCCATGTCAATCCTTGGCTCCGGTCCATTTTCGGATGTAACGGTTACAGGCGGCAATTTCAGCAATTACCAGCCGCTAACTACGCTGCCAGCTTATGGGAAATACATCCTGGAATTCAAAAGGTGAACAGGGATGAAATTACCAAGCGACCTCGAAGTTTGGCTACAAAATGGTTGCGTTGAGTCCCCGGAAGAGATGGCCCTCTCCATGCAATTGGTATCAGAGATGAGTTTTTAACCCCACCCCCGACCCCTTCCCGAGTCGGGGAGGGGAGAACTTGCGAAAAAGGAGTGCGGTGGGCGCCAAGCGTCCACCGCACTCCTTTTCGCTTCTTTTCCGGGGAAGCGCAGAGCGGATCAGCCGGCGGCCGGGAAGGAAACACACACCTGCAAGCCACCCTCGGGAAGGCTTCGGGCGACGATCCGTCCGTCCTGCCCCTCCACCAGGAACTTGGCGATCGCCAATCCCAGCCCCGCTCCGCCCGAGACGCGTGAGCGCGATCTCTCTCCGCGCCAGAAGCGGTTGAAAATAAACGGCAGGTCGGCTTCGGGGAGGCCGGGGCCGTTATCGTTAATGCTGACCGTCACCTCATCGCCCTGCGAAGTAGTCCCGGTTCCGGCGAGGTAGTCCCGGTTCTCGGACGGGACACGGGAGCGGGAAATCTCCACCCAAACGCGCCCACCCGCGGGGACGTAACGCAGGGCGTTCGAAAGCAGGTTACCGATCACCTGTTCGGTGCGCAACGGATCGGCGACAATCAGGGCTTTTTCCAGGGAGGTCGCCAGGTCCAGGCTGATCTTCTTCTCGTCGGCCTCGGCCTGAAACATGCTGATCGAACGCCGGGCAATCTCGATCAAATCCAATTCGTGTTTCTCAAAGGCCAACTGGTGGCTCTCGGCCAGGGTCAGCAGGCGCAGGTCTTCCACGAGCCGCTCGAGCAGGTAGGCTTCCTCAAGGGCCGGGCCGATGGATTTTTCGTCTGCCGGATAGACCCCATCCATGATCCCTTCCAGGCGGCCGCGCATAACCGTCAACGGAGTGCGCAGTTCATGGGCAATGTCGGCCAACATGTCACGCCGCTCACGGTCATTGCGTTCCAGAGCATCGGCCATCTTGTTAAAACTGTCGCTCAAAGCGCGCAAGTCGTCCGGTCCCTTCGCACGGGCGCGGGTCTGCAAATTGCCACCGGCTATCTCCTCAGCCGCGGCGATGACTTCGGCCAGGGGAGAAACCACCCGGCGCGTGAGCAGCAGGCCGATCAATGTGGCAAAGACAGCCAGGACTAGCGATGCCAGGAGGACTGGCTGGAGGAAGCGGAAAGTGAAGAGCCTCTCCGATGGTTGGGTGTTTTGCCCGACGACGAGGTTTCCGACCACCCTACCATTCACCTTAATGGGAATGACTGTCGCTCCACTGACCGGCTGGAAAAGCGGGGCTGTGGTTGGATCAACCGGCTGTCCATGCTTTACAACAATGTGGTTTTGTGCATCCAGGAGGATGGAGGACTGCCACTGTGAAGCTTCGATATCCAGGGAATTGGCAAAGATGGTACTGACACCATCCCAACTGCCGCGGGCGATGTAATAGGTTTCGAGGCGGGCAATGGTCGGCAGCCGGTAGAGCGGGTTGGATTGCGAAGGATAGGTTAAGACCAGGCCTGTGGCTAGAAGCGTAAAAAGGATGAGGAAGGCAACCGCGATGATAAAGGCGCGCAAAAGCAACAGGAACAGGCGATTGCGGATCGAGCGGACGCTGTTGGAATGGGCCATGGATCAGTCTTCGAATTTGTATCCAACGCCGTGGACGGTGATGATGTATTCCCCTGGTTCGAGTTTCCGGCGCAGGTTACGGATGTGCGAGTCGATGGCGCGCTCGTAACTTTCGAACGCCACGCCGCGCACCGCATTGAGCAATTGGGCACGGGTGAAAATGCGCCCGGGCTGGCTCATCATGGTTGCCAGGAGTTCGAACTCGGTGGTGGTGAGCACCACGCTCCGGTCCGGCAGGTTGACCTGGTAACGGGTCCGGTCCAGGATAAGGTCTCCCGCCCGGATCACTTCGCTGGATGAATCCCCGCTGGCTCGCCGCAGCACCGTACGGACGCGCACGACCAATTCACGCGGGCTAAATGGTTTGGTGATGTAATCATCCGCCCCCAGCTCAAGGCCGATGAGTTTATCCGTTTCTTCGATGCGGGCCGTGAGCATGATAATGGGCACGTTGCTTTCGCGACGCAGGGAACGGCAGAGGTCGAGCCCATCCATGCCGGGCAGCATCAGGTCGAGTACGACCAGGTCGGGTTTCTGAGAGCGCACTAGCGCCAGCCCCTGGAGACCGTCCCCGGCGGTGATGATATCGAAGCCGGCGGCGTGCAAATAATCGCTGCAGATCTCGACAATCTTGGGTTCGTCGTCTATGACGAGAATTTTCTTGGCCATTGCTTAATATTATCAGTGCTTCACGAAAGTTGAAAGACATCCGATTTTTGGGGTGTGCGGCGAAGCCGCACACCCTAAAAATCGGGACTCTCAACTTGAGGTTAAGCGCTGGCAGCCGGCGGTGTGGCCGGTGTGGCGGGAACCAGTATCTTCCTGGTCGGGATCAAGGCCAGAACGATGACTGCAATCGCCAGAACCAGGTGGAGGATACTCAGGCCCAGACTCAAGCCATTCAAGGCTCTCGCAAATCCCGACAGGAGCATCGGGATGACACTAACCAGCGCCAGAATGAGATAGACAACGCCCATGAGGATGCCGAGAACCTGTCCCCAGCGCCTGGTGAGAAACATGCCCAGCGCGGCGGCCAGCGAGGCCAGCAGTGCGATGGCGTAGACGATCGTCCCGGTCATGCCACTCAAAAGGCCGAAGCCGAGCAGGCTGCGTCCCCCAGCCGGAAACTGGCGGGTGGGGTTGGTCGAGTTGCCCTGGCCTTGAGATCCACCCGTCTGGCCGGAAAAGCCCTGGCCGGAAAAACCGTTCTGTCCGCCCGACGGGGTAGTCCCGGTTCCGGTACGGGGCGGAAACTGACCATTAAACTGCCGGTTGGAGCCGGCCTGACCTGAAAAACCCGAGACACCCAAGAGGGGTGTGGCCATGAACAGCAAGGCCAATACCATGAGAACGACTGCTGCAATGGTTAAAGTTTTGGAATTAAGTTTTGACATAGAAACCTCCAATAATCAGTACATCACGAAAAGATTTGTAGTGGCGACTTTAGCATCCCTGTAAGGGGCAGTCGCTGTTCTTAGCGAACGACTACACCTGCCCTCCCGGAAGGACACCGGGACGGTGTCTCCCTCGGAGATGATATGGCGGGCGGTGCCAGGGAAGTCGTTACTACGATTTCGTGAACTATTGACAATAAATATTATTCGTAGCGTAATGCTTCCACCGGCTCAAGGCTGGCCGCCCGGCGGGCCGGATAAATGCCGAAGAACAGACCTACTGCAGCCGAGAATAGCGTGGCCATAAGGACAGCATTCAGGCTGACTGACGGGGTCAGGGAAGTACCGCTGGCTGAAGCCACGTACCCGATGATCAGGGAGATTAACCAACCAAGAAAGACACCTATAAAACCACCCAGCAGGCTCAGGAACAAAGACTCCATCATGAATTGGATCAGGATATCCCGGTTGCGGGCGCCCACGGCTTTGCGCAGGCCGATTTCACGGGTCCGTTCGGTCACCGAGACCAGCATGATGTTCATGATGCCGATCCCGCCGACCAGCAAGGAGATGGCTGCGATCCCACCCAAGAAGATAGTCAGCACGCTGATGATCGAAGAGGCAGACGATGCCAGATCCTGTTGATTGAATATGGAAAAATCTTCCTTGCCTACCGCTACGTGGTGACGCAGGCGCATGATATTGGAAATCTGGGTGCTTGCCTCCGAAACGGTAGTGGCGCTGGTGGCCTGGATATAGATCGAGTCCACCGTGGTGCCGGCGCGCCGGATGACGCGGTCGCGGGCAGTGGTGAGGGGAATGATAGCCTGGTTGTCGGAACTCCCCAGCGAAGAGCCACCTTTCGATTGCAAGACGCCGATGATCGTGAAGGTCTGGCCGTTAATGCGGAGCTCCTGTCCGGTCAGGTTGGTGGTCCTGCCGAAGAGCGTTGTTGCCAGGTCCGTGCCGATTACGGCCACCCGGGCATGGGTGTTGACCTGCTGGTCATTGAAAAAAGCGCCTTCGGAAACCTGTTCGTTGCGCATGGAAAAGTAATTGGAAGTCACGCCATAGATGGTGGTCGTGGTGGTCTGCCCGTTGGCTGCAGCAGAAATATTGCCGCCCTGCAAAATGGGGGCAACCGCCTGGACAGCCGGGGCCTGGAAGGGGTCTATCAGCGCTTGTGCATCGGCCATCGTCAACGCTTTAACATTCCGCACGGCGGCCGCGAAGCCTCCTCCTCCGAATCTTGGTTCGGATCCTGCAGAAACGAACAGGAGGTTGGTGCCGATGGAGCTGATGGAGGAGGTGATGGAATTCTGGGCGCCTTGCCCGACAGAAAGCATGGCGATCACCGCCGCCACACCGATGACGATGCCCAAGATGGTCAGCCCGGTGCGCAGCTTATTGGCGCTGAGGCTGGTGAATGTTCCCTGTAAGACTCGTGTGATTTTCATTGGATGTTCTCCTCGACCAGCCCGTCCTGGATATGGATCGTGCGCTGGGTCTGGGCGGCAATTCTAGGATCGTGCGTGATGATCAGCAGGGTGGTATTGCTCTCGCGGTTGAGCGAAAGGAGCAGATCCATGATGCCCTGGCCCACTTTGGAGTCCAGGTTGCCGGTCGGTTCGTCGGCCATCAGGATGGCCGGTTCATTGACCAGCGCCCGGGCAATGGCCACGCGCTGCTGTTCCCCACCGGAGAGTTCGGTCGGCCGGTGTTTCATGCGGCTTTCCAGGCCAACAGCCCGCAGCGCCGCAATCGCCCGTTCCCGGCCGTCGTTCTGTAAGTTGGCATAACTTAATGGCAGTTCGACATTAGCAAGTGCGGACGTGCGCTGCAACAGGTTAAAAGACTGGAACACGAAGCCGATCTTGCGATTCCGTATGCTTGCCAGTTGGTCGTCGTTCAAGCCGGATACCTTTTCGCCATCCAGGATGTACTCGCCGCCGGTTGGTCTGTCGAGGCAGCCCAGGATGTTCATCAGGGTGGTTTTTCCGGAACCGGAAGGCCCCATGATGGCAACGGATTCGCCGCGCTCGATACGCATGGACAGCCCGCGCAGTGCCTGCACTTCCACTTCGCCCATGCGATAGAATTTGGTCAGGCCCTCGGCCCGGATCACTGTATCTTCCATTTCAGCCTCCTGGCCTAAGGGGTTCCCGCAGGCTGGACCTGATCGCTGCCGCCACCAAATCCTCCCGGCCCGCCAAGCCCGAACCCTCCGCCACCGGTGGTGGAGGATGTGCTGGCGAAACTGAGTATAATCGTATCGCCTTCCTTCAGGGTACTGCTGGTGATCTGGGTGGTGGTATCCGAGACGGCACCGACCGTGACCGGCACCGTAGTGGGGGTACCATTTTGGATCAGATAGACATACTGCTGGCCGTTGGTATCGGTGAAGATGGATGTGCTGGGAACCAGCAGGGCATTATCCACCTTGTTGGTGACAATGGTGATGTTGGCTGCCATGCCCGGTTTGATCTGGGCATCGGCATCGGTAACCAGGACGGTGACCGAAAAGTTCACACTGTTCTGACCCACTGTCCCGGCCAGGTCTGTCTGGGTGACCTTGCCGTTATAAGTTTTATTGGGAATGGCATCAAAAGTGATCGTGGCAGGCTGCCCGGCCTGGATGCCGTTGATGTCAACCTGACTGACCTGAACAGGTACCACCAGACTGGAAAGATTGTCAATGCGGAAGATCTGTGTACCCGCCGAGATGACTGCGCCGGGGATTGCATTTGCCTGGGTGATCGTTCCCTTGAACGGGGCGGTGAGCGTAGTCGCATCCAGGTTCTCCTGTGCGGTCTGGACGGCCAACTGGGCCTGCTTGAGCTGAAGTAAGGATGTCCCGGTGGCGTTGGCGGGCACATTCCCGCCAGTCAACGCGGCCAGGTAGGTTTGGGCGTTTGTCAGCGTGGCCTTGGCCAGATCCAAAGTGGCCTGAGCCTGATCGAGTTGGCGCTGGGTGGGTTTCTGCGCATAGAGACTGTAATAATACTCGGCAAGGTTATACGCTTGCTGGGCATTATAGAGAGACTGGTAGAGTGAGGCCTCACCTGCGTTGTTAATATATGCCCCTACATGCGCATTATCGTAGGCTGCCTGGGCATTATCCAACTTTTCCTTGGCAATGACGACATTGGCATACTGATCCTGGATCAGGGCATCGTTTTTCCAATACTGCTGGTTGTTCAAAGCTATTTGAGCATTGGTTACATCTGTCTGTGCCGTGGTGACAGCCAGTTTGGCATTCGCAATCGCTTCAGGGGAAGTCAGTTCGGTCAGGTTCTCCTGGGCGGTGACAAGGCTGGATTCCAGGGCCTGGGTATGGGAGTCTTGGAGCAGGGTGGCCAGAGCATCCCCGGCCTTGACCTGGGTGCCAATCTTCACAAGCACCTGGTCCACCTGTCCGCTGGTCTGCCAGGCCAGGTTGGCCGATTGGGTGGAGGCCAAGGTTCCCGTGCCTTCCACGCTGGACGTAAGCGTGCCGAGCTGGACGGTCGTCGTTTGATAAGCGGCAGTGCTGCTGCTGGACTGACTGCGAATGCTGGCGACGACAAGCACCAGCGCAATGATTACCACAACCGAAACCCCGGCGATAATCCAAGTTTTCTGTTTTTTACTCATTTCAGGTCTCCTTATTTATGTAGATTGGTATCTTCTATTGCTTCTTGCATAAAAAGATGAATTTTCCTGTACCGAAAAGCCTGGAAACAACAGGTTTCGGGTTTAGTTATTTACGCAATACCCTGTAAAAAAACAGGGGGAGGTGGGGGTTGTGCGGGCGGTGAAGCCGCCCGCACAACCCCCGTTCCCCAAGTTAGTAAGATGATACGTAGACTGGGACAAAAGATACCTTACAGATATGTAGAAATTGTGGAGAAAAGATGGCAAAGTGTCGAGATTCCCACCGGCATGAGTAAGAGAGCACAAGGAAGATTTTGGGGTGTTGGCGGTCGGCAAAGCCGACCGCCAACACCCCAAACCCCTAATTTGTAAAGCCCTGTGTGGAATAGGCGAAAGGGAGTATGAATGAGCGATTTCTTGGTATGATGGGCGTATGGACACACAAAGTTCCCACCAGCCGATTGCCCTTCACTCGCGCGTAAGCGCGGAACTGGTGGATTCATCCGGGGAGGCCGAGCGGCGCGAGTTCACGCTTGTCACCGGGAAGCAGGCTGATTTCAAAAGCGGCCTGCTGGACGGGAATAC
>Ga0209777_10008869_pt1 | contig 10930 bp, 9 predicted proteins | sample FrelakmetHBP12HB_FD_187147 | JGI IMG/M metagenome (GOLD analysis project Ga0209777, IMG submission 187147) | Freshwater lake sediment microbial communities from the University of Notre Dame, USA, for methane emissions studies -HBP12 HB (SPAdes)... | ecosystem: Environmental > Aquatic >... | reverse complement strand
CGAAGTGCGTGAGGTGGGCGGAAGGGCAAGACATCCGACCGATCAGGCCGATCGGACCGATCGGACGGATCGGGCAGACCAGGTGGATGGTGCGGATCGGGCGGATGCCGCGCCTTACGCTCCGTGGCTCGACCACGCCGACCCGGCCGTGGTGGCCAATGCGGTTATCTGCCTGATTCATCAGGCGAACTACCTGCTTGACCAGCAGATTGCCGCGCTTGAGCGCGGATTTGTCGAGGGCGGGGGCTACAGTGAGCAACTCGCGGCGGCGCGCATCGAGCACCGCCAAGCGCACCCTGGCGGTAATGCTCCTACGTGCCCGGCCTGCGGCAAGGTCATGGTCCTGCGCACCGCACGAAAGGGGGCGAGCGCCGGTTCGCAGTTCTGGGGATGTTCCGGGTACCCGGAATGCAAAGGCGTGCGCAGATTGGACGGATCGGACGGATCGGACGGATCAGACCGATCCGACAGATCCAGGGGAGAACAGCCATGAACCAGGTTGGCCAACGGGAACGCAAGACCCAACAGCGCGTGGTGAAGCTGTTCCGCGACGCGCTCAGGTATGACTATCTCGGCGACTGGTCCGACCGCGAAGACAACCGCAACATCGAGGAATACCTGCTGCGCGATTTCCTCCGCGACAAGCAGGGTTACGATGAGGAATTGATCAAGCGGGCGCTATACCTCCTCGACAAGGCCGCGGGCGATACCAGCAGAAGCCTTTACGACCGCAACCGGGCCGTTTACGAAATGCTGCGCTATGGGGTGAAGGTGAAGGCCGAGGTGGGCGAGAACACGGAAACCGTCTGGCTCATCGACTGGAAGAACCCGGAGCGAAACCACTTCGCCATTGCGGAAGAGGTGACCGTTCTGGGCGCGGATGCCAAGGCGTACACCAAGCGTCCGGACGTGGTCCTGTATGTAAATGGCATCGCACTGGGGGTGCTGGAATTGAAGCGCTCCACCGTTTCCCTGGCCGAGGGCATCCGCCAGAACCTCGACAACCAGAAAAAGGTCTTCATCGAGCACTTTTTCTCGACTATGCAATGGGTTATGGCGGGCAACGACACGGAGGGCCTGCGCTATGGCACGATCCAAACCCCCGAGAAGTATTACCTCACCTGGAAAGAGGACAGCACCGTCGAAAGCCCGCTGGACCGGGCGTTGCTTCAACTTTGCGGCAAGGCGCGATTTCTGGAACTGATCCACGGCTTCATCGTGTTCGACGCCGGAGTGAAGAAGCTGTGCCGCCATAACCAGTATTTCGCCGTGCGCGCATCGCAGGAACGCGCGAAACAGCGCGAAGGCGGCATCATCTGGAACACGCAGGGTTCCGGTAAGAGCCTCATCATGGTGTGGCTCGCCAAGTGGATGCGCGAGAACGTGCGGGACGCCCGTGTGCTCATCATTACGGATCGCAAGGAACTCGACGAGCAGATCGAGAGGGTGTTTAATGGCGTCAGCGAAGACATCTATCGCACGAAGAGCGGTGCGGACCTCATTGCCAAGCTCAACGCCACTGCGCCATGGCTGATGTGTTCGCTCATTCACAAATTCGGCGGCAAGGAAGACGACGAAGAAGTCGGCGACATCCCCGAATACATCGCGGAGGTGAGGAAGGCCCTGCCGCGCGACTTTTCGGGCAAAGGGCGACCTGTTTGTGTTCGTGGACGAGTGTCACCGTACGCAGTCCGGTGATTTGCACGACGCGATGAAGGCGATCCTGCCCAACGCCATGTTTATCGGCTTCACCGGCACGCCCTTGCTCAAGGCGGACAAGCGGCGGAGTATCGAGGTCTTTGGCCGCTATATCCACACCTACAGGTTTGACGAGGCGGTGAAGGACGGCGTGGTGCTCGATCTGCGCTACGAGGCCCGAGACATCGACCAGAGTATCACCTCGGAGAAGAACATCGATCAGTGGTTCGAGGCCAAGACGAAAGGTCTGACCGACCTCGCCAAGGCCCAGCTCAAACAGCGCTGGGGAACGATGAAGAAGGTGTTGTCCAGTCAGTCACGGCTGGAAAAGATCGTGGCCGACATCCTGATGGATATGGCCACGCGGGACCGGCTTCAGAGCGGACACGGCAACGCAATGCTCATCTCCGGCAGCATCTACGAAGCTTGTAAGTTCTACGAGATCTTCGACAAGACGGAGTTGTCCGGCAGGTGCGCCATTGTCACTTCGTACACGCCATCAGCGGCAGACCTGAAGGGCGAGGAAAGCGGAGAAGGCGAAACCGAGAAGTTGCAGGAGTATGCCATCTATCAAGAGATGCTGGCCGACTGGTTCAACGAAGCGCCGGAAACGGCGGTGAACAAGGCGGAGGAATTCGAGAAGGCGGTGAAGAAGAAGTTCATTGAGGAGCCGGGGCAGATGAAGCTCCTGATTGTCGTGGACAAGCTGCTGACCGGCTTTGACGCGCCGCCCGCAACATATCTCTACATTGACAAGCCGATGCAGGACCACGGGCTATTCCAGGCCATTTGCCGGGTCAACCGGCTTGATGGCGACGACAAGGAATACGGCTATATCATCGACTACAAGGACCTCTTCAAGAGCCTGGAAGGCGCGGTAAAAGACTACACCAGCGGCGCGTTCGATGGTTACGACAAGGAGGACGTTGCCGGGCTGCTGGAAGATCGGCTTGGCAAGGCGCGCGAACGGCTGGAGGAAACGCGCGAAGCGGTAAAGGCGCTCTGCGAACCCGCGGAAGCGCCCAGGGATTCAGAGGCCTTCTTGCGCTACTTCTGCGCCAAAGACTCCGGCAACGCCGAGCAACTCAAGGAAAATGAGCCGAACCGACTGGCGTTGTACAAGCTGGTGGCCGCCTTCGTTCGCGCGTTTGCCAATCTGGCGAATGAATTGGAGGAGGCCGGTTATTCCACTGAGGAAATCGATACGCTCAAGGCCGATGTGGACTTCTACGAAAAGGTCCGCAGCGAGGTGAAACTGGCCAGCGGCGACTACATTGACCTCAAGATGTACGAGCCTGCCATGCGCCGCCTTATCGACACCTATATCCGGGCAGAGGATAGCGAGAAAATCTCAGCCTTTGACGATATGTCGCTGATCAAACTCATTGTGGAACGCGGCCCTAATGCCGTTGCGGCGCTACCCAAGGGCCTTCGCGAAAACAAGGAAGCCGTGGCGGAAACCATTGAAAACAACGTCCGCAGACTGATTCTGGACGAACAGCCAATCAACCCGAAGTATTATGAGAAGATGTCGGAGTTGCTGGATGCCCTGATCGAGCAGCGCCGCAAGGAGGCGCTGGACTACCAGGAGTATCTGCGTAAGATCGTCGAACTCACGAGAAAAGTGACGGACCCCGCCGTGGGTGGATCATATCCCAGAGCGATGAACACGCCGGGGAGACGGGCGCTCTATGACAATCTCGACAAGAACGAGGCGTTGGCGCTCGCCGTGGATGATGCCGTCCGCGCCAGCCGTCAGGATGATTGGCGCGGCAATACGTTCAAGGTCCGGAAGGTGAAGCTTGCCATCAAGAGCACGCTGAGCGATGACGAAGCCCTCACGGATCAGATACTCGAATTGGTCAAGAATCAGAATGAATACTGAGCGTCACTACATTGTCGTCAGCGGGCTGCGGATTGAGATTGTCCGCAAGGACATCAAGAATCTGCACCTCGGCGTGTATCCGCCGAATGGCCGTGTGCGTGTAGCAGTGCCGCTGAAGGTGAGCGACGAGGCTGTGCGGCTGGCCGTGATCGGTAAACTCGGGTGGATTAAGCGCCAGCGGGCGGCATTCGAAGCTCAGCCGCGCCAGTCCAAACGGGAGATGGTGGGTGGCGAAAGCCACTATTTCCTTGGACGGCGCTATCGCCTGCGTGTTGTCGAATGCGACGGGCCGATTAAGGTATTTCTTCGAGGTAAGACCACAATCGAACTCCATGCGCACGCGGAAACCGACGCCGAACAACGCGAGCGCGCGTTGCAGAGGTGGTATCGCCAGCAGCTTAAGGAACTAATCCCCCGCTCTTAGAAAAATGGCAGCCCATCCTGGGCGTCGAGGTCGCCGAGTGGGGCATCAAGAAGATGAAAACCAAATGGGGCGCCTGCAACTTCGCCGCTCGCCGTATTTGGCTGAATCTCGAATTGGCGAAGAAGCCCGCCCAGTGCCTGCAATACATCGTCGTCCACGAACTCGTTCATCTTATCGAGCGGCACCACAAGGACCGCTTCATCGCGATCATGGATGAACACCTCCCTGGATGGCGGCAGTATCGCCAGGAGTTGAATTCCGCACCGCTTGCGCACGAGACATGGAGCTACTGACCCAGGCCGCGAAGGAACTGTTTGAGGCGCTGTTCGCCCCGTACGACCGTCTTGACGACGGCATCAAGGCCGAGTTGCCGCTGAAGCGCATCTGGACCGTGGCGGCGCAAGAAAAGGACTGAAAGCTAGAGTCCGAGGGGCTGCGCGACTCGCCGAAGTGTACATCTTCTTGGTGGATTGACACGGGAGCGTCAAAATCTTCGGCGAGCCTCTCCGGGCCTGACGTTCGTGGATGACCTAGCGCTTACCCGCATGGAGGAACAACAAGAAGAGACGACTTGGTCCTTATGGACAACAACTGCACATACTGTGCGATCCCAAGCTGATTCTGGCCTTGTTTACAGAGTTCGTCAACAATCGACTGTGGGCTAATTGCCTGTTATTATTGACGGTACTGGCATTCCCGTGGTATCCTCTCTTGCGAAGGAATTCTTGCATGGTGGTCTTAATGAGGACTTAGCATTTCGCCACATTGTGCCCGAAGGAGGTTGCCATGAACACCAGAATTACGAATGGACTGCTCAAATCACTGGAACAACGCGAGAAGCCTTATGAGGTGACCGATTCGGAACTCCCGGGGTTTCTGGTGCGAGTTCAGCCAACAGGCAGCAAGACTTACTATGTATCTTTTCGTACGAAGGACCGCCGACGCAATCGCGTGCGGATTGGGTCCGGGAAAGTGCTCTCTCCAAAGCAGGCGCGCGATGAAGCGCGACTGGTTCTTGCGGACGTAGCACAGGGAAAGGACCCGGTTGAGGAACGGCGTTTGGCGTGTCGCCACACGGTCGCGGGTTTTCTTGATGAAGAGTATGGCCCATGGGTTGTGGCGCATCGCAAGAGGGGCGGAGAAACGGTCGCCCGACTCAAGGCGTGTTTTGCAGACCTTATGGACGAGAGACTGAACGAAGTGACACCGTGGCAGATTGAGAAATGGCGGGCCAATCGGCTCAATGACGGTCGCTCTGTCTCCACGTGCAACCGCGACATCGCCGCGTTGAAGGCGGCTCTCTCGAAGAGTGTCGAATGGGAACTGATCAAAGAGCATCCGCTGGCTAAAGTCAAACTACAAAGGATCGACAGCGGCAACAGGGTCCGGTACCTCGACTCTGATGAAGAGACCCGCCTCTTGGCGGCCCTTGACTTGCGTGAGAAGCGCATCCGAGAAGGACGGACCCGCGCAAACGAATGGCGGGACAAGTACCACTATGAAAAACTGCCTGACCTTCGAGATGGCCGGTTTGTTGATCATCTCAGGCCGATGGTGCTGATTTCACTTCACACGGGACTGCGTCGTGGCGAACTATTCTCGTTGGAATGGCGCGATGTGAGTCTCGATCGATCCCTGCTTACGATTCGGGGCGAGACCACCAAGAACGGCAAGACGCGACACATCCCGCTTAACGCCACGGCACTGGGCGTCCTTAAGGATTGGCGGGCGCAAACGTCCGGCGACGGGCTTGTGTTCAGATCACGGGATGGCAGCCGCTTCAACAACGTCGATGCAGCCTGGCGAGCCGTCTTGACGGAAACGAACATCACGAATTTCCGCTGGCATGACCAAAGGCACCATTTCGCCTCAGCCCTTGTGATGCGCGGGTGTGATCTCAACGTGGTGCGCGAACTACTCGGACACTCAGCACTAAGAATGACCATGATCTACGCGCATCTCTCGCCCAAGAACCTCTCGGATGCAGTGGCTCTCCTAGTCGATTAGTCGCTGTCCAGTGTGTTTAGAGCCGCAAGCGTGAGGTGTCCGGGCGTAGTCCCGCCGCTCGGACTCCGGATACTTGCCCCTCCTTGTGAGCAATGCTGCGGCTAGCAGAGCAAGCAGCATCACGTTGGTTGGTGACCCAGGATCCAACGGCAGCCCACTGCTTACGAATGTCAAAGGATCTCAAGGAATTCGGCACAGTTCGCCGTGTTCTCTCAGCCTCGTTCCTCCGCCGAACGACCCATGGGTACAGACTTTCGGACAGGTTGTCTTTGGGGCGCTCGCCCTCAAGCGCTAACTTAGGCGCTAATCAAGGCCCCGATTCTTCGGAATTGCCCGGACTGCTTGGCGTTTCTCGGGCAAACGAGCCCCGTAGTGGGCTTAGTTTAGCGCGCATGGGGCGCTCGCCCAAAGGTCCGCTTAAGAGAGCATCCAACGTGAGGAAACGGCTGCCGAATCGTTGCCCTCTCCAACGAATCCCACCACCCGTCCCAGCGATGCGGGACCTTGGCTGCCAATAGCTGCGGTTTTCGAGCGAGCCGACGGCCGCGGCCTTGAAGATCGCGGATGTGGAAGCGAACGGGATCAAGGAGTCTACGAAACATGGACCACGGTTCATGTTACTTGACGTACTGGGCAATTCCCCGGAGCAACGCGTGGCCATAGGACTTCGAGGTTTCTATCAACAAGGCAACATGACGTATCTTTGGCATGGTGACATGAGAGTCCATTCTTACACTGTATGACGAAAATCCTCTATTCTATACTAAACTTCTCCTTGCTTCGGCAATTCTTTCATGTCAGTGTAAATGCGGAGAATGGATGGCTGCGAAAGGTCATGGAGCTCTGTTGATGAAAGCATTGGTTCTCAAGGGATACAGGAATCTCGTATACGAGGATGTTCCGACGCCCGAGGCCGGGGTGGACGATGTGCTCATCAAGGTCGAGGCGTGCGGCATCTGCGGGAGCGACGTACACGGGTATGACGGCAGCACAGGCCGCCGCATCCCGCCCATCATCATGGGGCACGAGGCGGCCGGCGTAGTTGTGGAAATCGGATCCGATGTTACCCTATTCATAGTCGGCGACCGGGTAACTTTCGATTCGACGCTATACTGCGGGACGTGCAGCTACTGTCGACAGGGACGCATCAACTTGTGCGACACACGGCGAGTACTTGGGGTTTCCTGTGGCGATTACCGGCAGCATGGCGCGTTCGCAGAGTATATCGCCGTACCTGAGCGCATTGCCTACCGCCTGCCTGATGGGATGACCTTCGAGCAGGCTGCCCTGGTGGAGGCGGTCTCCATCGCAGTGCATGCGGTAGCGCGGACACGCGTTGCGCTGAATGACACCGCGGTTGTGATCGGTTCAGGAATGATAGGGCTGCTGGTCATTCAAGCGGCCCTCGCCGCGGGGTGCGGACGCATCGTCGCCGTCGATGTCGACGAAGACAAGCTCACGCTGGCCAAAAACTTCGGGGCCACGGATATTGCTTGCGCATGCAAGGCAGACCCCGTAAATGTGGTCTTGTCAATGATGGAAGGTCGCGGAGCGGACATTGTATTTGAGGTCGTGGGAATCGAAGAGACCGTTGCGGCGGCCTTGGCGTGCGTGCGCAAGGGCGGCCAGGTAACGCTCGTCGGCAACATTTCGCCGAACGTGGCCTTTCCGCTTCAGGCCACCGTCACACGGGAAATTACAGTATACGGTTCCTGCGCTTCGAGCGGCGAGTACCCGGCATGTCTTGACTTGATCGCACGAGACATTGTCAGGGTGGATGCGCTGATCAGCGCGGTCGCACCCTTGTCCGAAGGGGCGGCGTGGTTCGAGCGGTTGTACGCACGCGAGCGCGGACTAATGAAAGTAATCCTGAAGCCATGAGGAGGTGAATCATGGGGAATGAGTTGTTTGACCTTTCGGGCCGTGTGGCTATCGTGACGGGCACGAGCCGCGGCCTTGGACAGTACATGGGGCGGGCCTTGGCGCGCGCCGGTGCGGACCTCGTCATCACAAGCCGCAATGTGACGAATCTGGCGGAGTTCAAGTCGGAAATCGAGGCATTGGGCCGCCGGGCGTTTCCGGTCGAACTGGATGTCCGTGAACACGGCAGCATCGAGCGTATGGTCGAGGCGGCCTACGAGCACTACGGCAAGATTGACATCCTCGTGAACAACGCGGGATGCAATGTGCGCAAGCCGGCACTCGACGTCACCTGGGACGACTGGAATCTTGTGTTAGAGACAAACCTGCGCGGCACGTTCTTCGTTTCACAGGCCGTGGCACGGAAAATGATTCCGAACAGCTATGGACGGATTATCAACATCGGTTCCGTGACGTCCGTATTTGGCTACGCTGGTCTCGCGCCATACGGCGCAAGCCGCGGCGGGACGAAACAGCTTACGATGAGCCTTGCCGACGACTGGGGCATGCACGGCATTACGGTCAACTGCCTCGCGCCCGGCTGGTTTCGCACCACGCAGAACCAAGTCCTCTACGAGAACAAGGAGTGGTACGCGTACATCTGCGACCGCATTCCTGTGAAACGCCCGGGACAACCCAGCGACCTCGATGGCGCGGTAGTGTTTCTCGCGTCTGAATCCAGCCGTTACATCACGGGGCAGACGTTGCTCGTGGACGGCGGCATCTCCACGGGAGCAACGAAGGCGACTATCAGCAAATGACAACACCAAACGCTATCACGGGATTTGCTGGGATGGAAGTGCGGCGATGTGGGCAATCTCAGCTCTGGTTACCAGCGTTGGGATTGGGGTGTTGGGAATTCGGCGGCGGTGACTATTGGGGCGGTCAGAACCAGTCGGATGTCAACCAGGTTGTCCGCCACGCGGTCGAACTGGGAGTAACGTATTTCGACACGGCGGAAGTGTACAACGAGGGGCGAAGCGAGACATCACTTGGCAAGGCGCTCCAAGGCATTTCACGGGACAAGGTAGTTATTGGCAGCAAGGTCAGTCCGTCGAACGCGACGCCCGCGGTGCTTGTGAATCATTGTGAAGCATCCCTGAAACGGTTGCGCACGGATTATATTGACCTTTACATGGTCCATTGGCCCATCACCCCCGCGGCCATTGCGCATTTCACCGAGGAAAAGGTCTGTCCCTCTGTGCCTGAAGCTTTCGCGACGCTGATGGAATTGCGTGCGCAAGGGAAGATTCGCTTTATCGGGGTCAGCAATTTCTGCATACGGCCCCTGCGCGAAGCTCTGGATATGGGCGCGGAGATTGCCGTTAACGAGCTTCCGTATAACCTCCTGGCACGGGCCATCGAACACGAGATTCTTCCTTTCTGCCGCCAGAACGGCATCGGCGTCATCGGGTATATGGCGCTTCACCAAGGCGTGCTCGCGGACATTTATCCAACGCTGGACGATGTGCCCGTGTGGCAACGCCGGACACGTCATTTCAGCGCGGCTCGTGCGGGCGATCTTTGCCGCCACAAGGGCGAAGGCACGGAGAGAGAAACCAAAGCCGCTCTCGATTCCATTCGCACCATCTGCAGAACTCACGGCATGAGCATGCCGGAGGCTGGCATCCGCTGGGCAATGGCGAATCCGGCCATATCGTGTGTCCTGGTTGGCTCGCGCAACGTACGGGAACTGGAAATGAATGTGCCGGCGGCCATGAGCCCTCTGCCCGCCGAGATAGTAAACGAACTTCGAGACGCAACGGATGCGCTGCTTGCCGTTCTCGGGCCGAGCTTCGACTACTACGAGCATCCTTCCAACGATAGGACAAAATAGTATGAACTTCTCAACGCCATTTTCACATAGGGAGATTGTTAGAATGAAAGCTCTGCTTTTTCTCTTCATGTCATCATGTCTGGTGTTAATGGCGTTTCCCGCCCGCGCCGGGCAGGACACCGTCGACCCGGATTACAAACATGCCTCGCCGGAAGCCATGGAACGCTGGTACGACCTAAAGTTCGGCCTGCGCATCCATTGGGGCATTTATTCAATATGGGCTGATGGCCCGGAGTCATGGCCGCTCACCAAGCACGATCTCGCGTGGCAGGGCAAGTACCACGACCTGTACAAGACGTGGAACCCGGCGGGTTTCGATGCCGACGAGTGGATGGAAATGATGCAACGGGACGGCCTCAAGTTCTTCGTATTCACTGCGAAGCATCACGACGGGTTCTCGATGTACGACACGAAAACCAAAGTCGTGAAACGCTTTGCCTACAGCGGGCCGAACGCGGGAAAAGTCGAGGACTGCGACCTTCACTACAGTATCATGGAAACGCCGTTCAAGCGTGATGTGGTCAAGGAACTCTGCGATTCCGCCCGCACCCACGGCATCGCGCCGGGGCTGTACTTTTCGCATATCGATTGGTACGACGCCGATTTCCGCATTGACCAGTGGCATCCTGAACGCGACAAGGACTACACCCGCGAATCCGACCCGGAAGGTTGGGCGCGCATGGCCAGGCGCCATCGGGAACAACTCCGGGAGATACTGACCAACTATGGCCCCATCAGCGAAATCTCGTTAGATATGAGCTTGCCGGATGCGTTCTGGCCGGACATGAAAGAGACAATCAAGATGGCGCGTTCAATCCAGCCGGACTGCCTGTTCCGGAACCGGGGAATCGGTGCATATGGCGACTATCACACGCCAGAGAACTGGGTTCCCAAGACGGAAAAGAGCGAGGAGTCGCAGTTGCCATGGCAGGTAATCTACGGCCTTGGACGATATATGTCGTATGATCCTGATGCCGCCAAGTACAAGTCTGGCGAGTGGATTGTCAGCAACCTCGTGGACATCACGGCTAAAGGCGGCCTATTCATGGTGGGCATCGGTCCGGACGGCAACGGCAAGTTCCATCCGAAGGCCATTGAAGCACTCGATTACGCCGGGGCGTGGCTGCGGGTGAATGGCGAGGCTATCTACGCCACGCGG
>Ga0209777_10008868_pt1 | contig 10931 bp, 9 predicted proteins | sample FrelakmetHBP12HB_FD_187147 | JGI IMG/M metagenome (GOLD analysis project Ga0209777, IMG submission 187147) | Freshwater lake sediment microbial communities from the University of Notre Dame, USA, for methane emissions studies -HBP12 HB (SPAdes)... | ecosystem: Environmental > Aquatic >... | reverse complement strand
TGCTGGTCAGACGGTATTCGCAACACAGGGACCCTATGTGTCGCCCTATGTTGACGTGTATGTCAACGGTATCAAGCTGGTGTACAACACTGACTATCAGGCATCAGATGGAAACACGGTGGTCCTGTCACAGGGCCTGAGTGCAGGCGCCAACGTGGAGATCATAACCAGCTTGACCTTCGCTTTAGGCGATGTGGTCAGGAAGAGCGGCGACATAATGACTGGCAATCTGGGCATAGGAACCAGCTATGCATCATCGCCGTTCGTGGTCGTCGGCACCAGCAATTTCTATGGCAATGTCAATGTCTACGGCAGCAAGGTCATAACCAATGACATGGGCATAGGCGGCAACCTCACAGTGGCAGGATTCGCATCCGTCACGGGACCGCTCAGCACTGCCAATAATCTGTCATCTAGCGGTAATTTCTCGCTGCGCGGCTATGCCAATTTCGCCAGCAACCTCTTCGTGGCCAGCAACGTGGCAGTGGCCAGCAACATCACGGTAGGAACTAATGTGACAGTGGGAACCAGCGTGATATTCCCAGACGGCAGCACGCAGACCACCAGCGCGAACACGCTGCAACAGAAGATCTTGGTTCTCAATGACATCAGCAGCGGGTTCGATGGGGTCACGAAAAGTTTCAATCTCAGCGTAGGCAGCAGTAACATAAATATCAACACGCCGCAACAGCTACTCATCGTGGTTGGAGGGGCAATCCTGGCGCCGTTCATTACGACACCAGACTACTTGGATTTGTGTGAAGTGACTCAGTTTAACAAGGGATACAAGCTGACCAATGGCAATAACATACAGTTCGCCAATGCGCCCAGCCAGCAGCAGGATTTCAGCGGTAGGATCCTCAGCAATGTCAGTGCCCCAGGAAACACAGTCACCTATCCATTCAAGGCGCTGAACTTGGCCATGGCAGACTGTTGAGAGGATCTCGATGCGTAGGGTAACACCAGAGGTATACTACACTTTTTCGCCCAGCACCAAGACCGTGAGCGTGCCAAGGTACATAGCAGCAGAGCGTCTCCTGCTGATCACTGACCAGACCAACAACATAGTGTTGTATAATTTCAGCGACACTAACCTCACCGCCACATTCAACTACAGCAATCAGAGTGGTCAGCCTGTGACCACCAATATCGTGTTGGCCTACAACACCAATAGCAGCGCGTTCAACGCCACAGACAAGCTGCAGATATTGGTTGATGAGCAGGCTGATTACGTGACTCCGTTCGAGACGCAGCTGGATCCAGTGGGCAAGCAGCGCGTGAGCGAACCACAGGCGCTGATCGACACGGACTTTGAGTACGGCCTGCAGCCCACCAAGTGGGAGACCGTGGGTCTCACCAACAACAAGCCCAGCTACTATGTGAACTTCCAGACGCCTCTGAATGTCACGGATGTGTTGGCCAACAACAACAGCACCATATTCGCAGTGAACGTGGCATACACAGCAGGCACTGGCACCGTGACCAGCAGCGGCAACACCATAACTGGCAGCAGCACGCTGTTCACCCAACAGCTGCTGGTGGGTTTCTACGTCTTCAATTCCAGCTATCAGGCAGTGGGGCAGGTGGCTGCCATCAACAGCGACACCAGCTTGACATTGGTTGCCAATGCCCTGAACGCAGCCAGTGGCGCGTGGTATTGGATGAATCAACCCTTGCCCGTGAGTGGGCAGACCATGTACACGCAGGACACCAACTTCTCTGGGGCCAACGGCAGCTTCATAATCGAGAACACCAACCAATACGGCAATGGTCTGGTTGCCAATGCACGCGTGCAGTACACAGGAACCACGGGATCAGTCTACAATCCCAGCGCCACCACCGTATTCCAAGGCGCTCTCTACACTGGTTCGCAATATGTACTGAATGGCAGCGTAAGCAACATCACGTTCACTGGTAACCAAGCCACATTCAGTTTCGCACAGCCACATGGCCTGCAGGTTGGCAATGGCATCATGGTCAGCAACAGCAACGTCAACACCTTCAATGGTTCATGGACGGTGACTGGCTTCACCAATGACAGCAATGTCACGGTGCTGCTGAACGCCACCCCGGCCACCGGTTCGAACGTGGCCAACGTGATACCGCGCACTGACATAGTGCTGAGCCACAGGGCATTCGATGGCGGTGTGTTCTTCACCACTGGCAATCCCGTGGCACACAACGTGTCTGTGATACGACAGACACGGCGCTATTTCCGCTATCAGTCTGGCAAGGGCATCCAGATGAGCACGGGCACCATATTCAAACCTCAGATACCAGTTGACAGCATCACTGCCAACACCACAGGTGTGGGTGCACTGATCACTGTCAAGACCAAGACTGCACACTATCTCAGCGCAGGTGCCAACGTCTATATCAACAACACTGCGGCAATAAGCACTGGCCTGGGCGTGACCAATCCCAATGGCATACCAACTGGTTTTGCTGGGACCTATCTGGTGCAGCAGACCCCAGATGCCTACACCGTGAACGTCTATGCCGGCAACGTGTTGGCTAGCACGACCTGCACTGGCATACCTGGTTTCGGACCAAATGCGTGGTATGGCAGCAAGGTGCGCACGGGATTGTTCGAACAGCAGAACGGATTGTTCTGGGAATTCGATGGTCAGATATTGTATGCAGTACGCCGCAGCAGCACGCAGCAGATAGCTGGCTATGTCAGTGTCACACAGGGCAGCAGCACGGTCACGGGCATCACTGGTCCAGATGGCGCTACCACTGCGTTTGCCAGCCAGCTTGAACCCAGCGATTACATCGTCATACGCGGTCAGATCTACAGGGTGCTGCAGATCCTGAGCAACACGAGCATGACAGTGACGCCTCCCTATCGTGGCGCCAGCATCAGCCAAGCACAGGTCAGCAAGATACAGGACAACAAGATACCGCAGAATCAGTTCAACATAGATCGATTGGATGGCACGGGACCCAGTGGTTATGCCATCGATCTGACCAAGATACAGATGTGGTACATAGACTACAGCTGGTACGGTGCGGGTTTCGTGCGCTGGGGCATCAGGACCACAGATGGTCAGATCTACTATGCACACAAGCTGCAGCATAACAACATACAGTATCTCAGCTACATGCGCTCAGGCAACTTGCCTGCGCACTATGAGGTAAACAACGAGGTACCCGAGACGCAGCTCACTGCCACGTTCAGCAGCGGCGCTACCACTCTCAACGTCGCCAACACTGCATCATTCCCTTCCACTGGCGGCATCCTGCTGATCAAGGATTACAACAATCAGGAATACGTGCAGTATGACACGGTAACGCCTACCAGCTTCAATGTCACCATACGTGGGCAAACAGCTGGCAGCATCGCCAGCATCAGCACGGTCAGCGGCAACTGCAACGTGACCACCACGACCAATCTCTATAACAACGGCATACAACCTGGGATGTATGTGTCGGGTACTGGCATACTCAACAACACCTACATCCAGAAGATGACCTATGGTGCGACCAACACCATCACACTGAACCAAGCTCCCACGGCCACTGGCAGCACCACGCTGACCACATATGCCATGGCCAATGCCAACCAGACACACAGCTACAGTGCCACGCAGCCCATAGGCATACAGATGCATGCGCCGTTCTTCACGCCGCAGATATCACACTGGGGAACCAGCGCCATCATGGATGGCAAGTACGACAACGACAAGAGCTACATCTTCATCGCAGGCATGGTGGCACCGCTGTCGGTGGGTGCCAACCAAAGGGCAGCGCTGCTGAGCCTGCGCATCAGCCCCAGCGTGCAGGCTGGCCAAGGTGGCACTCTGGGCACCAAGGAACTGATCAACCACATGCAGCTGCAACCATTCGCCATGGACGTGATCACCAACGGCGTGTTCCTGATCAATCTGGTGCTGAACGGCGTGGTGTTGCCACCAAGCGGTAGCAGCAGCAGCTTCCAGCAGGTGGGTGGATCCAGCTTGGCGCAGGTGGCCTACCATCCAGTGGGAACCACGATCAACGGTGGTGAATCGATCTTCGCGTTCTTCGTGACTGCTGGCGGTGGCACGGGTTACAATGACACGCCTTTCGACCTCACTCCGGTGCGCGATCTCGGTAACAGCATCCTAGGTGGTGGTCAGAACAACACGGCAGGCCAGCAGATCTATCCAGACGGTCCAGACGTGCTGACAGTGGTTTGCCAGAGCTTGAATCCGGCTAGCCAGCAGATCCAAGCACGCGTCAGCTGGCAGGAAGCGCAGGCCTAACAGGATCAGGGATTGATGCTGACGTCGCCGCCGTCATTCTCAGTGATCATCTCCAGCTCGCTGCCTTCCCAGCGATAGCTCTCGTCGGTGTCATCGGGGCGGCGATCTGGTCTCAGAGCAGGTCTTATCATGCGCATGATCTCTCGAGCATCGCGCGTCCAAGTGATGCCTGGCTCGCGGAAGGGCTGCTCGCCTAGGTCGCTGCAGGCCAACACGTAACCAGGCTCGCATTCGGGATCCATCCATCTATGCACACTCTGTTCAGTCTCCACGGTCAGTAGCTTGACCGCACCAGTGGCACATTGGAACACGGCACTGACTGGATAGTGCTCATCACTCTCATGCAGTCCATATTGCTCGAACATGATCTCCCTGCAGTCTCGCCCCAGGAAATCCCAGAGCCAATCCCTGCCTTCCACCATCCTATAATCCGCTGCTGACATGACTTCGTGTATGTGCATGATGATATCTCCCACGTGACATTATACATCTCTCGATGACCTAATCCAAGACCAACTAAATATCAAGCATAATCACGGAGATCCAGCTTGGTTGATTTCGTCCCCTTCCCGGGCATGGCCAGCACTGACAACAACATCCAGTATCCGCCCAACGAGGTGATGATCACTGGATTCGGTGGCACGGTCACTGCCAGCGGCAGCATGGTCATCGTACCCAGCACTGGACAGGTCGGCATAGGCACAGCCAATCCCATAGGACCGTTTGACGTCAATGCCAGCGCAAGCATAAGACAGGGACTGAACGTCCAGGGTGCTGCCATAGTCAATGGCCTGACCAGCAACACCTACGGTGCGTTTGGACAGAACGTGACCATAAACAGCAGCAATGCCAGCTTTGGCACGACCAGCGGAGCATTGGTGGTGGTGGGAGGTGCTGGCATAGGCGGCAATCTCTACATAGGCGGCGGATTCGTGGTGGCAGGCCAGACCACGTTCGTGGGCAATCTGCTGGTGGCTGGACTGACCAGCAACACCTACGTCCAGGCAGCTGGCACGACCACGACCAATGCATTGGTTTCAAACATCTACGGTGCGTTTGGACAGAATGTCACAGTCAACAGCAACAATACCAGCACGCTGATAGGCAACGGTGCGCTGGTGGTGCGCGGCGGAGTCGGCATAGGCGATAACATCAATGTGGGCGGCCCCCAGAGCACTTTCACCTACAGCGTGGGCGTGGGTACCAGCGTCGGCACCGGCATGACGCAGGGCTTGCCTAATGTGTTCGTCTGGGGCAATGTGGTGCTCAGCAACACTTCAACGACTGGTTCAGGCCTGATATTCCCAGATGGCACCAAGCTGACTTCAGCCACGCTGTTCGTGCCGAGCTTTGGCAATCCGGGCACCATACAGGTCGCGGGCGCTGGCAACACCATAACAGGTGATAGCAGCAGCTTCGTCTGGGACAACACCAACAAGCGACTGGGCATAGGCACCAGCACACCTCTGAACCTCATGAGCGTGTATGGCACTGACACCGTGCTGTTCAACACTCGTCCCGCAGGCGGCGTGCGCCAGGAGATAGTGGTTGGCAACGTCACCAGCTACGGCGCTATCTTGGGCTTTGATCCCAGCATTGGACAGAGCATAGGCTATCTGCGCAGGGGCGACAGCAGCGCCAGTGCACCGGCCATAGCCTGGGCCTATGTCAGCGGCAACTATCGCGTGGGCGTCAACGCCATCACGCAGCCACAGAACACCATGGACATAGGTGGTGCGGTGGTGATCGGATCAGCCTATGCTGGCGTGTCGCCGGTCAGCAATGTCAATGGACTGAGCGTGCAGGGCGCGGTGGGCATAGGCACGTTCACGCCCAATAACAACGGCAAGAACGTGCTCACTGTGTTCGCACAGACCGGAGGCGGCATAGAGCTGAGCAGCGGTAATCCAGGCGCGGGAGGCGGTAACATACAGGCATGGACAGGTGGTGGCCTCAAGTTCAGTGCCTACACCGGCGGCGTCAACAGTGAATCCTACGTGGAAGCACTGCGCATCGATCCCAATGGCAATCTCACGACCACAGGCGCTGCGGCTACCTTTGGATACAATCTGGATCTAGCTAGCAGCCTCAGGGTGGGTGGCAACGTCACGGTCAATGGTGGCATAGGTTACAGCATCTTTGGCAAACCTCAGATCGCTGGTTACAACAGCACCGCGCTGTTCGGCAGCACGGGTGGCGGTGTGTTCATCAACACTGACAATCCAAGCATATCGTCGGGTGCCTACTACAACAGCAACTGGCTGGCCACCAACAGCGCTGCCACGGTGCTGGACATGACCAATGGCCAGTTCACGGTGTACCTGGCTAACTCGCTCACGATCGGCAACGCATTCTCGTATGCGCAGAAGATGCAGATAACGCAGAATGGCAACGTCACGCTAAACAACAACCTCAACGTCTATGGCGAGGTGTACGCATATTTCAGCGATGAACGTTTGAAAGATAACGTCGAAATCATAGACAATGCGCTAGAAAAACTCAGTTGTATCAATGGTGTATATTACAACGCCAACAGCATAGCAGCAGAGCTGCTGAACGAGGATATCACCGTGCGCAAGCTGGGTTTCCTGGCACAGCAGGTGGAGAAGGTCGCACCAGAGGTGGTGCGCCAGGCACCGTTTGACATTGCCCCGGATGGCAGCAGCCGCAGCGGGCAGGACTACAAGACTGTGCAGTATGACAGGCTGATGCCGCTACTGCTGCAGGCCATAAAGGAACAGCAGGCCAAGATCGAAGAGCTCGAGGCTAGAATAACAACATTGGAGCTTGACCCATGGCCGTGAATCAGAGACTATGGCTGGATGCGGATGGGTTGCGCGTGGGCAGCACACAGCTATGGACTGGTGGCGGCGTGGGCATAGGCACCAACAGCATCTACGGATCACTGACCGTTGGCAGTGGCACAGGCACTGGATCAGCCTCGTTCTTTGGCGATGTCACGGTGTCTGGCAACGTGCTGCCCGGCACCACTCTCACCTATAATCTCGGTAGCAGCACTCAACGCTTTGCCGTGGCCTATGTTGGCGACTTGAGCATGCGCAATGAGATAGGGGATTGGACCATAGTGGAAGGCGCCGACGACCTCTATCTCTACAATAATCTACGCGGTAAGGTATACAAGTTTAACCTAACCGAGGTAGATCCCGACACTGCTCCGCCAAAGAAAGGCACCTGACCATGCCTCTGAGCATAGGCAATGCCACGATATCCGGCGGCTCTAATTTTTCTGTGCGCAATGCAGCTGGTAACACGATATATCAGCTGGCAGTGAACGCCTACGGTGGTCAGAACTACAGCTATTGGTCTGAATCCCAGCGTCCAATGTTCGTGGCCGGAGGCAGCAATGCCAACTGGGTGCAACTGACGCAGGGGCAATGGCAGAGCGTGAGCACTCAGCTGAATACCACCGTGGTCAACAACAATAATTGCTACAACAGCACCATTGGTCGGTTCACCGCTGCCGTGTCAGGCCTCTACCTGTTCCATCAGCAGCATTACATGTATCAGAATGACAACAATCAGACCTGCTTCGCTGTGAACGGCAGCATCACTGCACGCCGTCGAGATGTCATCGACCGCATCACCGGATATGGTTATGCTCCAAATTTTCAGACTGACAACACCTGTTCAGAGGTCATACCATTGATAGCAGGGGATTATGTTGAACCCTACATCTATGCAGGCACGAACAGCTATATCTATCCAGCCTACGGGCTTTTCACCGGAGTGTTCGTGGGCTAATGCCAATAGATCTCAACAGCATGGTCATAGCAACGGGAGCATCAGGCAACCTCAGCATCACTGACACCAGTGGCAATAGGTTGTATTCCCAGGATAACCAGGGACGCTTCTCTCGGCCATTCGTGGGCGCTAATACCTTCGCCGTGTCCATGTTCATGGTGGGTTACAGCGACGGATCAGCCAATTGGACCACCCCAGTGAGCAGTGGTAACTGGGGCAAGCTGCCATTTGGCTTCACTGGTGGTAACGGTTATCTCAATGTCAACGGCTGCTATGATCTGGTCAACTATCGTTTCACGGCACCATGGACAGGCATGTACCTATTCAAGGTGCACAACTACATCTACACAGGCGACGGCGGTAACTACAATCAGTATTGCCATCCTGTGTTCTATGTAAATGGCAGCAGCGGCGCGCGGCGCCCCAATGGCAACACGCCATACAGGATACGCCAATATGGTTTCTATGGCAGCTATGGACATGACACGGACTGCTGCGAGCTGATATATCTCACAGCTGCTGATTACGTGGAAGCATGGTGGTACAGCGGTAACAATGGAATGCAGACCTACAATCAGTACTGTTCGTGGAGCGGCATATTCACGGGGAGCTAAACCATGCCATGGGATGTTAACGGGACCATAATAAACAACAGCGGCGCTGGAATAGGCGTGACCACCAACGGCTATCTGGGATTGAACTTTGACGGATCGGGTATCGCACTGCAATCTCGCAGGGCTTTCTTCTATGCAGAAGGAAGCACCGCTGGCTACAAGAGCTTCAACACCAGCTCATGGAATACCATGGTGTTCACCGCAGTGGTCGCCGATAATCTTGGGAATTACAGCACAGCTAGTGGTGCATTCACCGCTCCCATATCTGGCGCCTATTACTTCATGGCCAACAGCTATGTCTACAAGCCAAGTGGTAGCCAGACTGATTATTTCCATCCCATATTCCAGATAAATGGCAGCTTCACCAGCAAGCAGGCCATTGGCAATGCCGCGGCGTATCGACTGAAAGGTCGCACCTATAGCACTGGAGGCTACTCAGCGCATGGCCAGATCAATGACATATTCTACCTCACCGCAGGAGATTATGTAAACTACGTGATATATGCCAGCAATAATCAGCAATGGTATGATAGCTATAGCATGTTCTGCGGTGTGCAAATGTCATGATTATGAGGAGATTGAGATATGCCTACGATAACCATAGACGTCAATGATGTTGATTGGAAAGTGCTGCGTTGGTTCGCAGCTGATCCCGAGGAATGGGCGCGCAATTTCGTGCGCGCCAGAGTACAGAGTGCCAAGCAGGAGATCTATCAAACTGAGCTGCGCAGGATCCTGTCAGATCCGACCATCACCACCATGCCAGCAGATGTTGACTCGGTGGTAGCTGCAGCTGATCTCAAGATGGCTGACTCGCATCCTCCGCTGCCTGACATGACACCGCCTGTGTGATGGCCTCAGCGCTGAGAACCGCCCAGGTTCTTGCTCATCTGCTGTGCCACTATCTCGAGGAACTGCTGCAGCGACACGCCGTTTTCCACCTGTAGGTAGCCGTACTTGTCTGCGACCATGCGTAGGAAGTTGTCGCAGTCATTGACGGCGTCCCTGCGACCCTTGTTGTAGAAATCCTGCAGCTTGGTGTTGACTTCGGCCATTTCACTGCTCCCGCGACACCTATTTACCCCGTGCCGTCCGCGGTAAATATGGTGTATCAGGACGGATTGATGGTCAGCTCACCAGCACAGAATCTCAGCCAAGTGGCGCTATGGGTCAACAGCGGACCCACCAACTTCTCAGTGACCACCAACAGCAACATCCAGCTGGCCATCGACAGCATGGGCAACGTGGCGCTGTCCAGCCCAGACAGCTTCACCGCGGATTTCAGCAATGCTGATCCCACGCAGCGCAGTTGGTTCCAGACCAAGATAGCCAACGCCAACACCATAGTGGGTGCCTATCCCACGGGCAATGCCACTGTCAGCCAATGGGTGGCTGCCAGCAGCAGCAGCCAAGGCAACACCAGCATCATCAGCAGCGGTGCCTACGGCAGCACTGACACGCGCATCAGCAGCGATCGCTACGGCTTCGCCCCCTACCTGCCGCTCACGATCTACACCGGCGGCAGCGAGAGACTGCGCGTTGACGTTAATGGCAACGTGGGCATCGGCACTGCCAATCCGCTGTTCTCTCTGGACGTGCGCGGCAACGCGCAGGTCAGTGGCAATCTCAACCTGGGAGGCAGCCTAAACTTCGCAGGTGGCGGATCCATAACGCCTGCGAACCTAGCAACCAGCGTGTTCGACTACACGGGCAACGGCATCCAGACAGTGTTCGCCACTGGTAACTACACCGCGACCAGCACCGTGGCCACCAACGTGTACATACAGGGCGTGTACCAGCGCAAGAACACCTACAGCTGGGTGGGCAGCAACATCATATTCAACCAGCCGCCTCCGGTGGGCACGGCTATCGAGCTGGTGATCAACACGCTGACCTACAGCATCCCCGTGCCCAGTCCCGGCACGGTGACTCCTGCCAGCCTCAGCACGGGCGGTCCCAGCTGGGATGTCAACGGCAACCTCAGCGTGACCAACTACACGTTCACACGCAATCTCGTGGCCAATGTCAACGTGGGCATCAACACCACTAACCTGGCCTACAGCCTGACCATCAACACCACCGACGCGGTGCTGATACCAGCAGGCACCACCGCACAGCGACCCACGGCAGCAGCCGGACTGCTGCGCTTCAACACCAGCGCCAACTATTTCGAGGGCTACAATGGCAACACCTGGGGAGGACTGGGCGGAGCCACTGGCGGTGGCACCGATCAAGTATTCTGGACCAATGGCAACACCATCACTGCTAACTATACGGTGCCTGTGAATTTCAAAAGTGGCACGTTCGG
>Ga0209777_10008867_pt1 | contig 10931 bp, 8 predicted proteins | sample FrelakmetHBP12HB_FD_187147 | JGI IMG/M metagenome (GOLD analysis project Ga0209777, IMG submission 187147) | Freshwater lake sediment microbial communities from the University of Notre Dame, USA, for methane emissions studies -HBP12 HB (SPAdes)... | ecosystem: Environmental > Aquatic >... | reverse complement strand
ACGGTGCGAAAAAGCCCGGATTACCGCAATCATGAACCAGCATGCACCAGCACTTAGTTAACGGCGTTGGGTGCCACGGCTGCGCAGTTTGCAGCCGTGAGTCCCCGCCGCCGACCACGGCTGCACAAGGCGCAGCCGTGGCACCCACAGATTTAGCCCTGACAAGCTACGAGGGGCTGCCTTCAAGGCGCCTTTCTTTCTTCCAACGCCCGGCCTGCTGCCTATAATGCCGACTGCAAAAAGTCTCCGGAGACGGATCGCCATGGCCGGAAAGCGGCCCGCCGTTCTGGGCATCGACGTTGGCACGTCGGCCGTCAAGCTGCTTCTGTATTTCCTGGCCGAGAAAGGCGAGCCCCCGGCCCCGCCGCCGCGTATCGTTCGCACCGAGGTTGAGGTCAGCCGCCCGGCGCCCACCCAGAGCGAGATCGACCCGGCCGCCTGGTGGCGGGCCGTCTGCCGCGCGGCCGCTCGCCTTGACTGCTCCGACGCCCAGGTGCTCGGCATTGGCGCGGCCGCGCTGTTTCCCTCGCTGGTGGCGATGGACGACGCCGGCCGGCCGCTGCGGCCCGCGATCCTTTACGACGACCGCCGCTCGGCGGCCGAGGTCCAGGAGTTCGGCCGCGCGCCCCTGACGCACCCCGCGCTCCAGCACCTGCTGACCGGCAACGTGGCCCGCCCCGGCACGGTCAGCCTTTCGAGCCTGCTGTGGCTGAGGCGCCACGAGCCGGGCGTCTTCGCGCGGGCCCGCCTCTTCGGCCATGCCGGGACGTACTTGGGGCTCTGCCTGACGGGCCGCCCGGCCGTCGACGCCCCGAGCGCCAGCCTCACGGGCCTGTACGCGACGGCCTCCGGCGAGGCGTGGCTGCGCGGCGTCTGCCGCGCGCGGGGCATCCCGCCCGAGAAGTTGCCGGCCCGCCCGGGCGACCTCACGTACGCCGACTACCTGGACCTGCTGGCGGCCGACAACCCGACCGTCCGCGACCGCATCCTGGCCGACCTGCCGCCGGGCATGAACCAGGAGGCGTTTCTCAAGGGGCGGCCCGTGTTGCCCGAGTCGGGGTGGGTGCAGAGCCTGCTGGACGCGGTGGGCCTTGATCGCGAGCGCCTGCCGGAGGTCCTCTGGCCGGCGGACCGGCTCGGCCCGCTCAGCAAGAAGGCCGCCGGGGCGCTCAGCCTGGAGGCCGGCATCCCCGTGGCGGTCGGCGCCGGCGATGCCGCCTGCGGCGCCCTGGGGCTGGGCCTTGCGGCGGAAGGCGAGATGGTGGTCACCTGCGGGTCGACCGACTGCCTGACGCTGCTGCGGGAGATCGCGGCGTTCTCGACGCGGACGATGAACGTGGCGTACATGGACGCAGGCACATGGCTTGAGATTGCCCCGATCAACTCCAGCGGCGCGGCCGTCGACTGGTTCGTCGGCGCTTTCCTGGGCCGGGCACGGGACCGCTACGAGCGGTTCTTCCGCCTGGCGGGCGAGGCGCCGGCGGGGGCGGGCGGCGTCGTGTTCCTGCCGTACCTGGCGGGCGAGCGCAGCCCCGTTTACGACCCCGCCGCCAAGGGCGTGTTTTTCGGCCTGACGCACCGGACGGGCCTTCCGGCCATGGCGCGGGCCGTGCTGGAGGGCATCTCGTTCGGCCACCGGCAGGTCCTGCGGATGGCGGACGTGAGGCTGGGCCGGCCCGTCGGGCGGGTCGTCGCCGCCGGCGGTTGCACGATCGACCCGCTCTGGCGGCGCATCCGCGCCGACGCCGCCGACCGGGCGTACCTTTACTCGGACCGGGCGGAGACCTCGGCCCTCGGCGCGGCCCTGCTGGGCGGCGTTGCGGCCGGGGCCTTCGGCTCCTGGCGCGAGGCCGCCGCCGAGGCCCGGCGGGGCCTTCAGTTCGAGGAAGTCCGCCCTGACCCCGCCGCCTGGCACACGCTCAACCGAAACTTCGAGATATACGCCAGCCTCTACGACGCCCTGCGGCACTGCTTCTAAGAAACTGTTTCAGAACCGAGTGTCGCGCGGTGGGCAGTCTTGCCCACCGCGCATATAAACCAGTCTTTGCGCGGCGGGCAAGACTGCCCGCCGCGCTGTGGCAAAACGACATCTGAGCCCGATGCTCGCCCGAAGATGGTTTTGTGCAAGCTGCCGAATAGGGCAGGAATGAAGAATTCTTCTTGCCAGATGCAAGGTCGCCGTGCATACTACCTATTAAGTGTGGTGATCGTGGCTGGGCATCCTTGACCGAAGGGCGAAACCGCATGTCGCGCTATCGCAAGCGGATTCCTGCCGAAGGCACGTGTGGCACCCTCGAAGAACTCCTATCCAAGACGCCCGAACAGTTGGAGGCTGTCGGCATTGCACGTATGAACCTGCTCTGCGCCACCGGACTGCCGGGTGCGGAAAATCTGTGCATCGGCAAGTGTCTGGACACACTGGAAACCTGGGCCAAGAAGGTCAGGCACGAGACGGATCGCCACCTTTATCGGTATCGCCAAGCCCCTGCCGAGTACAACAACTCGGAGGGCTTCTTTAGGATGATGGTGCTTGTGACGGTCCTCCAGCAGGATTTTAAGGTTCGCTACAACCTCGATAGCACCAAGAGCATGGGTTTTCGCGATTCGCGGGACGTGTTCATTCATGGGCTCTTGGACGGGGCGCATGCCGGCACGTGTGCCTCTTTGCCGGTGTTGTACGTGGCTGTGGGGAGGCGCCTGGGATATCCGCTGAAACTTGTGCTTACGCACGCGCACATCTTCGCCCGATGGGAAAGCTCTGGCGGCCGGGATCGGTTCAATATCGAGTGTGCGGCCAGGGGCATGCTCTCTTTTGCCGACGAGTACTACTTGACGTGGCCGAGGGCCATCACCGCCGAGCAGGCGCGCATAGGCCGATACCTCCTCAATCTCGGTCCGGCCGAAGAACTCGCGACATTTGTGGAGGCCCGCGGCCATTGTTGGCTGGACAATGGCAGTGCAAGGGAGGCAAGAATCGCATACGAACATGCCTGTCGTTTGGATCCGTTGAACCCGACGCATCCTTCGTGGCTACGAACTGCCATTTATCGGGAATCCGAGGTCACGACCTATTCCGGATCACTTATGCCTCCAACTTAAGGGGTTCGACATGGTTTTGTCCAATCAGGCGCACTTGGCCGGCTTTGGGGCCAATGAGGGTGAGTCGGAGGTATCCTTGTACTCCGCGCGATGCCGTAATTATCATCCCGGCCTTGGGCGATGGATCGAGCGCGATCCGGAGGGGTACGGCGATGGCATGAACCTGATGCAGTACGCCTCGTCCAATCCAGTGGACAAGACGGATCCCTCCGGCTTAGACACGAAGGATGCTATTGCGTTAGTCGGCCTTGCATTGGGGTCAGTTGACATTGGGATAAACGCTGCTATTGGATTTGTTGAAAGCGCGGTTGTTTGCGTTGACGAAGGCGGCGAAGGTATTCCCGACGAGGTGACTGTGGGTATACCCGGAAGGGGGGTGTTTACGATAAATACACAACCGGTTAAGCTTGTAGCCGCGGCCCTTTCGGACTTTGCCAAGGAGGATATGAAGGCTCGCGAGGCGAGGATCAAGGATGATGTTGAAACACTGAAGGTAATAACTGACTATCTAAATACACCGCCTCCGCCTCCGGATAGACCAAGCGGTCAAATACGGGCCCTGCCTGAAGATGCAGCAAACGAGCAACTGCAGAGAGGAGATGCTGTTGCCGCGCCACGCACATCCCAGAACCCGCCGCCCGCTTTTGTCGTTGGACCGGCATCTGGCCAGGCCGGTGGCGTTCAGGGTGGCAATCTCGGCGATCCTTGGTTTGCTTTTTCCGGAGATTTGAACAACTTCATTGATTGTATCACCAACTTTAGCCTTTCCGGTGCCTACGAAGATTGCAGTATCAATCAAACTGATGGCGCGGACGCTCCAGACTAGCGATATGTTCTGCTAATACAAGATGGGGGTATTTTGGACAAAGTGAAGTATTGATGAAACCGGAAACAGGGGCAGAATGGGGTGGTTTTGGTATTTGTATTGGTAGTTCGTGGCTTTAGTGCACTATTATGGCAGAGCTTTTAGGCTTGGAATCGTGCCATGCAAAGACGTCCGTTGGATGTCAGAATTGCCGCGGCCTTAATGTTTGCGTTGGGGTGCTACATTGCACTTATAGCATTAACAGTGCTCTTGGGGTTGGCGAGAAAAGCGCCCACCAGCCCAGACGAAGCTTATGGTCTTTTTGAACTTGCCGGGCTACGTTCGGCGGTGTGGGACGGGATAGAGATCGCAGTATCCGGTGCGGCTTGGATTGTGGCCGGATATGGTGTTCTCAGGCTTCGCGCTTACGGTTGGTGGGCGGCACTTGGCGTATTCTTGTATGAAGCCGTGCTGCTCTGCGTTAACTGGTCGTGTCTTTCCACATGGTGGCTTCCATCGATTGTATTAGACACGCTCTTGGCGATATGGCTCTTGCTACGGGCTAGGCTGTTTAACCCGGCGAGTGTGGTTCGACGTTGATTCTGTGCAGCACCACTTGGGATTCCTGCGCCTTGTGTGGATACCGATTCTGGTCGGCTGGTTGTTGTTTCGGGTAAGGATTTACCGGCCATTCAGTAGGCAGCAGGCCAGGGGTTTCTGATTACGCCTGGCAATTGGCACGGTCTCTCCTTTGCTCAGCACTATTGGGCTGAGAGCGACCTTAATGACCAGGCGGTAGGCGCATCGTAAACCCTCTTCTCCCGCCGCTCACCGCAAAAACTTCATCCTCCGCGCCAAATCCATTGCCTCGTAGCGGCACATCTCGTGGCAGCAGAAACAGAGGATGCACTTGACGGGGTCGATTACGGGGCCGGCCTCGGTCATCGCGATTGCCTGCACGGGGCACGCCTTGACGCATGAGCCGCACTCGACGCACTTCCGGTGCTTCACGACGGGCCGCGTCACGAGGACGTGGGCCGCAATGCGGGCCGCCAGCGCCCCGAGGCCCATGCTGATGCCGGGGACCTTGAACTTCGGGACCACTTGAAAGGGCCCGTCGATCTCGATGGCCGCAAGGTCCGCCGGGCCCAGGCCGCGCTCCTCGGCGATCCGGAGCGTCGGCACTCGGCGCGGCGCAAGGCCAATCATGGCGGCCATCACCGTGTCGAGGGCGACGGCGTTGTCGGAGGCGAGTATGCGGCCGACCTCCCGCGGCCGGCCGCCGGAGGGGCCCTGGCCTTCCATCGCCCAGACCGCGTCCATGATGGTGAGGTCGGGCTTGCGGACCTGGAAGACGTCGACGACGGCCCGCGCGAAATGTTCCGCCCCGACGGCCTCGCGGTGCAGGCGGGTCTTTTCGCCGCCCACGAGGTATCCAAACGTATTTTTTACGGCCCCCGTGATGCCCGTGGCCACGTGCGTTTTCATCTTCGGGAGGCTCACCAGCACGTCGGCCTCCAGGACCTCGCGCGAAAACGAAAGCTCCGCGGCGAAGGGCGAGCCCATCTTCACGGGCACGGGCGAGGCGCCGAGGTTGACGTACCGGCCCCCTGCGGCGTCCAGGATGCCGGCGATGCGCGCGGCGTGCTCGTTGGAGCCGTAGGCCCGCATGCCTGAGTTGTCGCCGACCATGATGCGTCCCGCGCGGCGGCGCGCCAGGGCCGCGACGACCGCCCGCACGAGGGCCGGGTGTGTGTTGACGTGCGTGTCCGGGGCCATCGCGCCGAGGATGTTGGGCTTCACCAGGACCGAGCGGCCTTCCAGCGGCGGGGCGTAGGCGTCGAGGGCGTGCTCGACGGCCGTCTCCAGGCGGTCGTAATCGGCCTCGTAGATGGAGACGCGCGTGGCGGTCACGCTTACCTCGCAACGGTGTTCAGGACCGAGTGTCGCGCGGTGGGCAGTCTTGCCCACCGCACATACAAACCAGTCTTTGCGCGGCGGGCAAGACTGCCCGCCGCGCGATCATTCGCCACGGCTGGACAAGCCAGCCGTGCCACATCCGGCATGCTGCGTCTAGCGTAAGACGAAATAGCCGTGTCCGACCATGTCGAAGACCTTCTCTTCGAGGATCGCCAGGCCCGCCGCGGCGAACATCCGGCGCCACGCCGCCGCATCCACGATCACCTGGTTCGTCAGGTCGTGGTACAGGTGATGTTCGAGGAAGGCGGTGGGCCGGCGCCGGAGTTTATCGTGCGGCTGCTTGCAGAACTCGCCGACGTAGAGGAGCGCCCGCGGGAACTGCCGCCGCAAGTCGGATAGCAGGCCGACGATCTTATGCTGCCCCTGGATGAGGTACTCGTGGTACGTGTCGACGGCCGTGATGGCGTCGACGTCTGGCTGCTCGCGGGCCATGGTCGCCAGGTCGAACATGTCGGCCTGACGCACGTCGATGCGCTCCCGGCAGGGCGACGCCGCGAGGACTTCCTTCGCGTAGGCCACGGTCGGCCCGTCAATGTCGATGCCGACGGCGCGCAAGGCCGGCATGGCCTCGCACGCAAAGAACAGAAACGCCAGGTCGCCGCAGCCGAGGTCCAGCACCAGCCGCGCCCCGTGCCGCTTGATCATGTCGGCCATGATGGGGTAAGGCAGTGTGCGGCAAAGCTGGCCGCTGCCTCGCCCGACGTACTTGCCGAGGCGCTGCACGTCGCGCGGGTACTTCGCCTGGCCCGAGAGCAGGTCTCGCAGGCGGTTGAAGACCGGGGCGTAGGCGTAGGTGAGCTCGAAGAAGCCTCGCGGCTCATCCATCAGGCGCCGCAGCTTCGGCAGCACGGCCGCGCGGCCGCCCTCGACGCGCACCAGGCCCAGGCCGTCCATGTACGAGAGGATGCTCTCCAGGACGTGGCGGTCGAGGCCGCCCACGGTGAGCGATTCGATCGCCAGACCGTCGGCTTCGAGCAGTTTGTCCAGCGCGCCGGTCTCCAGCAGAGCCCACAGGCACGAGCAGATGGCGTAGCCGCGCACGTGGGGCAGGGCCTGGTCGAACCGTTTCTTGACGCGGATGGCCTTCGAGAGGCCGAGGAGGCGGATGATTTCGAGTGCTTGGTTCATGCTTGTTCCCCTGTGCAAGGCGAATCGCCACTTAGCCCCCGGTGAATACACCTGGGGCCGAACGTCCGACACGCCATCCCGCGCCGCCCCCCGTGTATTCACGGGGGGCTAAACAAAGTTCCCCGGCCCGGTGGCGAGGATCGTGTCATTGTAGCACGGCCGCACGGACTGGCCGGGCTGGACGACGAGGAACCGCTCGTCGGTCCACTCGCCGTCGAGGCCGGCCTGAAGGAGCGCCAGGTCGCCGGGCACGCTCACGAACTCCCAGCCCTTCTCGGCGCAGATCTTGCGGACCTTGTCGGCCAGGCCCAGGTGCGCGGCAAAGTCGAACTCGATGAGCGTGCCGCGCGTGTAATGGTCCTCCCAGTGGCTCATGAATTCGGCCAGATACTTTGTGTTCTCCTCGCCGTACTTGGCGACCATCTGGCTGAAATCGGTTCCGCGGTACAGGGGGCCGAGGCCGCTGTTCTGGCGGGGCTCAATCTGCTCGCCGCGCTTCTCGCGGCACTCCACCCAGCCGCTCGAGAACCAGTACGTGCCGGGATGCTCGGCGAAAAGTTTCGCGTACCGCTCCTTCGAGCCCAGGAGGAGCGTGATGCAGTCGTGCGCCCGCGGGATGACCATCTGTACCGTCCCGGCCCGCACGCCGGCGATGCTGTTGTTGCACAGGCCGTAGCCGAGGAGCACGGCATCGTAGCGGTCCGCCCCGGCCGCATCGACGAGTTCCTGGAGCGTCCTGCGGCAGACGTCGCTGTTGTCGTGCAGACCCTGCGCCAGGAGTGTTATGTCGGCGGCATGGCGAGCCCGCGCGGCAGCCCAGTAGAGCTCGCGGGCGACGACTTCACAGGCGATGACCTTCAGTCGCATGGCGGCCGGTAGCAACCCTTGATCTGGAACTCGCCCTCGAAATCGACCTTGTTGACCAGGAACTTGTGCTTGTATTGCTCGACGCGCCCGCCGCGCGCGGCAATCGTCTTCATGTCGAACGCCTGCCAGGCGCCGGCCGGGACCGTCTTGACGCATATAGGCGCGAGTCGCCGGCTCTTGCGTTTCGTCTCGTACTCGACGTTCAGGCCGCGAAGGGCCTCATCGACCGCGGCCGCGAGTTCGGCCGCCTTGGCGGCCGGCACGTCGCATTCCTCCACGAGGAGGCTGTAGTACGGGACCTCGGCCCACGTCGGCCCAAGGCAATAGTTGCGCACCGGCAGGCCCGACCGGTCTAGAGAAGAGTTGACGGCCGTGACCACCTGGAACTCGGTGATCTTCTCGCCCGTCATGTTCGACACATGAGCGCCCTTGTTGAGGAACTCGATGACGGGCGCCTTGCCGACGTGGCCGACGACCTTGACGAGGTCGCGGATGTCGTAGCGCAGGAGGCCCCCAGGCGTCGTCAGGATGAGGAAGTAGTTGCGGCCGACCTCGGTCTCGTGAGGCAGGAGGGCCGGCGGGTCGGGCTTCTCAATCTCCTCTTCCGGCACGAACTCGAAGTACGTGCCCGTGACCTCCAGGACGCCCGCGCTGCCGTCGGTCTGGAGTGGGACGGAGAACCGTCCTTCGGAGGCGATGAGGCCGATGTCGCGGATGGGCGCGTTGCCCCAGTACAGTGCCATCTCGCGCAGGTACAGGCTCAGCGTGCCGCCTTTCCACGTGCCGATGAGCGGCAGCTCCCATGCGTCTTTCGGATAGAGGTGGCCGGAGGCCTCGGCCAGCGATTCAAGCTCGCGGGCGCGTTCGGGCATGGGCCTCAGGCGCGCCTCGATGCGGCGGCGGCTGTCGGCGTCCAGCGCGAGGTTCGCCCGAAGCGTGCCGTCGGCCAGGTCCCGAAGGAGCGACTCCTTCTCGGCGTCCAGGGCCTTCGCCAGGCCCAGGAGCGTGCTCGGGTTGGCCGTCAGGAGCATGACGCGCCGGTTCGCGAGGCCGAGGCGGCAGGCGAGGTAATACTTGGTGGCCGTGTCGCCAGCGCGCGACGCTTCGGGCGGCAGGATGTACGCCCGCTGGATCAGGCCGCGCTGCGCGTACGCCGTGAAGCCCGACATCGCTCCCGCCGGGATGCCCGAGGGCGTGGTTTGTTCGTCCATGCGGCTGGCGATCTGGAGGAGCTTGGAGCCGAAGGCGTCGAGATGGTCGTTCAGGGCGCAGACGCCCCACACGTGCCAGCCGCGCCGGTAGGCCTTGAAGACCGCATCGGTCACCGGAATGTACTTGGGCTCGCCGGTGGTGCCGCTGGTCATGGCGAACATGTGTATGCGCGTTCCGCGAGGGAAGAGGGCCTCGGCCTCGCCGCGCTTCAGCCGCTCGACGTACGGTGCCACGCGCTCGTAGCCGGCGATGGGAAGGGCCTTGCGGAGGTCCTGGATGTTGCGGACGCTCGCCAGGCCGTACCGGCGGCCGAAATCGGATTCGGCCGTCTGCTCGATGATCCGGGCCAGCAGCCGCGCCTGGACCTCGTTGCACCGGCGGACGCTCCGCAGCCATGCCAGTGACAGCAGGTTGGCCTCGATTCGCAGGGGCGTCCAGAGGAGGCGCCGCAGCAGGATGCCCAGGGGTGTCTTCATCGGGCCGGCCTCGCGTGGCGCTGGGGTCCGGACGGGGCCGCCGCCCCGGCCGCAAGGTATCGGTCGAAGAATTCCACGGTCTTGGCGGCGTACGTTTTCGGGTCGGTTGCGACGGACTGGTTGTGCTTGGCACCGGGGCAGATCCAGATGTCCTTCGGGCCGGGCTTCATGTCGTGGAGGGCCCGGGCCTGCTCGGGGCGGATGTACGTGTCGCGTTCTCCCTGGATGAACAACAGGGGCACCGAGTCGAGTTTTGTGAGGGCCCGGCGCGTGCTCGGGAATCGGCAGCGGCACTTCAGTTCCGCGTAGAACATCGTCAGTGCCCGGAAGCCGTGGTACATCATGAACGTGCGGTCCGCGCGGCCGGGATCGATCCGCACAAAAATCTGGACCCAGCGTTTCATCAGTTCGTCGATCGAGAAGTCCGTCGAGAAGACGCTGTCGACCGCCATGCACCGGATGGACGGGTTGATGGCCGCGGCCACGACGGCGGCGCTGGCGCCGCGGCTGACGCCGAGGATGCCCAGGCCCTTGCCGTTGGTGTCGCGGCGGCTCTCGACGAACGCAATGGCCGCCAGGATGTCGTTGACATCGTGGTTCGACGGCCAGTGCCGCGGCTCGAAGTGAGGCGGCGTGAAACTCTGCCCGTGACCGCGGAAGTCGAACGTAAAGACCGTGTACCCTGCCGCGACGAGAGGCCAGGCGTAGCGGCCGGCGCTCAACATATCACTGGCGAACTCGTGGCAGAAAATAATGGTCCCCTTGTCGGGCAGGCCCGCGGGGCGGTCGATGAACATCCCGCGGAGGCTGCGGCCTTCAAGGCTCGGGAACGAAACTATCTCGCCCTCGGGCGGCGTGAAGTCCTTGAGGTTCGCCGTGACGGGCAGGGGGGTGTCCAGGAACAGGTTGATGGCAATGCGCAGGTACCGCGCCAGCAGCGCGATCAGGACGACCGCGCCGGCGATGAAGACGCCGAGCACCAGGAGCGGCCAGTTGCCGGCCAGCCAGCCGCCGCTTGGTTCCTGCTCGGCCAGCAGCATTCTCCCAAGTTGTGTGACAGACGCCATCCCGCCTCCCCGCGGAGAACCTCGCCTCACCTTCCGGTCGCACCGGGCCGGACCGTGAAACGCTATTCTAGCATAAGTTGCCGCCATGCCAAGCGCGCTCTGGCCGCGCGTCATGAAGATAAGGCGGGGCGGGTGGCCCGCCCAGGCGGGTGCCTCGAACGGCGCCTGGCCTGTCACTGCCGTCTGGTCACGCAACGTACGTGTTTAGCGTGAAAGCTGAAACGGGGTGGCACGGCAGCGGCGCCTTTGCCGCGGCCGTGCTGACTGTGCCCATCCGGGAAGCACGGTCACGCAACG
>Ga0209777_10008866_pt1 | contig 10932 bp, 6 predicted proteins | sample FrelakmetHBP12HB_FD_187147 | JGI IMG/M metagenome (GOLD analysis project Ga0209777, IMG submission 187147) | Freshwater lake sediment microbial communities from the University of Notre Dame, USA, for methane emissions studies -HBP12 HB (SPAdes)... | ecosystem: Environmental > Aquatic >... | reverse complement strand
CGCGCGGGCACGGCCACGCCGTGGTCGTTCGGCCCGGCGTTCGACAAGAACGATCTGGCCAACGTGGCCGACGGGGCGCTCGGCGGCTGGGCCTGGGGCCGCGCCGAGGGCGGCTACAACGACGGGGCCCAGTTCTCGGTCCCCGGCGGAAAGTACAAGCCCAATGCGTGGGGCCTCGCCGACATGCACGGCAACGTGGCCGAGTGGACGCGGACGGAGTACCGGCCGTACCCGTACGTGGAGAGCGACGGGCGGAACGACCTCGCGCCGCTCGCGCGTAAGGTGGTGCGCGGCGGATCGTGGAACGACACGTTCCGATACTGCCGCTCGGCCTCGCGCTGGGCTTACCTGCCCGAGCAGCCGGTGTACAACGTGGGGTTCCGCGTGGTCGCCTCGCCGCAGAAGGTGGCGAGCGGGAAATAGGGCGAGGGCGAAAGGATCTCCATGACTCATTTAGCTCTGCTGGCCTCCGCCGCCCCGTCTTCGGCCCTGACGGGCCTCGACTGGGTGATGATCGCCGCCTACTTCGGCATCCTGCTGGGCATCTCGTGGTGGGTGATCCTGAAGCGCAAGGACACGGCCGAAGACTACTTCCTGGCGGGCCGCAACCTCGGATGGTTCGTCATCGGGGCGTCGATCTTCGCCTCGAACATCGGCTCGGAGCACCTCGTGGGCCTGGCGGGCTCGGGGTGCACCAGCGGCGTGGCGATGGCCCACTACGAGCTTCACGCGTGGTGCGTCCTGGTGCTCGGGTGGGTGCTGGTGCCGTTCTACGTGCGGTCGAAGGTCTTCACGATGCCGGAGTTCCTGGAGCGCCGGTTCTCGCCGACCGCGCGGTGGGTGCTCTCGGTCATTTCGCTGGTGGCCTACGTGCTGACGAAGATGGCGGTGGGCATCTTCGCGGGCGGCGTCGTGTTCGGCACGCTCCTGCCGGAGATGAGCCTCGACCTCGGGTTCGTCCAGCTCAACGCGTTCTGGATCGGGTCGCTGGCGGTCGTGCTCCTCACGGGGCTCTACACGGTGCTCGGCGGGATGCGGGCGGTGGCCTACACCGACGCGGCCCAGACGGTCATCCTGATCGTGGGGTCGGCGCTCGTGACCGTCTTCGGCCTGATCCACCTGGGCGGCTGGAACGAGCTTCGCGCGGCCGTGCCGTCCGACATGTTCAACCTGTGGAAGCCGCTGATCCCGGAGGGCATGGAAGGCACGTGGCTGCCCGTGAAGGAGCCGCACCGCATCGCATGGTATTTCAATGACTACTTTCCGTGGATCGGCATGCTCTTCTGCGCCCCGATCATCGGCCTCTGGTACTGGTGCACGGACCAGTACATCGTCCAGCGGGCCCTCGGCGCGCCGAACGAGACGCAGGCCCGGCGCGGCACGATCTTCGCGGGGTTCCTGAAGCTCCTGCCGGTGTTCATCTTCATCATCCCGGGGATGATCTGCTACGCCCTCGCGCGGAGCGGCAAGGTCCCGGCGTTCGGGGCGCTCGTTGGCTCGGACGGCCAGGTGCACGAGGAGGCGTGCCAGGCGGCGTTTCCGCTGATGATCGCCTACGTGCTGCCGCCCGGCATCCGCGGCATCGTGGTGGCAGGGCTTCTAGCGGCGCTCATGAGCTCGCTGGCGGGGGCGTTCAACGCGAGCTCGACCTTGTTCACGATGGACCTCTACAAGAAGTTCCGCCCGAAGGCGTCGCAGCACCAGCTCGTCTGGACGGGCCGCGTGGCCACGACGATCCTCGTCCTCATCGGCATCGCGTGGATCCCCGTCATCCAGGGGTCCAAGGGGCTCTACTTCTACCTCCAGGCGGTGCAAGGGTACCTCGCGCCGCCGATCTTCGTCGTGTTCTTCCTGGGCGTGTTCCACAAGCGGCTGAACGCGAAGGGGTGCCTGGCGGCCCTGGTGACGGGCTTCGCGCTCGGCGCGTTCCGGCTGGCCGTCGACACGCCGGTGGCGCTGGGCCTGAAGGGCTTCGAGGGCGGCTACCCGGAAGGCTCTTTCCTGTGGATAATCCATAATATCTATTTCCAATACTTCAGCCTGATCATCTTCCTCGTGTCGGCCGCGGTGATGGTGGGCGTGAGCTACGCGACGGCGGCCCCGTCGCGGGAGAAGCTGGAAGGGCTGACCTTCGCGACGACGTCGGCCGGCGACCGCGCGAGGTCGCGCGCGAGTTGGACGTGGGGAGACGTGGCGGCGTCCGCGATGGTGCTCGCGATGATCCTGGCGGCGTATCTGTATTTCAGGGGGTGAGGCGGAGGTGCCGGGTTCTCCGGCGGTGGCGGCCTCGTCTTGTATGGGCGAGATATATCTCGCCCGGCCTTTGTTGTGCTGTTCTTGCGGCGTTCGCGGGCGTGCCACGTCGAAGGCGCGGGCGAGATATATCTCGCCCCTACGAGAAACGGCAACAACGTCAACGGCCGGGCGGCCACACAGGGCCGCCCCTACGCACGTCAACACCTGCTACGACCGGCCGTGGCGCCCGGCTCAGCATCACCTTGCCGTGACTTGGCGGGGACTCTCCTTCGCCGACAGGCCGCCGTTGCCTTCGTCGAAGTAGACGGTCTCGCCCACCTGGGTGACCTTGAGGTACTGGCGCCACGTGAACCAGCCCATGGGGCGCGAGGCTTCGAGGGTCTTCGTCTCGGGTGTGGGCGGGGCGGCGCGGCGGGGGGCGAGGGCTTCCTGGAGGACGCGGCCGTCGAGCGGCTGGGGCGGCTTGACGCCGAGGATCCAGAGGACCGTCGGGGCCAGGTCGACGTTGCCGGAGGGCCAGTCGTCGACGACGCCCCGCCTGAAGTCCGGCCCGGCCGCCACCAGGATGTTGTGCATGTCGGTGCGGCTGAGCGAGCCGTGCATGCCTTTGCCGCGTGTGCCGCCGTCCGCCATGATCAGGCCGGGGGCCGTCCCGTCGGCGGCGTCGCTGGTCCATCGCATCGAGATGACCACATCAGGCATCGCCTGGGTGCCGTTGAGGCGGGCGGCCTGCATCGGGAACGTGCCCTCGATCGCCGGCCGCGCGAAGATGACGCCGGCGAAGTCCGTGCCCTGGAGGAACTCGACCAGCTTGCGGACCGTCTCCTCGTTGTGGTCGACCACGTAGAACATGACCGCGCCGCCGAGGCCGACGACCAGGATCTCGCCCGGCTCGGGGTCCTCGAAGCGGCGGACCGCCTTGAACTTGGCCTTTTTGAGCGCCTCGACCACGTCCGGGCCACGCAGGATGTTGGAGAACCCGTGGTCCGAGGTCACCAGGACGTCGGTCTTGTCGCGAACCTGCTCCTCGTCGAGCGCCTTGAGGACTTCCTCGAGGCACGTGTCGGCGCTGGCGATGGCCGCCTGGGCCTGGTCGCTGCCGACGCCCTCGGCGTGCTGGGTGGAATCGGGATCGTAGAGCCAGAGCAGCGTGTACTTCGGCACGCCGTCCTTCCAGAGCCCCTTGACGACCGCCTTCGTCGTCCACATATCTTTCTCGGTGTTCGGGACGGAGTTGGAGGCCGGGAACTTGCCGCCGGCCTCCTCCTCCAGCGACTTGAGGAGCGACTTGGGGATCGTCTGCCCGGCGAAGAGGACGGCCGACTCGGCCTGGGCGCGGCCGGTGCGTTTCGCGGAGCGGTCGTGGAGGATCACGACGGGCTTGGTGCCGGCGATGACGGTGGGGATGCCCGCCTGCTGGAGCATCTCCGGCAGCGTCGGCACCAGGAGGTAGTGCCCGCCGCTCAGGAGGTCCGCGCGGCGAATGTTATCGAGGCCCTCGGTGGCCACGCCGCCCATGTACGACAGTTCCGGCCGATGCTCGGAATTGGCCACGATGCCGCTGCGGTTCGGATAGACGCCCGTCGCCAGGGCGGTGCCGTTCACCTCGGTCGAACTCGGAAACACGGGATGATGGTTCCTGAAGAACACGCCCTCCTTCGCCATCTGGGAGAGCGTCGGCGCGTATTGCGGCGTGATGAAGTCGGGCCGCATGCCGTCCCAGACGAGGACCACCACGTGCTCGGCCTCGCCATGTCCCGCGTCGGCGGCCATCGCCGGGACCGCGAGCGTTGCCGCGAGGCAGAGGGCAAGCAGGGCGTGCCGCGCGGCAGCCCGGATCGGGCGAGTCATTTTCAGCGTCATCGGCGTGTGGCCTCCTGAACGGGTTGTACCGTGTATCATACGAGTGGGTGTCCGGTTTGTTGCCCCGGCAATTCTAAACTGCGACCGAGGGGAGTGCGTTAAGATTCCGTGGCCAGGGCATTTTGTCGCCGCAAGGGCTCGCGAATGGTATGGCCTTAACTACGTGCGGCCGGCCGTATCCGAGCCGCGCCCGTAAGGAAGCGGTGCCGTGGCCTTCCGCACGCGGAAAACGGCACCGCTTCCTTACGGGCGCGGCTCGGTTAGCAACGGCACGCGGGCGTACGTAACTGAGGCCATACCGCGCCTGCTGCTTTTCGGGGGACTTTGACGCGGCGCCCCGGTTGAATCAGGTGCAGGTCGGGCTCTCAATGGGGAAACCGTTCATGCACCGGATCGGCCGCATCGTCGCCGCGCTTGCCGTGGGCCTGCTCGCGGCCGCGCTCCCCGCGGTTGGCCGCGCGGAGGAGGGCGGGTACGTTGAGGCGGCGCCGCGGAGCGCCCTCTTGGCGGACTGGATGCTCCAGGATGGCGGCAAGGACCTCAAGGAGTGTTTCGCGAGCGCGGCCGGAGCGGCGCAGGAAATCGAGCTGGTGGGCCGCGTGCTGAAGGAACTCGGCCCGGACGGTGCGGCCCTGCGCGGCACGCTCGATCAGTTGACGAAGGACGGCGTCGCGGGCCGCGACCCGCGCTGGACGGACCTTTATGCGGCGGCCTGCGAGATTCGCCGCGCGGCACGCCTCGGCCGCCTGCGCGCCAAGTTCCCGCGGGTCATCTTCACGAAGCATTACAACCTGGGCGGCAGCCACTACGCCTACACGGAAGGGCAGTCCGACGCCCAGGCCGAGCGGCAGTTCCGGCCCGGGTCGGCCCTGTGCCTGCTGGACCTGGGCGCGGCCGGCGGCCCGCGCGTCCGCACGCTGATCGACGACCCAAAGGGCGTGATCCGCGACCCGGACGTCTCGTACGACGGCCGGCGCGTCGCCTTCGCCTGGAAACGCTCGCAGAGCGAGGACGACTATCACCTGTACGAGCTGGCCGCCGACACGGGCGAGGTGCGGCCGCTCACGTTCGGCCTGGGCTTCGCCGACTACGAGCCGGCGTACCTGCCGGACGGCGGCCTCGCGTTCAGCTCGACAAGAGGCGTCCAGATCGTCGACTGCTGGTGGACCGAAGTATCGAATATGTATACGTGCGACGCAGACGGGCGGTTCCTCCGCCGGCTCGGCTTCGACCAGGTCCATACGAACTTTCCGCAGGTGCTCGACGACGGGCGCCTGATCTACACGCGGTGGGAGTACAACGACCGCGGGCAGGTCTTCGTGCAGCCGCTGTTCCAGATGAACGCCGACGGCACCGGCCAGACCGAGTTCTACGGCAACAACTCGTGGTTCCCGACGACGATCCTGCACGCCCGCGGCATCCCGGGAACGCAGAAAGTCATCGGCATCCTTTCGGGTCACCACTGCATCCAGAAGGGAAAGCTCGCGATGATCGACCCCGGCCGCGGCCAGCAGGAGGCGGCGGGCGTCCAGCTCATCGCCCCCGTCCGCGAGGCCAAGGCCGTCCACGTCGACGCCTACGGCCAGGACGGCGAGCAGTTCCAGTATCCGTACCCGGTGACCGAGGCGGAGTTCGTCGTGGCGTACGCGCCCGCGGCGGCCGCGACGAAGGACGGCCTCCTCTTCGGCCTGTACTGGATGGCCGCCGACGGGCGGCGCGAACTGCTGGCCTGCGATCCGAGGATTTCATGCAACCAGCCCGTGCCGCTCGCGCCGCGGCCGCGGCCTCCCGCGCGGCCGGCGACGGTGGATTACCGGAAGGACTCGGGCGTCTTCTACGTCAAGGACGTGTACGCGGGGCCGGGCCTGGCGGGGATCGCGCGCGGGACCGCGAAGCGCCTGCGCGTCGTGACGATGGAGTTCCGGGCGGCCGGGATCGGCGAGAACGGGAGCGGCGGCCCGGCCGGCGGGGCGCTCTCCAGCACGCCCCCGTCGTGCCGCAACGCGTGCTGGGACCCGAAGATCGTCCTCGGGTCGGCGCCCGTGTACGAGGACGGCTCGGCGATGTTCACGGTGCCCGCCCGGACGCCCGTCTACTTCCAGCTTCTCGACGCGAAGGGCGAGGTCGTCCAGTCGATGCGCTCGTGGTCGACGCTTCAGCCTGGCGAGACATTCTCATGCGTCGGGTGCCACGAGAAGAAGAGCGAGACGGCCGGGCCGGAGTCGGGCATCACGACGGCCCTGCGCCGGGGGCCGGGGGCGCTCGAGCCGTTCTACGGGCCGCCGCGCGGCTTCAGTTTCGCCAAAGAAATCCAGCCGATCCTCGACAAGCACTGCGTTTGCTGCCACGACGTGCGCGAGGGCGCGGCGGCGTCCGGCAAGGACCACGCTTTCAGCCTGCTCGATACGCGGACGCCGGACCCGCAGTCGAAGCGGATGTGGAGCGACGCGTACCTGGCGCTCACGAAGAACGGCACGCCGAACCGGATCGTCAACTGGCTGAACGTCCAGTCCGTGCCGCCGATGCTCCCGCCGTACTACCGGGGCGCGGCCAAGAGTGAGCTGCCGCGCTTGATCGAGAAAGGGCACTACGAGGTCAAGCTCAGCCGCGAGGAGACCGAGAAGATCGCGTGCTGGATCGACCTGCTCGTGCCGTTCTGCGGCGATTACACCGAGGCCAACGCATGGGATGATGCCGAGAAAAAGAAGTATGCTTATTTCCAACTCAAGCGCGACCGCATGGCGGCCATGGAGCGGCGGAACATCGAGGCCCTGCTCGCGGCCCAGGCGGGGGAAGCCGCCGCGCCGCCGCCCGACGCCTATCGCAACGTGGCGCTCAACGCGGCGGACGTCCAGGGGCCGCCCGCCGGCTATCCCCACGCATCGAGCAACAGCGAGTACGGCAATCAGCCGTGCTTTGCCGCGCGATGCGCCATCGACGGCAAGACCGCCAGCAAGGGCCACGGCGATGCGTTCCCCTCCTGGGGGCCCGATAAGCGCAAGGACCTGTGGTGGCGGGTCGAGTTCGGCCGCGCGGTCGAGGTCGACAAGGTCGTGCTGTACGTGCGGGCCGATTTCCCGCACGATGCCTGCTGGCGCGAGGCGACGATCGAGTTCTCCGACGGCAGCCGCGAGAAGATCCGGATCGAGAAGACCGCCGATCCGCAGGCGTTCGTCTTCCGGGCGCGGGCGGCGACCGGCCTGCGGCTCGCGAACTTCGTGCAGGACGAGCCGCTCGGCTGGTGCGCCCTCACGGAGGTGGAGGTGTGGGGACACGATGCCAAATCGTTGATGCGGATCGCGCCGCTCGCTATTATCGAATGAAAGGAATACCTTCATGCCATCGAACAAGACCACATTCATCCCGCCCTTCGGCGTCGACTTCGACATTGACGCGGGCACGATGCCCGGCGCCACGAACCACGTCGTCCGGAAGGCCTCGGTCATGCGCGGCTACTATGCCGACGGGGCGGCGCTCGCGCGGCTGATCGCCGAACAGGGCGACCCGCTCCACTATGAGGTTTTCGAGAAGCCGGTGCCGGAGGACTGCGGGCACCTCATGTTCTGCCTCAGCAAGATCCAGCCCGGCCGCGTCGGCGAGGAATGCTTCATGACCAAGGGCCACTACCACGGCACCGTCGAGGCGGCCGAGGTCTACCTGGGCCTCGGCGGGGAGGGGCTGGTCCTCATGAAGACCGCCGACGGCCGCACGGGCGTCGAGCGGATCGCGCGGGGCCGCATGGTCTACGTCCCGCCCTTCTTCGCCCATCGCACCGTCAACACGGGCACGGAGCCGCTCGCGTTCTTCTGCGTTTACGCCGCCGACGCCGGCCACAATTATGGCGATATCGAGAAGGAAGGGTTTCCGATGCGGGTGTTCCAGCGCGGCGGCCGGGCGGTGGTGGAGGGAGCGTAGACGGACGGTCGGGCACTTACGTCACGCCGACGCCTGGGCGTCCGCGGGTTTCCGGCGGTCGGCGATGCCGTACTTCTCCGAGAGCTTCTTCAGGATCGGGTTGCGGTAGGGGTACCACATGCAGGCCGGGATCGTCTTGATCTTCCCGTCGTCGGTGTCCTCGTAGGCGAAGACGGCCTTGCAGTTCTCCATGCGGGCGGCGTCGACGGAGTGCAGCTCCTCGAACGGGAGCATGGCGACGCGCAGGAGCCGCCGCGGGCGCCGGCCTTTCGCGCCGGCCGCGGGGCCGCCGAACAGGCGGCCGAAAAGGAGCTTCAGGACCGCCCGGACCGGCTTGCCGTCGGTCAGCTTTCCGAAGTCGACCGTCCGGAGGACGACGGGCAGGAGCGTCCGGATCACGAGCGCCCGGCCGCGCTGCCGCTGGAAGAATTTCTTCGTGTCGAGGCGGTCGAGCTTCGGCGCAATCCGGTCGCAGGCCTGCGCCCACTCCGACGCCACCTCGGGGAAGGGCTTCTTGAGGTACTGGTTGATGCTGCGGTACGTCTTGCCGTCGGACACCAGGAGCGTCACGGATTCGCAGTTGGGGTGGACGCCGCCCATGAGAAGGATCTCGCTGCGCGAGTCGGGCCGGAAGAACGAGCGCGGCTTTCGCAGGGCGTACGAGAGGCCGGCCGGGATGAACTGAATCCGGCCGCCGGGCACCGCCTGCTGGACCATCTTCTCGACGTCTTCCATGGTGGTGGTCTTGGCGGCGTTGAACTCGCCGGGGTCCCAGTTCTCGGTGAGCGGGATGATGCCGATGTCGGCGATGAGGTCGCGGTTGTCGTGGATGTACTGGAGCAGGTCGCCGATGTACTGGTCGTTGATGCCCCAGGCGGCGGCGGCGATGATCGTATGTTTGCGCTTGCTGTATTTCTTCAGGTTCTCCAGGGCCTTCATCTTCTTCTCGTAGGCCGGGCGGTTGTGGCGCATCTTCTCGTAGATGTCGGGGCTGCGGCCGTCGAAGCCGAACCGGAACGAGACGCGGTCGTCGCAGAGCTTCTTGCAGTAGGCCTCGTCGGCGAGCTTGACGCCGTTGGTGACGACGTGCGGCTTCATGCCGTGCCGCCGCGCGATGGCGACGATCTCCAGCAGGTCCTCGCGCAGCGTCGGCTCGCCGCCGAAAAGCTGGACGACCGGCAGGGGGTTCCACGTGCCGAGCTCGGCGAAGACCTTCTGGAAGTACGAGAGCGGGGGGTAGAAGTCGAAGCCCATGCCGCGGATCGTGGCGATGCAGATCGGGCAGTTCATGTTGCAGCGGTTCGTCACGTCGAGGAAGACCATGTTCGGCTTGTGGTCGACGCGGCAGCCGTTGCAGTTGAGGGTGCAGGCCACGGGGTCGGTGGGGACGTATTTCCACAGGTCGCGCTTGGCCTGCCAGACGGCGGCGTCGGCGCTCACGAGCGACTCGTTCGGGCCGCACGTCGGGCAATCCTTGCGGATCCAGACTTGAGCGTCGCGCTGGAAGAACTCGGCAGGGACTCTCGCGCGGCACTTGTTGCACAGGCCCAGGTTACCGGTTTTCGGCATACGAAAGCGTCTCCTCCTGACGCACGGCCTACGTCAGCGCCTACCCGTACGGCGAACGGCAATCAGAAAGCTCAGATCTCAAATCTGAAATCTCAAATCTCAGATTCCAGATAACAGATTCCGGATAACAGATTCCAGATAACAGATACCAGATACAAGATACAAGATACCCGATCGCCCCTCCCCCGCCCCTCCCCGCCGGGAGAGAGGGCACAACGGAACAGATAACGTGCTGCACCATGACGGGGCGATTAAGGCTTGGCGGCCGGCTTCTCCGCGGGCGCCGGCTTGGCGGCAGGCTTGGCCGCCGCCTCCTTGCCGGGCTCCGGGGCCACCTCTTTGTCCAACTCCTTGCGGTAGGCGCCGATGTTGTAGTCCATGACCCAGCGATGCTTTTCGTGCCCCTTGACGAACAGGATCACCGTCGGGACGAAGCCGATGTCGTATCGATGGTTGATCTCCGGGCAGGGCTCTTCGAAGGTGAGGTGGTGGGCGACGAAGCTGGCGACGACGGCGCGGCCGCGGTACTCGTCGGCCAGTTGCGCGATGGTCGGGTCGAGCATGCCGCAGGACGCACACCCTTCCTTCCAGAAGTCCACCAGGACCGGCTTGTCGGCCTTTTGGACCACCTGGTCGAAGGCGGCGACGGTCGTGTCGATGTGGAGGACGCCCGATCCGCCGCCGCAGCCCGCGGCCGCACAGGCCATGACCGCGCACGCGGCCAGCACGCCCACGGCCTTGACAGTGTTAATACGCATCAGGATAGCTCCTCTTCTTGGAAAGACACCCTTGTTTGCCGACGGCGGCCGGCGCTACTTCTTCGGGGCCTTGGCCTGGAGTTCGGCCAGTTTCCTGCCGACGCGCTCGGCGTGCCCCTTCGGAATGACTTCCGGCCAATGATGGCGGATGATGCCCTGCGGGTCGAGGATCATCGTGGTGCGGATCACCCGCTCGTACTGCTTTTCGCCGAACGACGACTCGACCCACGCCCCGTAGCTCTTCATGACCTTGTGGTCGGGGTCGCTCAGGAGGTTGATGCCGATGTCGTACTTCGCGACGAACATCTTGTGGTTCGGGACGGAGTCGGCGCTCACGCCGTAGACCTTCGCGTTCATCCCCGTGAACTGGCCGATGAGCTGGGTGAACTCGGTGGCCTCGCACGTGCAGCCGGGCGTGTCGTCCTTCGGGTAGAAGTACAGGACCACCCATTGGCCGCGCAGCTTGCTCAGCGTCACGTCCTTGCCGTCCTGGTCTTTCAGCGTGAAGTCGGGCGCCGGGCTGTTGATGATCTGGGACCGGCTGGAGGCGGCCTCTTCCTGGACGAGGGAA
>Ga0209777_10008865_pt1 | contig 10932 bp, 8 predicted proteins | sample FrelakmetHBP12HB_FD_187147 | JGI IMG/M metagenome (GOLD analysis project Ga0209777, IMG submission 187147) | Freshwater lake sediment microbial communities from the University of Notre Dame, USA, for methane emissions studies -HBP12 HB (SPAdes)... | ecosystem: Environmental > Aquatic >... | reverse complement strand
CGAAGGCCGGGTGAGGGGTGCCCTGACCGACAATTCCCCCTCACCCCCGCCCCCTCTCCCTCGGTGGGGAGAGGGGAGAACGGGCACACGCTAAACACGTACGGAGAACCGCCGCGCACAATAGGGAAGTTGCGCAGTCGTAGCAAGCAAGGAGTCATGTGATGCGATTCGCCAAACTGCACGGCGCGGGCAACGACTACATTTACGTCAATGGCCTCCAGGAGCAGGTGCTCGATCCGGCCGCCTTGGCCGTGAAAATCTCCGACCGCCACTTCGGCGTCGGCGCCGACGGCCTCATCCTGGCCCTGCCGCCATGCAAGGACGGCCAGCTCCGCATGCGCATGTTCAACGCCGACGGCTCTGAGGCCGAGATGTGCGGCAACGGGGTGCGGTGCTTGGCGAAGTTCGCCGTCGAAAGGGGCCTGGTCAAGGATGTCGGCGGCCCGTGCGAGCCCGGCGAGGCCACGTGTGTCGTCAAGATCGAGACCAACGCGGGCCTCAGAGAGGTGACGCTCTACCGCGACGCCTCCGGCAAGATATCGCGCGGCAGCGTCGGCATGGGCCGCCCGCGGCTGGAGGCCGAGCTCATCCCGGTGGCGCTGGACGGCGAGCGCCTCGTTGACGTGCCGCTGACGGTCGGCGGCCAGACCCTCTGGATGACCTGCGTCAACATGGGCAACCCGCACGCTGTCTTCTACGTCGATGACGTTGCCGGCTGGCCGCTGGAGCAGGTGGGCCCGAAGATTGAGAACCACAAACTTTTCCCGGAACGGATCAACGTGCACATCGTTGAGGTCGTCTCGCTTGGCGAGGTGCGGATGCGGACGTGGGAGCGCGGCAGCGGCATCACGCTGGCGTGCGGCACGGGGGCGTCGGCGGTGTGCGTCGCGGGTGTCCTGACCGGCCGCACGGACCGGCGGATCATCGCGCACGTGCCCGGCGGGGACCTGCGGGTTGACTGGCCCAGCGATGCCGCGCCCGTGACGCTCACGGGGCCGGTGGAGGAAGTGTTTACGGGCGAGTGGCCGGAGTAGGACCATTGCGGATTGCGGATTGCGGATTGCGGATTGCCCTGCGATCTCGCGCGGCGGGTCAGGAGACCCGCCGCGCAAATTCCAGGATTGCCCTGCGGCCGGCGGCCGCACGTTTGCTGATGGCAATCTCGCTTTGGATATTTGCCGCCTCTGCCGCCTGGGCCATTCAGCCGCCCAGGTTTACGCCGGAGCAGATGGGCGGCACGCTTCGCGGCAACTTCAACGCCGAGCCGCAGACCCTCAATCCGCTCACCCACAAGGACCTGTACGCACGGTACGTCAAGGAGTACATCCTCGAGTCGCTGATCGACCGCGACCCCGACACGCTCCAGATCGTGGGCGTCCTGGCGGATAAGTGGGAGGTCTCGCCCGACGGCCTCGTCATCACGTTCCACCTGAACCCGAAGGCGAAGTTCTCCGATGGCACGCCTGTCACGGCCGACGACGTGGTCTTTTCGTACGAAACCATCGTGAACCCGAAGATCGACTGCCGCAACCTCGCCTCTTACTTCGAGGACTGCAAGGGCATCGAGAAGATCGACGACCGGACGGTGCGGTTCACCTGGAAGAAGCCCTACTTCCTGAGCCTGGATTTCAGCGGCGGCTTCGACGTGCTGCCCAGGCACGTCTACCAGTTCACGGACCCGAAGGAGTTCAACGACATCAACAGCACGCTGGTCGGCTCGGGCCCCTACAAGCTGAAGGAATGGAAGACCGGCCAGCATATTATCCTCGAGCGGAACGAAAACTACTGGGCCAACCGGGGTTCGTATGACCGCGTCGTGTACAAGTTCATTCTGGAGGAACAGGCGTCAGTCCAGGCGATTCTGGCCGACGAGTTGGATTTTCTTGCGGTGGTGCCGGAATGGTTTGTGAAACTGGGGGGCCTCAAGGACGTCCAGGAGCGGTTCCAGTTGCTCCGCTACTCGACGCCGCTGGCCGGCTACTCGTACATCGGCTGGAACAACGCCCGGCCGCCGTTCAACGACGCCCGCGTGCGGCGGGCGATGACGCACCTGGTGTGGCGCGATCAGATCCTGAAGTACATGATGTACGACATCGGTTCGGTCGCGACGGGGCCGTTCTGGCCCCCGAGCCCCCAGTACGATAAGAGCATCAAGCCGTGGCCGTTCGACCGCGAGGCGGCGCGGCGGCTCCTGAAGGAGGCCGGCTGGGAAGACCGCAACGGCGACGGGTGGCTGGAGAACGAAAAGGGCGAGCGGTTCGAGTTCGAGTTCTGTTCCGCCTCCGGCGACCAGAACACCCGCGACATGGTCCGCGTCATCGGCGAAGAGTTCCGCCGCATGGGCATCGACATGCACGTCCGCCTGTACGAGTGGTCCATCTTTACCGTCAAACTCGACAACCACGACTTCGATTGCGTCATGTTGGCCTGGGGCGGCGGCGGCGTTGAGGATGACCCGTACCAGATTTTCCATTCCAGCCAGAGCACCAACCGTGGCTCGAACTATATCAGCTTCACCAGCGCCGAGGCCGACCGCCTTATCGAAACCGCCCGCATGACGCTCGACGAAAACAAACGCAACGAAATGTATCACCAGTTGCAGCAGGTCTTCCAACGCGAGCAGCCCTACACGTTTATGTTTGACCGGCAGAGCCTGCGGCTGGTGTCGAATCGCGTCAAGGATGCCCGCGTGCACAAGATGGGCATGTTCCCGCTGGAGTGGTGGATCGGCAAGGACGGCGCCGCTGCCGAACCGGCCGCCCCGAAGGCCGCAGCCGGGCAGGGGGGAGGTACGCCGTGAAGACGTACATCCTCAAGCGGCTCCTCCTGATGATCCCGACGCTCATCGGCGTCACGATGGTCGTGTTCTTCATCGTGCGCCTCGCCCCCGGCGACCCGATTGAGGCGATGATCCGCAACCAGTCGGGCAACATCGACCCGAAGGCGATGAAGGAGTCGGCCGACAAGATCCGCGAGCGCCTGGGCCTCATCGAGTATCACTTCCTGCGCGACCGGCTGTTCGGCCCCGAGAAGTCCTGGGCCGAGAAGCCGGCCGGCGCATGGTTCTGGAGCGTCGATGCGGCCGACAAGGTCGCCAGCGCCGCCATCGGCTACGCGAAGTGGTTCCGCCAGTTGGCGCGCGGCGACTTCGGCGAGAGCATCAAGTTCCGGACCTCGGGCGGCAGCCGCAGCCCGCTGCTGCTGATGATGGAGCGGATTCCCGTCACCGCTACGCTGAACGTCATCGCGGAGGTCCTCATCTTTGTAATCGCGATTCCGGTCGGGTTCGCGGCGGCGCGATACCAGGGCAGGTGGTTCGACCGCGTGTCTTCCTTCGTCCTGCTGGCGCTCTACAGCATTCCTGTCATTCTGGCCGGCACGGTCTTCATCGGGTACCTGGGAATGGGAGGCAGCGGATGGCACTTGTTCCCCGTCGGGAACCTCCATTCCTTCGGCTACGAGAAGTTGGCGTGGGGACAATACATAATCGACCTGTTGTGGCACACCACGCTGCCCGTGATCTGCCTGGTGTACGGCGGGTTTGCCTACCTGGCGAAGATGGGCCGGGCGAGCCTCCTGGAGAACCTGCGGGCCGACTACGTCCGCACGGCCCGCGCGAAGGGGTTGCCGGAAGAGCAGGTCGTGTATCACCACGCCCTGAGTAACAGCCTCCTGCCGATGATCACCGCCCTGGTGCTGGCCATTCCGGGGCTCATCGGCGGCAGCGTCATCGTAGAGTACATCTTCAGCATCCAGGGGACGGGTCTCTTGCTCGTCGATGCGGCAAGGGCCTATGACCTGGCCCTGCTGATGGCCGAGACGTTGCTCTACGGCGTCCTGACACTCCTGTTCCTCCTCATCGGAGACGTCCTGTACGCCTGGGCCGATCCGCGAGTGCGATATGAGTAGCCTGCTACCGACAACTGAAAGTCCCGCGGCGGCCGTCTCCCGCTCGTACGGGGCGATCGTTTGGCGCCAGTTGCGCCGGCGCCCCTCCGCCATGGTCAGCCTCGCGGTCATCATGCTCCTGGCGCTGGCGGCCGTCCTGGCCTCGTTCATCGCCGGCGAGGTGCCGATCCGCTGGGTCGAGAAGGGCGAGGTCTCATGGCCGATATTCCGATACCTGGATAACCTGGAATATGCGGGCATGCTGGCCTTTGTGCTGGCGATCCTGCTTCCGGTCACAATCCGCCTCGTCCGTGCCCGCGCCGAGCGGGCCGCCGCCAGCCCGTTCGTGCGGGCCGTGCTCATCCATGCGGCGATCTGGGCGGCAGTGCTGCTGGCCCTGGTCGTCCTCCGTTCGCCGGAGCGGCGCTACGGATTCTACCTGGAACGGGCCGCCCAGGCCGAGTCCGCCTGGTTCCCCCTGATTCCGACGCCGCGCTATCCCGGTTATGACTCTCTCCCCCTGAGAGACCAGCGGCCCACATGGCAGCACCCCCTCGGGACGGATCGCATGGGCCAGGACGTGCTGCTCCTGATTCTGTACGGCGCCCGGACGGCCATGACGATCGGCTTCGTCGCCGTGGGCATCGGGTCGGGCATCGGCGTGGCGCTTGGCGCAGTCAGCGGCTACTTCGGCAGGTGGGTGGACCTCATCATGATGCGCATCACCGAGGTTTTTATGTTCATCCCGCGGATCGTGCTCATTATCATCATCCTGGCGGTGATGCCCTCGTGGGTTCCGGCCTTGTGGGCCGTGGTCGCCGTGCTCGGCCTGACAGGATGGACGGACCCATATCGGTACATGCGTGCGGAACTCCTGCGCATCCGCGGCGAGGACTACATAACGGCCGCACGAGCACTGGGCATCCCCACGTGGCGGCTGCTCCTGAGGCACGCCGTGCCCAACGGCATGGCGCCGATCCTCGTCGGCGCGACGTTCGGCATCGCCGGGGCCGTGTTCCTGGAGGCGTCGCTGGCGTTCCTCAACCTGGTGCAGACGCCCAGTTGGGGCGAACTCCTCAACGACGGACGCCAGCACCTCGAAACGTGGTGGGCCTGGGGCGCGGCCGGCGCCGCCATCTTCATCACCGTGCTCGTGTACAACCTGCTGGGCGAGGCCGTCCGCGACGCCATCGACCCGAAATTAAAGATATAACGTTTAGCCGGTCGCCTTGGCGACCGCGCGTTGTAACGTTTAGCCGCGGCCGGTACGGCCGCGAAAATTGCAAGGAGGCTCGATTGACACAATCGGCCGACATATTGCTCAGCGTCGACGGCCTGACCACACGCTTCTTCACCGACGAGGGCGTCTCTTACGCCGTCGAGGACGTCTCGTTTGCCATCCCGCGCAGCCGCACGCTGGCGCTCGTGGGCGAGTCGGGCTGCGGCAAGACGGTCACGGCGCTTTCGATCCTGCGCCTGATTCCCGACCCGCCAGGCCGCATCGTTGCCGGGTCGGTCCGGCTGGGCGCGACCGACCTCCTGCGCCTGCCGGAAGACGAGATGCGCCGCGTGCGCGGCAACCGCATCTCGATGGTTTTTCAGGAGCCGATGACAAGCCTCAACCCGGTCTTCACCATCGGAGACCAGATTCTCGAGGCCGTCGTGCTCCACAAGAAGGTCGGCCGCGAGGAGGCCACGCGGCAGACCGTCGCGATGCTCCACAAGGTCGGCATCCCCGACCCCGAGTCGCGCATCCGCGAGTACCCGCACCAGATGTCGGGCGGCATGAGGCAGCGCGTCATGATCGCCATGGCGCTGGTGTGCGGGCCGGAGCTCGTGATCGCCGACGAGCCCACGACCGCGCTCGATGTGACCATCCAGGCCCAGATCCTCGATCTGCTGCGGTCGCTCCAAGCCGACATCGGCATGAGCATCCTCTTGATTACGCACGACCTGGGCGTCGTGGCCGAGATCGCCCACCACGTCTGCGTCATGTACGCCGGCCGCATCGTTGAGGAGGCCGACGTCCAGGAACTCTTCGATAACCCGCTGCACCCGTACACGGTGGGCCTCTTCCGCAGCCGGCCGAGCCTGGAGCATCGCGGGCCGCTTGCGGCCATCCCGGGAACCGTCCCCAGCCCGTTGGCGATTCCGCCTGGGTGTCCGTTCCATCCGCGGTGCCCGCTCTCGGACGGCGCGAAGTGCGCCGCCGACCGCCCGCCGCTCGAGACGCATGCCGCCGGCCACACGGCCGCGTGCTGGTACGCCGGCCGCGTGGCCGAAATGAGGACCCGTGGGGAGCCGCTCTACAAATGATCGCCCCTGAAAGAATCGCGAAGCCGGATGACGTGCTGCTGGAGGTCCGCGACCTGCGGACGCACTTCCCCGTCCGCCGCGGCTTGCTTGGCCGCACGGTCGGCTACGTCAAGGCCGTCGACGGGATTTCGTTCGCCCTGCGACGCGGGCGGACTCTGGGCCTCGTGGGCGAGTCGGGCTGCGGCAAGACGACCGCCGGCCGGACGATCCTGCGGCTCATTCCCGCCACCTCCGGCACCGTCGCGTTCGAGGGCCGGAGCGTCTTCGGCATCGCGCCGGGGGAGCTGCGCCAGATGCGCAGACACATGCAGATCATTTTTCAGGACCCGTACGGCAGCCTGAACCCGCGGATGACCGTTGGCGGCATAATCGGCGAGCCGCTGCGCGTTCACGGCGTGGCGCGCGGACGCGAGCTTGAGGACCGCGTCGCGAGCCTCCTGGAGCACGTGGGCCTGGCCCCCGCCTACCGGAACCGCTATCCGCACGAGTTCTCGGGCGGCCAGCGGCAGCGCATCGGCATCGCGCGGGCGCTGGCGCTGGACCCGAAGTTCATCGTTTGCGACGAACCCGTGAGCGCCCTCGACGTCTCCATCCAGGCGCAGATTCTCACCTTGCTGGAGCGCCTTCAGGAGGAGCTTGGCCTGACGTACCTTTTCATCGCCCACGACCTGGCGGTCGTCAGCCACATCTCCGACGACGTGGCCGTCATGTACCTCGGGCGCATCGTGGAGCAGGCCCCGGCCGACCGCCTGTACGCGAATCCCCTGCACCCGTACACGAAGTGCCTGATGTCGGCGATCCCGCGCGCCAACCCCCGGCAGGCCAAGAGCCGCATCATGCCGCGCGGCGAAGTGCCGAGCGCTCTGAATCCGCCCCCCGGCTGCCCGTTCCACCCGCGCTGCCCGTGGGCGATGGAGCGCTGCCCGGTCGAAGTGCCGCTCCTTCTGCCAGCTGCCGACGAGCCCGACCACCTCGTCTCGTGCCACCTGTACCACTGAAGAAGGTGCCTGACACCTTTTTTCGTTGGCTAAATGGGTAAGCGCCGCGGCGGACCCGTGGAACGCACGGTCGCCTGAGCAATTGTCGTGCGCTTCAGCCGCCGCAGGCGGCGATTGATCTGTAGCCTCGGGCGCAAGCCCGTGGAAAACGGGCGGACCGCCCACCCCCATTCCATCTTTTTCCTTTTGAGCCCCGTAGGGGCGACTGAGGCGCGGCCCTCGCCGACTCCTGCAGAAGTCATGTTCATTGAGCCGTCGGGCACGCCACCCCTGTTATTCTGTTGCAGGGCCGTTTAGACGAGGTAGGATTTCTCCATGCCCCGAATGACGCCAATCGCGATCCCGGATGCGCCGCACCACTGGCCCCCCCGCAAGGGCGGCAGGCCAAGAAAGGCCCCGAGAGATGGGCAACCACGAAAACAGGTTAGCGTCCGCATCTTTCCATCTTGCGGGGCCGGTTGAGGGGATCGGCGAGTAGCCGGCCGCCCTTTGCGCGTGCGTGCAAGCACGCACCTATGCGATACTACGGACTCTGGCAAGGCGATAGGAGATGACAGGATGAAAATCGAGACCAACTTGCTGGGCTTGGCCGGGGAGTACCGCGTGTGCAGCGAATTGATCAAGAGGGGGCTATTGGCCATGCTGACGTACGGCAACCGGAAAAGTGCTGACATATACGTGATACCGCATAGGCGCAGGGCCGCATTGCGAATCGAAGTCAAAACGAGCCAGAACGGCCGGTTCGTTACTCGGATTAACCAGAAGAAAGGTTTGAACCGAAAGAATGACGTTCCAGACTTCAAGAATGACGTTCCAGACTTCTGGGTCCTCTTCCACTGCAAATGCAAGGGCGATAACAAATACGAAGAGGCTTTTTTTATACTGCCGCATGAAAGGATTTGGAACATCCAGAAAAGGGTCAACCGCGATTACGAGAGGCGGTTCCGCAAGAAACACGGCTGCCCACCAAATGAGGAAAAGGGCGTGGACAATGTGCGAATCAAACACGTTAAGGAATATAAGAACCGCTGGGAACTGATTCTGAGGGCCTGATCGGCCGGCAAATGCAGTGCGGCAGGTAAGGCGAGCGGTTCGGCTCCATCAAAGGACAACGGGCGGACCACCCGATACCATTTGTATTACAACATGCCTGAGCCCCGTAGGGGCGACTGAGAGGGCCGCCATGGGCCACACGTTCTCGAACCTGCTCGTCCACACGATCTTCAGCACCAAGGACCGCCTGCCGACGATCCGCGAACGATTCCGGCCGCGCCTTTACGAATACATGTCGGGCATCGCGAGGGCGGAATTCGGTCGGGCGCTGTGCATCGGCGGAACGCCCAACCATGTGCACGGCCTCATCGTCCTGGCGACCGACGTCTCCGTGGCGGAGGCCGTGCGCAAGTGGAAAAGCCTGTCATCAAAATGGGTCCACGAGACGTTTCCGGACACCCGCGATTTCGCGTGGCAAAGCGGATACGGCGCGTTCAGCGTCAGCCGGTCGAATGTGCCCAAAGTGGCCGGATATATCGAGCGGCAGGCCGAGCACCATAGGAAGGTGACGTTCGAGGAGGAATTCGTGGCCTTCCTCAAGCGTCATGGAATCGAATACGACCCGCGGCATGTGTGGGACTGAACGCGGCCGGACCTCAGTCGCCCCGATGGGGCTCAAAGGAAGAAAGACGGGATGGGGGCGGGGCGCCCGGTTTCCACGGGCTTGCGCCCGAGGCTACAGATCAATCGCCGCCTATGGCGGCTGAAGGCAACGACGCCGATTACGGCGCGCGGGACGTGCGATATTGAACTAACCGGGTTGCACCTCAATCGCCCCTACGGCAGAAAAAGGTGCCAGGAACCTTTTTGGGGGTTTCGCAAGGCGCGCCGGGGGCGGACAGAAAAAGGTGTCAGGAACCTTTTTTTGGAATTTGCAAAATATGGGGCGTTTCCGCGTTTTTCAAGAAAAGGTTCCTGACACCTTTTTTTGCTGACACCTTTTTTTGCGCGGCGTTCGGCAGGAGGCGTCTATGCTCACGCGGCGTGAATTTCTGGCGGGCACGTGCGCGGCAGGCGCTGCGGCCGCAGCCCTCGGCGCGGGGGGCTGCCGGTCCGGCCTCGGCGCATCCGCCCAGCAGCCGCCGGACCTCGTGGCGCTGAGCGACCACCTGCTGGTCTACCGCGGGGCGATCAACGTCGGCGTCGTGCGCGACGGCGCAAAGGCCCTGCTCATAGATTGCGGCGACGGCCGCGTGGCCGAGGTGCTGGGGTCGGCCGGCATTAAGGCCGTGGACCAGGTTATCTTCACCCACCACCATCGGGACCAGGCCTGCGGCGTGTGGTCGCTCGCCGCCAGGGGCGCCCGCATCGGCGTCCCGGCCTCCGAGCGCGACTGGTTCGACAAGGTCGATACTTACTGGAGCAACCCAAAAAACCGCTGGCACAACTACAGCCAGCACCCGCATCACCTGATGCTGGCCGAGCCGGTGCGCGTGGACATGACGTTTGCCCCTGGCGACACCTTCACGTGGGGACCCGCCACGGTCCGCGTCCTGGCAACGCCGGGCCACACCGACGGCAGCGTGAGTTACGTCGTCGAGGTCGCGGGGCGTCGGACAATCTTCTGCGGCGACGTCATCGCGGGCCCCGGCCAGGTGTGGGACATCCACTCGCTCCAGAAGGGGACGCAGACGACCGACTATCACGGTTTCCTGGGCGCCCGGCCGCAACTGGTCGAGAGCCTCGGGCGACTCCGGGCGGCCGGCGCGGCGGCGCTGGTGCCGTCGCACGGCTGCATTATGAACGATCCGCCCGCCGCCATAGACGCGCTGGTGGCGGCCCTCGACCGGTGTTACGACAAGTACGTGGCAATCTCCGCGGCGCGGCACTACTTCCCGAAGCTCTTCGCCGAGTACGCCGACCGCAAGGACCACATGCCTATCCGCAAGGGCAAGGAGGTCCCCGCGTGCCTGCGCCACTTCGGCACCACGTGGATGCTGGTCTCGAAGGACAAGGCCGCCTTCGTGATGGATTGCGGCGGCGCGAGGGCCGTCAAGGAGGTCAAGGACAGGCAGGCGGCAGGGGAGATCCGCGGCGTCGAGGGCCTCTGGATCACGCACTACCACGACGACCACACGGACGGCATTCCGGAGTTCCAGAAGGTGTTTGACTGTCCCTGCATTACGGACCGGTCGGTGGCGGGCGTCATCACGGACCCGATGGCCTGGCGGCTGCCGTGCATCTCGCCCAACAAGGCCCGCGTGGACCGCGCGACCGCCAACGGCGAGTCGTGGCCGTGGCACGAGTTCAGGATGACCGCGTATCACTTTCCCGGGCAGACGCTCTACCACGCGGGGTTGCTGGTGGAGAGCGGTGCCCTGAAAATGTTCTTCTGCGGCGACTCGTTCACGATGGCCGGCATAGACGACTACTGCGCCATGAACCGCAACTGGCTGGGTTGCGGCACGGGGTTCGACCGTTGCATCGCCCTGATGGAGGAACTCAGGCCGACGCACATCTTCAACCCGCACGTCAATGAAGCGTTCGACTTCACGGCCGAGCAGTGCCGGTTCATGCGCGCGAACCTGGCCGAGCGCGAAGGGCTCTTCGGCCGCCTCGTCCCGTGGGAGCACGCCAACTACGGCATGGACGAGCCGTGGGTCCGCTGCCATCCGTACGAGCAAAAGTGCGATGCCGGCGGCGAGGCGGCCTTCGACGTGGTGGTCACGAAAGATCG
>Ga0209777_10008864_pt1 | contig 10932 bp, 9 predicted proteins | sample FrelakmetHBP12HB_FD_187147 | JGI IMG/M metagenome (GOLD analysis project Ga0209777, IMG submission 187147) | Freshwater lake sediment microbial communities from the University of Notre Dame, USA, for methane emissions studies -HBP12 HB (SPAdes)... | ecosystem: Environmental > Aquatic >... | reverse complement strand
ATTTTGGATTTTGGATTTTGGCATGGTTTCTTCGGAATTACAGAGCGCCCTCACCCCGGCCCTCTCCCCCCGGGAGAGGGGGTGGATCGTACTCCTATTACCGCGTTAGTTTCGGGAAAAAGGGTTTCTCGAAACAACCCTGGTCGAATTTCAGGCGTTTCGGCATTGAAATGCCGAAACATCAAGCGGCCTGCCACGCATCCGGGATTCGGAGATCCCGCATTGGCTTTGGGGTGGCGATTCGGAGATCGCCACCCATCAAGGCCAAAACGCCGGACGGTGCTTCGACTTAGTGTGCGTTCTGTTACATCATACCCATGCCGCCCATGCCTCCTGGAGGCATGCCAGGGGCGGGTTTGGGCTCGGGCTTGTCGACGATCACAGCCTCGGTAGTGAGCAGCAGGGAAGCGATGCTGGCGGCGTTTTCCAGGGCGCAGCGTGTGACTTTGGCGGGGTCGATGATGCCAGCCTTGACCATGTCCTCGTACTCGCCCGTCAAGGCGTTGAAGCCGATGCCTGCCTTGGCCTCCCTGACCTTCTGGACCACGACGGAGCCCTCGGCGCCCGCGTTGGAGGCGATTTTCTTGAGGGGTTCCTCGAGTGACTTTTTGACTATCTTGACGCCGACTGCCTCGTCGCCGTCGATCTTGAGCTTGTCAAGAGCGGGGGCGAGATTGAGAAGCGTGACGCCGCCGCCGGGGACGATGCCTTCCTCGACAGCCGCGCGGGTAGCAGAAAGAGCGTCTTCGATGCGGGCTTTCTTCTCTTTGAGTTCGGTCTCGGTGGATGCGCCGACTTGGATGACCGCGACGCCTCCGGAGAGCTTTGCAAGCCTTTCCTGAAGCTTCTCGCGGTCGTAGTTGGAATCGGTGCGCTCCAGTTCGGCCTTGATCTGGGCCAGGCGGCCTTTTACGGCCTCGTGAGTACCGCCGCCCTCGACGATCGTTGTGTTTTCCTTGGTCACCACAATCTTCTTGGCGCTGCCGAGCATGGTCATGTCGACGGAGTCGAGCTTGATGCCGAGGTCCTCGGTGACAAACGTGCCGCCGGTCAGAACGGCGATATCGCCCATCATGGCCTTGCGGCGGTCGCCGAAGCCGGGGGCCTTGACGGCGACGACATTGAGCGTGCCCCTGATCTTATTGACGACCAGGGTCGCGAGGGCCTCGCCCTCGACGTCCTCGGCGATGACAAGCAGCGGGCGGCTCATCTGCATTATCTTCTCCAAAACGGGAACGAGGTCCTGGATAACGCCGATCTTCTTTTCATAGAGAAGAATGAGCGGGTCGGAGTAGACGGCCTCCATGCGCTCGGGGTCGGTGACCATGTAGGGTGAGATGTAGCCCTTGTCGAACTGCATCCCCTCGACCCATTCGAGGTTGGTGTCGCGGCCCTTGGATTCCTCGACGGTGATCACGCCGTCCTTGCCTACTTTTTCCATCGCGTCGGCGACTATCTCCCCGATCAGGCTGCTGTTAGCGGAGATGCTCGCGACCTGGGCGATCTCACTGCGCTCCTTGACGGGGGTGCTCATCTTCTTGATGCCATCGACGACAGCGATGACGGCGGCATCTATACCGCGCTTGACGGCCATTGGGTTTGCGCCGGCGGCCACGTTCATGAAGCCCTCGCGGACTATGGCTTGAGCTAGAACAGTGGCGGTGGTCGTGCCGTCGCCGGCAACATCGTTTGTCTTGGATGCGACCTCGCGGACGAGAGCGGCGCCTACGTTCTCGAAGCGGTCCTCGACTTCGATTTCCTTGGCGATCGCCACTCCATCATTGATAACTACCGGGCTGCCGAACTTCTTTTCGATCATCGCGTTGCGGCCCCGAGGACCGAGCGTCACGCTGACCGCGTCGGCGAGCGCGTTGACGCCGCGCTCTATGGCGCGGCGAGCTTCTTCATTGAACTTCAGTTCTTTTGCCATGTCTCGCCTCCCCTATTCGACAATCGCGAGGATATCTTCTTGACGAAGAATGATATACTCCTCGGCGCCGATTTTGATCTCCGTGCCGGAGTATTTGCCGTAAATGACTTTCTGCCCGACTTTGACGTCCATCGGGGAGATTTTCCCGGAGTCCATCTGGGTTCCGGGCCCCACAGCTATGATTTCAGCTTCCTGGGGTTTTTCTTTCGCGGAATCCGGCAGTACGATGCCGCCGGCGGTCTTCTCCTCGGCCTCAAGGGCCTTGGCGATTACCCTGTCACCTAATGGTTTGAGCACTATGTACACACCTCCATATAGAAATCGTGACTTGGCTGTTGGCACTCACGCGCAATGAGTGCCAGCGGAGGCATGTTACAGGGTTTCGGGGTGTATGCGCAAGAGGGCGCGCGGTTGGTTATCGGCACTTAGGCTGCTATAACCGGCAATACGCGCAGTTATTGACGGATGATGTGATTTTTCGGCGTGAAGGCGCTACTGACCGGGGCTGGGGGTGTCGGTCTTTCGTTTAATGCGCGCATCGACGGCGGACAGGATTCTTACCAACTCGCTTTTGACCTTGGTCAGCATCTCGCGCGGGATGGCATCGACGAGCGCATTTGTCGGGGACTGAGCCCCGGAGAGCTGATCGATGTATTTGGCCAGGGCAAGGGCGAAGGTGTTTGAGGCTGGGGGTTGCTCTTCGGAGCCGGCGATGGATTTGAGCAGGGAGCGGCCATAGCCCAGGTCGTTGTCGAGAATAAGCGACAGGTCGAAGAGCGCGGCCTTGCGCCTGTCGTCGGGGCCGAATGTCAGGAAGATGTCGGTAAGGGCCCTCTGTTTTGAGGTGTAATCATCGAGCGTCGGAGGGGGTGGTTTCGGGGTAGTCGACGAAGCGGCATCGTCGTTGGTAATCAGGTAGACCTCGACCCAGCCGGCGGCTTTCAGAGCCGAGGTTATCGGCCCGGTGTCGGATTCGCTGACCGACACGCTGGCGGTCTTTTTGATGGGATCGATGAGGACCATGCTGGGGCCGGAGGTCCCTTTGGCCTGCCTGACGGCTTTGGCGAGGTCATCCGCGGAGTCGAGCAGTGGGGAGTTGGATGGCAGGGAGATTCTTCGCCACTGAAAATCGGGAGGGCGGGAGCTGATGAAGTCCAGCGCGTCCTCGAGCGAGACGTTCATGACATCGAGGGTCAGCTTGCGGGACCCGACGGTGCTTTCGACCAGGAAATCTCGGCCTGTCTGGGCCGCGATGAGCTTGATGACGTCTCTGAGCGGGATGTCGTTGGCTTGTATGGTGATGGAGGACGTTGTCGTGGGCTTGGCCTGCGTCGCGGCGCGCGATGAGCTTGACGAGAGGGCAATGGCGACGAGTGATGCGATGGCGAGAACATGCGTTTTGTTCACGATGTCACCCCCACAGGTGGTAATGCATTTGTGCAGACTGGCCGGCGGCGGGTTTTGTTCCAGTATCGGCCCTACTCGCCACCCTTCTGGGCGTTGATCTCGTCCGTTACAGCCTTCGCGTCCTCTTCCAACAACTGCCGGAGTTCAGGCGACATTGCTTGCTGAGACTGAATGCCCATTCGTATCATAGCACGGCGCGCTTCGGGACTCATGCTCAGCAGCATCTCGGTTTGTCTGGCCATGCGCTGCTGCAACGCCGCGGGATCGGAGTTTGCGAGCGCCTCCATTGCGGCCCCCATGTATTCCGGCCCGACCCTTTCCATAAGGTCCATTGACGCCAGGATGGCTTTCTCTCTCTGTTCGGGCGTCATCTTCATGAACGCATCCATCTGATCCTGCTGCATTTTGACGTATTTGTCCAGGGCTTCATTGGCTTCTTTCTTCTCGTCCGCTTTTGCCTTGGCCGCGATGGCCGCATCGTTGGTCACCAGATAGACTTTCACCATTCCGAGGGTTTTCGCGGCGGCATCTTCGGCCGCCGTGACTCCCTTTTTGTCGTCGAAATGGGCGACGATCTTGCCGGTGGAAGAACCGGCCACGATCAGGCTGGGAAAACTGAAGCCGGACATGAGCCTCACAGTGGAAGCCAGGCGATCAGGTTGTTTTATAAGGTCGGAATCCGCGGCCAAATATAGCTTTCGCCATTCCATCTTGCCGGATGTCTTGCTGATGGCGGTCAGCGCCTTTTCAAGGGAAACCTCGGTCAGCGTGGTGCTGACCTGCCCGGCAACGGTCGACTCGACCAGGATCTTCGCCTTTGTCTGTTTCGCGAAGGAATCCAGTATCTCGACAACTTTCGTTTCCTTTACATCAATCGACACGGACTGCGCGCCGGTCCCGGCGGCAGGGTCCGAGCTGGTCTTGCCCGGTTCCGTGGTTGCGGCCGCCCATACGCCGCCGGCCAGTGCCATGAGAAGCAGACAAATGGCTAGCGCCAGGACTCTCTTTATCATCGATCTCATTGATGCATCTCCTCTCAAGCATGGTTGGCTTGTGTACAACAGTTCGCCGTTAGGCGGCCGAACTCCTGCCGCACAATTCGTAACTGTTAGAAATCATCTCCGAGGGTCATCTGCTTGGACTCGGAGAATGTCTCCAGCGGCAGTGTCAGGCCGAGCATTCGGGCGAACATTTGCGCGTTTATCGCGGATTTGCCCTTGTAATGGTTGTTGAAAAACATGTAGGTGTCACGGGCGCTCTCGATGACTTCCCCGGCCTTGGGAACCCATTCCTGAAGCTCTTCCTCGGAGTAGAGGTAATCATACCGCTGGTAGGATTCCTCGTGCTTCCACCAATTCTTCGCGTTGCGGCCGTGGAAGCGAATGTAGCCGATATCCGACGTCACGACGGATACGCCCGGCATCAGGCCCTTTAGGTGGGGTTCGTCCACGCAGCAGAAGCCGAGGTCGAGATCGCGGAGGAGTTCGAATGTGCTATCGTTGACCCAGTCTGAATTGCGAAACTCGACGATGGTGGGAATGTCCCCCATTCTGTCGCGCAGGTCGCGGATTCGGTCGAGGCTGACGTCGTTTGGCTTGAATCCCCAGGGATATTGGGCGAGGACGCAGCCGAGTTTGCCGGAGTCGATAAGAGGGCCGATCGCGGCTCTGAATGCATCAAAGGTGTCGGCATTTGTGGCGTCCGCGTGGGTCATGTCTTTGTGTGCTTTCACGGCGAACTTGAAATCGTCGGGGGTCTTGGCGTCCATCAATGCGAATGACGCCGAGCCGGGGATGGCGTAGTAGGTGGAGTTGATCTCGACGGCGTTGAAGGAGCGGGCGTAAAAGGCGAGCATGTTTTTCTTGTCGATCTTTGCCGGGTAGAACTCGCCTTTCCAGTCGTCATAGCTGAAGCCGGATGTTCCGGTGTAGATCATGGCGGTGTCCTCATAGCTGTCAGCAGTCAGCCGTCAGCAGTCAGCGGTCGGGACAGCATGTCCCGGACCAGGGACCGGCGAACTTAAAAGCAGATTCCTCGACTACGCTCGGAATGACAAGCCGCAGGCCGCTCGGAATGACAATGATACGGGCTACTGCCTTGCGCCGTTGATTATTCCCACAAAGTCGGGGGTTTTAAGAGAGGCGCCGCCGACAAGGGCGCCGTCGATGTTCGGCTTGCCGAGGAGCTCGACTGCGTTGTCGGGTTTCACGCTGCCGCCATACTGGATGCGGACGGCTTCGGCGACGTCGGCGCCATACATATCTCTGATGATATTTCGGATCAGGCCGCAGACGCGGTCGGCCTCTTGGGCGTCGCAGACCTGGCCGGTGCCAATCGCCCAGACAGGCTCGTAGGCAACGACCATTTTCATTGCCTGTTCGGTGGTAAAGCCGTCCAGGTCGATTTTCATTTGGGCCGTGATTACCTGGTCGGTCCGGCCGGCCTCGCGCTCGCTGAGGAGTTCGCCACAGGCGATAATCGGGGTCAGACCGGCGGCAAAGGCGGTTTTGGCTTTCATATTGACGGTGAGGTCTTTCTCGCCGAAGTAGCCGAGAACGGTCTCGAGCTCGGGGTCGATCGTGCCGAAGCGGCCGCGGGTCTCGGAGTGGCCAATAATGACCCACGTGCAGCCGGCGTCGACGAGCATGCCGGGGGCGATCTGGCGGGTCCACGCGCCGGATTCTTTCCAAAACGTGTCCTGGGCGCCGAGGGTTATGTTGCTGCCTTTGAGGGCATTACTGATGCTGGCGAGCGCGACAAAAGTCGGGCAGACGGCGATCTCGACATCATCGATGCCGGCGAGCGCGGCCTTGAGCTCTTCGACAAGGGTGATACCCTCGCCAATGGTCTTATTCATCTTCCAGTTGCCGGCGATAAATGGTTTTCTAGGCATGAATTACTCCTTGAGGTTTCGAGATACGGACTTTGTATGGAACACATCCTCGCATTATCAAGTCCCAGATATTATAATACTATTAGGTTGAGGTCGAATAGCCCCATGCGATATTTTTCTCGTGCAATCGCTTTGTTGTGCGCGCCGGCGCTTGTTGTTTGCGCGGTTTGGCTGCTCGCTGTTGATCCATCTTTTGCGTATCAGGTATCCACGCTGCCCAATGGTCTGACCGTGGCCGTGGAAGAAAACCACGCGGTGGACCTGGTCGCGGTCGACGTCTGGGTGAAGGCCGGAAATGGCTGCGAGACGGCAAATAACAGCGGGGTTTCGCATTTTGTCGAGCACCTGATCTTCGGCGCGACCGCCAAGCGCAAGGCGGGCCAACTGGATATGGAGATGGAGAGCGTGGGGGCCACGCTGGACGCGCACACATCCCTGGACTGGGCGCACTTTCACACGACGGTAGGCTCGCGATATGTGGCGAAGGCCGTGGAGGTCCTCCACGACGCCGTCATGCACGCGGCATTCGACAAGGACGACGTCGAGCGCGAGCGGCTGGTAATACTGGATGAGATAGCAAAGAAGCAATCGGAGCCGTTCGATCTTTGCGGCGAGAACCTGGCGAGGATCCTCTACACCGATCACCCCTACTCCCGCCCCCCGGAGGGTGACCCCGAGATCATCAAGAAGCTGAGCCGGAACGACATTCTTGCCTATCACAGGTCGAGGTATGTGCCGTCGAACATGGCGGTGGTGATAGTGGGTGATATCGCTAGCCAAAAGGCGGTCGACCTGGTGACCCAGGCGTTCGGCCAGGATGCGAAGAAGGATGCTCCGCCTGTCCCCTACCCCGTGATCCAGCCCCCGGACCAGCAGGTGACGAAGACATACCCATCGCCGTTTAAGTGGAGTTATGTTGCGTTTGGGTTTATGGGGCCGCGCGGGGCTGATTCGAAGGACGTCTGCGCGATGGATGTGCTGCTGACATACATAGGAATTGGATACCGGAGCTGGATGTCGACGACGCTGATGGAGAAGATGAAGCTGGCGGAGGATGTCCGGTCGGACTATCTCACCCACACCGAGCCGGGGTTGGTGTCGATTATGGCGGCGGCCGGCTCCAAGAACGCGGTGAAGACGAAGGATGCGATAGTCGAGGAACTCGATAATATCGGAAAAGGCGGAATCAGCGACGCGGAACTGGTCACGGCGAAGAAGTCGCTTTTGGGGCAGTACGCTTTCGAGAACGAGACGTTCGCGGGCCGGACGAATGCCATCGGGTTCTATTTTGCCGTGGGCGATATCGGATTCGACGGCAAGTACGTGGCCGGCGTTGGGACAGTCACTAATGCGGATATTGTTCGGGTGGCACAGAAATATCTTGACGTGGGGCACTGCGCGGTGCTGATACTGAATTCGACGGAGGGAGGCAACTGATGATGAATCGCGAGAGTGTTCAGCTCTCCCGGAACGAGGCTGCGTACACGCCGTCAGCGCTGAGTAGGCCAGGTCTGTCGGCCGTATCGAAGCGCGGGTGCGGAACATACCGCCCTTCGATACGCCTTCGGCTACTCAGGGCTAGCGGCAGTTCTCGCAAGACGGAACTCTCTCTCAGTGGCGTGATATTGATCTCGGTCCTCCTTGGATTGACGGCTGTGTGCTGTGCGGCACAGGACAAAGGGTCATCACCTGACCAGCCGGTCATCACAAAGCGCGTACTGGATGACGGCCTGACAGCGATTATAAAGCCGGAGCCGGGGAGCGGGCTGGTGGCGATTGTCGCGATGGTCAAGGTCGGGGCGAACCAGGAGACCAATCAGAGCTCCGGCATCGGGCAGTTTGTCACTCAGCTTTTGCTGGCCGGGTCGATACAGAGCTCGGCCGAGGAGGTGGCCGCGATCGCGGACGAAGTGGGCGGCAATATCAGCACATATTGGGAGGCTGACTTCGCCCAGATACGGCTCGTGACGACGACTGCGATGTTCAACCGCGCGATGACTCTGCTGGGGGAGGCGCTGAACCAGGCAAGCTTCGAGCAGAAGTGGGTGGAGAAGGTACGCGGCGACTTGCTGAGGCGAGCGGGCGCGAGCAATGACGATCTTTTCGACACTTCTTACTCGACTTTGCGCGGGCTTCTTTATCAGGACAATGGCTACCATCGGTCGGATTCAGGCTCCATGCGCACGTTTAGACGGGCCACCGCCGACGATCTGATGAAATTCTACTCGTCATACTACGTGCCCAACAACATGGTGATATCGATAGTCGGAGATGTCACGGTCAGCCAGGCCATGGACCGCATGCAAAAGGCATTCGCGGGAGTCTTGCCCGCAAAGCTTCCCCGGGACCGGGGCGTCCCCGACGAGAAACTCGACAGCAGCAGGCTCCATGCGTCGGAAGTGGACATTCCGACGGCATATTTGATGCTCGGATGGCTGGCGCCGAGTGTGAAGTCTGGGGACTATGCGGCAGCCGCGGTGGCGGCAAACGCTCTGGGGGGGGGAAAAGGTTCGCTGATGTTCAGGGAACTCAGGCAGAGACGCGGCATGGGGTATGACGTCGGCGTGATGTACCCGAGGCATCGGTATCAGAGCCATATAGTGGCGTATATCATCACCGATCCTTTCAAGACGTCATTTGGCGGCGCAAAACCATCCATGGCCCTGGACGATGTGAAAACCGCGCTGCTGGAACAGGTAGACGCTTTGAGGAACGCCCCACTGTCGCGGGCGGACCTGGAGCGGGCTAAGGGATACACGATCGGGTCGCACGCGCTCTCGCATCAGCGCGCGATCGATAGAGCCTACGAGCTCGCGTGGCTGGAGGCAGCGGGCTTGGGTTATGAATCATACGTCAATTACCCCGACATGATAGAGGCCGTCACAGCGGAGGATGTCCAGCGAGTGGCCGGGAAGTACTTCACCAATTACGCGGCGGTGCTGCTGCTGCCGAAGACGGGCGAGAAGTCGGAGTGATGAGGAAGGGTAGTTTCGGGATTTCCGCTTCGCTCAAAAGTTTGGTTTCGGGATTTCCGCTTCGCTCAAAAGTTTGGTTTCGGGATTTCCGCTTCGCTCAAATCCCGAAACACCGGTGCTATTCAAGCCGGAGTAGACGGGACGCATGATCGGTAGAGAACGCATAATACGTTGTATCAACTACGATCAACCGGATAGATGCCCGATGATCCTGCCGGAGCCTTATCCCAGGGATGCCGTCTTTGCCGAGATCAGCGCGGACCCGGATTGGCGGCCTTATCAGACTTGGGAGTTTGAGGACTGCAGGCAGTGGGAAGACGAATGGCATAATGTTTGGAAATGCCTGCCGAATACGACGCGCGGAGAGGTCATCGAGGGCGCGATCAAGGATTGGGCGGAGCTTGGCGGCTATGCGATGCCGCGCATGGACATGCCCGCTCGATACGAGCAGGCGAGGGGGAGATTTGCGGACAATCCGGACCTGTATCGCATTGGATCGCTGCCCGGATTTCCATTCGCGATAATGCGCTATTTGCGGGGTGTGGAGACGTTTTTGGCCGACGTGCTGCTTTATCCCGATGAGGTGAATGCGCTGCAGCGGTCGGTGGTCGATCTGCTGAAACGCTGCCTGGACCAATGGGCGGCAGCGGGCTGCGACGGCGTGATGTTCGCGGAGGATTGGGGCACGCAGGAGAGGCTGCTGGTATCGCCGAGGCTGTGGCGCCAAGTGTTCGAGCCGGGGTTTCGCGAGTTGGTGAACCATGCCCGGAGCTGTGGGATCGATGTGTGGATGCACTCGTGCGGGTATATCGTCGATATCATCCCCAGCCTGGTCGATATGGGTATCAAAGTGCTTCAGCTCGATCAGCCGACGCTTTCCGGCCTTGATTTCCTCGCGCGGACTTGCCGGCTCAAGACGGCGGTGTGGTCGCCGGTCGACGTGCAGCGGGACCTGCCGACAGGTGACGAGGCCCACATTCGGGCCTGCGCGCGTGAACTCATAGACAGGCTTGGCCGGAACGGCGGCGGATTTATCTGCGGCGCTTACCCCGATCCGGCGTCGCTTGGCGCGAAATCCGAGTGGCAGGACTGGGCTTGCGATGAGTTTGTGAGGTACGGCGGTTGCGCTCTTTGATGGCGCTGTGGATGATGGGTTGTGCGTTCGGCGGAGGGGGAGCGCCCTCACCCCGGCCCTCTCCCCCAGGAGAGGGAGCATTGCCCCTCACCCCGGCCCTCTTTCTCGGGAGAGGGAGGTCTGTCCGCGGCGCTCATAGTGATGGCGTCACGGCCCCCAATACGGCGGCGAGGGCATGGACTTGTGACTCTGTGAGCAGGCTGCCATTCTTATCGGTTATGTAGAACACGTCGTGGGCCTCGTAGCCCCAGGTTGCCACGCGGGCGTTGTGGATGCTCAAGCCCTGGCCGGAAATCTCACGCGTGAGGTGGTGGAGTATGCCCGGCACGTCGGGGGCGCGAATCTCGATCACGGTCTCATGGTCCGAGAGGCCGTCGAGCACTCGAAGGGAGACGTTGTCGATCCGATCCAGGCGCTTTTTGCCCCACTGCCGCAGAAAATCGTCCATGGGGATGTTTCCGCCAAGGACCTCCATCAGGCCGGCCTCAAGCTGCCACTTCTTCATCTCCGCAAGCTGACGGCCCTCAAAGTCGATGTAGAGAATGTCTATGGCGATGTCGTCGACGGGCGAGTGGCGGGTGAATATCCGAGC
>Ga0209777_10008863_pt1 | contig 10932 bp, 11 predicted proteins | sample FrelakmetHBP12HB_FD_187147 | JGI IMG/M metagenome (GOLD analysis project Ga0209777, IMG submission 187147) | Freshwater lake sediment microbial communities from the University of Notre Dame, USA, for methane emissions studies -HBP12 HB (SPAdes)... | ecosystem: Environmental > Aquatic >... | reverse complement strand
CTGTTTGAGAAAGAATACAAGAGAGCTTATGGACCCGGTGACGGAGAACTCCAGGCTGGTTGCGCCTTTGACCTCGATCACCTGGTAGCGCACAACCGTCATCCCCATGGACACGAGCTTCCTTTTGATGAGCGTTCCGAAGGAGTAAGGGTTCATCTCGTTCGGCGCATAGAAGCGGGTCTTCGTGACATCAAGCTCCCCCTGGAGTTGGTCCCGCAGGGACACCGATTGGGGCTCCGAGCCTATGGAGCGCTGCAAATCCTCATTCTGAACCGCGTACTGGGCCGCGCTGGCTCGAGCAACTCGCAAACGCTCAGCGCCAAGAGAGAAGAGAACTCCAAGAGCAACAAGAAAAACGACTGCTGCCAGTATTCCCAGAAGCTGCCTTTCCCTTTTAGCGAGCATGAAATACCCCCGAAAAAGAGAAGCGCTCTTTTCCCAACCGAGGGTCGGGAACTACCTGGGAAAGCTTGACGGAGCTGAAGAACGCGTTGTCCCGAAATCCCTCCATCAGCTTCAATGGATTGGTGCCAACTGCTTCTATCTGGAAACTATCCGTCTGCACCTGCAGGCTTCGTATCTGCACTTCACTTCCGAGCACTCTGGTCAGCTCAGAAAGCAGCATATAGATGTCCTGGGGCTTTTCTGCGGCCATCCTGGAAAGCCCGGCGCGAAGCGCATCCACTTCTTTCTGGACAGCCAGCGCCCTGGCGCTCTGTATTTCCAGGCTCGAGTGCACGGTCTTCAACTTCTTGCAGCTGTCCTCAGCGCGCCACACGTTTTTGTAGAAAGCCAGCACGCCAAGAGCAGCAATGACACAGGCAAGCCCTGCAATTCGCGCAACAGGATTGAAGATGGCGTGCGAGCGTTTTGGCCCGCCAAAAAGCCCGTCCGCCTTCCGCTGAATTACCGAAAGCTCCTGGAAGCTGAGATAGCGCGCAAGTGAGGGCTTCACCGCTCGCTGTTCCGCGCGGAACTGATCAAGCTCCACGTTGGAGGCAATAATCAGGACGGGGAGCGCACGCACGTCTTCCGGCAGCTCGTCCTCCGTCTCCCGAAGATCACGAGGCCCTCCTTCCTTCCTTCGGACAAGCCTGCATGAGACCAGCAGCCCGGCACGGAAAACGGAGAGCTCCGCCCAACCCTGCTGGCAGAACCAGATCCGTATGTCCTTGCTCGTTCGCGCCGTCCGTCCGATCAAGGAGTACGGGAAAATGAGTGGTTTCTGCCGCGCCGCGCTCTTGTATTTTTCCAGCGTCGCTTTCCGTGAAATAAATACAATGGCTCGCTGCTGAGCCCCCGCTGACTCGACCCTGTAGTCGAATGCTGTTTCACCGGGATTGCCCGGATAGATGCTTCGCAGGCGATAGCGAATGAGGCCTTCCACCTCGCCGTCGGGCACGTTGGGGATATCCAGAATTTGCAGGTCGAAATCAAGGCGCGAGACAAGAAGCCCGTCAAACCGGGAATTGCCGTTCAGATGAGCCCCGTCATCCAGCCGGGAGAGGTGAACTTCCGTTTCCCTTTCTTCTCCGTATCCCAGCACGATCACGAGTAATACCTTTCTTCGACAATGAGGAACCGCGGGGCGCGGCCGTCATCTGTGGGAACTCGCGCCACGATCAACTCAAGCCGGGCTGAGCCGCGGGTGACGGTGATCTTCCAGAACCACGTCACGACGCCAAGGTATTGATAGATCCGGTTGTCATCCGGAGCGCCCATTATCTGCCGCAGCTTTTCAGATGTCAATTCTTGCCGGTCCCGGGAATCGAGTATGACCTGCGCAATGTGTCTCGGCTGGGGGATCCGCAGGTCCGGAAGGGAGAGAAGCTCGCCAAGTATGAGCGGCTCAACAAAATGGACATTGAAAACAGGCTCTGCGTTCATGAGGGGAAACAGCTTTCCGTAGTCCAGGCCAAGGAACTCCCGCAGGTCCGAGCGTTTCAAGATCTTCTTCTGGATCAGGGCCTGTTGAAGTCGCATATGGAAAACCTCGGCGCCTGCCTGATCCGACATGCGGACCGCAAAGAGCTTGCGCAGAGCGAACTCATCCGTCACGTTGAGATTTGCATAGCCATACCCGGTGAAATAACGGGGCAGTGCATCTTCCTTGATGAGGTCGGCGTATTCGGCGGCAATATCAGGAGAGATGCCCCTGTCCTCTCTGCGTTGCTGAAGCTCCTGGGCTGTGCTGCCGTGGCGAAGAAGCTGTCCAAGCGCCGTCTTTTCAAATATGGCTTTTTGCGCCCAATTGACATTCAATCGGCTTGAAGCGTCCTCGAGCGTAATGCTCACATCTCGAATCCCGGGACTGCCGATCTGTCCCCAGATAGGATCCATGGGGGAGTCAGCATCCGGCGTCGGGTCGCGGGCGAGCAATCCTGCCATCCGCTCCCCTTCCTTTTGAAGGGAGAGCCTCAGGTCCTCGCGGGTTGAGCTTCGTGATGTGTAGGCAAATGCCGCCTGGAGAAGAAGTGCACCCCCCGCCGCAACTGCCGCCATGAGTATGAGCATGGTTAACGCCACGAGAGAGGTGGATCCGGTGCTCGCGTGATCAGGGCTCATTGAGACGACAGGCTCCCCAGGGGCGTCGCACCAAAGCGCGCAGTGATGAGGACGCGCCTTCCGTCCTTGCCTTCGAGCTGGACGGATATTCCGTATTGGTGACTCGAATCGTTTGTTGCGGCAGAAAGCTCCACGTGCGGGAAGCCTGTATAGTGTGTGGACATCTCCCCGTCACTGACTGAAAGGGTGCCCTCTCGAAATGTGAGATTCAGCTCCTTCTTCGGATCTCCGTCAAGGTAGGGAACGCTCAGCGCCCCGTCCCCTGTCTGGACAATCCCATCCGGCGCCCAGTAGGGAAGGTACACCCGGCCGGCAAGCCCGCGAAGCCTGTCATCAAGCTGAAGCAGGCGAACGTTCGCGAGCATCTTTTCCCTCAACCTGTCCGCAAGGCGCAGGGAGACCCCGACTGCATACCACGCCCCGATGCCGAGCGTGGAGAGGATGAACAGGGCTACAACCACCTCCAGGATTGTGGAGCCTCGCTCATTCCTTCTGGAAAAGAACCGTGTGTTCGTTCGCATGAGCGTTCCTTTGCTGGATCATGCTCTGCACCCGCGCGTTCTGCCGCGCACTCAGAGACGCAGCAAGGCTGATGCCGCCCAGGAATACGGCAAAGCCGATCATGACAATGAAGACGGCCACCATCACGTCCAGAAGGATGGAGCCCTGTTCAGCGCGGCGCCTGCCGCTGGCGGAAGAACTCCGGCGTCGTGCATCGCCCCTCCCAAGCGCGTTGCCCCTCCCTAGTCCTCCCACGATGTAATGTCCTTGTCGCTGCCGTCTCCCCCTTCCTTGCCATCTGTGCCGAATGAGCGCAGGCCAAATGGCAGGCCATTCGGTCCGGGCACCGTGTACTCGTACGGATGGTCCCAGGGATCCGCGCCGATTTTCTTGTTCACGTAAGGTCCGCTCCATCCCGCAGGCATGGGCTCCAGGACCGGCTTGACCCACAGAGCGTTCAACCCCTGCTCCTTGCTGGGGTACTGCCTGCAATCCAGCGCGTATGCATTCAAAGCAAGAGAGAGCGTCTCGATCTGGTTCCTGGCGGAAACCTTCCGCGCCCTGTCGATGTAGCGGACCGCCATGAATCCAACCGCGGCGGTGAGGATCACAATGATCGTCATGACAATGAGGATCTCCATGAACGTCCAACCCGCCTCCCGATCGACTACAGAATGCTGCCGTACAGGGAAAAGATCGGGATGATGAACAGGACCACGAACAGAATGATCATGATTCCTAGCGCCACGATGAAGGCGGGCTCGATGAGAATCATGAGACGGCTGAGCCATTTTTCAACCTCCTGTTGATAGGACGCGCGCAGCTGACCGAAGACTTTTTCCACGTGCCCGACCCGTTCTCCAATCCCTATCCATCGCGAAATGCGGGCCGGGAAAAAGATGCTCCCCGCGAACGCTGCGGACAGGTGTTCCCCCTTCAGCACCTTTTCCCTGATCTCGAGTATCTCTTTCCTCAACGCCCTGTTCCCCACCGCGCCCGCTCCTTCGGAGAGGGCTTCCTCCACCCCGACCCCTGAGGCGGTCAGCGTCTCCATGGCAAAAGCGAAGTTCAGGAGCTCCCGTTGTACCAGGTAGGTGGAAAGGATGGGCGTGCGCAGCAGGAGCGCATCGATTCGCACGGCACGCTGGCCCCCCCGGCCTCGCGCACGCAGTGCTCCGATGAGAAACACTGCTCCCGCAGCCAGCAGCGCGCCGATGACGACGAAGGCGGTCGTGAGGGATTGCATCACGGTCTCGACCTTGCCGGCCATCCCGGGGCCAATCTGTGTGAAAATCTCCCGCAGCCGGGGAAAAAGGACCACCACAATGAGGACCGCGGTAGCCAGCACCACGCCCATGACGATGGCCGGATAGAGAAGCGCCGCGCCGAATCGTTCCCGCAGCTTTTTCTGATCGCCCAGATACAAGGAGAGCCGGACGAATACCTGGTCCAGGGACCCGATGCGCTCCCCGATCCTCACCATGCCGCGATACACAGAGGGGAAGCTGTTTCCCGCGCTCTCCAGGGCTGCGGCGAATGTGCTGCCCTTCCTGATTCTTTCCAGCAGAAGGGTGACCAGCTCATTTCCCGATCCACGGGTGGACACGGTCTGCGCCACTTCAAGAGAATCCTTGAGGGAGAGTCCAGAGCCGAGCATGAGGGTCAAGAGGTCGGTAAGCTCGCCGACATCACTTCGAGCGAAACTTTTGCCGGCTTTGGGCGCTGCCTCCCCCGCGGCCAGCTCCTTGACGGCGAGCACAAAGCGGCTTTCGGAGGACAACTCTCGGAGAAGCGGCTCTTCCGAGACGGCCTCGCGGAGAAACTCCTCGATATTCCCTTTCTTGTCTGAAACACGGCACACGTAGACTGGCATCAGCTCATGACCACGCTTTCAACTTCCGCCAGAGTGGTCAGGCCATGCATGGCCATCTGCAGTCCATTCTGGAACAGGGTCTTGAAACCCTTCGTGCGCAGGTAACCGGCGATGGAAGATGCGCGCTCGCCCTTCAGGATCATCTCCTCCACCGTCTCGTCGGAGGAAAACGCTTCCACGATCGCGGTGCGGCCCTTGAATCCAGTGCCGCCGCAGGCATCGCAACCTTTGCCGTGGTGCAGGCTGCCGGCCAATAGACCATTGCGCTTGAGAAGCTCCTTCTCTTCTCGAGTGGGCTTTCCCGCCCGAGAGCACGAGGCGCAGGTTCTCCGGACAAGTCGTTGCGCCAAGGCGCCGCGCAGCACCGCCGCCAGAAGGTACGGCTCCACCCCCATGTTCCTGAGCCGTGGAATAACGGACACAGCGTCATTCGTGTGAAGCGTGGACAGGACAAGGTGCCCGGTGAGCGCCGCGCGCACGGACAGCTCGGCGGTTGGAGAATCGCGGATCTCACCCACCATGACGATGTCAGGATCCTGGCGGAGAACACGTCTCAGCAGGGACTCGAAGGTCAACCCGATGCGTTCATGGGTCTGGATCTGCCCCACCCCCTCGACCAGGTACTCCACGGGATCTTCTATGGTCACCACCTTGACGGTTTCCGAGGCGATCTCCCGCAGAACGGAGTTCAGCGTCGTGGTCTTTCCGCTCCCTGTGGGTCCCGTGGCAAGCACGAGACCGTGGGGAACCGCTACAAGCCTGCGGATGAGAGCAAGGTTTTCCGGGTCGATGCCCAACTCGGCAAGACCGAGGGGGGATCCGCTGGTATTGAAAAGCCGCAGCACGATGGATTCTCCCGCGGCGATAGGCACAATGGAAACCCGCACGTCGAACGTGCCGTCTCCCATGTGCACGGAGATCCTGCCGTCCTGGGGCAGCCGGCGTTCCATGATGTTCAGATTGGCCATGATCTTGATGCGGGAGGCAACCGCTGGAAACTTCTCTTTCTCCATGCGGCTCACTGTCTGCAACACCCCGTCGATTCGATAGCGAACCCGGGTGTCTTTTGAGAACGACTCGATGTGGATGTCGGAGGCCCCCTTCCGTATCGCTTCAATCATGAGGCTGTTCACCAGGTTCACGATGGGCGCATCGTTTGCAAGCCTGTCCAGCATGAGCCGCTCGTCGTCCGCCGCAGCCCTGCCCGGCGCTTCGGTCTCCAGCACCGAGAGCCGTTTCCCCAGGTATGCGGAAAGCTCGGTGCGGTCTATCCGGAAGAACTCAACAGGCTTGCCATGGAAGTTTCTGAGGTACTCAAGGATGGCGGAGTTGCCGGGATCGCACACCCCGACAAGCACTTCCTCCTCATCCTCCCGCAATTTGATGACGGAGTTGGCGTCACTATACTCCAGCGGATACTGGTCCTGCGATTCAGGCAGGGGCATGAACTCGGCAAGGGTGACAAGCCGGGGGTCACCCTCAATCGGGCGCAGCAGTGAGTCGTCAGGCATGGCCGCTATTCCTTGATGAGCTTCTGATAGAGTGCCTCGATCCGGACTCCCTCGTTCGCGGCCTGCCGGTCCGGATATTCGACGTGTGGCACGATGTAGATGACAAGCTCGTCGTTTTGCACCGTCTCGTTCCGGCTCTGGAACAGGAGCCCCAGGAGGGGAATGTCGCCCATCACGGGAGTCTTTTGAACCGTGATAGATTTTTCCTGTTGAATGAGTCCTCCGATCACAACGGGTTTTCCCGAGACCGTGCGGACATTGGTGCTCACGATCTTCTCAGAGGTAGAGGGAGGGTTGCCCGAGGTTGTGGAGAGATCCGCGCCCTGCTTGGATATCGTTGAGGAGACCTTCATGGTGATCATGCCGTCTCCCGAAACCCATCCATTCATGCTGATGATAAGCCCTGAGGTAATCTCGCGCGTGACGCCGCTGGCCTGGAGCTGCTGGGTGGTGGTGTTGAGCTCCAGGTCTCGGTAGCGGGTCGTGAGCGTGTTCTGGAACTTGATCTCCTGGCCCGAGAGGCCATTCACCGTCGTATCCGCAAGAACTTTCGCCTTGTTCGTGCCCAGGCTGAGATTCAGGTTGACCGCAAAGAGCGTCCCGAAAGTGGACACGATATTGAAGTTCAGCTGCAGGAGCTTTCCGATGGTCCCAAGAAATGCAGTTGATGAAGAGCTTGTCAGTGCGCTGCTGGAGGCGGAGGCGCTCCAATCCAGGCTCTCTCCGCCCTGGTATTCGATCACGAGAAGCTCATAGCGGACTTGGGGTATGGGCCGGTCAAGTGCCTCCAGCTCACGGGTGAACTGGCGCAGCTTGTCCTCCGTGCCATTGAAGAACACCAGGGTGGAATCTCCCGTTGCCTGCACATCGTCCTTGCCGACGGAAGGCGGTAGATTCTTCAACAGGTATTCTGACTGAACGTATTTCAGGCGAATGGGTATCCCGCCTTGCTTCTTGTCAACGATTTCCAGGTACGCGTCCAACTGCCGCTTGTTCTCCACTGAGAGGAGCATGACGAATGAGTTTCCCTGGGGGAGCGTCAATGGCTTGATCCCACCCAGCTGGGGAGGGATGAGGTTCATGAAGTCACTCACCTTGAGATAGCTCAAATCGAAACGATAGTAGCGCTTTTGCTGTAACGGCTGGTCAAGCGCCTTGATGAACTCTTCGATGGGGCCAATCTCCTGCGCGCTTCCGGAAAGGATGACCGTGTTGGTGTTCTTGTCCAGGCGGAAGAAACTCTGCGCGGCCATGTCTTGAGGAAGGATGTTGGGCAGGTCCTGCACGGATAGATAGGTGAGAGGAATGGAGTGGATTGTCTTCAGTTTCTTCATGACGTCCGCACGCTGGATCTCATACACGTAGTAGATTCCCTTCTCCACGGAAAAGTCGGCATTTGCCTGTTCGAGAACGAGCCTCAGGATCTCCTCCAGCGTCTTATCCGCGAAATGGATGTTCTCCAGGATGGCATCGCTGCGGAGAAAGAATGAGTACTCCAACCCCGCCTTCTTGAATATCTCAGTACAAAGGTCCCGCAGGCGCGCCTTGTCGGTATTGACGCTGTACCTTCCGCCGCGGAGGCTCACCAGGGTTCCCGGCTTGTCAATCCTCTGGTCAGCCCTGCCGGTGGCGTCCAGGCGCTTGATGTAATGGAAGTCCTCACTCGTTTCCACCTGGTAGTCGGGGAAGCGTTTCACGATCATTTCCAGGATCCTGGCCGGCTTCGCGTTGTCCACGTGGATGGTGATATTTTCCCGCGGAAGCGAGTCGAAGAGGATGGTCGTGCCCATGGCGCGGGAGAGCGCCGCGACAATGAACCTGAGCTCCACGTCCTCCGCGTCCAGCGTGGCATTCCCTGTTTCCTTGTTCCACGACGAGCGCACCCTGGAGACGAAGTAAATGTTCCCATCCCTCCAGTAGTACATCTTGTAGGTCGTCAGGAAGATTTTCAGCGCGGTCTCGAAGTCTGTCTCATTGAAATAGTAGGATGCGTTGCCGCTCACCGTCTCATCCGGCACGATGGATCTTCCTGACATTTCCGCCAGCGCAAGGAGGACGTCAACGATCGCCTGGTTCTTGAACTCCATCTCCTTGATCTGCTGCGCAGGCAGGACCGACGTGAGAAGAAGCCCCGCAACCGCCGCGAAAACAAATCGCTTCATCTCGCTCCTTCCTCACATTCGAAAATCCGGGAGCACCCCGCGGAAGCTCGTCGTCATTATTAATAGTAGAGACAGCGCAGCCCCGACTGTCAGGAACGGCGCGAACGGAATTCGTGTCTTCCGGTCGGCCTTGAACACCATGATGAGAACAGCGGCGCTCACCAGGCCGACGACGGATGCGATGAAAAGCGCGGCAAACCATGTAGAGAAGCCCGCTGCAACAGCTATGAAGGCAGAAAACTTCGCATCGCCCAGGCCGATCTGACCCTTGGTCATCCACCTGATCAGCCAGAACACCCCAAATCCGATGGCGCCTTCCAACCCAAGCATCCAGACGGGTTGCTCTTTCCAGAGAAGTTTCAGGATGACAAATCCGGCGATCCCCCCGAAGGTCAGGATGTCGGGGATTCGATACTCGCGAATGTCAATGACAGTGATTGGCAGAGCTATGAGCAAGAAAAGAGCGAACTCGATCCAGCCATGCATTTTTAATTCCCATTCTCGATCTCCATATTATAGCTCACGATGTACTTTCTGTCAATACTGGAGATATTTAATATAATTGCGGTGTGACACAGAGCCCTCACGCCTCAGCGAACCTATCTGGGCGATGGCGAGCTGGCGATTCCCTGAAGCGCTCGGGATGTCACACTTGAAAAAGGACTCGATGCCTATGCGAAGAAGTCGACCTTTGCACCTACTCCCTGCTGGTTGATCTGGTTTGGGGCAGGCGTCTGAGCGGTCTTGGACGTCATCGCTGCCTTCCTTGTCATGTCATCAGAATCGCCGTCGGGCTCTTTCTCCCCCACGGCTTCCTTTGTCTGCTTCTGGGAGAGAAGCTCGTTGATCCTCTGTGGCTGGGCGGATGTGGAATCAATGCGCATCTGTGTATTCCTTTCACTATATAGCATATCGATTATTCTCCAGAATACAAGTGCACATGGCAGGCGCCAAGGCCTCGTGGGCGTGGTATATTTGGATGAAGATGCACTGCGCAATGTTCATTCGCGGCATCATTCGCGGAGCTGTCCTTTGCGTCGCGTTGGCCGTCACGGTCCTGTTGAGCTGCTCATTCGACCCAGGGCCTCCGCCTCCGAGATACGACCACGTGGTGATCGTAATGGAAGAAAACCATTCGGCAGCGCAGGTGTTGGGAAGCCCGTACCTGTCATCGCTGGCAGCACGGGGGACGTCTTTCTCAGCGATGTACGGTATTACTCATCCCAGTCAGCCCAACTACTTTGCGCTTTTCAGCGGTTCCACCCAGGGAGTCACTGATGACAACCCACACAGTTTCTCCACCCCCAATCTCGCGGACAGACTCATCACGGCAGGGCTGTCCTTCGCAACCTACAGTGAAGATCTCCCGTCTGCGGGGGACACCGTCTTCACTTCCGGGCGGTACGTTCGCAAGCACAACCCCTGTGCCAGCTTCTCAAACCTGCCCGGCCCCACGGTGAATCTTCCTTTCACAAGATACCCCTCAGCGGATTACACCCAGCTGCCGACGGTGAGCTTTGTCATTCCGAATCTCGACAATGACATGCATGACGGAACGGTGGCCGCAGGCGATTCCTGGCTGCAGGCCAATCTGGATGGGTATTCCCTGTGGGCAGAGAGTCACAACAGCCTGCTCATCGTCACTTTTGATGAATGCGCGGGGAACGACCCTGTCCCGACAACCCCGATCGCCACGATCTTCGTGGGCTCGTCCGTGCGCCAGTTTGTCTCTCCACAGCGCCTCACGCTCTACTCCTTGTTGCGCATGGTCGAGGACATCTACGGACTGCCCTACCTCGGGCAGGAGGCGTCGGCGCCACGGATCATTGGCGCCTGGAAATAGGCGCCGCGCGGAAGCAAGCGGAAGGGCGTGGCAGCGCGCCGCAGCCTACAGTGATTTTTCAAGAGCCCTGTTCAATCGCTTTACAAATCCGGCAGGATCCTTCAGCTCCCCTCCTTCCACGAGCAGGGCCTGCTCCAGCAGAAGGCGGCTTGTGTCCTCGATCACTGCTTCGTCCTGCGCCGCGGCCAGCTTTGTGACAATGGGGTGCGCGGGATTGAGCTCAAGGATGGGCTTCACCTCCGGAAGGTCTTTGTTTCCCATCATCTTCAATATCTGCTGCATCTGGACCGACGGATCGTGCTCGTCCACCACGATGCAGGAAGGGGAATCCGCGAGCCTGCTGGAGGCGCGCACGTCCTTCACAAGGTCCCCGAGAGCCTTCTTGACCTTCTGCAGCAGCGGCTCGATGGCCGCGGCCTTGGTGGAGTCCTCGTCTGTTTTCAAGTCATCCGCGGTTGCGGACCTGTTCACCGCCTT
>Ga0209777_10008862_pt1 | contig 10933 bp, 4 predicted proteins | sample FrelakmetHBP12HB_FD_187147 | JGI IMG/M metagenome (GOLD analysis project Ga0209777, IMG submission 187147) | Freshwater lake sediment microbial communities from the University of Notre Dame, USA, for methane emissions studies -HBP12 HB (SPAdes)... | ecosystem: Environmental > Aquatic >... | reverse complement strand
CGTATAGGTGATGTCGAGCCGCTCGGGCATGGCAAAGTCGACCTGGATCGTGCCGCACTGCCAGGTGCGACCCATGACGTCGCGGATGTGAAAGTCGATCTTGGGGCCGTAGAAGGCACCGTCACCGGGGTTGAGCTGGTAGTCGATCTTCTCGTCGGCGAGGACGGCGGCGAGCGTGCTCTCGGCAAGCTCCCACATCTCGTCCGAGCCGATCGCCTTAGGCGGCCGCGTGCTCAGCTCGATGTGCACATCAGCGAATCCGAACGCGGCGTAGATGTGGTGCATGAAACGCACCACCTTGGCGACTTCGTCCTTGAGCTGCTCGGGAGTGCAGTAGATGTGGGCGTCGTCCTGGGTGAAGTAGCGCACGCGGAACAGGCCGTGCAGCACGCCGCTCATCTCGTGGCGGTGGACCTGGCCGAGCTCGGCCATGCGCAGCGGCAGGTCACGGTAGCTGCGCCGGCGGCTCTTGTAGATGAGCAGGCCACCGGGGCAGTTCATGGGCTTGACCGCGAACGGCTGCCCGTCGATCTCGGTGAAGTACATGTTCTCCTTGTAGTTCTCCCAGTGGCCGGAGCGCTCCCAGAGCTCGCGACGCAGGATTTCCGGCGTGCGCACCTCCTCATAGCCGGCCTTAACGTGCTCCTCGCGCCAGAACTCGATGATCGCGTTCCAGAGGCACATGCCCTTGGCGTGGATGAAGGGAAAGCCCGGACCCTCCTCGTGGAAGCTGAACAGGTCGAGGTCGCGGCCGATGCGGCGGTGGTCGCGCTGGCGGGCCATCTCGAGAGCCTCGAGATACGCCGCCAGCTCCTCCTTCTTGGCCCAGGCGGTGCCGTAGATGCGCGTGAGCATGGGATTCTTCTCGTTCCCGCGCCAGTAGGCGCCGGCCAGCGACGTGAGCTTGAAGGTACCCTTGCCGATCCTGCCCGTGCTCGGCACGTGCGGCCCGCGGCAGAGGTCGGCGAACTCGCCCTGGGTGTAGATGCTGATGGCGGGCACGTCGCGGCCCTCGGCCTTGGCCGCCGCCGCCAGGTCCTCGATGAGCTCGACCTTGAAGGGCTGGTCCTCCGCGCGGAACAGCTTGAGAGCTTCCGCGCGCGGCAGCTCCTCGCGGGCAACCGCCTGGTCCTCGGAGACGATCTTCGCCATCTCCTCTTCGATGCGCGGGAAGTCGGCATCGGAGATTGGCTCGGGAAAGAGGAAGTCGTAGTAGAAGCCGTTCTCGATGGTCGGCCCGATGGCGTACTTGGTGCGCGGGAACAGGCGCAGGATGGCCTGCGCCATGACGTGCGACGCGGAGTGGCGCATGACGTCGAGGCCCTCCGGCGAGTCGGCCGTGACGATTGCGAGGGTGTCGCCGTCGGCGAGAGGCTGTGACGTGTCGACGAGCGTGCCGTTGACCTGGGCCGCGACGGCTGCTTTCGCCAGTCGCGGCCCGATCGCTTGCGCGGCGTCCGCCGCGATCGCGCCGTCGGCGAGTTCCAGGGGAGAGCCGTCAGGAAGGGTCACGTTCATGCCTGGTCCTTTCTTCTCGCGCCCGCATACCGCGCGGGGGCTGTTGACCGGGAGAGTGTAGCAGACGGGCGCCGAGCGAGGCACAGGTCGCGGCGTCGATGCCACGGTCCGGTTGCCCCGGGAACGGATCGTGGGTGGCCGTGGTAGCATCCCGGCCAGCCAGTACGTCCCAGCCAAAGGACCGTCATGCTCGCAGGCTCGCTCTTCAGCACGTTCGTCGTCGCGTGGCTGGCGTTGGCGGCACTGATTTTCGGCGTACTCTGGTACGTGACCGCGCCGTACGGCCGGTTCTCGCGCCGCGGCTGGGGCACCACAGTGCCCGCCTCACTCGCCTGGCTGCTCATGGAGGCGCCGTCGCCGTTGCTCTTTGCCGCCTTCTTCGTGGCCGGGCCACAGCACACAGGCGCCGTGGCCTGGGTCTTCCTTCTCATGTGGGAGGCGCACTACGTGCACCGCGCCTTCGTGTATCCGTGGATGGCGAGGGAGGCCGACCGGCGCATGCCGGCCGGCATCATGTGCATGGCGCTGCTCTTCAACACAGTCAACGCCGGTATCAACGGACACTGGCTGTTCGGGCTCTCCGCCGGCTATGCCGCAAGCTGGCTGACCGATCCGCGGTTCGTTGCCGGGTCCGTGCTGTTCGTCGCCGGCTTCGTCGTCAACCGCTGGTCGGACGCGCTGCTGCGCGGACTGCGCGACTCGCACGGCACGGGATACGGTATCCCGCAGGGCGGCCTGTACCGCTGGGTCTCCAGCCCCAACTACCTGGGCGAGATCGTCGAGTGGTCGGGCTGGGCGCTCGCCACATGGTCCCTGCCCGGCCTCGCCTTCGCCGCTTGGACCGCAGCCAACCTCGTCCCGCGGGCGCGCGCCAACCAGCGCTGGTACCGGCAGACCTTCCCGGACTATCCGAAGAAGCGCAGGACACTGGTGCCGGGCGTGTGGTAGGAGCCCGCTTCAGACCTCAGCCGGGCCTCCTTCGCTCTTCCCTTGTGATTTGGACCGTACGGGAATATGCTCATCGACAAGTCGTCGACCCGACGAGGGGGAGGGAAGCGATGCGGGCATCGGCAGTGGGGGCACGCGACAGTCACCCGTGGGTTAGACGCAGCTCGTCGAGGTTGGTCCTGCTCGTGGCCCTTGCGCTGGTCACGCTGTGGTTCGCTGGAGCGACCTCGGCTCAAGCGGCAACGGTGAACGGCCGCATCCCAGGCACCCTTGCCTCCGTTACCCCCCAGGGCCACCTAAGCGGGACTGTGCTCGACGACAAAGGTCAACCCCTCTCCGGCGTTATGGTCGACTCCTCCCTGAGAGTCGGCGACGATTGGGGTAGCGGCCCGTACACATACACGGCGGCTGATGGTACCTACACCCTCGCAGTCGCTCCGGGCACGTATTCCTTGGTGTTCAGCAAGTATGGGTACGACTGCATCTACTACCAGCAGACTCTCGACGGCGACCTGGCAGCGCGTCTCCAAGTCGGCGATGGCGACTCGCTGACCGGCCTCGACGCCATGCTCACGCTGCAAGCCGTGGTGATCAACTGTTGGGCGTTCGACGTAGATGATCTGCCCTTGGCGGGCATCGACGTGGACGTACTGAACATCCACGACCAGAGTGTGATCGCCAGCGCGGTCACAGGTGCGGACGGGAGCGCGACCGTCGATCTGGGCAACGTGACCGACCAGACCTTCAAGGTGCGATACACCGACCCATCCGGGATCTACGCCACGAGGTTCAGCGGCCACAGCGACACGTTCGCGGCCGCCCAGGGGGTGTATGCGACCCACGGCTCAGCAGGCCTCAGCATCGAGTACCTGGCGTACCCACAGCCCGGAGAGATCAGAGGTCGCACCCTGGACCTGGACGGGAACCCCGTGCCCAATATCTACGTGGAGGCGCGGAACACGGCCAGCCAGCCGTTCGCAGACTACGAAACGACCAGCGACGCCAACGGCAACTACTCGCTGCCCAACCTCAGGGTCGCGGGTAGCACCAGTTTCCAGATGGAGTTCTGGAAGGGCGGCAACTTCGCTGATTCGTACTGGACGGAAACCACTGACTGGGACCATCGAGTGACCGTCCCCGCGGGCCAGCCAGTGAGCTTCGACTCCAGCCTCGACCCAGTCTGCTCGATCAATGGGACCATCACGGTGGCTGGTTCGGGGCCCCTTGACGGAGGTACCGTTGAGTGTTTCACGCCTGATGGTACCGACTTCTGCTACGGCCCTGTCGACGCGAAGGGTCACTACGTGATCAGCGACCTCCACGCCGGCACCTACTTCTTGGAGTGCTCGTCCGGGCCGGCCTTCGGCGATGTCTGGTACCACGACGCGACCACGTTTGCGAGCGCGACACCGGTCACCGTGGGGTGTGCTCAGCGCACGTTCACGGCCGACCAGACGCTGACCCATACTGGGACCATCGCCGGCAACGTCTCCAGCGCCTTGAGTCCCTACGCGTATCTGCCCAACATGACCGTCACGCTGTACGACAGCGGTGGCAACCAGTTGCAGACGGCCACCACCAACGTAGGAGGGTTGTTCGAGTTCTCAGATCTGCCACTAGGCACTTACTACATCGCCGCCAACGATCCGAGCGGCGAGTACCTGCCGATGTGGTACGAGGGCGCGTCAGACCTTGCCGATGCGACGCCGGCGACGTTGACGAGCAGCTCGTGGATGAAGAGTTACCTGGTCTGCATGTCGCCGAAATACGGCGTGGACCCCAACCCCGCCGCCGAGCCGGACGGCTCACTGACGACGCCAGCGACGGTCCTCGGCATCAAAGCGTCGGCGACCTGCCAATCCCAGGGCTCGCTGCTCGTGGTGGGTGAAGGTGTGGAGGCGGAGACCGGCTGCTACTTCTTCCAGATGGGGCCCGCCGGCTGGGCAGAGAAGACGGTGCTCGCACCCCCCGTGGACAGCGACGGTTTTGGACATGCAGCCGCCATGGACGGGGACACGGCCGTGGTCAGCGACTTCGTCGACGACACCGCTCATGACACGGCCGGCACGGTCTACGTCTATCAGCGCACGGCAGGAACGTGGCACTTGATGACCACCCTGTTCCCCCATCTCAGCCCAAACGGTGATAGTCCCCCGCCGAGCCCTAACGAGGATTGCTTTGGCTTCGGATACAGCGTCGCGATCTCCGGAGACACCATTCTGGTAGGCGCCCCCTTCGCCTCCCAGAACGGCCTGACGGCCGCCGGAGCCGTGTACATCTTCAGGCTCTCTGGCAACTCGTGGACACGGCAACGCCTGGCAAGCACAGAGCCGACGCAGGATCAGTGGTTCGGCTGCTCGGTGGCACTGGAGGGCGACACCGCGTTTGTGGGTGCCAGCAAACAGGACACGCCGGCAGGCGCCGGCGCCGGCGCCGTGGATATCCTCACAGGAAGCGGCGGGGCATGGACGCAGACCGGCAGCCTCACACCCGACGACGGTGCGGTCGACGGAGCATTCGGAGAGGCTCTGGCAGCCTGCGGCGACATGCTCGCCGTGGGCGCACCTGGCCAGGACTGGGGTGCGGGGGCAGCGTACGTGTTTCGGCAGTCTGACAGCGGCTGGTCGGAGCAAACCGAGCTCTTAGCCGCCGACGGGCAACCGGAGGATGCGTTCGGTCGCACGCTCTCGCTCGATGGCGACACTCTGCTCGTCGGCGCGCCCGATGCGGGCTCGGTGGAGCATGGTGAGCGAATCGGCGCCGTCTACCTCTTCGACTGGCGCAGCGGAGAGTGGTTCCCCGATGCCGAGTTCACCTCGCCCGTCACCGACACCAGCCTCAGCCTGGGTCAGACCCTGACCGTGGCCGGCCGGGACCTGTTCGTCGGCGCCCCCGGTGAGGACCGGGGGTACGGCGGAACGGGGACCGTCCGGGTTTACTCGCCTTACACAACGGAGGAGGGGCAGCCCTTGACCGTCGATGCCGCCCACGGTGTGCTGACAAACGATCGTGGACCGGACGCTGCGCCGCTGACGATGCAACTGGAGACCAGCCCTGCCCATGGCACGCTTGACGCCAGCGCCGACGGGTCGTTCGAGTACGACCCAGAGGCGGGGTTCGTGGGGACCGACACCTTCACGTACCGAGCGATCAGCGGGAGCTGGCAGTCCGACCCCGCCACCGTGACGATCACGGTGCGGGACACCTCTGCTCCCACGATAGACGTGTACGCTCCCCAGTGCTGGGTGAACGCACCTGCTGAAGTGGCGCTGTCGGCCCAGGACGACACGACGGTGGATGCCTTGCAGTACCGTTCCGCGGCGCCCGGCGGCGAGGCAAGCCGGGCGTCACTTCTCGCTGCCCCAGCCCAGAGCGGCTCTTCTGCGCCCGGCACTTGGGCAACCTACACGTCGCCCTTCACCGTCTCGGCCCAGGGTCGCTCTGTGTACGACGTCCGGTCCCGGGACGCCTTCGGCAATGCGGCCTACGATCGCTTCGCCGTCATGGTCGACACGATCAAACCCGAGCCGCGGGCTCCCTACGCCGCGTGGGTGAGGCGGGGACACTACTGTAGGCTCACCTACATGATCGCTGACGCCAGACCTGGCAGTCCGACGGCATCGGTGACCATCGCAGTCCGGGACGTACACCACAACCTGAGGTGGAAACGCAGGTTCCGCAGGCACTGGGTCAACCGCTGGCTCACCTGCAGCTTCATGTGCACGCTTCCGGCAGGTTCCTACGAGTTCTTCGTCGCCGCGACGGACGCTGCCGGCAACAGGCAGACGGAACTGGCAAGCAACCGGCTCGTGGTTGGGCCGAAGAAGGTGAAGAAGCTCCAGTAGGCAGCCAGCGTCGCCGCGGCTGTGGGGCGCTAGACGTCGAAGTACTCGATCTCCTCGTAGGTGTGGGTCGGAAAGATTCCAACGACGACGAACTCGCGGCCGCGGTTGCGTACGCCGTGCACGGCATCGCCGGCTGCTAGACCATTTCTCGCCGCTGCCGCGGCTGCCACACGCCGTCGCGGAACACCTCGACCTCGCCCTGGGTCGCGTGGCAGACCTCCTGCCGGTGACAGTGGTGCGGCGCCAGTCCTGCCCCAGCGGCACTTCGAAGACGCCCGTGTTCAGGCGCTGGCAGGCCGTGCGGTCGGTCGAGAACAAGGTGCGCCAGCGCAGCACGTCGAGAGACGCCGGCGAGTCAGCAGTAACGACGGCAAGCGTGTCGCCGTCGGCGAGGGGCTGCGAAGTATCGACGAGTGCGGCATGGATCACAGCGTGAAAGACTCGTCAGCGGGTAGAACGACCCCGTTGCTCTGCGCACGTCCCAAGGAGGACTCAACATGGAAACACGGCCCAAACTCACGACCGAATCCGGCGCGCCGGTGGCCGACAACCAGCACTCGCAGACAGCCGGGCCCGGTGGTCCGGTACTGCTGCAAGACCAGCATCTGATCGAGAAACTGGCGCGCTTCAACCGCGAGCGCATCCCGGAGCGCATCGTGCACGCCCGCGGCTCAGGCGCCTACGGGCACTTCGAGGTCACGCAGGACGTGACGGCCTTCACCCGAGCACGCTTCTTGAGCGAGACCGGCAAGAAGACCGAGGTCTTCGTGCGCTTCTCGACCGTGGCCGGCGGGCGTGGCTCAGCCGACGCAGTACGCGACCCCCGCGGCTTCGCCGTCAAGTTTTACACCGAGGACGGCAACTACGATCTGACCGGTAACGACACGCCGATCTTCTTCATCCGCGACCCGCTCAAGTTCCCCGACTTCATCCACTCCCAGAAGCCCGATCCGCACACCAACCGCCAGGAACCCGACAACGTCTGGGACTTCTTCTCGCTGTCGCCCGAGGCGACCCACATGTTCACCTGGCTGTTCGGCGATCGCGGCATCCCAGCCGGCTACCGGCACATGAACGGCTATGGCTCGCATACGTTCCAGTGGGTCAACGCCGCCGGTGAACAGTTCTTCGTCAAGTACCACTTCAAGACCGACCAGGGCATCGAATGTCTGACCGCTGAAGCGGCCGCGAAGCTGGCCGGCGAGAACCCCGACTCGCACCAGATGGACCTCCACGAGGCCATCCATCGCGGCGAGTTCCCGACCTGGACGCTCAAGGTGCAGATCATGCCGGCGGCCGAGGCGAAGACGTATCACGTCAACCCCTTCGACGTGACCAAGGTGTGGCCGCACGGCGACTACCCTCTGCGCAAAGTCGGTAGGCTGACACTCGACCGCAACCCGGAGAACTACTTCGCCGATGTGGAGCAGGCGGCGTTCGACCCGGCCAACTTCGTGCCCGGCATCGGGCCGTCGCCCGACAAGATGCTGCAAGGGCGCCTGTTCGCCTACGGCGACGCACATCGTTATCGCCTGGGCATCAACCACACTCAACTGCCCGTGAACAGCCCACACGCCGCCAACGTGGCCAACTATGGCCGCGACGGCTTCATGCGGTTCGACGGCAACGGCGGCCTCAGCAAGAACTACGAGCCCAATAGCTACGACGGACCCGCGGAGACCAGCGAGCCGCTCTACGCGCCACTGGCCGGCGACGGGCCAAGCGGCAGCTACGAGTGGGAAGACCGCGAGGGCGACGACTTCGTGCAGGCGGGGGCGCTGTACCGCGTGATGGACGAGGCTGCACAGGCACGGCTCGTGGCCAACATCGCCGGCAGCCTGTCGCAGGTCTCGAAAGGCGAGATCGTCACGCGGTCAGTGGCCCACTTCCGCGCCGCCGACCCCGAGTACGGCGAGCGTGTGGCCAACGCCGTGGCGAAGCTGCGCTGAGAGTCCGCGGCGGCGCGGTGACGGGTCCCTCGCTGCGGGCCGATAGCCGCCACCGCGCGTCCGCCCCACGCCAGCAGTCCGGCGATGACCGACGCCGATACCGTTTGCATCGTGCCAGGTTCTTTCTCGCCGCTGTGCAGGTACATACGGCCTGAGACCGAAGTAGGTCGTGACATGGCCGGCGACCGGCAAACGCCCCCGCAGGGCGATCCTCCGCAGGCGCCCGCCCGCACAGGCTGGAGCAGGACGCGGGTGCTCATCGTCGGCGGCGTGCTGCTCGGCTTACTCGTGTGCGCTGCTGTGATCGTCGGCGCCCTCGTCATCTTCTCCTCGGGCGACGGTAAGCAGAAGGCAGTCAAGCCCTGGGCTCTTTCGGCCGACCAGCGGCGAGTCGTCGCGGCGTTCGGGCCGCCGCAGACGTTCAGTGTCATCTGCGCGACCGACCCGAAGAACGACGACCTGGGCAAGGACGGCTTCCCCATACACCGTGTGGAGACGTGGTCGTACCACGAGCTCGGTGCACAGTTCTTCTTCCGCGATGGCCGCGCCACGGGCGAAACGCGCACCCCAGTGGTCCCGGCTGGCACCCACTACCCGAAGCTGCGCCCCGAGGAGTTCGCCCGCGACATGTCCGTCGAGGACGTGGTGAAGGTCATCGGCGCCGCGCCGACGAAGGCCGCCGACATCGCGCCGGACATCTTCAAGGGGCTCGAGGTGTACGTGTTCGGCGACCAGGTGATGGCCGAGTTCGACAACGGCCGCCTCGTCGGCGTGCAGACCACGCCGGTGATCCCGACAGGAGGCAAGCAGTGAGGCGCCGCATCCATCCCCAAAGCGCGACGTCGCTGAGCCGGCCGTCCCGTCTGCGACGCACGCTCGCCGATCAGCGTGGTTTCTTCGACCCCATCAGCATCAGCATTCTAGGCTGGATAGCGATCACGAGCGTGCTGGCGACGACCGTCGTCGGCGGTAGCCAGGTGGTGGGCTCGGTCCAAAACAAGCAGATCAGCGACGAGGCCACCCAGTACATGCGTGAGAACGCGGGCGTCATAGTCAAGAAGGTGGGGACTCGCACTGACCCCACGGCCATGGAACTGCTCCAAACGGCCAGGGCGAACCAGGCACTGGCCGACCAGACCGAGACGCAGGCCAATCTGGAGGTCTGGAAGAACGTGAGCCAGACGGCATATGACGCGGTCCTGAGCACGGTGCCGTTCTCGAAGCTCACAAAGGTGGGCACGGCCATCAAGTTCGGCTGGGACTTCTACGGCGGGACTCAGCTCGGCCAGGCGGCCCGGTCGGCCCTCGACATCTCCATGACGCCGCGACCCGACGTCATCCAGCTGCAGAAGGACGCCGTCGCTATCGCGGTCAAGACGGCCGGCGAGCAGGCGGGCGCCGAGGCGGCTGACCGCCTGGGGGCCTACATCCTCGACGCCAAGGTGAACGCGGCGCAGAGCGCCATCGAGGAGACGGTCCCGAACACGAAGATCTCCGGTGCATCCTCCTCGGAATACGCCACGCTCACATGGGACCTCGCCAAGACCGCGGTACTGGACATGGAGACCAATGCGGCCGAAGCGGCCGCGGCCACCGAGGGTGGCGAGGGAGAGGTCTCGCTGCCCGCTATCGGCGACAACCCGTTCAAAAAGTCGCTGACGGACGAGCTCGAGCTCGTGGATCCGTCCAACAAGCCGAGCGTCGCCGTGGGCGGGGTCATGCTCAGCCCGGAGGACAAGGCGGCGCTCAAGGCCGGCGACAAGGACGCCGTGATCGGTCAGTACGTCGCCAATGGGGGCCTCGTGCCGGTCGTCATCCGCAAGGACGACGCCGGCGAGCTCAAGACTGAGTTCCCGCTGATCAAGGACGCGCCGGTCGTGGACACGAGCTCCGGCCTACGGCCCGACGTGACGGAGATACCGTCGTGGTGGGACGGCAGCCGCGCCTCGTGCCCGTTCCTCTACGCCGACGACGGCGCCGGGCTCGCGCTGGTCAACGACCTGTTCTCGGTCTCGCGCGACCCCACACGCGAGTACGTCGACAACATGCTGTTCGCCGCGCGGCCGGGCCGGGACGGGACGCTCACGCTCCGCGTCAGCGAGATCCGCGCCGAGGAGAGCTTCATCGACCGCATGTCGCTGAGCGCGGTAGACGTGCCTGACGGCTATGCCGCCGCGCTCTCGCCCGGCGGCCGCGCCTTCAGCGTGCGCAACGCCGCGCCGGCGCAGACGGTGAGCGGTGGCCACGCGGCTGCGCTAGCCGCGGCCGACGGCAAAGGCGTCAGGGGCTACGACGGCGTCGCGGTGGTGGCCGAGTTCGCGGCCCCGGGCCCCGGCGCGGTGCTGCTCCTCACCGCCGACGGTTTCCAGCACGACGGCAGCGCCGGGCACTTCATGGCGAAGCGGCCGGCGATGCGTGTGGCGGCCTTCGCCGACGGCCGCTGGACGCCGGTCGGCGAAGCGCACCCGCGTGAGCTCACCGACGCCACCGCCTTCAACGTGGCACCGTTCGTGCGCGGCGGGCGCGTCAAGGTGCGCGTCACGTGCGCCTCCTGCGACACGAGCGTCTACCAGCTCATCGACCGCCTGGCGCTTTCCAGCGCACCGAGCGGGCTGGCGCGCGTGCACACTCTGCAGGCGGCCGTGACGGGCCCATCGTCGCGCGCCGCCGCGC
>Ga0209777_10008861_pt1 | contig 10933 bp, 11 predicted proteins | sample FrelakmetHBP12HB_FD_187147 | JGI IMG/M metagenome (GOLD analysis project Ga0209777, IMG submission 187147) | Freshwater lake sediment microbial communities from the University of Notre Dame, USA, for methane emissions studies -HBP12 HB (SPAdes)... | ecosystem: Environmental > Aquatic >... | reverse complement strand
CACTGCCGGAACACCTACCCGGGGAAGATGATCGTAGACACCCTTATCGATCTCCCGCTGGTGCTCCCCCCGGCAGTTGCCGGCATGGCCCTGCTTGTCCTATACGGCAGGGTCGGGCTTATCGGGAGGTACCTGAACATGTTCGGGATCACGCTCGCATTCACGACAGTGGCTGTCATCATGGCCCAAATCTTTGTCGCATCGCCTTTCTACCTCCGGCAGGCAAAATCCCTTTTTGAACAGCTCGATCCCGCATACGAACAGACCGCGAGGACACTCGGCGCGTCACCGCTCCGAATCTTTGCAACCATCACCCTTCCCCTCACTGCCGGCGGGCTCGTATCCGGCGCGGTCATGACCTTCGGGCGCGCCCTCGGTGAGTTCGGGGCAACCATCATGTTTGCCGGTAACCTCCCGGGAGTGACCCAGACCATGCCGCTTGCAGTCTATATCGGCCTGGAAGGCAATTTCAATGTCGGCCTCACGATCTCCATCCTGCTGGTTCTCATCTCGTTTGCCATCATGATTGCAGTGAGGTACCTTGCCACCCGTGAGGTGCATCATGCTTGAAGCGGATCTCCATAAACAGCTCCGGGACTTCTCCCTCGACCTCGATCTCCGGGTGAACCCGGGAGAGATCCTCGTACTGATGGGGGAGAACGGGGCAGGAAAGTCGACGGTACTCAACCTGCTCTCCGGCCTGTTGACGCCAGATATGGGATCTGTCCGGCTGAATGACAGAGATCTCCATCAATCTGCTGCAAGTATCTGTGTACCGGTGGAATCCCGCCGGATCGGTTACGTCCTCCAGAACTCCGCCGTGTTTCCCCACCTTTCCGTAGCAGAGAATGTTGCCTATGGCATTAAGGCACGCCACCTGCCAAAAAAAATGATTGTAGAACAGGTGGATCGCTGGATGGGGATTCTGGATATCCGGAACCTTGCAGATGTGAAGGCAAAAAACCTGTCCGGGGGACAGAAGCAGCGGGTTGCCCTTGCACGGGCTCTTGCCATCGAACCCCATCTTTTGATGCTGGATGAACCGTTCACGGCGCTTGATAATGAGAGCACGAATTCTGTGAAACACTTGGTCAGGGCCTTTGTTGCAGAACGGAAAATCCCTTGTATTGCTGTGACACACCGGGTCGTCGATGCCCACGAGATGGGTGACCGTGTGTGCCTGCTCAGCAGGGGCGTTAACCGCTGGGAGGGGCGGCCTTCGGATATGCCAGCTGCAGGGATACAGTTGCCAGCGGAAAACGGAACAGTGATTCTGCGAGGAGGGGAAGGGAAGAGCAGATGAGCACGGTCCGTCGATCAGCGATGATCCTCGTAGGGGGGGAAGCCCGGCGTGCCAACGGGCAGGAGAAGTACTTCTTCGTGTACGAGGGCAGGACATTCATTGAGCGTCTCATCAACACCCTTGAACAGGTCGTTGACGAAATCATACTCGTAGCAAAGGATCCCGAGCAGTGCAAACGGTTCCGTAACCTAGATGGGGTCCGCTGCATCACCGACATCCGCCCGGGCATCGGCCCGATTGGCGGGCTGCATGCAGGGGCGCTGGCAGCACACGGCGACACGTTATTTGTCTCTGCATGCGATATGCCCTGCATCGATGCCGGGGTTGTGCGCTATCTTTTCGATGTCTTAGGCAATGCGGATGCCGCGATACCCAGCTGGAATTATGACATGATCGAGCCGCTCCATGCAGTATACAGGAGGTCAGTTCTTTTAGGATACCTTGAAGATCACGAGTCCTATTCCCTCCGCCCGATGATCCGCAGCATCAACACCCGCTATGTGGAGGTTGAAGAGCTCAGGCAGTTCGATCCGACTCTGAAAACATTCACCAACATCAACAAGCTTGAGGATCTCGAGCGGATCAATGCGGGCTCCGTTCCCGGCCATGACGGAAAATAATACGGCCAGAATGCTGTTTTTTTGGATGCTTGATGAACTATTCACCGCACTTGATGTCGACAAGTACAACAACGGTAAAGAGACTCCTCCGGACCTATGTCAGGAATCTCCAGATTCCCTGCATCCTTGTGACTCAAAGGGTAATGGATATGCAGGATATCGGGGATGCTGCATGCACCCTCTCCCGCGGAACCATCGGCGGGAAGGGGGGTCCCTTAACCTACCGGGTTCTGCGTGCCGCACAAATGGATCTGAGGAGGTTATGGTAAAATACACGGAAATCAACAGCATAAAGTAATAATAATTATTTACCTTCAAAAAAAAGGGATTATCATTGAGGATTTTCTGCCCATGACATCTAACACGTTTCTTTTTAGTGATCCTTTAACCGCCGAACGCCTGTCCTGGATCGCAGAATCCCTGAAAAATTTCTTCGTAAACCTTCACCCGGACGCCCTGCGGCACCCGTCCCGGGAGAGGAACCCGATATTTAGTTTCTTTATCACCGGTGACGCCCTCTACAGCCTTCATGGAGAGGAAACCCTCCAGATCTGGGATATTATCCTGTCACTCCCATCAGTATGGCTGATCTGTGACCGCAGGGAACTGGATCTGCGGGGTTTATCTCTATCTTCACTTATGATGAAATTTCCTGAACAGATATTTGATCAGAAAGAGACAGATCTGCCAGATTCCCGGTTCTTCTGGAGTGAGATCATAAGGGTTTGCAGGCAGATCGATCCCAATACAAAGACCTTAGGATATCTCCAGATTTCATCCCCGTACATGAACAGATCATCCCAGAATTCTCTGGCCTGCCTCCATGCGGTTGTAAAAGAAAAGATGTCCCCTGAGCTCTATACGTATCTTGACGGGGTCCATGTCACCCATATCAACCAGAATCCCGCTGAGTTTAAAAATATCGGCGCCGGATTTCAGGAAGTCGGGGAGCTTGCACGAAACAACAACCATCCGTTCCTGATGCTTGCGTGCGGGCGGTCTGCAGCTGCAAGAGGCTACAATACAATTGACGATGGAAAAGGTACGATTGTTTCAACCTGTACTATTGAACCGTGCAAAATCCGGAATCTGAACACTATTGTCGACCGGTTCAGACACAGCCACTGTATTCTCGGAGAATCGGCAGGGTTAATCGATATCTCCCAGGTTCTTGCGACGGGACGGGAACTGTGGGAAAAGAAAAAGTCCACTCCGCCATCACTGGTCTTAATGGTTACCCATACCCCTTACGGTACGGAGCATACATTTGGTGGATTGGCCTTTGCCATAGCGTGTGCGCATTCCGGGATTGCAACCCGGGTCATTTTCTTAGAAAACGGGATCTATTCGTTGACAGGTACACAGAGTGCTGAACCTGATGATGTTTTCTTTAATATACAGGAAGTCATTGATGCTGCCGGCGGAAACGAACATCTTGAACTCTATGCATATCTGCCATCGTTTCACAAACGCAATGTCCAGAAAAATAAAAAAATGAATGCCGTCCTCGATATCGGTCCAGGTGAACTAACAACACTCCTGTTCTCCCCCCCACACGGAGTCATTGCAAACCACCAGCGGATTCTCTTCTTTTAGTAGGGGGACGATGCGATAGCATTCCGGTAAGATTCTCTGGGGCACCATGGGTTTTCAATTTTATCTGCAATATTTGCATTATAACCTGATTCCAATATCTTCTTAAGTTAATTGAGGTTCAATAGAGGAAAAATTTAATCAACATTTTTACCTTAACATTATGGTTTTTTCATAACATTTAATTACAATGTTGAGTAACGATCAAAACTAAGCAATTTAGCTATTGTGATGAACATGACGTTTTCAGTGCATGTGAATATGGAACGATGTACCGGGTGCGGGAACTGTGTTGCCGCCTGCCCGGTCAATGCGCTCGAGCTCCATACGCTCGACGCTGCGACGAAAGAGAAGATCTATACCGTTATAGACGGGAGATCGATCAGCCTCGATCTCAAGTCAGGACTCTGTGGCGGATGCGGTGTATGCGTTGAGGCTTGCCCGTACGATGTCATACGATTATCTGGCAAAGGAGAACTGCCTCTGCTGGCCCTGACCTGAACGTTGACAGAGGGATTACCAGAAAGGATTGTTAAAAAACCGAGGGACACTATGCCAAAAATCAGTCTGAACATGATTACCCAGCGTTCGATTGAGGAAGGTGCTGCGATGGAAAAGGGGAAGTTAAATCCTGACTACTTCGACGCTTGCTCGATCTGTGAAATGAATCCGGAAGATATGAAGAAAGGTGGTATCTGGAAGAACACCAATGTCCGCGTGACCAGCGAATGTGGCAGTGTTATCGTTAAGGCCATCGTGCCCACACAGTTCTGCCCGCCGGGACTAGCCCATATCCGTCAGGGGGTATGGGCAAACCAGGTCGTCCCGCCGCGAACACAGTCAACCGGTGTACCGCAATACAGTGGGTTCCCGGTTACTATCGAGCCGGCACCTTCCGAAAACCTGAAAACCGCGCTTGAACTTGTCCAGGGTGCAGTCGGCCTCTGGAAAGGAGGAAAGTAATATGCCCAAACTCATAACCCAGGTCGGATGTCCCTACTGCGGGTCATCCTGCGACGATATTGAAGTTCTCGTATCGGATGATGGTAAGAAGGTACTTGAAGTTCACAATGCCTGTATTATCGGGACGAACCTCTTCCACCATGCAAATGATTCCACGCGTCCGATGCTGCCGCGGAAGCGCCAGCCTGATGGATCCATGAAAGAGATATCCTATGACGAGGCGGTTGACTATACCGCAAAGACCATGCTTGCGGCAAAAAAGCCTCTCATCTTCGGTTTTGGCTCCACAAACTGCGAAGGCATGAGCGCTGTCGGTCGTGTCGCTGAGAAAGCTGGGGCAGTCCTCGATAACTGTGCATCGATCTGCCACGGGCCGTCATTCCTTGCAATGTTCGATAACGGGTATCCCAGCTGTACCCTCGGCGAAGCAAAGAACCGTGCCGACTGTGTCGTCTTCTGGGGCTGCAACCCCATGCACGCCCACCCGCGACACACCTCCCGCTACTCGATCTTCCCCCGGGGATTCTTCACCCAGAAAGGCTCGATGCAGAGAACCATAATCTCCATCGATCCCCGTGAGTCGGACACCGCCAAACTTGCGGATATCCACTATATGCTCCAACAGGGCCATGACTATGAACTCTTCGACGCGTTCCGCACGGTACTCCGGGGCCATGACATCCCCGACGAAGTCGCCGGGATCAAGAAAGAGCAGATTCTCAAGGGCGCCGAGGCGATGAAAAAAGCCCGCTTTGTCATGATCTTTTTTGGTATGGGCTGCACCCATACCGATGGCCGTAACCACAACGTCGATATTGCCATCAGCCTGACCCGTGATCTCAACGAGCACACGAAAGCCTCGATCATGGCGATGCGGGGACACTACAATATTGCTGGGCCGGGACAGGTCTGGTCATGGCAGTTCGGGTTCCCCTACTGTATTGACCTCTCCAAGGGAACCCATGCCCACATGAACCCGGGCGAGACCAGCTCCGTTGACCTTGCCATGCGGGACGAAGTGGACTGTTTCGTGAACGTTGGCACGGATGCAGGAGCGCACTGGCCTATCGATGCAGTCAAACACGTGAAGAAGCACCCCTTTATCACCATCGACCCGAACTTCAACATGGCCAGCGAGATCTCGGATCTCCATATCCCGGTCCGGATTGCCGGTGTCGATGAAGGAGGCGTTGTCTATCGTATGGACAACGTGCCGATCCAGTTCAAGGCCGTCCTCAAAGGCCTGTCCGGAGTCCCAAGCGATGAGGAACTCTTCGATATGATCTACGAGCGGATGTGCGTGCTGACCCAGAGTGAACCAATCTGGCTTACGGCAAAAGAAGACCGGAAATACCCGTCACCCGTGGTGAGCTGAAATGTCAGAAATCATTGTTAAGGGCGGATTTGTCATTGATCCGACGCGCAAGATCGATGGTGACGTTGCCGATGTCGCGATTAAGGATGGGAAAATTGTCGATAAGGTCAGCTCCGGTGCCAAAATCATCGATGCCAAAGGGAAGATCGTCATGGCTGGCGGTGTAGATGTCCATGCCCATGTCGCCGGGCCAAAAGTAAATGTCGGACGGCTATTCAGGCCTGAGGACAAACTCTTCAAGAGCCCCATGGCACAGGACGGGTTCCGGATGGAATCGGGTTTTTCCGTTCCCAGTACATTCAAGACCGGGTATGACTATGCCCGCATGGGCTATGCCTTCGTGATGGAAGCTGCGATGCCGCCACTCTTCACCGCCCACGTGCACGAAGAGATCCATGATACCCCGATTATCGATGAGGCAGCACTCCCGGTCTTCGGGAACAACTGGTTCGTCATGGATTACCTCAAGAAAGGCGAGATCGAGAATACTGCAGCCTACATCGCATGGCTGATCAGGGTCACCAAGGGTTTTGGGATCAAGGTCGTCAACCCCGGTGGCACTGCGGCATGGGCCTGGGGCTTAAACTGCCTGACCCTGAACGATCCTGTCCCTTACTTTGAGATCACACCCTCGGAGATCATCACCGGTCTGCTCAAGGCGAACGAATATCTCGGCCTCCCCCACTCGATGCATATCCACCAGAACGACCTCGGCAACCCCGGTAACTACCAGCTCACTATCGACTCGCTTAAGCTTGCAGAGGGCGTAAAACCGAAGAACAAGTTCGGCCGCGAGCAGGTTATGCACTCGACCCATATCCAGTTCCATTCCTATGGTGGGGACTCCTGGGCAAACTTCGAGTCCAAGGCAAAAGAGGTCATGGATTACGTCAACAAGAATAAAGCGATTACCTGCGACCTTGGTTGCGTAACCCTTGATGAGACTACCACCATGACCGCGGACGGTCCGTTCGAGCACCACTTAAACTCACTCAACCACCTCAAGTGGTGTAACGTCGATGTTGAGATGGAAACAGCTGCCGGCGTTGTCCCGTACGTGTATGACAAGAATATCAAGGTCTGCGGGATACAGTGGGCAATCGGACTTGAGCTCGGCCTCTATGCAAAGGACCCGAACAGGACATTCATTTCCACCGACCATCCTAACGCAGGCCCGTTCATACGCTACCCACGTGTTATCAAGTGGCTGATGAGCAAGAAGGCTCGCGAAGCAACCCTTGACACTTTCAAGTACAAGGACAAGGTCATCGCGGCAACCAACATCCATTCCATCGACCGCGAACTGACGCTCTACGAGATCGCCCAGATGACCCGGTCCGGCCCGGCAAAATGCCTTGGCATGTCTAACATCTATGGCGGGCTCGCACCCGGGATGAACGCAGATGTCGGGGTGTTCGATCTCAACTATAAGAACATGCCATCCGATCCCGAAAAGATTGAGCAGGCGTTCCTGCGTGCCGCGTACTTCATCAAATCCGGCGAGATCGTTGTCAGGGACGGAGACATCCTTGGCCACGGACACAAGAAGACCATATGGGTCAACGTGAAGATGCCCGAGAATCCGCAGGTAATGCGCGATATCACCCAGAGCTTCACCAAGGACTACACGGTCGGTATCGACAACTACCCAGTCCACGACTACCTTGCCCCCCACCCGTTCGTGATCAATGTCGATGTGGAGGCCTGAGGTGCGATCATGGCAACAGTTACCTTAAAACCACTCAAGACTCCGGAAATCATGTTTGAAGCCTTCAACATCACTCCTGATGCATTTGCGGGTAAGACACCGGCCCAGATTGCCGCCCTCGAAGGACGGGAAGGGAAGATCAAGGTTGCACTTGGGGACTTCTTCGAAGTCTCCGGCTCTCCGGGCAATACCGCCGACGAGACGGATGTCGTGATTGTCGGGGACTGTTCCCGTGTGAAATATATCGGCAACAAGATGACTGCGGGCTCGATCACCGTGAACGGGAATGCCGATATGTATGTCGGAGGGTGGATGAAAGGCGGGAAGATCCATATCAAAGGCAACGTCGATTCGTTCTGCGGTATTGGCATGGAAGGTGGGGATATCCTCATTGATGGCAAGGCCGGGAACTATGTCGGCTGTGCCTACCGCGGCGACTGGAGGGGTATGAAGGGCGGCACCATCCGTATCAGGGGAAGTGCCGGAAATGATATTGGTACCTTCATGCTGGGCGGTACAATCATCATCGAGAACAATGCGTTCATCCATGTCTCCACTCATGCAGAAGGCGGTACCGTCATCATCAAGGGGGATGTCGAAGGACGTGTCGGGGGCCAGGCGGTCAAGGGAGATATCTACGTTCTCGGTAAGATTCAGTTCATGCTCCCCGGTTTCAAAAAGATCGATGTGGTTGAGAAAGAGGTCGATGGTGTAAAGGGAACTTTTAACCACTACATCGGGGATCTCGGGGAACGCCACCCCAAAAGCAAGGGCAAGGAGATCTTTGCCAACCTGTATGTAAAAGCAGCGGCATGATCATTATCCCACTTTTTAGGTATCAGAATACAAATGCTGATTTTCCGGTGCAGATACCGGAAAACAGATTTATTGTGAGGAATTATGGAAAACGTTGGTTCTGATTTCATCCGTGGAACAAGGTATCCGGCATATGCACCTATTGACCAGATCCAGGGGATCCCCGAACCTCTTGCCGAGTTGCAAATTCCGGAAGGGGCAACGGTCATCAAACTCCCGAGCCCCAAACGCGTAAAGGTGCCTGATGTATCGATTCGTCAGGCAATCGAGAACTGGGAGCCTGTGACATACTTTTCACGTTCATCCATCAGTCTCAAGGAGCTCTCGTTCCTGCTCTGGTGTACACAGGGTTCCAGGAAGACGGGATCGGATCAACTCCAGATCCGGAACACCCCCTCAAGCGGGCTCCGGTACCCGCTCGAGACGTATTTTGTCGCCGGGGAGGTTGATGGCCTTGAGACTGGGCTCTACCGGTATCTCCCACGGTCACACAGTATCGTCATCAAACGCCTGGGTTCTGACATTCCCCTCACTATGGGAAATACAACCATGAACTTCGCACTGGTTACCCGGGCAGCAGTAACATTTCTCTGGGTCGGTATACCCTACCGCTCTGTCTGGGCATTGGGAAACAGGGGATACCGGAGCGTTCTGATTGAAGCGGGACATACCTGCCAGGCACTCATCATGGCTGCGGCGTGTATCGGATGCCGGGTGCAGCCATCGGATCTCTTTCACGATGAAATGATGATCCAGCTCGCGAACCTTGATCCGGAAACACAATGGCCGCTCTATTTGGCGGCTGTAGGTAAAGTGGAGAGGGATTTATAAAAGCAGGACGGGTACGCGGAGGCTCCGGGTTGCCCTGTTATATCGTAATCCAGCCGGCCTGAAAAAACCGGAAATGCAGGGATGGGATGGCCCTGCAAAAAAATATCAGACCGCAATCCGAAAAAAAATGCGCAGGCTTTATCTCTTAATAGGGATTTATGAGGAACACTGTTGCAGGGATATCGGGATCGTCCCGGTAGTGGGATTGCAAAAAATCAAAGTGGTTGTTGATCGCAGGTATCCGGAGCGGGAGTATGGATGAGGTAGTATGAAACAGGAAAAAACTCACAAAAATGAAAGCTCCATAAAAACGGATGAAAAGTCACAACCCTCCCCGATGTATCGTAGTCTGCCCTGTATTCGGGTTGATGGGAACCACTTTCTGCACGGTGTACATGATGTTGTCGAAGAGATACCAATTGCCCTTTTCATCAACGGTCGCCATGCAATGACGGCGATGATGAGCCCGGTCAATCTGGAAGATTTTGTCACCGGCTACCTGTTTACCGAAGAGATTATAAAAACCATGAAAGAGATCGAGTCGATAAAGTTCGAGAAAAACCGGGTCAGCGTAATTACTAAAAATCTCTTCAAGGTGATTCCGCCTAAAAAGACCATCCTTTCCGGCTGTGGGGGAAGTATATCATTTATCGATGTGGAAAAGCTCCCAAAGATTCACTCAGATTTTTCCATCAGTGCAGCGGCAATTAGTTCAGCACTACGGTCTGTCCCGGATTCTGATATTCATCTGACCACCGGTGCTTTCTACTTGGTTGCCCTGCTTGATTCGCAGCGTGTAATCAGCATATCTGAAGATATCGGGCGGCACAATGCGATCGACCGACTTATCGGCTATGCACTGCGCAACGGTATTTATATGTCACAGACGTTTGTCATATCCTCCGGGCGCATATCTTCAGAAATGGTACGGAAGTGCTTAACAGCAAATATCCCAATCATTATTTCACGCAGCGCGACCACTGCTCTTTCGGTAGAAATAGCAGACAAGACCGGGATGACTGTGATCGGTTTTGCCCGTGATGGGAAACTGAACATTTACAGCCACCCGGAGCGGATTACAGGAGAACGGCTAAAGTAAATATATTCTATAGGCCAAATGGGTGACGGAGTATGCATACCTGGCAGAAGTTCCCGCTGCAGGAATCGCCACACTCTTTACAGGATTGAATGGGTTTGGAAATTTTTGTGTCAATGTAATACTGCTCAATCTTTTTTTACTCTCCATAAGGTGCAGCATCGTGACGGGATGCTTATATTCAAAATCCGAGAGCCTCGACCTCCGGAATCCCTGAATCATTATCATCGATCAGGTAATCCGGAGATGACCATTATTTCAGCAACTGAACTGAAATCACTGACCCTTTTTTTAGATATTCCTGTTCTTCGGGTATGGAGGCTATTGCCTCAGCCTCAGCTATGGCTCGCAAACGGCTACCGCCTTTTAACGGGTGAAAAACCGGAAATCCCTCATCTTCTTCAAGTCTGCCAAAGAAAAAATCGGTCCAATCGCGTTGACGTCCCTCCAGATCAGCGGCAAGCCGGGCATTAATCCTGGGGAGGTTGGGATTTGAATGACCGGCGAGCGTAAGCAGGCCGGGCAGGGCGATCTGCAAAAAGCCCATCAGGTTCGAAGAAGGTCCGCCGGGCAGAATGAATACAGGTTTCCCGTCAAACATGCCAAATCCGACAGACTTGCCCGGACC
>Ga0209777_10008860_pt1 | contig 10936 bp, 12 predicted proteins | sample FrelakmetHBP12HB_FD_187147 | JGI IMG/M metagenome (GOLD analysis project Ga0209777, IMG submission 187147) | Freshwater lake sediment microbial communities from the University of Notre Dame, USA, for methane emissions studies -HBP12 HB (SPAdes)... | ecosystem: Environmental > Aquatic >... | reverse complement strand
TAATCTTTCCATTATTCAAATAAGGCGGAGTCGTACAGTCCGTACATAGCACATTGACACCATTATCTGCATTAGGAAATCGAGTATGACATTGCTTGACAAAATGCTTCTGATTTTGATCAGGCGTGGGGAAATTACAGGTCGGGTTCTTCATGGAATAATAGGTATCAAATGGAGGTAAATAGGGGTTTGACTGATTGTTAATCGGCAGAGGATATACATTGTCGATCGGTGTTTGTATGGTCGATGTATTATTATTGGTTGGACCATTGGTATTCACACAATAGCAAGCCGGCAACACAACATAGGCATTCTGAGGCACTTCAGGTGGAGCAGGGTTTGTACCAGGAATCGAGCACGAATTACGACCCGCTTGCTGCATAAAAATAATGTCAGAGGAGTACACCTGAGCCGCGCTTCCTGATGCCCCTGACAGAACATTCGGATACTGCTGACTGGAACCCGTCATGATATTCGTCTGTTTTCCTTGGCCGCCGTAGGAATTGATTCCATTAACAGGAGCACAGCCAGGACTGGCACATGGCTGTGCGGGATTATTTGTATTTGTTACTCCAGCACATGTCGGCACACCCTTAATATAAGTAGAAGACTGAATCTGATTTTTCCAGGTTAATGTACTGGAATCCAGCGTCTGCGCCCGATTGATGTATCGTGTATTCTGTTTCTGGAGGAGCTGTGTAATCTTACTGGCGTCCATTCTATTCGGTCCTCCCAATAAAAATAAGATACTGAATCAGCGTTTTTTTATTTCTTCTGTTTTGCCTTTTTCGCATCGGAAGGCGAATCCGCTTGTTGTGGGTCCAGTAGTTCAAGCGCGGCACGCGATGCCTCTTGTTCTGCCACCTTCTTGTTTCGCGCCGTCGCTGTCGTCAGAATGCGATCCATTGGATCCAATACACCCATTGTGAAGATGCGATCATGTGGTGGACCTACTACCGCAATCTCCTTGTATCGTGGCGGAACATGATACATTGCCTGGAACTTACGAAGCAGCTGATCCTTGTAGTTCGTGTCCTCAATAATGATCTGTACGAAATCGATATGTCGCTCAATGATTCGCACCAGAAAGTCATTACATTGTTGAAGTCCGCGACCAAGATCCTCCTCCTGTAGATACAGTGCGCCAAACCAGGCCTCAAACATGGAGCCCAGAATGCGAAGATTGTTGCGGCCATCACATACTTCCTCCATGTGCCTGCTCAGAATAATGAACTGGCCCATTCCTACATCCTTTGCCAGCTTTCCCAGTTGCTTATTGTTTACAATTCGAGAAAGAATACGGGTGAGAAATCCCTCTCCCTGACCCGGATAACGCTTCGTGACATACGAGGCAATCACAAGACCCAGGACACGATCCCCCAAGTATTCCAGCTCTTCATTATCCGAGGTTCGCAAGGGGATACAATCATCAGGACGCGGGGCAATAATCACTTCCTCGCCATTCTCCGCTTGCTCCTGCCAGAGTTCAGGGCGATCCACATAGGATTTGTGGCAACAGGCTTGGGCGAATAGTTTGAAGTTATTGAAGCGGCCCTTCCAGCCATATTTTCGAAGAATCGGAATGACATCTGAGGGAGTGACCTCCCGATTCTTTGGGTTCCATGGATTAAAGACTTTGGTATTTTCTGAGGCGTTTGGATTCATTCTATGTGTTCGTTGCTGATATGATTTAGATTCTTTATCGGTCGTCAATTTTTATGATCTATGTGAGAATGGATTCATAATGAAATTCCGCCCGATGTTATAGGTATGGAGCAAGACCATCAATTATCTGAAACCATTCAAGTTGGAGGAGCTCGATATGCATTGGGTCATCGAACCTATCCAGGATTCAAAGGTCGAAAACAATTTCAGCAAGACTTTGATGCCAGACCCGACACTGAACGGGTGTTTCGCACCTATTTTGATGTGGACCCTCTGTCTGAAAAGAAGAAGTCTGTTACAAACATACCAAACGGTCAGGATTCACTTTTGATAAATGATAAACTTCGTACTCGTCTACGAAAAATGAAACACAGTCATGAATTTACAAGCATGGATGTGAAAAATCGCAAGCTCCAAAATGACATCGTACAAATGGAACGCCTGATTGGATCATTGCGTGAACCAGCGGCTTCTCTAAATGAATCTCAACACACATCGCTTGCTACTTTACCCTCATCGATGCACGATATCAGCGAAAATGATAAATTAGAGTTCATCATTAAAGTCGCCTGGATTTTATCGCATATTGATGATGCCCCAGACGATGTCCAGGAAAAATGGAAGACAATTCGTAAACAAACCGATGAGATCAGTCTATCCGATCTTATCACACACATGAATGAAATAACCCCTCCCCAAGAATCGCTCAATTATTTTAAGAACATGGAAGAAAATGAATCACCGCTCCCTACAAATGAAATGGAACATCGGGTTCAAAATTTATTAGACATTCTACATATTAAACGGTATCTTTCCACCCATTCCAATAAAGATAACCTCTCTCAACCCCTACAACATGCCATCGGATCCGTCATAAGACAATTTAAAGATATTTTCGACCCCGTGTACTCGGTGTTAGAGAAGGGCGTCCCCTCCTCCTTAGACAATACCCTTCCCTCTCTGTTACTCACCCTCCATCTCTGCGATGTCCTTCGCAGCAAACCCAAGGGGCTCTACCGAATTACTGATGTGCCATCTACCCTTCTTACTTTTGTTACCCAACAATTAGATGCCGTTCAGGATTATGTTACCACGCATGGCAAAAAGAAACAAGAGGAATTTCATCGCCAAGTCTACGCACTATCGACACAATCCTTTACGAACGAACAACGCCCCCTTATTCAACTCTATGTAAAGGATCACAATCTCCGTCTTCTTATTGACCAGGAACCAATCAGCTCTTTTTTGATGGACGGCAATCATCTCTATCTTCTCTCTACCACCTATCACAATATCGAGGAAAAGAATACACCTCTTCAATTGTACTCTATCGAGTATGATTCTCTTCACTTAGATGATGCTGTATTTTATGAAACGGACTATGAAACCAAGCGAAATGAAACAATAGACGATGTATTTATACTTGATCCGAATATGGCATATACCTCTACCGAGCTGGCGATGAGTATGTTAATTGCCTTTGACAATCTTATTCCTAATCAGAATGAGTCAACCGACTGAATCCTCTTCCACTTTTACCCCTCATCGAATCCTCTTAAAAGCCAAATACAGCTTCTATAGCGCACTCGTCTTTTTCCTATTTGCCAATCCCGAAACCATGATGATTCTCCAGCAATTTCTGGGAAGTATGGTTACTCTTGTTGCCCCATCAGGACTCCCCACCATTCGTGGAATCTTTCTTACTACCTTCTTATTTTTTATGACAATGCTGGGCCTCATGCTTCTTCCTAGCGAATAATCGGCTGCATCATTCGCTGCAATAGGGTTTCTTGCTCCTCCGAATATCGCAGACCATGGTTTTTTTGTTTATAGATCACCATATGAACCAAAGAACTCGCTACGGATGGACGACAACCCTTCTTTGTAAAAAAAGCAAAGAGAGCACTACCTTGAATTCGATCCATCTCTGAAAAACTCGCATTCCATCCTCCTACCGGCACCCATGACTCATATTGTTCTTGCAATGGATTCCAATGTGTCATAGTAGACTATCTATGAATCGTGATCATGGTTTAGATAGTCAGTGCTCCGTTGAAAACGGATCTAAAAATAGAGGAATAAGATAGAATGAAATTGATTTATGGATTGATTGTTATTTTGTTTCTGGCGATTCTGGTAGTTAACTATAAGGCAAATCAGCGCGACGGCTTTCAGGGTAACGATAAAACCATTGTGATCTGCAAGGCGGATTGGTGCGGACACTGCAAGACAGCTGCTCCCGAATTTAAGAAACTTCAGGCCGCCTCGCCCATTACCCTCGCCGATGGAAGCAAGGCTGTGGTAAATATTCTGGATGCTGATCGCGACAAGGCTGCCCTCTCGAAATACAATGTAAAGGCATTCCCCACCATTCTGATCGATACAGGATCATCTGTTGTGGAGTATCCCCATGCTCGTACCTCCGATAAAGTGATCGATTTTGTAAAGAACATGTAAACATGTTATGAAAAGGAATGTCGCCGCTTGGGTTTGGCCTGTCGTTCCCAATAATGAATCACTGCCTCTTTTCCTTTTTCAATAATTGTATTTTTGGTGTCTTCATCAAATGAAAACTCCAAAATATTTAGTTCGCCCAGTAAAATCTGAATACATCGCGCATCATAAAATCGGGCCTCAATGTTTGTCTTTTCGCGAAGCGCCACATTGAGCGGGCGCGTCACCAGCTCATCCATTTCCAGACTCATTAGATCCTCCACCTTTTCCACCGAGGTTCGAATCAAAATGCTGAGCGTCTGTGCATGCTCTTCTTCAGGAATGACAAAGAGAGGATAATTACTAATTACACTACCATCTACCAAATAATGCCCCGTCACAGGGCAAATAAAGGGCTGAAAATAATACGGGACGGTCATGGAAGCATGGACAGCATCTGCCACACAATAATGAGGTGTATCCTTATAGCTAAATGTTTTAGCCACTGCATCATTTAAATCCGTGGCGACCACTCGGAGCGAAATGCCAAATGTGTCATAACAATCTTTAAATGTGAAATGGGAAGATAGACCCTTCACATGAAGACAGGCCTCCACCAGACGATGAAGACGCTCTCCTGTGTCCATTCCAAAATGTAAGATCCAACCCGAAAGAGAATCCATTTCCTTAATATTTGTGAAATCGAAACGGATAGAAAAATCAGTGAGCTCCTCCAAAGTAAATCCGATACATAAACACATCGCTACCAAGGATCCCGCGGAGACTCCCATCCATTCTTTAATGGCTTGTAAGGGAATGCGTTTTGATAATTCCAAAAGCGCACCGACATGCGCCATGGCACAGATTCCACCGCCTGATAAATAAATGCGATGGGGAATCATTCCTGTTCGATTCTCCCTTTCTTTTTTTATATCCTTTCTCGCGTGAGAATAGGTAATGCTTTCTTCTGGAAGTCTACTTGTTAGCGGTGGTCATGCCGTTCACTATGAAATATATGGTGCTCCGAATGGTCGACCTGCCATTGAACTACACGGCGGACCAGGTGGATGTCTCTCTCGATCCGCACTCAAACAATATGATTTAAAACGATGGCGGGTGGTTCTTTTCGATCAGCGCGGATGTGGAGAATCGACCCCCTTTTTGCGACTCGAACACAATACCACATGGGATTTGATTGATGACATCGAAACACTTCGATGTTTTTTGGGTATTGACAAATGGTTTATTAGCGGAGGATCATGGGGAAGCACTCTCGCATTACTCTATGCGGAAACTTATCCTCAGCATGTGTCCGGATTGTTCCTGCGTGCCTTATGCTTATGTAATCGCGCCTCCAATGCATGGCTCTATGAAGAAGGTGGAGTCTCTCGGATCTTTCCTAAAGAATGGGAGGCATTCATCTCTATGGTACCCGCAACGATGCGACATTCGGGTTGGAAGACCATTCTGCGTTACTACCAGCATAAACTTCGCGGGCCCTCCGCACAGGCCTATGCGGATGCCTGGTGGGGCCTTGAACGACGCATTTCTCGACTGGTTCCTCCCACCAAGAATGGTATGAATAAAAAACAAACACTGGCCATTGCCACCATTGAAAATCACTATTTCGTACATGATTGCTGGATGAAAGAGGACCAAATTTTGAAGAATCTATCTGTACTCAAAACGATCCCCATTACCATTCTTCATGGACATTATGATATGATTTGCCCTCTTACAGGCGCCTATGCCGTTAAAGAGATACTTCCTCATACAAAGCTTATTGTCCTTCCCACTGCAGGCCATGGTTCCTCTGCTCCCAGTAGCTGTCGTCTACGCCGTGACATCACCAATCAAATGTTTCGCCAGACTCGACGAAACAAGCGAAGCCTAAAGCGAGCAACGGTTCGTGCCTATCGCCCTATGGTGTGAATGGATGGGCGCGGCACATTTGCGATCCATTAGCAGTAATGGACCAACCCACACCACAATTAAATCCAGCGGAACTCTACGACAAACGCAAGTCCAAGGATGCTTCTCGCCTTCGCGCCTATAACAAAATCCTCGAACAGATTTATAATCGCATTCGTGTCATTTCGAAGCTTCCGAACTCCCAGTGCTACTTACTCTATACCGTCCCTCCTTTCATTTTAGGTCTACCAAAAATCGATCTGGAGGATTGTGTCATTTATCTCATCTATCAGCTCCGACACGCCGGCTATGAAGTCCGTTATACTCCGCCGAACATGCTCTATCTATCCTGGATTCATCACGAGAAGTCCTATTTGGTGGAGCAGTCCCCGATCATGCAGGCCATGTTAGAATCAGCAGAGCGTACTCAGGCAGAAGTAGAACGCAAAGAGAAAGAGGCATCACGACTTATTTCGGCACGAAAGTCCCAGCGCAAAGTCCGTATTCAGACACCTGGCGAAATGCAAGGCGGAACCTCAATGAGACCCTCGCCCGCCGCCATTCATACCATTCTCAATCGGCCTCTTTCCAATCCAACTGCAGGACCTCCTCCGCCTTCTGCTGCCGATTATGTTCCTCCCAGCGCATTTTTACAGAACATGACCAATCCTCCGAACCATCTGCCCCAGCCTCGCTCCGTCCCTGAATATTTTAATCGCTAAGAACCTCCGTGCCTACCATAGAATGACACCTATCTTTGTCATACGCCTGATTACTTTTTTGATTGGATGCATTGGGTTTCGCCTATTTGTAACCTACCTAAGCTATGCAGCAAATGACTGGAACCTTCAAGTGATTGGATTTATTGCATTGTATCCTGTTCTATATTGGTTTTATATCCTCTTTTTAATTGAGTCTGATACGGCATGGGAAAAGGTAAGCAATATGATGTGGTGGAAGAACCTGCGGCCGATTCATATGATGCTGTGGGCATTATTTGCCTATCTGGCAATCTCGAAAAATCATATGGCCTATGTGGTGCTACTGGTCGATACGGTCTTTGGCGCCCTGTCCTTTTTGGTTCATCATTGGATGGAGGGAAATTTAAAATGAGAGGATAGAGTAATATGGATCACAATATCATGATGCTTTTGGCGTGCTTTTTGGCGGGATATGCGTCTACCATGAATGTATGGGTGGAGAAATGGGACGATGTCCGTTTTAGCCTCAACGATTTCTACATGGTGGGTCTCATGACCGGCTGGATGTTCTTCTTCATGGGGCTTCTTACCATGCGCGGCGCCCGAATGCTCTTTGGCCTTCTCTTGGCAGTTCTCTTCTTTGTCTTGATTCGCACCCAGGCATTTGTTACAGAGATTCAGTATCTTCGCGGGATGATTCCTCATCATTCCATGGCCGTTCTAATGAGCAAGCATCTAGAGAAGAAGCCCAATTCCATTTCGTATTTGCTAGATCAAATCATTCAGTCGCAAGAGAAAGAAATTATTATTATGAAAGATTATTTGGCCTCAATCTAAAGGAAAATGAGTTCTCATCGGTAGATGATTACAGGTGAATTAATCCAATCATTGTGTGATGTATATTGTGGACTAGAGGAGGATTTTTTATATAACCCCAACATTGATCGATCAAAAGCGGTATCTCTTACCACGATCTCTTCTACTTGGAATAATCCTCCTGTTCTTTTTTGTTATGCGCACCGCATTTCCCTTTTTTGTACCATTTTACCACATATTATGAATGAATTTACTCTTGTCACTCATAATTCGGATCAAAATATAACGGAACAATATTGTGATGTGTTGGAGCATCCTAAATTAATCTTTTGGCATGCACAAAATGTGCTCTATCGTCATCCTAAATTGGGAGGACTTCCCATCGGAATTGCGAATCAAATGTGGGTGCATGGCAATCTCGCGATTGTGAATGAAGTGCGCTCTCGTCCTATTCAGAAAACCAATGGAATCTACTTCTTTTTTTCGATTGGAACCAATTACAATGAGCGTCAGCCTTGTTATGATGCCTTAGTAAAAAAGGGGCTTGTATTCGGAACCCAACAGGATTTTAAAACCTATCTGGAAACCATGGCCTCTTACAAATATGCGATTTGTCCTCCTGGAAATGGCGTGGATTGTCATCGGCTCTGGGAGTGTTATTATCTCGGCGTGATTCCCATTGTAAAACGCTCCGTTTTTACGGAAAAAGTCGCATGCGCGTTTCCATGTATTCTTGTTGATGATTGGAATCATTTGGATATCAATTATCTGTTAGAAACCTATAATGGATTTCCCTATTCAAGCAAATGGGAGTTGAACTATGTTCGTGAATGCATTACAAATCATATGGATTATTTTGATCTGTTTGCATCCACGCGTAAAGGCACACCATTACGCATGAAGTAAATCATATAGTCGTTTCGATACCACGGGACCGATCTTTCGTGTTCCCACCTTTACCTTTTCCATCTCACTGCATGGGGTCTGTAGGATGACATTCAGCGAGCCATAGGTTTCGAGCAATTGCTCTGCCATTTTAACGGATACACCAGGACATTGGGCGAGACAAGCGATCGCAAACTGGCGCGGATCCGCAGCATTCGCCTTCTTTTGAATATGGAGTCCATCCGCAACCTTGACAAGCTCGGTGGTCCTTTGGAGTGCGGCTGGGTCTTCCTTCCATTGCTCCTCCAGGGTTTGGACGAGCTCAGCGGTTTCATGGATGGAGGCGGTCTGCATTACCGCAATTTGATAGTGAAAAATGAGACGATGAATGAATTTCAGAAGGGCCTTCTTTTGTAGACGACCTGTGGAAGATCCGAGGGCGCCCTCCAGAATATACATGGGCTGCGTCTTGTGCTCATGACAGAAGGCGAGAATGCGTCCGCGCTGCTCTTTGTATCGGCCATCGAGAATGGAGGCTTCGAGGTCTTTAATCGATTTGCGCTCAATAATCAGGCCGCCTTCCATGATACCCTGGTCATTTGTGCCAATCCAGATGTCGGCAACAGGGAGCGATTGGACGGTGGTAGGAATCAGTTGAATCAGTTCGGTTTCACGCGTATCAAGAATCATAGTCGGTTATCGCGAAGTGGATTTAGATGCTTTGTCTAAAAAACCTCAATGGAACATGCGTCGCTTCCTTTGTGTTTCGCGCTTTTTTCGTTTGTGGTGCTTTTTCTTGGTATGACGCTTACCACCACCCTGGCCTTGAGTGGAAGAGTTGGAGGGACCAGATCGTAAAGATCCACTTCTTCTTTCAGCAAATCGTGCTTCTCTCTTCTCTTCTCTTTCTTCTTGTTGTTTTTGTTGACTTCTTCTGCGAGTATTAATAATACTTTGTTGTGTTATTCCTACTTTAGCGCGACGAAGTGGTCGTACATCTGTAGCAGGCTCCGCAGGGCTTGAATCAAATAAAAATCCAGTTACCGATGGAGTGATCGCACTAACTTGTTCAGTAGGTTGTGGTTGTATGATTGGAGTACTTGATGTAAATAGACTTGGTGTACTTGGTGTACTTGATGATTCGATCGACCCTACACGAGAAATAGGTGGAAGAGGCATTGCAAATGAATAGGTAGATTGTAAGCGAGGAATGGGTGGAAGAGGAGCAGAGCTCAATGAAGACGATGCCGCATAGGGTACATTCTCTTGAGCGAAAGTCATAAGTGCCGTTGCAACACGATGCTGTAAATCATTTGGAGCATTGCCCGCATATTTAGCCTGAATATAAGATACAATTGGAGCAATACCATATTGTGTACTAAATTGTTGTCTAACTTCTTGTATTGTGAGATTCTGTCTACGACAATATGACATAAGAGTTTGTATGAATCGTTTTGCCATAAATGCAATATCATAATCCAACAAGTTCTCATCAAGTAGTGCAGGGATCATCCATGACGCTCCGCCAGCATCAGGTGTAACCGTTACCTGTGGCGAATTTGCTCCAATGGTCGCGGCACCTTCCAATCCATCATCCTCTTTTGAATCATTTACAATCCTAAATGTCAATTCATCTAATAGATTTAGTCGTGGATCATTATTATATTGAACTGTATTTATAAAATCATATTGATAAATTCCTCTATTATCCGTTTGTAACAACTGTATTCCTTGTAGAGCATTAATGATCGCTTGTTTTATAGCAGGAGGAAGAGGACGATAATCAATATTATTTAATCCATTTGCAACGGCATTCCATTCTTCTGCAGTTAATTGTCTTGCTGGCAATTCTGGAATCTGAGAAATCTGTGTATGTATCTGTTGATATTGAGTTCTGATTTCAGCAAGAAGACTATCTGGTGTGATGGAAGGATTCATTACTTGCACATGGTTTTTCATAACAACATAATTCGATGGGTGTAACCATACATCATGTGCAATAATAGTAGGTCTACCATTTATACTTTGAATGTTCACACTTCCATTCGAACTCAGAAAATTATGATTTGCATCAAATGTATATTGTACTCCATCCTTGTCCTCTATGTATCTATAGGGTGGCATGGCAATATTTGCTGAAATTGGATTTCGTAGACCTCCTTTCATTCGTTTTCCACCCCATGATGTAATGGCCCATGGCCCATCTGTTGCTTGAGGAACGGGCTGCGTTGCAATACCATAAGGAGATGCAATTGTTCTACTTTCTGGGCGAAAACGAAACATTTTAGGCCAGTATCGGATGTTTCCGCCGGCTTGATAGATCACTGCTAAGCCTAATTCAACTGCCATTTTTGCCGCCAATTCATCGCCTGTTACAAAATGGATAAACGGGTATAGTAATGCCCCATTTGCATCTCTTAATTGACTTAAATAATGCGCTGCTTTTACTTGATCTCGATCACCTCCGCGCTTGATATCATGCCATAGTTCAGGTGGAAAAGTACCAAAGCGATCACCCAGTAGAC
>Ga0209777_10008859_pt1 | contig 10938 bp, 9 predicted proteins | sample FrelakmetHBP12HB_FD_187147 | JGI IMG/M metagenome (GOLD analysis project Ga0209777, IMG submission 187147) | Freshwater lake sediment microbial communities from the University of Notre Dame, USA, for methane emissions studies -HBP12 HB (SPAdes)... | ecosystem: Environmental > Aquatic >... | reverse complement strand
AGCGGGCCTTGGCACGCTACGAACAGCACCGCTCCCTTACGGTCGCGGCTCGGATAGGGCCGGGCGCACGTAACTGAGGCATTACATACACCAGTCCTTGCATCCCGCCCCGGATTACGCTACATAGGGTCTCTGAACCCCGAGCCAAGGAGAATCTCGTGCTCACGAAGGGCCTCGCGCACATCTGTTTTACGGTCAAGGACCTGGACGCCTCGATCGCCTTCTACTGCGGCTCGCTGGGCCTCGCCCCGGCGTTCGACTTCAAGAATGAGAAGGGCGAGCGGTTCGGCGTCTACCTATCGCTCGGCGGCCGCACGTTCGTCGAGCTCTTCAAGGGCTCCGCCAAGCCCCCCAAGGGACAGTCGTACCAGCACTGCTGCCTGGAGGTGGCCGACATCAACGTGGCCGTCGCCGCCCTCAGGGAAAGGGGCGTCGAGGTCACCGAGCCGACCTTCGGCATCGACCAGTCGTGGCAGGCCTGGCTCGCGGACCCCGACGGCAACCGGATCGAGCTCCACCAGTACACGCCGAAGAGCTGGCAGACGCCGCATCTGAAGTAAGCGAACGGCAGTGAAAAGTGAAAAGGGCAAAGTGAAAAGCGGCAAACGGCCGGTGGCTCGCAGGGCGTCACCCATGATCTCGGGGGTGCCATGCTTTCGCGCTGTTGCGAAAGCATGTTCTTCGGCCTGCGGGTAAGCATGCTTTCGCAACGGCGCGAAAGCATGGCACCCGGGCCGGCCTCTTTTCACTTTTCACTTTGCACTTTGCACTTTTCCCTGAGGGAGGACGGTCGTGCCTCGCGTCCTGGCAGAGATGGGCATGGAGCTGCCCCTGACGGTGGTCGTCCTCCTGGCGGCCGCGCTGGGGGTTTGGATCGCCATCGCCTTCAACCGGCTCGTCCGCAACCGGAACCTCGTCCGCGAGGGCTGGAGCGGCATCGACGTTCAGCTCCGCCGCCGCCACGACCTCATCCCGAACCTGGTCGAGGCGGTGCGCGGCTACAGCCGGCACGAGCAGACGACGTTCGAGCAGATTGCCGCCCAGCGCAACGCCGCCGCGGGCGCCACGGGCGTCCGCGAGGCCCAGGACCGCGAGAACGCCCTCACGGGCCAGATCCGGCAGCTTTTCGCCCTGGCCGAGGCGTATCCGGACCTCAAGGCCAGCACGAACTACCTCGACCTCCAGGGCCGCCTGACCCAGATCGAGGACCAGATCCAGATGGCCCGCCGCTACTACAACGGGGCCGCGCGCGACTACAATATCTCGGTGGAATCGTTCCCGAGCAACCTCGTGGCGCGGCTGTTCAGGTTCCAGCAGGCCGAGTTTTTCCAGATCGAGACGGCGACGGAGCGGGCGGCGCCAAAGGTTGAGGCATAGTACCTGCGGGTGCCACGGTTGCGCCGTTCAGCAACCGTGTCGTCTCGCGGCATGGCTGCAAACAGCGCAGCCGTGGCACCCGGCACCGACAACACGCGCCCCGCAAGCGGGGCGGCTAACGAGGCGCAACCTAATGCGAATTGCCCTGGTTTGGCTCGTAACGGCCTTTGCCTTGTTCACCGGCGCCGCGGCGCCCGCGCAGCAACGGGAGACGCCGCGCCGCACGCCCGCCACGATGATCGCGGTTCCACAACGCGCCGGGTACTCTGCCACGCAGGAGCAGGAACCGCCGCAAAGCGCCGAGCGGATCCTCGACTTCCGCAGCGACGTCGCCGTCCATCCCACCGGCACGATCACCGTGCGCGAGACGATCGCGGTCCGCGCCGCGGGCGACCAGATCAAGCACGGCATCTATCGCGACATCCCCGTCGTCTATAGCGGCCCCTTCGGCACGAGGGTCGTCGCCAAGCTCAAGGTCGACGAGGTCCTCCTGGACGGGCGGCCCGAGCACTTCACGACGGAGATGGAGGACCGGGGCCTGCGGATCCGGATCGGACGCGAGGAGACGGAGGTCTCCCCGGCCGTTCATACTTACACGATCACCTATACCGTCAACCGCATGCTTGGCTTCTTCAAGGACCACGACGAGCTGTACTGGAACGTGACGGGCAACGAGTGGCCGTTCCCGATCGACCACATCTCGGCCGCCGTAACGCTCCCCGAAGGCGTGTCGGCCGGCGACATCCAGTGCGAGGCCTACACGGGCGCCAAGAAGGACAAGGGGAAGAACTACCGCGCCTCGGTCGACGGCGGCCGCGCGGTGTTCGAGACGCTGGAGGGAATGCCCGTCCGCCACGGCCTCACGATCGTCGTCTCCTGGCCGAAGGGGTTCGTGGCCGCGCCGACCGGGAATGAGAAGTGGCTGCGGTTCGCCGAGGACAACCTGCCGACCGTCCTCGGCCCAATCGGCATCCTGCTCGTGTTCCTCTACTACTTCGTCGCGTGGTGGCTCGTCGGGCGCGACCCGCCCAAGGGGACGATCATCCCGCTCTTCGAGCCGCCGCAGGGCCTCTCGGCCGCCGCCGTCCGCTACATCGAGCGGATGGGCTACGACACGAAGTGCATGTCGGCCGCCGTGATCGACATGTCCGTGCGCGGCCACGCGCGGATCGAGGAGCACAAGTCGGGCTACCGCCTCGTGAAGATGAGCACGGCCAAGGCGACGCCCCTGCCGGCGGAGGAGTCCGGGGTCCAGGAGGCCCTGGTCGGCGACACCGCCGGCATCGACTTCGACAACACGCACTACCAGAAGTTCCAGGACGCCACGAAGTCGCTGAAGAAGAGCCTGGAGGGCCAGTTCAAGCAGCGGTACTTCTTCTCGCACATGGAGTTCGCGCTGGCGGGGACGGCGCTGTCGCTGCTGGTCCTGGCGGTGCTGGTGCTGTGCGCTCCCATCGAGAATGTCTTCCCGGCGCTGTTCATGACCGTGTGGCTCAGCGGCTGGAGCATCGGCGTTTTCGTCCTGCTGAGGCAGGTCATCGTGCAATGGCGCGGCGTCCTGGGCCGGAAGGATTCCGAGTTGGAGAAAGCCTACACGGCCGGCAGGGCGATCTTCACCTCGCTCTTCGCCCTGCCGTTCGTCGCCGGGGAGGTGGTCGTGCTGGTAATCCTGGGCTGCATGGTCTCGGTCTGGTTCATCCCGGTCGCCCTGGCGCTTCTCGGGTTGAATAGCCTCTTCTACCACTTGCTCAAGGCGCCGACCGCCGACGGCCGCCACGTCATGGACGAAATCGAGGGGTTCCGGATGTACCTGGCCACCGCCGAGGGCGACCGCCTGAACTCGCTCCAGGAACCGGAGCGGACGCCCGAGCTGTTCGAGCGGTATCTGCCGTACGCCCTGGCCCTGGACGTGGAGAACCGCTGGGCCGAGCGGTTCGCCGACATCCTCGCGAAGGCCGAGACCCCCGCCGGGGGCGGCTCAGGAAGTTCCACGTACAGCCCGAGCTGGTACCACGGGACCTCGTTCGGCACGCTCGGCGCGGGGGCCTTCGGGGCCGCGCTCGGCTCGTCGCTGTCGAGCGCGTTCTCATCGGCCTCCTCGGCCCCGGGGTCGTCGAGCGGCTCGTCGGGCGGCGGAGGAGGCGGAGGCTCGTCCGGCGGAGGGGGTGGAGGCGGGGGCGGCGGAGGGTGGTGATGCGTTTGCGTGGGTGCCATGCTTTCGCGCTGTTGCGAAAGCATGGTCTTCGGCCTGCGAGCAAGCATGCTTTCGCAAAGGCCCGAAAGCAGAGCAGAAAAGGGGTCAGGGACCTTTCATGTTGCCACGCGTAACACGACTCCGTAGGACGTACTATTCCGTATTGTCCCCAGATTGCGTCGGCGCACCGGAAGACTCAGCGCCGGGGCTGAACAGACCCCTTGGCGGTTGACGCCGTGATCTGTTTCGAGGCCGATGCGAGGCTGTATGGGCCTGCGGCAGAACGGCTTGCCAGTGAGGACGGTGGAGTCGGCCGGATAGACGCGGGCAGTGACTTCGGCGAATACGGGCTGGGGCGTTCACTCATTGAGGTTTTGTTGGCCATTGGCAGTTCTCCTTTGGGTTACCTTGGCGGATTGTAACAGCCTTGGGGCTCCTCGGCAAGTAGGTCCGTCGGTCGCCATGCTCTATTTCGCAAGGTAGAAATTCCAAAAGGCGTTGGTCAGAAAACGATCTCCGGTCACGACGCGGAACACCGAGCCGGTCGTCTTTTCCCTCAGCAGCAAGTACCGGGTACGGCCGACCATCTTCTCGCAGATTTGGAACTCCAAAGTCCTCGTCAGGATTCTGCGGATCAGGTCTGCGCACTGGGGCGTCGTACGAGCGACGAGCACCCCGTTGGCAACGCCGGTCGCAAGGTGTACCTGAATGCCAAGCGGGTGCGATTCTTTCAGCGTGTCCGCACGCTTGTCGTAATGCACACGAATCGCCTCGCCCAGCTTCCGCTTGGCGGCGCCCAAGTCCATAGCTTGAGGCTTCGCCACCCACTGCTTGACTTCGGTGTCCGTCCACGCCCCCTCCGGGGCGAAAACCCTAAGTTGCCCAAGTACTAGCTCTCGCTCATCTGGCTCCGGCACTCCCTTCGCAACCATCTCAAGCAGTTCCTCTACGTACGCTTCCTGACGCTTCTTGGATACCCTGGGGATGTATGCGATGACGGGCTTCCCCTGAGCCAGTGTGCTGGCCAGTTCCGAATCCTTGCCAAGCGTATCGCTCTCTTGCGCGAGATACAAGGTGCAGGCTGCGCGCTTCAGCATCAGGCCTTCCGCAAGGCCCTTGTCGATCCTATCTTCACAATATGCCTGAGTCGGATCGAACCACCGCAATTTCAGATCCCGGAGTGCCGAATTCTTGAACACTTCCTGAACGACTCGGTTGACGATCTGGTACTCGTGCCGTTCCCGCATAGAGGTAGCCACGTACACGTCCATGTGATTCGAGGCCAGGTAGGCCTGGTGATTTCGGCGGCCCTTTTCGACGATTCGCTCACGATCCTGAAGCTGCTGCTTCGCTACCTGGTCGTCACGGTTCCGTCGGATGCGGTCATCGAGCTCACGCTTTATGAGGTACCCCAGGTAATAGGTCTGTGCTCCCGGAATCGGGTCGACCGGGAGCAAGGGGTCATGCCGAGACTTGAACTCCTTCGGGGCAACCGGCGTTGTGCCTGCCAACTCGTCCAGATCCGTTTTCGGGTCCGAGAGGTACTTGAAACCAAACTTCACATTGCCGAAGTGGAGAATCGCCAGCTTACGGAAGCGGTCGACTCCCTGGCGAAGTTTGTCGATGGACTTCAAGGCCGCTTTGCTCTTGTACTCGGTGCTGCCATCGACGATGTACTGGAAGAGACTCGGCGTGACGCGATCATATCCCAGCAGGAGCAACAGCTCATTGAGATGGCTGTACCCGAGCCCCTTCCGACTGAGCTGTTGCACCGCCTCAGCCTCGAATTGCTTATCGGACGGCGTGTCCTGACCGGTCAAATCGGCAAGGATGGAGCAAATGCTGTCACGCATGATCGCCCCCAAGTCGTTGTCGTTCTTCCAGCGCGGTCCCTTACAAGCGTGCATCGGAACGGCGCGACTTGATTATGGACTACGACCGAGGCATCGGCAACAATAAAACTCTCAACTTCCTGCTGGGGAAATCAGGGATGTTCCCGACTGGCATGAAGATAACCCATAAGTCATTTCCGGACAAGGGTTTTCCGCAGCAGGGATTATCTGGTGGCACAATACTATTTTCCCCTCTTGGAAATCCGGGTGCCCTGCTTTCGCGCTGCTGCGAAAGCAGGGCACCCGGCTTGCGGGACGCGTGCCGTGAGTATGCCAACAAAGGCCAAAACACGCGCCCCGCAAGCGGGGCGGCTAACGAGGCGCCACGCCCCGTGCCCCAGCTAACGAGGCGCCAGGCCGCAGGCCCTAGGCATTCAGCTTCTTCATCACCCACGCCATGTTCTGGCCGAGGGTCTTCATGGTCCGGATGCCCTCGGCATCTTCCTTGACGTCGCCCTTCTCGAGGCCAAAGCCCATGTTCCAGTAGCTCGACCCGGGCACGACCATCTGGCTGATGAGGAAGAAGTGGTTGATCGTATCGAAGGCATGGATCTCGCCGCCGCGCCGGACGGCGATGATGGCCGCGCCGACCTTGCGGCGGAACATGTCGGAGTTGGCCTTGGCCACCAGGCCCGCCCGGTCGATCAGGGCCTTGAGCTCGGCCGTGATGTCCGCGAAGTACGTCGGCGACGCCAGGATGATCCCGTCGGCCTCCAGCATCTTCGCGATGTAGCCGTTCATGGCGTCGCCGGTCACCGCGCACCGCTTGTCCTTCTTGTCGAAGCATTTGTAGCACGCGATGCATCCGCGCACGTCGGCGCCGGCGAGCTGCACCATCTCGGTCTCGATCCCCCGGGCCTTGATCTCCTCGAGGGCCATGTTGACGAGCATGGCCGTATTGCCGTCCTTGCGGGCGCTGCCGTTGATGGCGAGGACTTTCATGTCGAGCTCCTTTGACCTTGAACCTTGAACTTTGAACCTTGAACCGCCGTTACCAGACTTCAAGTTCGCCGACAATCTCCTCGACGAGGTCCTTCATCGTGAGGACGCCCAGCGCCCGCCCGCGGGCGTCCTGCACCACGGCCATGGCCGCGCGGCGGCGCTGCATCTGGATGAGCGCCTGGCTTACGGGCGTCTCCGGCCCGAGCACGAGGAGATCGCGGCTCACGAGGTCCCGGACATTGAACGCCTTGGCCCCCATCGCCAGCGCCGCATCGACGCGGACGATGCCGACGACGTGGTCGGGCCGCCCTTCCCAGACGGGCAGGCGGCTGAAGCTGTGCCGCCGAAGCTGCTCGATGAACCGCGGCCCGTCGAGGTCGATCGGCACGCCGGCCGCCCTCGGCATCGGGATCATCACCTGCCGCACGCGCGTCTGCCGCAAGGCGAGGACCTTGTCGATCATGTCTTCCTGGTACCGGCTGATGACCCCCTCGGCCGCGCCTTCGCGCAGGAACGTGCGCAGGCGCTGCCGGTCGTCGAACGGGTTGGCCCCCGCGGCTTCCCGGCCGCGCGCCACCCGCAGGATGAGGCTCGAGAGGCCCTTCATCGCGGGGATGAGGCCCAGCCGCGTGAGCACCCAGTGCGTGCTCGCCAGGATCCGCGACACGCCGTACATCCAGCGGTCGGCCTCGACCGCGAACAGGCTCTTCGGCAGCACGTCGGCGAACACGAAGAAGATGGGCGTCAGGATCGCCGTCGTCGCCGCCTCGATGGCGAGCTGCTTATCGGACCACCCGGCCCCGGCCACCATCCAGGTGGCGGCTTCGGTCGCGATGAACATGCCGACGTTGCACGCGATCAAGACGGCGCAGATCGTGCCGCGCAGGTCGCCGAGCAGCGCGAGGAGCCGCGCGGCCGACTTGTGGCCGGCGTCCACCCTGAGGTGCAGGCGGATGCGGCTCACGCGGTACAGGCCCGTCTCCATGCCGTTGAAGAGCGCCGCCAGAAACACGCCGCCCACTACGAGCAGGAGCATGCCGCCCAGCGCCAGGATGTCTTCGATGGCCAGCATCGGCTCGTGGTCCTTCACGAATGAGTCTGCGGGTTCCCGGATCGGGTGCCATGCTTTCGCGCCTTTGCGAAAGCATGTTTACCCGCAGGCCGAAAACCATGCTTTCGCAACAGCGCGAAAGCATGGCACCCGCGCTAGATATCCTCGTCCTTGTTGAACGGCTTCTCTTCCCCCGGCGCGGCCTCGGCGGCCGGCCCGCCCGTGCCGCCCGGTCGGACCACCGGCCCGCGCGCTCCGTGCAGCAGCTTTATCCGCACGCGCGTCACGCGGCGGCTGTGGACGTCTTCGACGACGAACTCCATGTTCCGCCAGTGGACGGAGTCGAACTTGCGCGGCACGCGGCCCAGGAGCCACGTCAGAAAGCCCGCGACGGTCGCGTACCGGGCGCCGACGTCGGGCACTTCGACGCCGAACTCGTCGGCCCACGTCCGCACCGAAAGGTCGCCGTCCACGAGGTACTCGGCCTCGCTCACCGGCTGGATGGGCCGATGGCCGGCCTCGTCCGTCTCGTCCTCGATGCTGCCGACGATCGCTTCCAGGCAATCTTCCAGCGTCACGAGGCCCACCAGGCTCCCGTACTCGTCCACGACGAGGGCGAACTGGATCTTGAGCGCCCGGAACTCCTTCAGCAGGTCCTCGACCGTCTTCATGACCGGCACGAAGCGGACCGGCCGCACCAGGTCCGCCAGCGGCTTGTCGGGGTTCAGAAACGCATCCTTCGCGTAGACGGCGCCGCGGATGCGGTCGATCTCGTCCTCGTAGACGACGATCTTCGTCTGCTGGCTCGACCGGAACATGCCGAGGACGAGCCGTGTCGGCATAAGAACATCCGTGGCGACGATCTCGACGCGCGGCACCATGACTTCGCGGACGCGGACCTGGCCGAGGCGCAGGACTTCCGTCAGCATGGCCGACTCGTCGCGCGAGACCGCCCCTTCGCGGGCCGCCACCTCGACGATGTCGCGCAGTTCGCGCGTGGTCACCGGCCCGTGTTCGCGCGGGCGCGGCGGCCCGGCGATCAGCCGGTCGAACGGCAGGAGGATCGCCGCCCGCAGCGCCTTCCACAAGGGCGTCGTCACGTAGCCCAGCAGCGTCAGCGGCAGCCCCGCGATCGGCGCCAGGCGCTCCGGCACGGTGGCCGCCACCGCCTTCGGCGTGACCTCGCCGAGCAGGATCACCAGGAGCAGCGCCGCCACCGTCAGGCCGTAGCGCCAGAAGGCCGCGCGGCCGGGATCGACCCGCTCCAGGTCGCCGATCAGCGTGACGCTGGCGGCAAAGAAGGCCGTGCTGACCGCCATGTTGCCGAAAAGGACCGTCACGAGGACCCGCCGCGGATCGTCCATCAGCTTGGCCGTCAGCGACTGGAACGGATTGCGCGACTGGCGGAACCGCCGCAACTGGTCCCGCGTCAGGTTGAAGAGGGCCGTCTCGGAGAACGAAAAGAACGCCGCCAGGGCCAGGAGAATCCCCATGCCCGCCAGGTGCCCCCAGTTGTCCGCCAGGAAGGTCAGCATCGCCGGATTATAGCAGGAAGGCGGCTGCATGTTCCAAGGTCAAAGTTCCGGGGAGCAGGGCAACGGCGAAGGCGGGCACTAGGGACCAGGCACTAGGTACTAGGGGATGTAAACGGATTTCATTCATGATGAAGGCTGTTAGACAACCCCTGGTGCCTAGTGCCTGGTGCCTAGTGCCCGCCGTTGCCGTTCCGCCGCTTCACGTCCCACGTCCCCTGCACACGAATATATTATCATGCCCCGGCACTATGACGTCGGCAATCTCCATCACGTCGCGGAACGATTCCTTGGCTTTCGCGAGGTCCCACGGCATGTCGCCCAGGTCGGCGTGCTCGAAATGGTCGCGCGAAAGGACGGCGTCGCCCGCCAGGATCGTCGTCTCCGTCGGCGTATAGAGAAGAAGCGACGTGTGCCCCGGCGTGTGGCCGAACGTCGGGAAGATGTCGAGGCCCGGGGCGAGCTTTTCCGGCACGGGCTTCAGGCGCGCGAGGACCTCGCGGGCCGGCGCCTCGGCCTCGGTCTCGGCCTCCACGTAATTCATCTCCTCGTCGTACATCCACCAGACGGCCTCCTGGAAGAGGCCGATCCCCCGCCGATGGGCCGCATCGAAATGCGTCAGGAAGACGTGCGTGACCGCCTCGGGCTCCAGGCCGGTGCGGTAATAGAGGGCATGCTTCAGCACCTCGGCCGGCCACCCGGGATCGACCATGAGCGTCATCTTCTCCGTCCGGACGAGCGTCGCGGTCGCGTACTCCTCGCGCTTGGGCGTCTTCTCGTTCCAGTACCGGTTCTTCGCCAGGCTTCCGATGGAGATCACGTCGAGGCGGATGTCGGACATGCGAGGTCCCTTTGCTGTGGTTCGTTTCCGTAGGGCCATGATACATCATGGCCCCGCGAAGGCAACGCCGGTTCCCGGCAGCAAGGCCTCAGTCTCGGTGCTGGGCGCTGAAGAACAGAAAAAAGGGGGAACCGCCTTCTTATCCCGCCTCTAAACGCCCGAGACTGAGCGGCTCCCCGCGCGAGTTTCCGTTTGACCCGGACACGTGGGCCGCGACAATAGCCGTCAAGCCGCAAACCCTTTGCCCCGGGGTCATCCCATGAGCCGATGCGCGAAGATTCTCCTGGTCCTGATCCTCTTAGCCTCTGCGGTTCTTCTGGCCTACAAGCTGTTGCCGCGCGTCACGGACTGCGTGGAGTCTGCCGACGTAGCTCATACGCAACTCACATTGAGCCAGATTATGAGGGGCCTTCAGGCCTTTCAAAAGGACTTCGATCAGTATCCTCCCAGCCGCTTCACCGACGAGCCCTACGATATGAAGAAGTACGGCGGGGCCGGCCTCCTGGCGTATTACCTCATGGGCCCGAAGGCCGGCGGATGGGGCGGCGAGGACCCCCAGGTCCTGCCGTTCGGCGGGACGAGCGGCGTCCCGGTTCCGGCGTACTTCGGATTCGACCCGAAGGTGGTGATCGTGGCCGAAGACATGCGCCCGATGGGCTTCGCCGACTCTTTCCAGCCGCCGCGGAAGATCCTCTATTTCCTGGCCGAGCCCGGCCGCGAGCCGCTTTTCGACGTCCGCGACAACCCGGTCGACGCCACCTGCAAGACCGGCTTCGCGAGCCAGGAACAGCTCGAAATGGAGGCCAAGCGCAAGGGGCCCGACGGCAAGGTGGACTGGATCTGCAAGGACTACCTCTTGATCTCGCCAGGGCCGGACCGGCTGTACGGACCCGTCGTCATCGACGGCAAAGGCCGGTGGCGCCCGGCGAAGCCGGAAGAAGCGGCTAATTCGCAGTACGATGACATCACGAATTTCGATTAGCAGTTGCCGCGCCTTCGTAGGGGCGAGATATATCTCGCCCGGCCGTTTTGCCGTTGTGTCTTTGCCTTTGTGCCTTCGTAGGGGCGAGATATATCTCGCCCGGCCGTGGCCGTTTCGCGGTCACACG
>Ga0209777_10008858_pt1 | contig 10938 bp, 10 predicted proteins | sample FrelakmetHBP12HB_FD_187147 | JGI IMG/M metagenome (GOLD analysis project Ga0209777, IMG submission 187147) | Freshwater lake sediment microbial communities from the University of Notre Dame, USA, for methane emissions studies -HBP12 HB (SPAdes)... | ecosystem: Environmental > Aquatic >... | reverse complement strand
GGTAATCTTCGGGGTGCATGGTTGGTAACCGTTGGTAACCGTGTGACTCCGAGCGGGAGTAACTCAGCTGGCAGAGTGTCTGCTTCCCAAGCGAAGCGTGACCCGCCGGCGACCATCCCCGACCTTGCCTCTCCCCGTCTCGTCATGCCCGGTGCCGGTAGTCCGCGCCGTCAATTTGTCAACACTTTCAACACTCGCCCGGGCCGTCGGGGGCTCGACGAATGGTTCAGCCTTCGCCAGATAGAACACCTGTACGATATGTGCCTCGCGGGGCGGCAGCGGCCTCCCTTGTAGGCCCGGAAGGTCCGCCGTGCCTGGCGCTGACCGGGTCATCGCGGGGTAACGTAACTCGAGCGAAGACGCGCCGTGCGTCGAGCACCCAAAGCCCGCGGGACGCAGAATCACGGGCCTTGACGGGCGCCGAACGACTCCTCAACCTTGTTGGTGATCCGGTTCAATCGAGCCCGACGTAGAAGGAGCCTTGCTGGAGCAGTTCCTCGATACCCCGAGCCACCTCACCGCCTCCCTTGAGCACCCATCCGGCGCGCCGGAGGGTGCCGCTTCGTTTCACGAGGCCCCCCGGACCGAGCCCAGCAACCGGGAAGGGTCTGTCGGCGAGGCCGAGCCCTTCCGGACCCCGGAGGGCGCGCTGTTCGCCACCGTGCCCGTCGGGTCCCATTCCGAGACCTTCGGCGTCCGCTCGCGATCGATGAAGGGCTGGCTCCGCCGCCGCCACTGGGCGGCAACCGGGGAGCCGATGCGGCCCGCAGATGTCGCGGACGCGATCGAGTCGCTCGCCGCGCATGCGGAATTCGGGGCTGTGGTCAGCCCGGTGAATCTCCGGGTTGCTCGAGACGCCGACGCCCTGTACCTCGATCTCGCGGACGGTGACCGACAGGTCGTCAAGATCACGGCAGACGGCTGGATCGTCGTGGCCGACCCGCCCGTCCGGTTCCGCCGGCCAGCGGGCATGAGCGCGCTGCCGGTGCCAGTCCGGGGTGGGTCGATCGAGCTCCTCCGGCCGTTCGTCAACGTCGCTGACGAGGATGCCTGGACGCTCCTCGTCGGCGCCCTCGTTGCCGCGCTCTCGCCGATCGGGCCGTACTTCGTGCTGATCCTGGAGGGCGAGCAGGACTCGGCAAAGTCGACGACCGCCCGGATCTTCCGGCTCCTCGTCGACCCGAACACCTCGCCGTTGCGGGCCGAGCCGCGCGACCAGCGCGATCTCCTCGTCGCCGCGACGCACGCCTGGGTCGTCGCCCTCGACAACGTGAGCCAGGTCTCCGACCGGCTGTCGGACGCCCTTTGCCGCCTGTCGACAGGCGGCGGCTTCAGCACCCGGCGGCTGTATACCGACGGGGAGGAAGCGGTCCTTGACGCCCAGCGGCCCGCCATCCTCACCGGCATCACCGCGCTCGCCAACCGCGGCGACCTCCTCGACCAGGCCATCATTCTCGAGCTGCCGCCGATCCGCGAGGCAGAGCGGCGCGCGGAGGCGGACTTCTGGGCGGCCTTCGAGAAGGTCCGGCCGATGATCCTCGGCGCCCTCTGCGACGCCCTCGCGGGAGCCCTCGGACGGATCGATCAGGTGATCGTCGAGAACCTTCCGCGGATGGGCGATCCGACCCGCTGGGTCACCGCCGCCGAGCGGGCTCTCGGCTGGGCGGACGGGTCGTTCGCGGCCGCCTACGCGCGCAACCGGCGCGAAGGCCTCGCCGTCACGCGCGACGAGTCGCCGATCTCGGCCCCGCTCCTTGCGCTTGCCGATGCCGGCCCGTGGTCGGGCACCGCGACCGAGCTCCTCGCCCGCCTCGGTGGGTTCGCGCCGGCCTCCGTCCGGGCGGATGCCGACTGGCCGGCGACCCCGCGCAAGCTCACCGCCGAGCTCAAGCGCCTCGCCCCGGCTCTCCGGGATGCCGGGATCGACTGGTACCGGCCACGCCGGACGGGCACCGCCCGGCTTCACACGATCACGCGGACCGGATCGGCATCGACGGCGACCGGTCCGCTCGATCGCACGGATTCCCGGACGGCAACCCTCGACGGTGCCGCTGGGGTCGATGACGGACCGTCCTCCCGGGGCGTCGAACCGTCACCCGCGATCCCGGGCGACTGCCGGTCGTGACGGTCGTGACGGTCGCCCGGCCGCCTGCCTTCAACCTGGAGTCGTCCCGGCCGCCGACGGGACGTCGGACCGTTCGCCTCCAGGAGGTCGTCTGGAACCGGCCGCTCGGCCGCCGAAATCGGATTTGACGGTCGCCCCGGCCGTCGATACCATCGGGCCATTGGAAGCGCCCGCTTCCCCGTCGCTGGAGCTTATTGGCCAACCGCCGCCCCACCGTTCATCGCCCAGCCACCCCCACCGAGCACCGAGCCGCGGCCGCGAAGGCCGACGAGGCCGGTGCCGTTCTGTTCTCGGCCCCGCCCACCTCGCCGGGCCTCGGCCCGAACGAAGCGGCGCCCGTGGTGGCTGAGTCCAGCGCCGGGCGCTGGGCCAACCGGATCGTCGGCCACGCCGACGTCGCGCCGCAGGACCTGATCCCCCACCCCTCCAACTGGCGCCGGCACCCGGGCGCGCAGCGGCTGGCGCTCCTCGGCTCCCTCGCTACGATCGGCTGGGTGGCCGAGGCGACCGTCAACGTTCGGACGGGCACCCTCGTGGACGGGCACCTCCGTGCGGCAGAGGCGATCGCCCACGCTGAGCCGACGATCCCGGTCACGTATGTCGACCTCTCCGAGGACGAGGAACGCCTCGTCCTCGCCACGCTGGACCCCATCGGGGCGATGGCGAGCGCGGACGCGGCGAAGCTCGACGAGCTGCTCGCCATGCTGGCACCCGACAACGACGCCCTGCGGGCGATGCTTGATGACCTCGCGCGGGCGAACGGCCTCGATGCGCTCCAGGCGGGCCTGACCGATCCCGACGACATCCCGCCCCTCCCCGACGCATCATCGGTCACGGTCGCGCCCGGCGAGCGCTTCCTGCTCGGCGACCACGTCCTGTTCGTCGGCGACGCCACGTCAGCGGACGACGTCGCGAAACTCCTCGCCGGCGCCACGCCCACGCTCCTCGCAACAGATGCGCCCTACGGAATCTCCCTGGACCTCGCGTGGCGCGACCATGCGGCTGGCCCGCAGCGGCCCGGCGCGAGCTCTGGCCGCTCGGCGGCACATCGCGCTACGAGCCTCGCGGGCGACACCCGGGCCGACTGGTCCGAGGCGTTTGCCCTCGTGCCGAGCCTGCGCGTCGGGTACGTCTGGCACGCCGCCGTCCATGCCGCCGAGGTCGCCGAGGGGCTGATGCGGATCGGCTTCGAGATCGTCGGCCAGATCATCTGGGACAAAGAGCGCTTCATCTTCGGGCGCGGCTGGTACAGCTGGTCCCACGAGCCCGCCTGGATCGTCCGGCGCTCGGGTCGCCCGGTGCCCTTCCTGGGGCCGCGGAACCAGACCACGATCTGGCGGGCGCCCTCGCCGAAGGCCTCGGGCGGCGAAGGCGCCGACGCGCCGACGAACCACCCGACCCAGAAGCCCGTGCTCCTGTTCGAGACCCCGATCGCCAACCACCTGCGCCCGGGCGAGGCCGTGCTGGATCTGTTCGTCGGCTCCGGGACCGCGATCATCGCGGCCGAGCGCCTGGGCCGGCGCTGCTTTGCCATGGAACTCGATCCGTGGGTCGCCCAGCAGGCGATCGAGCGCTGGGAGCGGTTCACTGGCCGCAAGGCGGTCCGGGATGCCTGAGCCGTCCGAGCGGGTCGCTCGCCGCCGTCGAGCCGACTGGAAGCCCCGTTTCCTCGAGATCATCCGAGCGACCGGCAATGTCCGCCTCGCGGCGTCGGCGGCGGGCATCGACCGTTCGACTCCCTACCGCCGTGCCCAGCGCGACCCGGCGTTCGCGCGGGACTGGGCGGCGGCTGAGCAGGACGCCATCGACGTCCTCGAGGCAGAAGCCCGCTCCCGGGCGCTCGCCGGCAGCGACCAGCTGCTCATGTTCCTGCTTCGGGCCCACCGCCCGGAGCGCTATCGCGAGACGCTCGACCTCCGCCTCGAGCTCCGCGCGGAGGCCGAGCGGATCGCGGCCAAGGTGGGCCTGAGCGCCGACGAGGTGCTCGAACTCGCCGACCGGCGGGCTCGCGAGATGGAGCGGCGATGAGCGCGCGACGCATCGGGCCCGATGACTGGCGGCGTCTCCTCGCCCTGACCGAGATCGAGCTCGAGCACGACCGGCGCAGTCCGGCCGGATCGGGCTGGCTCTCGATCGCCCGTCCCGAGCAGCTGCCGCCCGCGGGCGACTGGCGGACCTGGCTCCTCATGGCCGGCCGGGGCTTCGGCAAGACGAGATCGGGGGCGGAGGCGATCAACGGCTGGGCCTGCGCCGGCACGGCCCGCCGGATCGGGGTCGTGGCCCAGACCGCGGCCGACGTGCGCGACCTCTCGATGGCGGCCCTGCGCCGGGCAGCGGGACCGGCGGCGACGTACATCGAGTCCAAGCACTTCCGCCTGCGCTGGCCCAACGGCGCCGAGGCGATGGGCTTCTCCGCCGAAGAGCCCGACAGCCTGCGCGGCTACGAGTTCGACACCGCCTGGTCCGACGAGCTCGCTGCGTGGCGCTACCCGGAGGCCTTCGACCAGCTCCAGTTCGGCCTGCGCGCCCCGGGTGCCCGCCAGATCGTGACCACGACGCCACGCCCGGTCCGCCTCGTGCGTGAGCTGCTCGCCGACCCGACGACCGTCGTGACCCGGGGGCGGACCCTCGACAACGCGGCCAACCTCGATCCGGCCACCATCCGCTACTACCTCGCCCGGTACAGCGGCACGCGCCTTGGGCGCCAGGAGCTCGACGCGGAGCTGCTCGACGACGTGCCGGGCGCGCTCTGGACGCGCGACCGGATCGACGAGCTCCGGGTACGGGAGGCGCCCGAGCTCGGCCGGATCGTCGTCGCGCTCGATCCGGCGGTCTCGAGCACCGAGGACGCCGACGAGACCGGGATCATCGTCGCCGCGAAGGGGACCGACGGGCAGGGCTACGTCCTCGCCGACCTGTCGGGCCGCTACAGCCCCGACGGCTGGGCCCGTCGGGCGGTGGAGGCGTATCGGTTCTGGGGCGCCGACAAGATCGTCGGCGAGGCGAACCAGGGCGGCGAGATGGTCGAGGCGACGATCCGGACGGTCGATCCCGCCGTTTCGTACCGCGCCGTCCACGCCAGCCGCGGCAAGCGCACCCGCGCAGAGCCGGTTGCCGCCCTCTACGAGCAGGGCCGGGTCCACCATGTGGGTGCCTTCCCGACGCTCGAGGACCAGCTCTGCGCCGCGCTGCCCGACGGCGGGACGGGTCCCGACGATCGCCTCGACGCCCTCGTCTGGGCCATCACCGAGCTTGCGCTCGCAGGCTCGGGGTGGGACGTGCCGGGCGCCATCCCATTCTCCCTCGGCGTCTGGCCGTGCCGATGTGGCCGCCTCTACGGATGGGAACCCGGACGGCCCTGTCCGTCGTGCGGGCGCCCAGCGGCCGACACGTACGACGCGCCCGTCGCGCCCCCCGGTGCGGATGATGACCCGGCCGCCTGACGCGGCGCTCGGCGCCTCACTGCGACACCCCAGCCGTCCAATGCGACCGAGAACGTTCGCGGGCGGTCGGGCCTTTAGCGGCCGAGGCGAGGCGCTCCATCTCGGTGACGACGCGATCGAACTCCGCGACGAGGTCGGGGTTGTGGGCCGGGTTCTCCCGGAACCCGGTCACGAGGGCACGGTAGTAGGCGAGCGTCTCGGCGCGCGACAAACTGAACCGGCCGAAGACCGCGTCGCCGGTGCGCCGGAGGTCGGCCACGATCGAGCGGGCGTTGTGGAGCTTGTCGGCAGCCGCCACGAGGAGGATCGAGGCGTCGGCTCCGGCGAACCGGGCCGCGTAGCCCATCTTGGCTTCGAAGGAATCGGCGTCGTCGCCCGGCTCTGCCTTCGTGCAGCCCTCCACGATCCGAAGGACCTCGGGGCCGAAGGCGGCCACCACCGCGCGGGCGGTCTCTGTCGGGACCACGTCCTCGATCGCATCGTGGAGGAGCGCCGCGATCGCCTCGTCCTCCGATCCGCCGTAGTCGAGGGCGATCGAGCAGGCCCCTAGGACGTGCGAGGCATACGGGATCTGGGAGCCCTTGCGCGGCTGGGCGGCGTGGATCGCCGCGGCGGCGACGAGGGCATCGAGGAACCGTCGGCCGTACCGCCAAGACTGCGCCGGGAGGGGCAGTGCGTTGAGTACAGCGTAGTTGATGAGCTCAGTCATCGAAGGACTCCTCCCCGGGTGGGCGTCCCCTCCTCGATCGCGGTGCGTCACGGGCGCACTCGCCTGCGGCCCCGCCCGGCGTGCCGGGCGGCCAGAAACGCGATGAAGTCACGGACTTCGGCGCGCTCTGTCTCCGACAGCCCCGTTAGGCGTGAGTCCGCCGACCCGCCGAGCCCCAGCTCGTCGGCGAGCCTTGAAGGCTCGATCCCCCACAACGCCTCGAGGACCTCGACGAACGGGATCCCGGTCGCATCGGATGCGCGGAGCAGATCGGCTGGCGTCGGGCGCGCTCGCGACGGCCGGGAGGGATCGAGGAGCGCTGCGACGTAGCCTGGATCGCGGCCCAGCGCGGCGCTCAAGGCGCGCATCGAGAGGCCGCTGCGTCCGAGGACCTCGCGGAGCCTGGCCCGGAATTCATCGTCGGCAAGCATCGGTCGATCCTCCTTTGATGGTTGCTGGAAGCGTGAGACTGACGTAATATAGCGGCATGCTAACGCAGACGGACAGCGGTGTCGAGCGCGACTGGCTGGTCGCATTCCGCCGGCCCCGACGTGGACCGGACGACCTCCCTGCCCTCGCGCTGCGGCCCCTCATCGCCGAGTACACGGCGACCTTCGGGAGCACCTGGCGCCCGGTCACCCGACGCAAGCACGCCGACGACTTCGCGCGCCTGATCGACTGGCTCACCGAGAACGGGAAGCCTGTGACGACCGCCTCGCTCGACTTCATGACGCTTGTCGATTACGTCGGATACCTGCGGGTCCGGCCCAAGGTGAGCGGCGTCTGGCGCGGCACTCCCGACGCGCCCGGACGGTCGCTGCGTCACGCTCCGGTCCAGACGCTCTCAGCGAACAGCGTCAACGCGTATGTGCGCCCCTTACGCTCGCTCGCGATCTGGCTCGTCGACGAAGGCCTCCTCAGGGTGAACCCGTTCCGCCGGTCGCGCCGACGGGCGGCGCTCAACCCGCTCCTGCCGTCGGAGGAGACGCCGACGAAGAGCGCCACGCTCGACGACATCCGGGCGCTCGAAGCTGGCTGCGCCGGAGACCGACCGCTCGACCTGCGCGACCGGGCGATCACCTCGATCCTCAAGACGACGGCCGCGCGCAATTCGAGCGTGCGGCTCTTGCGGCTCGAGGATGTCGACTTCGAGCGGGCGCTGATCCGCTTCCGGCGGGCGAAGGGTGGCAAGACCCTCGATGTCGCCCTCCAACCCGAGACCCGAGCCACCCTGTTCGCCTACCTCGAAGGCGGCCGACCGGTGCTGCTCGAACCCTCCCCTACCGATCCTGGCTCGGCCGACGATCCGGGCTGGGTCTTCCTCTCACACCGGGCCGGTGTACCGCGGCCGCTCACGATGAATGCCGTTTCGCTCATGCTCACACGCCGCTACCACGCCGGTGGCGGGACCCTACGGACGTTCGGCTCGCACCGGATCCGGCATGCCACCGCGACGCTCCTCGTCAACAACGGGATGCCGCTCGAGGAGGTGAGCCGCTACCTCGGCCACTCCTCAACCGACGTCACCCGTCGCTATGCCCGCCAGACCCCCGACGCGCTGGGGCGCCGCGCGGCCGATGCCCTCGAGCGGGCGGGGCTTGTGGGGATCCGCTGATGTCGGCCCTGCCTGGGCCTCTCGGCCAGAGCGTCTCGCTTCGCCGTCCCAGCTCGACCGTGGACCGGGTACCAGCTCGAGGAGAACGATGACCAGCGACAGGCGGCCCGACGGGGCCGTCCTCCAGGCGGACGTCGACGCGGACTGCCGTCGCAATCTCAGCGTCGCGTGGGAAGGCGACTACGTGTCATCTGGGGCCACGATCTCGGACCCGTGGTGACCCGCGCATGGGGCGCGGGGACCAGCGAATATGAGTGGGTCTGGCGCGCCGCTGTGGGCGCTGCTCGCGGCGCTCGAATGCCATCCCGGCGATGACAACTCGAGCTCGTGCGCCGCTGGTCCGACACGAACCCGGGCCCAGACCCGGGACGCGTCCATCGGCGTCAGCCGGATGTGGCGTGAAAGACGGCAAGCGCAATGGTGCTCGACGCCAGTCGGGCGGCAGTGCCATTGATGCGGCGCTGAGCGTCGCCCCTGAGCGGAGCACGTCGTCGACGAGGAGAACTCGGCGGATGTTCGCTGGGACGAGGTGCTCCGCCCATCGAAGAGTGACTGTCTCGGGCTAAGGGTCGAGCGCATCCGCGACCTTCGCCTCGGGCGCATCCTGAACGCGGATGAGCACCCCGGGTCCGGGAATGAGATTCGGGAACTCAGCGGCGAGCGCGAGGATCAGCGGCTCGCATGGCGCATTCACCGACCCCGCGCGGTGACCCGGAACGGCGACGGCGATCGTGCTGGGTGCGAATAATCGCGTGGCATGCGGCGCTACGGCCAGGCGCACGTGCGTCAGGATCTGGGCAAAGGCGTCGCGGTCACCCGCCCGGAAAGCGCGCAGGAGGTCGTGCCCAGGATTGGGCACGTCGCGCCGAATGGAGATGCAGGTTACCATCTCCAGGATCACGCAGTCACCGCCACTCAGGCGACGTACGCGATGGTCTGTGGTCCGTCCGGGAGGATCGCCGCGCGGGCGTCGGGCCCAGCCTCGGCGAGTGCGGCTCGGATCGACGCACTGACGTCGTCGACCGGTTGGAGCCAGGCGCGCCGCATGTCGCCCGGCAGAACGCCCGGCGTGAAGGCGAGGACCCGCGCCTTTGACTGCACCTCGGCCTGGACCCGGACCTGCCACTGGTCCCGCTCCCGGATCTCGCCGCGCGCGAGGCGCTGGAGGAATTCGGCCGGGCCCGGCGACGTGGCGAGGAGGTCCGCGTAACGGCCGTGGGCCGGAAGACCATCCTCGCAGGCGGCGGCGAGAATGATCACGCCGCCGGCGCGGACGATGCCCGCCGCCGCCCGGAGACCCTTCACGCACTGGCATAGGTTCTGGTCGAGCGGGTAGCCGCTGTTCGTCGTGACGACCACGTCGCACGGGCTGGCGACCCGGACCATTGCGGTCGCCTTCACGTATGCGCACGCCTCCCGGTGTTCCTGTTCCAGGGTGCCGGAGAATACGGCGACGATCTCCTTGTCTTGGTTGAGCGCTACATCGAGCCCGAATGCCACGTCCGCCCGGGCCGCGATTGCCCGCACCGGGTTGTGGACTAGGTTGCCGTCAAGAACGCCCCAAGTGGCCCTTGGGTCGCCGATTCGAACCGCCGAGTGGAGCTCCCTGATCGTGTCGAGCCCGGCGAGACCTGGCGCCACCATCTTCGGGCCGCCGGAAAAGCCTGCGAAGAAGTGGGGTTCGACGAAGCCGAGCGTCACCCGCACGTCCGCCTCAACGAATCGCCGGTCGATTCGGGCGGGCACATCGGAGCCTGGCACCTGTCCGAGGCACACGTGCGCCCCTTCGTCGTCGGCGTCGTGCTGCACGATCTCGCACGCGGCGAGGACCTCGGCCCCGAGCATCACTTCGAGCTCGCGCGACGTGCAAGCTCGATGGCTGCCGGTCGCGACGAGCAGCCGGACGTGGCGGCCCGGAAGCTCGGCCAGGAGCACCGGCAGGACGGTTTGAGCCGGGAACGGCCGAGTCACGTCGCAGATGCTCACGGCGACGACCGTTCCAACTGGCGCCAGCTCCCGGATTGCGGGCCCGTACGTGGGTGTGCGGAGGGCGCGCCGGATCTCTCCTGCGGCGTCGTCCAGCGCGGCGCGGCGAGCCGGCGCCAGGATGTCCGCGCCATCCGGGACGTCGATCTCCAGCCCGTTTCGGCCGAACGCGAGGCGGACGACGCGGGGTGTCACAGGCGGGAGCTCGTCGCCGTGTCGCGAGCATGATCGAGGAACCCGGGAACGCTCACCGTGCCACCTCCCTTGTCCCGTCTGAATGAGCCCGACCGCTGCACCCAACCACATCCCCCGTATCTTGCCGCAGGCGGCGCACGGTCTTATGCATCAGCTCGCGTCGGGTGATCAGCTCGCCATCATCAGCGCAGCGTTCACTCCTCGTACTTGATCACGACGTCGATCGCGACCGGGGATGGTGGCGATCGGGGCCACGGCCGGCGGCAAACGATTAGACGGCTTGGACCTCGCTCGGTGGAGGCACCCGGACCCCGATTGTCCCCGGCCTTTTCGGCGCTGCCGGAGCCTCACCGGGCGCCCCCACCCTACCGCCCTTCACGCTCATAGCCCAACCGCGTTGGAGACGAGCCTCTGGTCACGGCTGAGGGCATGTGCCGTGTTTCGACAGAATCGCCCGTGAGTTGGCTCAGCGGGAAGGGGGCCAACGACGACCCGCTGGGACACTGCGCTCGCCCCCAGCGGTGGCCCTCCTTGCTTCCGACGATTCAGGAGGTTGCATTTCGAACGCTCCTATGCATCGGAAGGCGGCGCGGCGAACCACCGTATCAGCCGCACCCGCCGCCGTCCGATTCAACCGATCGCGTGGTTGAACTGGCTCCAGATCCCCGTGGGCGTCCAGTCGAGCGGCTCACCTCTGATCATTCGTGGGCCGCTCCAGACCTCCGTCCAGCCCTCGGCGACGAGCCGCTCGAGACCAGCGGCGTTCTCATCGAGCGTTCCGGCGCGGATACTGCCCTCGGGGGCGGCCTCCCGGCGCCGAAGGTCCAAGAGCTGAAGGGCGGCGGAGGCATTGCGGGCGACCGTC
>Ga0209777_10008857_pt1 | contig 10939 bp, 9 predicted proteins | sample FrelakmetHBP12HB_FD_187147 | JGI IMG/M metagenome (GOLD analysis project Ga0209777, IMG submission 187147) | Freshwater lake sediment microbial communities from the University of Notre Dame, USA, for methane emissions studies -HBP12 HB (SPAdes)... | ecosystem: Environmental > Aquatic >... | reverse complement strand
AGGCCTGGCTAACCTTGATACGTCTGCCCTTCCACACTGTAGGCCTCCTCCCGCTAACTCTGGGAATGTTAATAGCCTGGAACCTGGGCTACACCTTAAACTGGGCGGTATTTGCCCTGGGCAATCTGGCCATTGTGCTCATCCTGCTGGTTACTTATCTGGCCGGTGAATACCACGACTATGAATGTGATAGCTTGAATAAAGAGTTTAATATGTTTACAGGAGGCAGCAGAGTGCTCCAGGCGGGCCTGTTGCCCCGCCGTCATGCTTTAATTGGCACCTATATCGCCTTCGCTCTGGCCATAACCATCGGGTTAATCCTCCAGTTCCACTATGATACTGGCCCCTACACAATTCCATTCGGTGCCTTTGGACTCATCTGCGGCTATTTTTATTCTTCTCGGCCCATCCAGTGGGCCTATCGAGGAATTGGCGAAGTGCTCATAGCTATCTGCTATGGCTGGCTTACCGTTAATACTGGCTACTATCTTCAAACAGGGGAGTTCGCCTTGCTGCCATCGCTGGTATCCATACCTATTGGCATCAGCATCTTCTTGGTAATCCTTATAAACGAGTTCCCTGATTATCAGGCAGATAGGGCAGTAAAAAAACGTAACCTGGTAGTGAGGTTCGGCCGCCAGAGGATGGCCATGCTATACATGGTGTTGGTCACGCTTTCCTTGGGCGTCCTTTTCATCGCCTTGCCATACGGGCTGCCCCGGCTGGCGGCGATACTCTCCGTGCTTCTTGTGCCCTTGGTGGTGCTCAATCTCAGGGCTATAAGTAAAAAGAGTTACGAACAGGCTGCGGCATTGGAAGGATTGTGCGCCCGCACTCTCATGCTCAACCTGGGCTTCACTCTGATCTATATCACCGCCTTTGTGCTGGCGGGAAAAAATACAACAGTATAAATTAAAAATATGTCAAGTTTGTCGCCCGTGGCCAAGCCCTTTTATAATCCTCCAACGCTGTTAGCTCGCCAAGCGCTGAGTGCACTTTATTTTGCTTTTCTCACACGTTGGCGTTATCTGCCTCATTGGCTGTTCAAGGCAAAGAAAACACTACCCACTGCGGCTGGAGCCACTGGCATGGGCTGCATCGGCTTCCCCACCCACCCTGTTTGGGAGGTCACCTCCGGTTGCAATCTGCACTGCTGCCACTGCCATGTCAGTGCCGGCAAGCCAAGTGCCAATGAGCTGTCCACCGAAGAGGCCAGGCGGCTCATTGCTGACATAGCCTCTATTCCTGAGTTCCGTATGCTGGTGTTCACCGGCGGTGAGCCTATGGTGCGTCGTGACATCTTTGAGCTGGCTGAATGTGCTTCAGCCCATGGTCTGACCATCTGCCTAGCCACCAACGCCACCCTGATCACCCCGGCTGTGGCACAGCGGCTCAAGAGGGCTGGGGTAGTGGATATAGCAGTAGGTCTGGATGCCGCCAACGCCTCGCTGCACGATCATATTCGGGGCATGCCTGGCTGCTTCGATCTGGCGATGAGGGGAATTGAGGCTAGCCGGGAGGCTGGCCTGGCCATTCAAATCAACTTCACCGCAATGAAGTCCAACCTTACTGAGGTGCCCGCTGTCTTAGACCTGGCCCACCGACTGGATGCTGATATAGTGCTACTTTATAATTTAGTACCGGCGGGGCGGAGTGAAGGGGTAGACCTGGAGCTTAGCCAAACAGAGTATGCCGGGTTGCTAGAGCTGGTTGCCCGCCACCAGCGGAGCTGTCGCTCCATTATCGAGCCTACTTGCTCACCACAATACTGGCCACACCTGTTGAAAAGGAACGGCAAGGGACCTGGTTGGCTGGCGGAAAAACTGTTTCATGGCTGTGTGGCCGGCATCGGGCTATGCTACATAAAGCCCGATGGTGAGGTCTGGCCCTGCCCCTTCATTCCTATAAGTGCTGGCAACGTGCGCCAAATTCCTTTAAGCCAGATATGGCGTCAGGCAGAGATATTTCAGGAATTGAGGGACAGAAAACACACCAGCAAAGGTAAGTGCCGAGACTGCCGCTATAACCATATCTGTGGTGGCTGTCGGGGACGGGCCTATGCCCATTTTGGAGATTACCTGGCCGATGACCCCTTCTGTCTTCTGGATCAAAACACCAGCGCTCTACCTTAAGCTAGTTTCGTAGGGTAAGTGAAACCCACCTGTTGGTTGGGATGTGTGTCTGTGGTAGGTTACACTATGCTCGCCTACAGTATTTCTAAGCCCCCGTCTTAGGGACAGAAATATCCAATTGTCGGCATATTTTCCTCGCCAAGAGAATTTCTATCACCCTATGCCTGGGAATGGTAGCCATATGTCCATTTTCTGGATTCAGGAAAACTGAATGGCTGGCACCCTCACGGTGGAGAACACAGCCCTCTTTTACCAGATGGCTGATAAGGTCACGGCGTTTCATAGAGCTATACTTGAACCAGTATCTTTCTCTTCAGGATTGCCCCACCAGCCCCTTTGTCCATCAGTTCCCGCTGGCTTTCCAATATGAGTTGCACCGCCTCCTTCAGGTTCTCCTCCACATCTTTAATCGTCCTTCCCTGACTGAAGGCTCCAGGAACCGCATCCACCCATCCGATATACCATTTGCCACGTTTCTCAATGGTAGCCTCAAATGTCAGTTCCATACCATAACCTCCCTGTATGTCAGTATACAACAGCCAGGGAACTAAATCATACCTGCATTGTCCACCATAATCAGAGTTTTATTGTTATACTGACTCCCTGCAAGAGCGCGAGACCCGCCTGCGGCGGGTGACAATTTGCCTGAACTGTCATTGCGAGCATCGCGAAGCAATCTCTCCCTTTGTTGGGACACCCCTACGTGGGTGTCCCTCTCTCTATCAAAAGGATTAGGCAGCCACACAGGGCTGCCTCAACAGGGGCTGCCACAACAAGTTGGGATGTGGTTTGGTGGTGGGCTACTTCTTATATTTCCAGGTTGTGCCCTGTGAGGTATCCTCCAGAGTTATCCCCAACTCCATCAACCCCGCTCTGACACGGTCGGCTAACTGCCACTGTTTGGCAGTCCGAAGCTCAGCCCTCACTTTGATGAGCAACTCCAGCAGGGGCTGGGCACCCAGAGGCAAATCATTCTCCTCTTTCAGGGTCAGACCCAGTAGTCCAGCCAGATCGCGAACCATCCCCTGAGCTTGGGAAACGTCTTTCCCCTGTTCTTTCCAGGTATTTATGCTTCGGGCCAGGTCAAAGAGGGCGGCCACTGCCTGCGGGGTGCCAAAGTCATCGTCCATAGCTTCAACAAAGCGCTTCCGGTAAGGCTCAGCATCAGGCGCTGGTTCCCGATTATCCACCTTAACAGGCTGCAACGCCTGGCGCAGCCGTTCCACACCCTTGCGAGCCGCATCCACTACCTCCTCGCTATAGGTAAGCGGGCTGCGATAATGGGAGTTAAGCACAAACAATCTGATCGCATCGGCACCGTAGCGCTTCAGGGCCTCTCGTACTGTTATCAAATTGCCCAGGGACTTGCTCATCTTCTCTGTGCCCAACTGCAGCAGGCCATTGTGCATCCAGTAGCGCACAAAAGGAGCGCCGCTATAGCTTTCCGACTGGGCAATCTCGTTCTCATGGTGAGGGAAGATGAGGTCCTGGCCACCGCCATGAATGTCAAGGGTAGTCCCTAAGTAGGTTAGAGACATGGCGCTGCACTCGATATGCCACCCCGGCCGCCCCAGGCCCCAGGGGCTTTCCCAGGCAGGCTCCCCTGGTTTGGTAGCCTTCCACATAGCAAAGTCCAGAGGGTGCTCCTTGTGTCCCTCCTCACCTTCCGGCCTCATGTCATCGAGACGGCGATGGCTCAGTTTGCCGTAATCGGGCTTGCTCCTCACTCGAAAATAGACGCTGCCATCGGAAGGGTAGGCGTGGCCCTTATTAACCAGAGCCTGGATGACCTCAAGCATGCGCGGGATTTCTTGCGTAGCCCTGGGATAGACATGCGCCCGCTGAATATTGAGAGCATCCATATCGACGAAATAGCGCTCGATAAAGCGCCCGGACAGCTCCTGAGCGGAGATGCCCTGAGCATTGGCCCGTGCGATTATTTTGTCATCAATGTCGGTAAAGTTCTGCACATACTTCACCTGGTAGCCAAGGTACTCCAGATAGCGGCGCACAACATCGAAGACGATGTAGCTCATAGCGTGGCCAATATGGCAATCATCGTAGGGAGTGACCCCGCAGACATATACTTTAACTTCGCCGCCCTGAAACTGGAACTCCTCTTTGCGGCCACTAAGGGTGTTATATACCCTCATCTGTCCTTTCCCTCCGGGCGCTCCTGAGCAGTCTGGCGCTTCTCAAGCTCTTCCAGTCTTTTTTCCAGCAAATCCAGCTTCTCCCACACCGGGTCGGGCAGCCTTTCCACAGTGTCGGTGTTTGGGTTGCGGATCTCCACCACCCGTCCAGGTACTCCCACTACGGTGGCATCGGGTGGCACTGAGGCTATCACTACTGAGCCAGCCCCAACCTTGACGTTATTGCCGATAGTTATGGACCCAATGAGCCCAGCACCGCAGCCTACCACCACATCATTGCCCAGGGTGGGATGGCGCTTCTTGCGCTGCAAGCTGGTGCCCCCCAGAGTCACCCCCTGATATAGTGTGCAATTGTTGCCGATTTCTGCGGTCTCGCCAATGACCACCCCCATGCCATGGTCAATGAACAAGCCATCCCCTATCTTGGCCCCAGGATGGATTTCGATGCCGGTGAGGAAGCGACTGATGCAGGCAATAAGCCTTGGGATGAAGGGGATGTGCCAGCAGTAGAGTGAATGCGCTACGCGGTGAAATTGGCGGGCATGGAAACCCGGATAGGTAAAAAACACGATTATAGCACTTCTGGCCGCCGGATCACGCTCCAGAGCAGCATCCAGGTCTTTCTTGATACTCCTGGCAATCTTGCAGATACCCATTAAACTACACCCTTACTCCGAGTTGTCCATCTCCAGGGGCACTCCGATACTCTAAAGACATAATGCAGTTTAGCATCTTGATAAAGGCAGTAGCAAGTCCGTTCCCTTTAGAGAATGCCGGAAAAAGAGGCCCGGGAAACTTCCTGGCCGAGGTCTAGGGGATACCCCCAGACTCAAAATTCCCCCGAGATTGGGGGATTAAAGGGTTGATTGGGACTTTTTCAGCACTCTCCTTTGAGAAAAGGACCGCTATCTGCTATGACTGGCCGCCAGCGTCCACGGGTTGGCCCTCAACAACAGCTTCGCAGTAGTAGTGGCATTTGTCAGCCAGCTTAGGCGCGAGGCTCCTGAGGGCAGGCGCAGGAAAGAAGGTGAGCGCAGACTGTTCAGATAAGAACCAACATAGAGACGGCAGTATTCAAAATAAAACCGCTTCAACCCCAGGCTGGTGGGCAACACGGCGTGATGCAAATCAAATAGCTCATAGTTGTTAGTGGTTAGCTCATCGACCTTCTCCTCCCAGAGCACTGTCCCTGGAAGAGGGGTAAGCACAGAGAACACCGGTATCCTGAGCTTTTTCTCCCGCACATATTTCCTAACACTGGCAAAATCGGCCTTCATGAAGCCAGGGTCAACGATGAAAGATGCCACCACATTAATGCCCAGTTTCTTCAATATGCGGACAGCCTCATCATTGTCGTCGACAGACGTGTGCTTGGACAGGCTATCCAGCCCATGTTGCACCACGGACTCAAAACCAATGAAAACCGCCTCCAAACCAATATCCCGCCATTTCCTGAGCAGATCAGTGTTCTTAGCCACAGAGTCAGCACGCACCTGTGCCATAAAATGTTTCTTAATGCCTGCCTGAACCACCGCCTGGCAAAGCGCCTCGTTGTGCCGGACGTCTCCCAAGAAGTTGTCATCGCAAAAGAATACGTGGGGAGCCTCCACCTGAAGGATGTCATTCACCACCCATTGCGCACTGCGCTTCCGATATTTGCCCTGGTAAAAGCGCCATACCGCGCAGAACTTGCAGCGATAAGGGCAGCCCCGGGACGTCTCCACCAGTGCATAAGGACGCCTGGCCCCATGATAGTAGCGCTTCTGATAGCGGCGCGTTAGGTGCCTGGCCGGGATAGGCGTCTGGTCAATATCAACCAGCAAAGGTCGGGGAGAGGTAACTTGCCAGCCGTGCTGACCAGCAAAGGCAATCCCGGCTACTCCATCCAGAGAATCACCCTGCTCCCAGGCCCTGATAAGCTCCGGCACTGTTAATTCGGCCTCTCCCAGCACCACCACATCAGCCCGCCCAAAGAATTCCTTATGGCAAACGGTAGCGTGATGACCGCCAGCAAATGTGCGAATACCCGGATCATACTTTTTTGCCTCCTGCAGCACCGCATAGGCTTCATAAGTATCCGGGGTAAAGGAGCTGGACACCCCTACCGCGTGAGGTCGGAAAGAGTCCAGTTTGGAATGCAGCTTGGACTCCAGCCTGGCGTCCAAGATTTCCACCTGGTGTTCCGCCTCCAGGCTGGCAGCTACTACCTCCAGCCCTAGAGGCTCAGGGCGTATGATGGCCTGAAGTCCTACCCTGCTATGGTTTGGTGGTTGAACTAACAGAACTCTCATTGAATTACCTTCCTACCTAATCGCCGTGGTAAACGGCAGAACCCAGTTCGCTGAACTTAAACAGACTAAAAGCCCTTTGCCCATTGTAGTCCAGCACCCTCAGGTCATCAGTTTGATGCAAGTCCTCACAGACAACATCAAAATGCTCGCCGTATTTTTTCTTGGCGTTTTCCACAGTTATTTCATAAGCCACAAATTTGGCAATACCCTTGGAGGCCAGTTTTGCCAGAAGCTTAGGGTTCTCTATTGATTCATAGGAGGTCAATATCACCAAAGGACCGCCTCCCGTAAACAGGAGATAGCCTTTTTTAGCTCGAGTCTCATTGTTTGCCATCGCCCCCTCCTAAAACCAGTTTGCCGAGAAAGCCTCGATACCCAGCAAATTTATTTTTTACACTCTATCACCACACAGGCTTGATGTCAAGTACAATGTTACTCACCAACTTGCAGCGGTAATTGCTCCACTATGCTATAATGTGATTGAATTGAGTCAGGAGGACTGGATCATAGTTGAGCGCATTCCCAGCGCGATCTATATCGTGGCATCGCGGTTTGCGGGATCGGCAGAATCGTTTTTATTCTCTGGGTAGTGACAGAGGGGCTGTTTGAGGAAGAAGTGGTTACCACACTACAGAAGCTAATACTAGTGGCTATCGCTGCTTTTCTTATCTCAATCCTGTGCCTGATCTATGAACTACGAGACCATGGAACAAAAGCCCATCAATGAATTAGTACTGGAAGGTTAATTGTCTCAAAACCCAGGTAATCCCAGACAAGCCAAATATTACCAGGCGCTCCAGAGCACCGTGGCAGCGCTTAACTCAGACCTACCACCAAAGGAAGTTCTAGATCATATCGCACGTAGCTGCGCTAACGCCCTCAGTATTGCTGGCTGTTCAATTCTATTGCTTAATTCCAAGAAAAACCACCTTCTCCACGTGTCCAGCCACGGCCTGGGCGATTGGTATCTCAGGAAGGGCTTCATAGAAGCCGAAAAGAGTTTGCCCGAGATGCTTCAAGGCGAGGTGGTAGAGGTGACCGATGCTGCCCAAGACCCCCGCCTCCAATTCCAAGATCTGGCTGAACAGGCAGGCATTGCGTCCATCCTCAGCGTGCCGTTGCAGCAGAAGGGTGAAACTATTGGGGCGCTGAGAGTTTATAGCCACAGCCGGCGCATCTTCTCCAGACGAGACAAGGAATTCGCTTCACGGATGGCTGACCTGAGCGCTCTGGTCTTGCGGCAAATCCAGTCGGTTGAACTGACTACTAAACCATCGCCTGAGAACCAGGAGATCAAGCCGCTGGAGTTGAAAAGGCTTGTCACCTTCGCCCACCCCAGTGAGGAGCAGTTCGCACGGCTGCTCGATTTCTACGACATCAAGTGGCTCTACGAGCCTCGCTCCTTCCCCCTACAGTGGCAGAACAACCGCATTGGAGAGATGTTCACCCCGGACTTCTATCTGCCCGAGCTTAATCTTTACGTGGAGCTTACTACCCTGAAGCAAAGCCTGGTAAGGGAGAAGAACCAGAAAATACGGCGCCTTAAAGAGCTTTACCCAGAGGTAGAAATCAAACTACTTACCAGGAAAGACTACTCCAACTTGCTGGCAAAGTATGGCTGTGGCCCCCTGGCCGGGGTCAAGGCGGAAGGGGTGGCCAGGGTACTCTTTGGCGATGCCCAGATAGAGGAAAAGGTGATGGAGCTGGGCAAGCGTATCTCAGATGACTACGCCGGCCACTCACTCTTGCTGGTGGGAGTGCTCAAGGGGGTATTCTGCTTCATGGCTGACCTGATGCGGCATATTTCTATTCCAGTAGAAGTGGATTTTCTGGGCATATCCTACTACGCCGATGCGTCATCCGGGGTGAGTATCACCAGAGACCTCGACCAAAGCATCAAAGGAAAAGATGTGCTCATGGTAGAGGATATTGTGGATACCGGGATGACCCTCAACTATATACTTAACTACTTAAGAACACGGGAGCCATCTAGTCTTAAAGTCTGTGCTTTGCTGGACAAGAGAGTGCGCCGCCTGGTGCAAGTGCCCCTGGATTACGTGGGATTCGAAATCGGTGACGAGTTTGTGGTTGGCTACGGGCTGGATTATCAGGGGGAATATCGCAATCTGCCCTTTATTGGTGTGCTTAAACCAACAACCAGCATCATTCAAACTGAGCGAGAGACATAAAAAGACCCTGAGTAACCTTGCATATCTGGCCAGTTCGCCCTCCCCCCACCCTGTTCAGCATTCCGCTTACTAAGTGAACTGGTTCGCTTCGCAGACAGCCTGACTACTCAGGGTAGAAAATAGTGTACCATAACACACCCGCTTTGTCAATAATTTTATGCTCCATTTTTGCATAATTGATCAATATTTTTCTGCCATAAGATGGCCTAAAGAAAAATCCCGCTAGTCAGTGCAAGATTCTACAATTGTGGCCAACTCGGTGGCTAGCCTAACAATTTGCTAATATCCTGTTCCTCTGGTATTATCGTTTAGAGTTTATTCTGGCATAATGAAAAAATTGGAGAGTTTCGCATGTCTACACCCGATGGCCGTAACAAATATCTTGAAGTCTTGATCGCAATAAGGCGTGCAAATGAAATTACATACAAAGCTATATCGGAGGCTGTGAGGAGGCATGGTTGCACCAGAGAGCAGTTTGAAGTGCTCTGGGCCTGTGAACTATCTGCCAGGCCGGTAACACCTGCTGAACTATCGAGATGGACATACAGGCAGCCACACAGCGTTGTCGGGCTTTTGAATCGCATGGAGAAAGCAGGGCTTATTGAGAGAAAGCGCAACGAGTCTGGACCAAAGCGCACCCTGGTCTCACCAACCCAGAAGGGACAAAAAATCTTCAAAGCAGCCTATCCATCTATGATGGATGTTGTTACTATGATTGGTCGTCAATTCCCTGAGAATGACTTGGTACATCTGACCCTCTTCTTGAAACAGGTGCATAAAGCTGCTCTCAAAGAATTGAAAACTTCTGTCCTCAAACGCACACTCCCCAGACACAGAGCTTTGAAAAAGGCTTAATCAAGCCCCTCCGATTTCCAAGATTGGGTCTTTTGAACATGGTAGGCGCCCCCCAGACAGAAACGTTGATACTGCAAGCTTGTCTGAGGTGGTGGAGAGTGTCAGGGGGACAGGGGGATGAGGTATCCGCTTAAGCGCCCAGGCATGGCTGATGTCTAATGGGTGAAGCTAGCTAAAGCAAAATCGTTGATCTTGAGTAGCCGCATAGAGATTGACAGGACTTTGGGGCTGTGGTAATATGCACACAGTCCTAACTACGTGTGGAGGTATATATGAAAGCCATTGATATTCAGTTTCAAAACGTCGCCAAGTGGGGACCATTGCTTGATCCGGTACAGACTGAGCAGATAGGGAAATATCTCGGGACAAAGCTAAACTATGATATGACAGACGCCGAAATGGCGAAGGTGATGAGGGACGCTGATATCAAAGCCATGGTTATCCTCCCCACAAGTAACATCCCGGACGATATAGGCAGGGTCAGGGAGCTACATGACCGTGCAGCCCAGTGTCAGAAAGATAATCCGGATGTCATCCTGGGGTACTGGGCCTCGATTAATCCGCATCTGGGGTACAAGGGTCTGCGCGAACTGGAAAGGTGTATTAAGGACCTTAAGTTTGTGGGATACTACCACATTACTCTTGCCAGTGGCGTTCCTATGAACGATCCCAGAATGAATCATGTCTATGACCTGTGCACTGAGGCCAAGGTGCCGGTCAAGCTCAATATCGGACACACTGCCGGTGGAGCCGGACTGCCCGGCGGAGGCGGTTTCCGTCTGAATTTTGAGCAGCCTATTCCCTATTTTGATGATGTATGTGCTGCGTTTCCAAATTTAACTGTGATCTCCGGCCACACCCCCTGGCCGTGGCAAAACGAGTTGATTTCTGTCCTGCTGCACAAAGGCAACGCCTATGCTGAGAACCATGGCTGGGCACCGAAGTATGTGCCAGAAGAGGTCAAGAGGGAGATAAACGGGCGTCTTCAGGATAAGTATATGTTTGCCTCCGATTATCCCTTCTTGAAACATGAGCGTCTATTCAAGGAGTGGGAGGCCGAAATTAAGCCCGAAGTACTGCAAAAAATGTACTGGAAGAATGCGGCGAGGATATTCCGCCTCAAACTATAGGCCTGAAGGCTAGATTGGCTGGAGCAACTCCAGAGAGATAATTTAAGTCCCATTGAGGTTAAACTCAATGGGACTTTAGTTTTAACAGTATTAGTGGATCGGGGGGTACCCCCGTACCCCCACCTTAGAGGCCTAGCCTCTCAGGACTCTCCATTATTTTCAATGGGGGATTCCACAAGGGGCATAGCC
>Ga0209777_10008856_pt1 | contig 10941 bp, 16 predicted proteins | sample FrelakmetHBP12HB_FD_187147 | JGI IMG/M metagenome (GOLD analysis project Ga0209777, IMG submission 187147) | Freshwater lake sediment microbial communities from the University of Notre Dame, USA, for methane emissions studies -HBP12 HB (SPAdes)... | ecosystem: Environmental > Aquatic >... | reverse complement strand
TCCGCCAAGATTGGGTATTCCGCCAAGATTGGGCATTCCGCCACGATTGGGGATTCCGCCAAGATTGGGCATTCCGCCAAGATTGGGGATTACGCCACGATTGGGCATTCCGCCACGATTGGGCATTCCGCCAAGATTGGGGATTCCGCCACGATTGCAGAAAAAAAAATTGTTTTAAAAACTTTATTCATCACTGGAACAAAACATCCCGTATCATGGTGGGGAACAGGGATAATAAACATTGGATGCCACAAAAAAGAAATATCATGGTGGCTTAATACCTTTGCTGAAATTGGCAAAAAAGAAGGATATACCTCAGAAGAAATTGAAGAATATCATGGATATATTCTTATGTGTGAAACCCTGCAAAAAGTAATTGATGCTAAAAAGACGGAAAATGAAAAACCTACTCAATAACCTTTGGTACTTCCTTTTATGGATTCACTTCCATAACCAATGGATCGAACGCTGTAAAAACAAACAACTATACGACTGTTACCTTGGATTAATCCTTATGGGATATTGGGCAGTGTTTGGATCTGTTGTTATAGGAGGTATTCACTTCTGGAGTAATATTTTTAAATAATCATTTGCCGTCGAATCAGGGATAAAAGTTTTTTCACCCGAACAGACGGAAACAAAAACCAAACTATTATGAAAAAATTTAAACCAATAGATTTTAAATCCTTACAGAAATTAGAAGTAGAAGTAACCGATAATGGGGTTACGGTATGGATTACTGAAAAAATCAAAGGTAAAAACCTAAAACATTGGTTAATTGATGGTTCATTAGCAAAACATGATGGAGAATTAAAATTATCGGGGTTTACATTTCCTTATAAATATCATGCAATTTACAATGAAAAAACAAATGCCATAAATTTTGTTTCAGTTAAACAGACGGGAAACCAATAACAAATACAATGAAAACAGAATCAATCCTCATTTTGACGAGAGAAGATATTAAGCCAGGATTTGAGGACATCCGATTTAAAAATATTCAGCCATGCTATCTGACCGATGAAGCTGTTGAAGAAATGAAATATTACGCTATTACATTGTTTATCAATACAACAATGAATCAAAAACAGGCAGACATAAGGACTAAGCTATTAAAAAATGATTATGGATTGTATGGCACAATTATTCCAGCGGGGAAGTTGTAAATTTTACTTACCTATTGACTTTTGAATTTTAATAGTATATCTTTGTAGTGCAAATCAGTTATGAAAAATCTAAAAAGTCCACCGTTTAATCACATTGTCCTAAGACCGATTCCCGGTCAACTGGTTTGCCTTTGTGGTTGGCGGTGGCTTTTTTAATGAATTACGGAGGATTTATAAAGTTACCACGAAACATGATGCTAAATCCAAAATACCTTAATGAACCATTTTGTAAAAATATGGCATGGGTTGACCTTGTTGGGATTGCTGCATTTACTAAAACATATACCATAATCAGGGGGATCAGGGTTCCCATTTTAAGAGGACAAATAGGATATGGAGTTGATTTTTTAAGCCAAAGATGGAAATGGTCAAGGGGGAAAGTTGAACGATTTTTAAATAATCTCGAAATTGAAAAAGAAATAGTAAGGCAAAAAACAAACGTAACTACAATAATATCAATATGTAATTATAACTTGTATCAGGGTAACGGTAACACAGATTGCAATACAGATAATAAAGCAAACAGTAAACCAAAATCACGGAAACCGTTAGTATCAGAGGGTATAAAACCGCCTAAGAAGGTTAAAGAACCTAAAGAAGTTAAAGAAGAAGAAGTATATACCCCCGCACAAACGGAATCTTTTAACAAATTTCAAACTTGGCTTAAAGACAAAGCACCTCGGCTTCTGGAGCTGCGGGATTCTTTTACAATAGATCAGTTTTTAAAAATACGATCTGAATTTGACAACAAAACAATAATAGATGTAATCCTTTCAATGCAGAACTATAAAGATTTGCTTAAAAAATATGTATCTGCTGATCTTACATTTAGAAACTGGGTTAAACTAAGACAGGAACGACAACCTGAACCACCTCCCAAATTGCCAGAAGAAGACCCTAATGCCAAAACAAAAGAACGGATGAGCAACATGGTTCATAATATAAAACAACAGAACCATGAGGCATATTGATAACATATATGAACACGGGAAAATCCCGCCCCAGTGTCTTGACCTTGAAGAAGCTGTACTTGGTGCAATGATGTTAGAACCTGCCAGACTACTTGAAATAATTGAAATGGTTAAGCCTGAAATGTTTTATAAGGAAAACCATCAAATTATACTTTCATCCATTCAAAGGCTTTTCGCTAAAAATGATCCTGTGGATATTCTCACGGTAACAGAAGATTTAAGACAATCCGGAGAACTTGAACTTGTTGGTGGCCCCTATTTTATCACAATGCTTACTAATAGGGTAGCGGGAACTTCAAACATAGAAACCCATGCCCGAATAATCCAAGAGAAATTCTTTGCACGGGAACTTATACGCATTGGTTCATCAATGGTAAAAGAGGGATATGAAGATACCACCGATATTTTTGACCTAATTGATTCAACAGAAAAAGAAATCCTGAATTTAAGATCAGGAACAAGTAAAAAGACATTCAGGCAGATAGATGCCCCGTTACAAGAATATTATAAGTCTATTGAAGCGGGGATGAAAACCAAAAATAAACTCCGGGGTGTGCCTTCCGGGTTCAGGGAACTTGACCGCACCACCGGGGGGTGGCAAAATTCAGACCTTATTATTTTAGCATCCAGACCAGGGATGGGAAAAACGAGTTTTGGATTAACTGTTGCCCGTAATGCTGTCATGGACTTTAAAAAGCCCACAGGCTTATTTTCGCTTGAAATGAGCGAGGTTCAGTTGATACAACGACTAATCAGTGGAGAAGCTGACATAACCTCCCCTAAACTCAGGAATTACGATTTGGATGAACAGGAAATAATCAAAGTTGCCCATCGGATACAAACGCTATTAGGCAAACAACTATTTATTGACGATACCCCGGCACTGTCTATATTTGATTTTCAGGCAAAGGCACGGAGAATGAAGGCCTTGTATGGTATTGAGTTAATTGTATTGGATTATTTACAGTTAATGAGAGGATCAAAAGAGAATAAATCTAACCGTGAACGGGAAATATCCGAAATATCCCAATGCCTTAAAGCGACGGCAAAAGATTTGAACATACCTATAATAGCTTTATCTCAATTATCCCGCAAAGTTGAAGAACGTGGCAGGGGGGAAAAACGACCAATACTGTCTGATCTTCGTGAATCAGGTGCAATAGAACAGGATGCCGATATTGTCCTGTTCCTGTTTCGTCCATCCTATTACATGAAACAAGATAATCCCGACTATGACCGAATGAAGGACGTATTGGAGATTATCATTGCCAAAAACAGGAACGGCCCCACAAGGGATGACCTGATACTCAAATTCATAAAAGAATATACCAAAGTAGTTGATTTTAATAGTATTGATGAAGGGATGTGGGCAGAAGATAAAAGCAGGACAACACAATCTAAAATCTTTGATGTTAAGCCCGAAGACCCTTTTTAAAAATAGTTCAAAAATAATTGCCAAAAAATTAGGAATATCATTTTTATTTTGTATCTTTACTGCCTTAAAACATACAAAAACTTAAAACTTATAGCCATGACAACAGAACAATTACAAAAAGCAAATGAGATTAACAGTAAAATAAAAACTCTCAAAGAATCATACCTGATAAAACGGGAATATGAAGCACGTTTTATTTTTGTCAAATTTCCAAGTATTCCAAACGTGGATACAGATAGAGATGATAAATTATATTCCGACAATAATGAAATCAAAGTTGCTGAAATCAGTGAATGGTTAAAAGATGAGATGCAAACTATTTTAGATCGCATAAAGTCTAAATTTGAAAAGAAAATCAAGGAACTGGAAAAAGAACTTGCAAAAATATAACCCATGAAAACAGATAAGCAACTTTTGGATGAAACATTTGCTCTCCTTAAAGAGACGGTAAATGAGTTAATAGATCGTAACAGATATGAACTTATCAAACGATTTGCCGTCCTCGAATCTGAATTTGCCGATAATGCCAAAATAATAGCAAAAGCAAATGAAGTTAAACCTGATCTGCTCGGTAAAAAATCTGTTCTTACCGGAGTTTCCGCCAATTTAGGTGAAAAACCCGTTACCCCCGTTTCGACGGGCAGACCTGATCCTGAAACAGTAAACGCAATGCCTTGGGATACAAACACCAGTGGTAAAAAACCTTTACGTGATCCACTTGCAGGACTTAATAAAAGAGAATCATTTGACGATTTACCTGAACCTAAGAATTTAAAGGAACCAAACCCAATGATTAATGACCTTCCATGGGATGAAGATGGTAACGATAAGCGTATTGCATCCCCGCCAAGTAAACCCATAAAACCGAATAACCCCGCAAAGACGGAAACGGATATTTTCGATAAACCACAACAAGAAGCATTTTAGTATTAACAATTTAAAACCAAAACATTATGTCACGTAGCAACAACACAGAATTACACAACCCGGCAACCAAATTTTATTCCTGGAACGGTGATAAAGGTGGATTCCGGTATTACGACAAAGAAGCCGATGCCGGTAAGGATGAAAAGGGGAACGAAAAGAAAGGATTAAACATTGAAGTACCATTGCCTTTCCGTTTCCTTGTCTTAGACTGCATTTCAACCATCAAAGGATTTTCAGATGCCGATCAGTCGGGCTTCTGGTCAAATGAAATCCGGGACATCAAGAAAGAAGAATTTGTCGTCAGAAACAAAAAGGGAATTTGCGCCAAAGGATTATATGAAAATGTAATCAATGATCGTAACTGTAATGGTGCAAGGTATGTTCAATCAATTTACATTGCAACAAAAGAAGGTGATAAACTTGTCATTGCCAATGTTCAAATGATCGGGGCAGCACTTTCAGCATGGATTGAATTTCGTAAGAAAAACAAGATTTATGAAGGTGCTATTGCCGTTGATTCAATGATTGAAGGCAAAAAGGGCAAAACAGTTTATCAGATACCTGTTTTTTCAATGTTACCTGTTACACAAACATCCAATGATGCTGCAATGGCATTGGATAAAGAGTTGCAACAGTATCTTACGTTGTATTTTGCCAAGAACAGCACAATGGTTGTCGAATCACACGTTGAAGAAGTTGCTACTGAAAATACACAAACAACAGATGCCCCGACGGAGGGAGTTGCTGCCGGATTCCAGGTTGATGAAAGTCCAACAACTGAACTGCTTGATGAAAATGGCAATCCCATTAATCCAGACGATGACCCGTTTTAAAAAATTGCCATCTTTAGTTGAATGGGCAACGCTGTGTTAGGGTTTCGTAGATTTGTCCCGTCATGCACAGAGAGTGAGTTCGATCCTCGAAGATGGCTCAAAGATTAAAAAATGAATAACATAACAGAATATCTTAAAATAGTAGATCACATTCAAGGTAATGGTGAAAAACCTGTTATCCTTGAACCGACGGATTATAGTGTTCCAAGACCACCCGTACCAACCTGTACCCTTGTTGATGGTAAGATAACCGCCATTACGCTAACGCAGTCGTTTATAAAACAGATAATGTGGACTGGCCCGGCAACGCAGTATGTGGGTTCATGGGATCTTCGCCCCGATGCCTGTGCATTCCAAGTCTATAATGTCAATATACTTCATAAATATAAGTTCCCAACATCACAGGCCCAACTTTCAGGGCAGTATTTTGAAACCCAAGCAATTGGTGCGGGGGCTTATGGTTCCACTCATTACCTGCCACGTAATACACGAACAGGACAACCCAAAGTAGGTGAAGAACGGATATTAGAAGCAGTAAAGTTGTTCAAACAGGTTGCCGAACAAACGGGTATTTTAATTGACAAAAGAAATACACAGGTTGTCAAAACTATTCCCATCTTGGATTCTGAATTTGAAGATATTCAGGTGAGCATCAAGTGTGTTGCTGACATTATTTCCCCGTTCAAATACGAGAATATAGATTATGACCTTGCGGTAGTAGATTTGAAATTAAGTGCCGATAGAAATTCTGAATTTTTCAAGACAAGAGAACCGTGGCTATCATTCTGTTGGGGAAATCCCGAAAAAATGTCCAGCCTCCAGGGAACTGTTTACTCAACAGTATTTGAAATACCTTTCCTGAACCTTATTTTTGACTACAAGAAAAATGATCCCGGATTTAAGGTTGTGCCGGTTAAGACAATTATGTCGCACCCTGACGATCAGGAAGCCCGTTTAAGGCATAAGGAAATGAAACAGGGGGTTAAGAAAGCAATTTCGCAACTTGTGGAGTGGTCAGAATGGGATTGGCCAACGAACCCCGGCCTACATTGTACAAAGTGTCCTGTTTCAAGTTGCCCCGCCAAAAAAACTATTGAATATTTTTAACCATAAAAAACAGAAGCAATGAGTTACAAATTAACAGGCGTAAATGCCACGAACTTTGCAGGATTCGATGAAATTTCTGTAAGTTTTGACCCCAATATCAATTATCTTGTTGGCCCCAATGGTGCTTCAAAGACAACACTTGGACTTAACCTGTTATGGGTTACAATGCAGGGAGCAGGTTCAAAATCTGCATCAAAAGATATGTCACCACTTATTGCTGAACGATATATGGTGATAGGTGATGCCGCCAAATCAGGGAAAACAGGAATTATCCTGCATGACACGGTAAAGAACATTGACATCAAAGTTACCCGGAAGATAACCAAGGATGGGACCACCTTGGAATTTGATGCTCCCGATGGGATCATGCTCGATCAATACTTCCTTAATGAACTTTGGAACATATTTCTTGTAAGCCCGAAACGGTTTTTATCCCTGACCCCACGGGAACAGAGCATAGCATTAGGAATTGATCTTACAGACATTGACAACAAGATCAAAGCACTCAAAACTGAATACACTAATATCAACAGAGATATTAAAAACATAGGAGAAATAGTACCCGTGTTATTCTGTGAAGAAGTGGACGTTGCCGCCAAAGTAGGGGAGAAAGCCCGTAGGGTGAAATTCAATGATGAGCAAATCAGACGGAAAGAAAGTCGTGATAAAGCAATAGAACGACTTAATCAGGTTGAGGAACAGTTCAAATCTGAACAACAATCTATTCAGGAACTTATTTTGCTCCGGGATACCATCACATCTACTTGCAGAGGCTTTAAATCTGCCGGGGGGATAGGATACCTTAAAACAGTATTCCCTATGCTTAAAAACGAGATAAATCAGTTTGAGGATAATCAGACGGTACTAAGGGATTCAATTACGGAAGAAAGTAAACATCTGAACGCATTGAAACCGGCAGAACCCCTGCTTGACATTACAGAACTTGACAATGAAATAGCACAGGCTTCTGTTATTAATGTCAATGCTTCAAAATATTCTGAATACTTAAAAGCCGTCGAAAAAAAGGAGAAACTTTCTAAGGCATTGCAGGATAATAAGGATATGCAGACGGCAATGGATCAGGAAAGAAACGCTAAAATTCAGTCTTTTAATTTACCATTCAACAATGCAGCGATTAACGAAGATGGCGAACTTACTGTTGATGGAAGATACGTAAAGCCTCCATATTTTTCAGCCGGTGAACTTTGTAAGATGGTTCCTATGCTTATCATTTCATCCATGCGGAATAGTGGTAAGGAAATTCAGTTCCCCTATGTTTTTGTAGAGGATTTTTCCCTGTTGGATGAGGACAGTCAAAAAGACGTTATAGACTATTTCACGGAAAACAATATTCAATGTTGCCTGGAACTTGTAAGTAAGGTTCCGTCAGATAAACCTAATAGCATTTTTCTCAAAGATTCAGTAATACAAACCAAATGAAAAAAATTCCCAAAGAATACCAATTAAAATGTGAAGGGTGTGGACAGATACTCGACATGAGAGATATTAACATTCTTTCACACGGATGGATTGAGGGTGACAAAATTGTTTGTTATCTTGACGATGGCGAACACTCAATCCCATATAGCGGTTCACAAAAAATTGGAGAACCTATATTTTGGACAAAAGACAAAGAACCAATTAATATTAACTAACAACAAATAATCATGGAAACAGCATTAAGCGTATTAAAAGACCTTCCACTAAGCAAAGCCGAACAAACTACTTTTGTGGATAAGGCAATAGAGGAAATCACTTCAGGGAACGTCCACCCCGTTATCGTTGACGCTTATCTTAAATCAATGTTTGAAGTCATTAAAAAGATACGTGAAGATGAAGGTGTAAAAGAATATACCCTCGATGAAGCGGAAAAGAATGGGAAATCATTTACTATTAAAGGAGTAGATGTTACCGTCAGTTCAAGGACAACCAAGGATTACTCCGGTTGTGGCGATTCTGTTTACAATGACCTGTTGGCACAAATGGAATCCATTAAACTTCAAATTAAGGCACGTGAAGCGATTATATCCTCCGGAGTAAATAATGACACAGGAGAAGTGTATAATCCTCCACAAACGTCAACAAGCAGATTCCTGACTTATAAATTCAAATAACCAATGGTCAAGAGTTTACGTTGGCGTGAAATCCCAGATAACTTGAAAGGACGGATAATAGATCAGTCAGGGTCTATTCCGTCCAATCAGGTTAAAGAACCCAAAGAGGCAAAATACCATAATGTCAAGAATGAATATCAGGGTATTCAGTTCGATAGCCTTAAAGAGACGGCATATTACAAAAAACTATTAATCCTTCAAAAATACGGGGAAGTAGTTAAAATAGAACTTCAACCGGAATATCCTTATATCATTACTTATTGCCTTCCTTTGCCGTCCGATCAGGGTAATAACCTTATTCAGAAGGTCAAATATATAGCAGATTTTCTTGTTACCTATGCGGATGGTCATGTTGAAATTGCGGATGTGAAGGGGATAAAAACCGCCATTTACCGCAGAAAAAAGCGGATTGTTGAAAAACTTTATTCACTAAAAATCACGGAAATATGATAACAAAATTCAAAACAAACAGTTATCCGTTTGGGATAATAAAAGTAGAAGCAACCAGGGAAACCGACAGTTGTGTGTGGGTCAAACACCCTTATCGTCCAGGTGAAGAAGTACGAAAAAATAAACGTGCTGAATACGAATCTTATTTCGATACTTTTCAACAGGCAAAAGATTATCTTCTTAAAAAGCACCAAGAACTATTGGATAGGGCAAAAAGAAATGTAGAAAATTGCCAAAAGAATTACGACATGGTATTGTCATTTAAAGAACCGGAAATATGAAACGAGTACACTGCACCGATTGCGGATTTGAAGACAGTTTCACCCCGTCAGAGTTCGGATTAGGGGTTTATCAGGTGGATAATCATTGCCCGCAATGCGAGACAGGGGAAATGGTTTACGAAGATGGTCAATCAACGACAGAACTAATATTACTTCATTTTGATGTAGAATGAAAAAAAGAAAAGTACAGAAAACTAATCCGCATACTGATAAACTAATAGCACTTGATAAACAGAAAAAGTTATCCAATGATTATGTTTTAATTGAAAAATCAGCACTCAAAAAATCAAAAATTAAAAAACACAAACTCCCAAAACAAAGATCAAAAAATGAACAATTACCTTATGCCAAATTTCTTAAAACAGGATATTGGAAAAAAGTCAGATCAGATATTATGAAGAGGGATAACTATACCTGTCAAAAATGTGGGAATAAAAAGGATTTGATAATTCATCATAAAACATACAAACATCATTTCAAAGAACATAAATATCCGGAAGATTTAATAACTCTTTGTAGTAATTGTCACGATAAAGAACACAATTTAGTCAAATAATGAAAACCTGTACAGAAATAGGTTGCAACAACCCTCGGTGGTCACACGGCAAATGCAAGGCTCATAATCACCTGAGAACTGACGATGAATATAAACGTAGCCTTGTTGCCAAAGAAGAAAAGAAGCAGGAAAAACTTGTTAAGGCAAAAGAGACGGCAAATAAGCCCGTTAAAAGCCGTATAAAGCGACCAAGGGTAATAATGAACCAAAGACCCGCTTCAACAGAGATATGCTTTTCTACAATACGGGAAGAAGCAAAACAGGTACTTTTGACCGAAAAGAAATTGTTCCAGGAAATTTGGGATGAAAGACCGCATATTTCTGAATTGTCAGGAAAGCCAATAAACATAATCCCGGAATCATCACTATGGTACAACTGTTTTGTTCATCTATTGGCAAAAGGATTAAATAAATATCCGCTGTATAAACACTATAAGCCTAACATCGTACTTCTCACCCCTGAAGAGCATTATCTCCTTGACTTTGGTAGTATTGCACAAAGGGAAAAATATGGCAGAGAAAACGGGTGCAGTTGGGATAAGATATATAATCTTCAAAAAGAGTTAAAATTACAATATCCACAAATCTATTGACTTTTACTTTTTTATTCACTATATTTGTACTGTCTATTCACAGTAACCCCATGATTCAAAGTAAAAACTTAACACCGGCACATAATGGCACTCCTTCCTTCGGGTTAGCTGTGATAGACACCATTGTGTTGCCGGTTTTTGATATTATGGAAAAACCAAAATTTATTATGAAATTAGGATGTATGCCATCCAAAAACGGGAAATTAAGATATTATGGTCTTTTTGAATGTCCTTTGTGTGGCAAACATTTTAAATGTGAAGAATGTAATATTGAAAAAGGAGATACAAGGTCGTGTGGATGTTATAAAAATACAAAAAAAACATTAAAACATGGACTTTGCAATACAGACGTTTATAAATTATGGAAAAAGGTAAAAAACCGATGCTGTAATAAAAACAATACCGCATATAAAGATTATGGAGGTCGTGGTATTACAATGTGCGAAGAATGGTTAAATAATCCTGTTGCATTCTGTGAATGGGCGTTGGGAAATGGATGGGAAAAGGG
>Ga0209777_10008855_pt1 | contig 10941 bp, 14 predicted proteins | sample FrelakmetHBP12HB_FD_187147 | JGI IMG/M metagenome (GOLD analysis project Ga0209777, IMG submission 187147) | Freshwater lake sediment microbial communities from the University of Notre Dame, USA, for methane emissions studies -HBP12 HB (SPAdes)... | ecosystem: Environmental > Aquatic >... | reverse complement strand
AACATTGTTACTGTAAATATTGACGAAAAATCTCTAGACAAATATGGACAATATCCCTTTAGTAGAGATATCTATGCTGCTCTCATTGAAGATCTTTATAAGCATAATGCAGGATTAGTAGTATTCAACGTCTTAATGCCTGAAAAAGATCGTATGGGCGGAGACGATACTCTAGTCAAGACAATGTCTAAATTTCCTGTGGTTCTTAGCAGTGTGCCATCTACGGTTACTAAGAATCAACCACGTAAACCGGGTTCTGCCGTCATGGGTGCAGATCACCAAGATCGTCTAGTTACATATCCTGGAATTATCGCTAACATACCTGTATTAGAAAATGCAGCGGCTGGCATCGGTACAATAAACACATTGCCCGAAATAGATGGAGTTAATCGTCGAATACCGTTGATTGTTAGTGTAAACGATGATCTCTATCCTGGATTAAGTTTAGAGGCTCTTCGTGTTGCAACCGGTAATTCTACATTCCAAGTCAAGCTAAATGAAAATGGTGTTGAGAAGATGCGCTTACCGGGAGACATTGGTGTTATTACTACTGACAATCTAGGTCGTGTTTGGATTGATTGGAGTCAACGAAATCAATCCGTTAGCATGGCTGATTTGCCTACTGACTTTAATGGCAGTATAGTTATAGTCGGTGTTACCGCAGCCGGTGTTGCTAATCCTGTACCTACTAGCAAAGGAGCAATCTTTCCACACGATGTGCAGGCTGCTGTTATGGGCACTATGATCAACAAAGTAGTTATACAAAGGCCAGATTGGTCAGATGGTGCTGAAATTATATCACTAGGTCTTTTAGGCCTTATCATTCTATTTTTAACAAGGTGGGTCTATGTTGGATTAGGCTCGATTCTTATTTTTATTGCTGGTATTGCGTACGGTAGTCACTGGGCTTTTGTCAATCATCTCTGGTTATTGGACGCTACAGCCCCAATCACAGCAATCATCTTAATTGCGCTACACGCATACGGAGTCAAGTTTGTCTCAGAGTTCTTGCAGAAACAACAGATCAAGAAACAGTTCGGAACATACCTGTCGCCTGCTATGGTAGAAAAATTACAAAAAAATCCATCATTATTAAGATTAGGGGGGGAGGAAAGAGAATTATCAATACTCTTCACCGATGTTCGAGGATTTACAGGTATTAGCGAACACTATGGAAAGGATGTGCAGGGATTAACTAAAATAATGAATCGCTATATGACTGCTATGACTGCAAAAATTATTGAGAATGAAGGAACCTTAGACAAATATATTGGCGATGCACAAATGGCATTTTGGAACGCGCCACTGGATGATCCCAATCATGCCAAGAATGCAGTACGCACTGCGATAAGTATGTTAAAGGATCTGGAGAATTTTAATGCAGAAATTTCTAAAGAAGGTGTCCCAGCTTTTGGAATGGGGCTTGGCATCAATACTGATACTGTGGTGGTTGGCAACATGGGCAGTAGTCAGCGTTTTGATTATACTTGTCTTGGGGACGGCGTTAATCTTGCAAGTCGTTTGGAAGGGCAAAGTAAGCCTTATGGTGTCAAAATTATTCTTGGGCCAAAAACAGCAGAACAAGTAATGGACGAGTTCACTGTAATTGAGTTGGATCTGATCGCAGTTAAGGGCAAGAAAGAACCAGTGAAGATCTACACACTTGCTCCTTGTGACGATCCTATGGCCATGCACCAACATCAAAAATTCCTAACAGCATATAGATCCGGCGCATGGAAAGCAGCTAAATTTTATATAAACGGACTTACGAACGCCTGGGGATTAAAGCAGGGATGGAACGGTGAAATGGTAAAGTATTATGAAGCGATGGAAGAACGTATGGAGGGTGATCCTCCTGCAGATTGGGATGGAATATATCGAGCAACAAGTAAATGAAACATCTAGAAGAAATACACATGACTTATTTGCAGCATTGGGCAAGGACCTGGTCAATAGCAATAGTGCTAATTGTACATGGAATATTTCCAAACATTTGGAAACATAAAGCTAGCGATATGTTATGTGAAAAAGATTAGGATTCGCCTGCAGACGCAGTGTTATCATCTTCATTCTTTATTTTATTGATAACTTTTTCGGCCTGTACACGTTCATATTCGATAGTCTTGCCGCGCAGGTGTAATACCGTTGTAACCTTCTGATTAAGTCTAATTAGGTCATTGTCAAGCATGCGTATGCGATCAATGAGTGCAATAAGCACGGTGTTGGATTCTCCCAACACCGGCTTAATTTCTTTTGTTGCCCATACCCAAACATAATAGATAAGATAACCCATTCCTGCAGCGGCGACAACAGGAAATCCATATTTGTTAACTAGATCAACTAATTCGTTCCCCATTAGGCGTAAGAATCTTCTGGAAGTTTATCACTAATGTGTGTAATTAAGATTCCTTCTTCATTATAAATCTTAGCAGAATGGTGCTTCTTTCCTTTTATAAATTCCGAAGCATCATCAAAAGAATCGAACAAAAAGTCTCTCATTTGCAATACTCCGTTAACCCAGTTGTGTGTTTTTACTCTGTGCTTTTTCATTGCGCTTCCTCACTAAAATGGTCAATCCAAATCTTCTTTGAATGACTAGTGTACTTATCTAAATTTCCTTGATTGCGCCAAACGTTAATCTGAGGAAATTTATGTGTTCTTAATAAAACGTCGGCGATTTCGTTACTGTTAGTAGGATCAGCATTAAACCAACATGTTGCCCAGGGTATTTCTTTAGTTCCGATTATTGGAACTCCTTGGCTAATTAAATCTGCACTTACGATGTTGAAAGTTTCACTGAAGTTACACTGTAACCCTATGTCCATCTTTTCACAGAGTTTGAGAAATTCCTCTCTAGGACGCCACTCATGTATAATCATTTGATGTCCTTGATCGGATAGGTGTTGGAAAAACCCACGTAGATTATTCATTACAGGGTCACCCTTCATTTCGATACGGCCGCCGTTGATATGAAATCTCAACTGCTTTCCGATGCTATCAGCAAATTTAACAGCAGCGAATGCCTGTAACAAATGATTCTTAAGAGGGCGAACAGCACCAAAGCAGGCAACATCTACCCAATATCTACTATCATCGTACTTTTTAGTTTTATATTCCTTAGGATAATAATTTGGTAGATAGAATATTCTTTTATTTGTTTTTTCTTTAGACCAATTTTTCTTAATGCGCAGGTAGGTCTGAATTTCATCGAGCATTCTCGGAGCATTGATACCTATGTCGATCATAGGATGTTCAATATAATCGCCTAGCCAATCCATGGCCATACCTTCTCCTGCCATAAACGGCATTTCGGAGTGCAATCGTATAATCCAACGAACTTTAGGATGTAGTTTATGTAGTATTAAAAATTTACTAGGAACTACCCATAGGGCTTCTACAATTACGTGAGTAGGACGGTGCTTTGTAACTAGCCTATCAATGCAATTATTATCAATTGCAACTTCTAATCTAGCATCAATACCGGCATCTATTAACATTTCTTTCATGAAATTAGCAGAATTGTATAAGCCAGTGCTCAGTCCAATCACACTATGCTTTGAGGGGTTATAATCATCTCTTCTTTTTAATATGAAAAGTATTCTCGGTTTCATTGATATCTCACAGGTTGGTACCACTATTTATATATGTATAGATTAAACTATTATTAAGGAGAATTTATGCTGAAAGATATGATGCAATTTCTTGAAAAGAAATGCCGTATTCATTTAACATCGCTTCAGTAAATGTTCCGCGCTGATAGCATTCAATAAGTTTTCTAGTCACTTCTTGATGTTGACCTGCAATGATATCGTCATTTTCTAATCGTCGGCTAATCATATTTTCTAGATAGGTTCTAATGATCATATGATCCATTGGGGGATTGATTGGACTAATTGAATTATAGATATCGATTAGATCTTGTAAATTTTGTAAACCAGTTACGATATGAAAATCGCCCATCTTAACTGAATGCTGATTTACATAAAAGATTGACGGATCATATTGAGATAAATCCATGTCTTTCCATAAGGTCACATCTGGACGATAACAAATTACATAGTCGTAAATTGTGCCAGTTTTCTGCACATAATCTTTTAAGAGATTACAGCCTTTTTGTAAAGAGAAAAATTGAGAAACCTGTCTAAAGTTGTTTGAACCGGCTGATTGCATTTTTTCAGTTAATATCTCTGCATATTGATTGTTGTCTTCAATTAGATACTCAACTGGTTTAAATAAACTTAACAGCTTGTCTTGAAGATCTACGCTCCAGCTATGAATAAAGAAGTCAAATTCATACCCAGGATTTTTAGAAATAATATGTTTATCAATTGTAAAACGAGTTATATCGATATTGACATATTTTGAAGGGGAGTAAATCACGCCAGTAACAGCACTGCTACCGGCGGCTTTAGAAACTGCTCCCCTCAAAACGATTGCAACTCGTTTACTCATTTTAGGGCTTAATAGCTGTTACAAAAATCCAATTACTGTGTCCGCCGTCTTCCCAAGAATTCCTGATTTCACAGTTTATATTTGTAAACCCAATATCAGTTAGGTCCTTAATGATCTGTTGAGGATCTGAGACACTTACGTCGTGTCTTCCATTAGTTCCAACTGCGTCAGTTGCATTATCATAATATCCAGAAAAATGACTCAAAGATGGAGCAAACCCCATTTGAAATGATGTCATCCCTCCAGACTTTAAGCATCTAAAGAAATCGGTCAAAATACTCTTTCTAATATCATATACGCAGATGTGTTGCAATACAATAGTTGAAAAGATAAAGTCATAGAAGTCCGAAGCCGCCGGATTTAAACTTTGACCATCGTTTGCGAAAAAGTAAAAATTAGTCTTGGTACTATTATCAGGAATAAAAGAGTTACAATAATTAATATTGTTCTGACTTATGTCGCATCCGTGTGCTTCCTTAACTTGGAAACGTTCTAAAACATTTAGTACGTTTCTGCCGCAGCCACATCCAAAATCGAGGATAGTCTTATCAGTCCAATCCCCGGTTTGTAGAGGTCCTAATAAAATATTCCAATAATCAGGATTACTATTATGTTGAGAATGATTCATAATCTTCATTCCTGAAGTTTCGCCTTCATAATAATTTTTTTGCATTGCGGTATAGTCGTTAATTGATTTATTCATAAAATTTCCTAATTGTTAAGTTTGATATTTATCTGCGTATATAATCTTTGATTTTTTCAACGTAGTCGCTGCAAATACCGTAGCAATCTAAATTGAGATTTTTAAATTCTGGGTCATTCCATTCAGGTAGTACAGATATACTGTTATTAGTAAGAGGTTTTCCTGGAAAGGCCCAAATATGATTAGAACTAGTTAATGTAAAATCGTCATTTTGATGCCAAAAATATCTATAATTTCTAGATAAAAGCCAATGTAATGCTTCTAGATTTTTTGCATGAATCCATAGATATAACTTATTTTCGAATAGAAATAATTCTTTAATAGTATACTGCGGATTATCATGACCTAAGATTAGTTCGCCATCAACAACCCAAAGATCGATCTCGCAATCATATCCTTGATTAATTGCATTAATGATCTGAGTTGGATCATTTTCTATTTCTTTGTTAGGACCATTAGTAAGTCCCCTGTGTGCTATCAATTTCATTTTCTATGCGTTAAGAAATATTCGAGATCTTCAGGAGTACCAATGCCCCACATGTTTTCTACTTGCTTGACTCTGATCTTTTTACCATCGCCGATAGCTTCGTTGAATACAGGACATACATAGAATTCGTTATTGACTCTAATATTCTTTTCGATCATTTGCTCAGCATACTTTACATAATCACTACCTTGCTTCCAGTAATAGATGCCTACGGTGGCATCTGTGCTGATAACTTTCTTTTCAGCAACTTCTGCAACAAATCCATCGTCTCCTACTCGAGCATAACTCCATTTAGGGTGATGTGCTTCAAATGTTAAAATTCCACCGTCAATCTGATCAGCACTAAATGCATACATACATTCATTACTATTCCATTCGACATATTGATCGCTATTGGCAATCACTAACGGTTCATCATTATTGATAAATTCTTTAGCTAAAAGAGTTGTGCAAGCGGCTCCTTCGGTTATTCCGTCTACTTGTACAATATCACAATTAGGAGCAATTAAATTTAGTAGATACTTAAGATTGTATTTTTCATAATGATCTTTCTGTACGATAAAGATAAAATGCGCCTCCATATTAAGATTGTCTACTACAACCTCAATCATTGGCTTTCCTTCAACTTCAATCAATGGTTTAGGAAATGTGTAGCCTGCCTGTGCAAATCGACTACCTGCGCCTGCCATAGGAATTAAAACATTCATTTTCTTATTTCTCCAAGGGATCTTTTTACGATTTATTCCGTTTAAAATATCAACAGCTTCATTGATTTTTTCAATAGTTAGATCTCTAGTATCTCGAACTGGTACAAGATGTGCGCCACTATCTAATGCTCCTTGACGGCCGATATGGCTGTCTTCGATGATCACAGTATTTTTAGGTAGACAATTTAATGCAGTCATACATTGCCAGTACATTTCAGGGAATGGTTTTGTACGTTTAACATCCTCATTGCTGACAAAGATATCAACATATTCTATAACACCTATACTGATCAATGATAGTTTAACTGTTTCTCTAATACTGTTGCTAGCCACAGCAATTTTTATACCCTGATCTTTAATTATTTTAAAAAATCCGACTAGTTTTTCGTCATAAGGAAATTTTTTAATTAGATCAAAAGTTGCGGTCTGTTTATCTCTCCAGATTTGATCGAAGTATTTTCTATCTAATCCCTTCCGTTCAGATAGCATCTCTAATTTACGAGTGGTGTTTAATCCATCGTAAACGCTTAGATGTTCTTCCTGACTGATTATATAGTTGCTACCAACTTTTTCTAGAGCAGAATTAAGAGCATGATAATGTAGTTCGCGACTCTCAATGAGTACGCCGTCGAGGTCAAATATTACTAGTTTGTTCATAACTAGCAATATTTATATAGGTACTTAATTGCTAGTTTTAATCTCGGCGTGCGTCGTTTTTTCCGTCAGCTCGAGCAATACGATCTACGTCAGGACGAAGACCCAATGCATTAGATACTATAGTATCGATACGAATAACATCGTGGTTCATAGTTTTAACGCGATTATCTAATGCGGTAATAATTCCCTTCATTCCGTTAACACTGCTGGTTACTCCAGCTAATATAAATTCAAGAGTTAGAAAAACAAAATAACCGCCAGCACAAGCGGCAGCGATTGGAAAGCCCAATTGGGCTACTAGATTAAAAAAGTCATTCATACTACTATTTAAATGCGTAGATACTAGAGTTCTCTACGCATTTAAATTTACCAAATAAAGTTTTTGGTATAATATTCAACTATTTTTTTAAGCTCTTTATCAAACTCAGCTTTTGGCTTCCATCCCATTGCTTTTAATTTAGAATCATCAACTGCATAACGAACATCTTGTCCAGGGCGAACTACTGAGAGATCTAGATATTTTTCAGTATCTTTAATCTTCATTAATTTCAGTATCTTCTTGGCAACCACGATATTCTGTTCTTCGCAATTACCTGCAATATTGAAAATCTCATTTTGCTTTCCTGATTCGATAATATGAATTATTGCCGACGCAGTATCGCTAGCATGTAACCAATTCCTAAAAGGCAATCCTTCATTATGCAACGGTGCTGGTTTGTCTAAACTCAAATACTTAATAGTGTGGGGAATAAACTTTTCAGTATACTGCCCAATGCCGTAATTATTTGTAGGTCTCACAATAACATACGGAATCCTGTAGGTTCTTGCCCAAGCGGTAATTAACATATCTGCGGCAGCTTTAGTGGCCGAATAAGGATTGCTAGGCTTTAATAAATCTGTTTCTTTATGAGCGCCGTCTACAATATCTCCATAAACTTCATCTGTAGAAAAATGTAATAATGTAGGAATATGAAACTTATATTTGTCTTTGATAAGATTCAATAGATGATGCACACCCTGCACGTTACTACGAACAAATACATCGCTAGACGCAATAGAATTATCCACATGGGTTTCGGCCGCGGTATTGATCACATAATCACACTCGTACAAGTGATCTAGATCGTTTATATCTTTTTGCTCAAAGATAAATCTATCATGATTCATGAGATCATCTAATAGATTCCAATTAGCAGCATAGGTTCCTTTGTCAATTCCTCTTACATACCAACCCTTTTCTAAGCAGGCTTTAGTCACATGATACCCAATAAACCCTAAACATCCAGTGACATATACTATTTTATTGCTCATACTTTTCTCGTTAAATTTAAATATGCAGGTTCTTTACTATACAAAAATTGCTGAAATGTGATCTCTAATTCTGTAATGTCTTTAGGCTTATAGATCTTAATATTTGGTAATGCCGCTAAAACTGTTTCGTCGTCGTGTGCCCAGTGAGTTAGTCCATCATGACTATAATCCTTGTCTCTACCGCTGCCTATTAACTTAACCGGAATATTCTCGGCATTTACATAGTTACGTAAAAATTCAAATGGGCGATATAATAAGAAAGAGCTCATGGAATAACATACAGGAATTTTTCCTTCCTCTGCCAACCCGATACCAACTCCGATCATCAGCTGCTCTGCAGCCCCTACATTATAATATCGATCTGGAAATACGGTTTTGATTTGATCAAGCACACCAAATCCCAAGTCTGCTGTTACCATAAGTATATTGTCGTTCTTTGTCATTTCTTCTAATAACAAAGTCATGCATTCTTTTCTCATAGACCTGCGTAATCCTCTGGCTTCATAACATAATAATGTGTTAATAATCCTGTTGCAAATTTAAATTCGGGAGGAACTGACTTCCTGATGTTTATTGATGGCAAAAATGCACGTAATCGAGCCTCAAGATAATCGACATCGATATGTTCATACGCTGTCATGCCATTGATATTAGCATAGACTTTTAGATTAGTTAGGTTAGCCACATGAATAAATCTTAGACTTTCCCAAATACTACCTTCAGCGGCTTCTCCATCAGAGATCATACAGTAGACATTTTTATTAGGATTAGCTAATGCTCTTCCTACAGCAATAGGTAATCCCGATCCTAAACTACCTGTAGAACAGTATAATTTATTTTCCAAATCTTTTCCAGGATGAATGCCATGCTTATGTAATAACATAACCGGATCGATTCCATACCTTGCCTCTAATTCGCAATAAAGTGCAAGTCCTGCATGACCGTTACTAAGAATAAAAACTTCATCATCTTTCTTTTCTTCGTAAATTTCATGTATGATAGGCCATGCGCTTAGACAACTGCTCAGATGACTGAGCTTTTCTTGATAGGTGATATCAATTATTCTTCGTTCAATCACATGCATGTTCACCCCCATTAAGGAATACAGCAGTTACGTGATCTCCACAGAGTCCTTCTTGCAATCTAGTTATCTTTGTAACTTTGTTTACACCTAGAGAGTCTCCATTAAACACTCCAATCTCTAGATAATTTCCTGAAAAGTTACCTAAATTCTCTGCAAAAAAGTTGTAGCCATTATAACAAAACATTTGTTCTCCTAATTATAATCTGCTGTTCTTAAAAAATCTTGTATGCCCTGTTCGAGAGTATATTCGGTTTCAAACCCGTATTGTTCTCGAGCATAGCTAGTATCACACACCCAAACGTCGTTTTCGTAAACTTTAACCATTTGGTTAATAAATTCAACAGGAATTTCCTTACCTGCAATCTTTTGAAAAAGTTCCAAGACTTCTAAATTTGTATATTGTATACCAGACCCGAAATTTATGATATCCCCTAACGGTTCTTTATCTTTACCTACTAACAGATCAATTCCTCTAACAAAATCATCAATATAGATAAAGTCGTGAACTCCATGATATAATTTCATAGGTTCTTGTAAAAGTGCTGCTCTCCAAAGCCTTGGAAAAAGTCTATGCGGTTTTTCATACCGGCCATAGATGCTATAAGGTCTCGCAACCTTGATATTTAAACCATAAACTCTAGCATAACCTTGGCACATCAAAGAGGCGGAACCTTTTGTAGCCTGATACATATCTACCGGATTGATGCGATCAGTTTCTTTAGTCGGTCTTGGCATGGGACCATATTCTGCACTACTTCCTATTTGGATCATCTTGGTATTAGGATTATTCTTAACATACTCTAGGCATGCCAACACCATTAATACATTAGATTCCCACATGACCTCTGCGTTATAGATTTCAGCCGCCGAGTTGATTATTATATCTGGTTTAAAAAAATCTAAAGATCTTTTAACGTCCATATGACGAAGATATTGAAAAACTTCGTGATCTTTATAATAATCGCAGAGATTGCGACCAACAAAACCGGTAGTTCCTGTTAAGAAAATTTTCATAGTTGAATTCTTTGAGATATTTATGAATTAGTGTAAACTCAAGAAATATTTGTTGCAATTCAAAATAAAGTTAAATATTTCAAAAGGTGCATTATGAAAGTATACGATTGTTTTCCATTTTACAATGAATTTGACCTACTCGAGATTCGTCTCGAAGAACTTTGGGACGTGGTTGATTATTTTGTGATCGCTGAAGCAGATAAAACCCATCAGCACAATCCGAAACCCTATTACCTATCAGAGAACTGGGATCGTGTGAAGAAATATGAAAGCAAAATAAGAGTGGTAAAAGTTGACGACATGCCAAATCATCCTAACACCTGGGTAGGAGAAAAACATCAACGTCGCAGTTTAATTAAAGGACTTTGGGATCGTCAGCCAGATGATCTAATTTGTACCAGCGATTGTGACGAAATTCCTAGGGCAGAAGCTATCGCTGCTATTAAAGAAGATGCAAATGATTACAATCGTTATATCCTCGGTATGCCGATGTTCTACTTTAAACTAAATTTTATGCAGATACATC
>Ga0209777_10008854_pt1 | contig 10941 bp, 7 predicted proteins | sample FrelakmetHBP12HB_FD_187147 | JGI IMG/M metagenome (GOLD analysis project Ga0209777, IMG submission 187147) | Freshwater lake sediment microbial communities from the University of Notre Dame, USA, for methane emissions studies -HBP12 HB (SPAdes)... | ecosystem: Environmental > Aquatic >... | reverse complement strand
GCGCGGCAGGCGCAGGAGGCGCAGGAGGCGCGGCAGGCGCCGCGGGCGCAGGCGCCGCCGGTGGCGAAACAACAGTCGGTCCAGTCGCCGAGGCGGGCACGGCGGGCATTGGCTGCGGCGTTACAACTCCGGGAGGTTCGGGCGGGCCTTTGGGCGCGTTGGCTTCATCGAAGATGAAGATGGTGCGTCCCAGTCCGATCCTGTCCCCTGGGCGCAGGAGCACATTGCCTTGCAGCTTGACGCCGTTAAGCCGTGTGCCATTGGTGGAGCCCAGATCCACCAGCCTGTAGCGCTCGCCGGCCTTCTCAATCCGGAAGTGCTGGCGGCTGGCCTTTTCGTCTATGACCTGGATGACGCTGCTGGAGGAACGGCCTACAGTGGTGAGCTCATCCACGAGGTCGTGAATCCGCTCTTTGCCATCATGACCTATGATCTTCAGTTGAACCATCTTGCTTCTGCCAAGTGTTAGAGCCGACTAATCGTTCAACGGGATGCGGATGCTCCGTGTTACCCGCTCATCCCGTGTTGGCGAAAGCTCACATAGTCCTTCTCTCCACAGGGGAGAGGGGAGCTGCCCCGGAGACGGCTCTTTCTTGTGACGCCCCTGCCTGCCTAATGCTGCCTGTTATCCCTCCGATTGTCAACCGGCGATATGGGGAGTATCAGAAAGAGGAAACAGGGACGCGCGGGAGACCTTCTTGACGCGCGCCTGGGGTGGGAGAAGGTGGGACGATGACATGAGCAGAAATGGAGAACAGAGGACCATGCCTGAGCACAGATCCGGCCGCTCGTCGTGGCCATGGACGCGCTACAATCCAGGTTGGTTCCTGGCGTGTTGTCTATCCGCGTTTCTAGCCAGCGGGAGGTGTGCCATGGCAGGAGAGATCCCACAACCGCGGCTGGTCTCGGAAGGGCTGTGGGGCTACATCAGCATGGATGTGCCGGCCCCGCCGGAGGAGTACGGTTTCGGCGTCAGTCTCTATTCCAGCGCCTGGCCCCTGCTGGAACGCCCGCTGCGCGACTTTCAGATCGGGCTGGCGTCCATCTGGATCGTTCCCGAAAACCGGAAGATCACCGAACCTCTGCTGCCAACCGGAACGGTGGCCCGCGACCACTGGCCGGATCGCGGACCCAGCTATCGGGATGTGTTCCAGACTATAGAGGGCGGCCTGGGTTTTTGGGCCAGCACCCGTTTCGGCTCCAGCACCGCGAAGTTCCGCATGAACGGAACCGCCAACGGCTACAACCACGAGATTTCGTCTCCGGGCTGGGGCTTCGGCAGCACCACGGCGCTTCAAGCGGAGCAGATGGGCATCGCACAACTCAGTCCGCGGCTCCTGGTGCCGCCCGACGGATTCACGTTCCTGCCAGGAACCTGCGGCGAGCTCTTCGGCTACGCCTGGATGGTGCTGCCACTGACCGAAGCCAAGGATACGACTGCTGCTCTGCCGGTTTCCACCGGCAACCAGAGCTGGACGCTGTTCATCAATGCGCGGAATTTTAAGGGGCCTGTGGCATTCTATACGCCGGTAACCTGGAGCCGCATTTCGCGCCGGCATCCTCCCGCCGTGGGGCGAGGACTGGATGCGCGCCCGGGACTTGTCACCGGAGGCGCCATCGAGGTCAACACCGTGCCTCGTTTCCTCAGCAAGGATGCGGAAGGAGCCACTTACACACGCATCCCCCGTTTGCAGTTCCCGGCTGACGAACAGGGACGAACGATCCTGATCCATAACTTGACGCACTACTCCAAGGCGGCGCTTTACAACCAAGTGGAGAGGTGGCTGGCGGGGCGCGAGGCGGCTTCCGGAAGGTTCGACGAGAAGGGTGCGATTGTTCCGCCCTGCAAGGCGCGGCCCTTGTCGGTGCGACAGGGGCGGGAGAAAACGCCGATCCGGGGTTGTGAGAACTGGGTGGAAACCCGCGCCTTTGACAAGGCCACCTTCGGCCTGCAATGGAAACCGTCCGTTCTGGAGCCGTGGACCGGCGTGTGGCGGCGCGGGGCCTTTCCGGAGTATTGCAGGCAGGAGGGCAAGGAATTGCTGGCCGTTGCCGCCTCAGGCGTTCCCGACTCCACCGGACTTAAGGAGGCGAGTTTCAAACCGGCCGTGACGAATCAAGCCTATACTTCTCCGGAAACCGGGGACAACTGCTGGAAGAAACCCGGTCCGAAGGCGGGCCCCTTCACGGCAAAACTTTCTGATGGAAGCGTCGTGACTTACTGGTGGTATCGTTTCATTGACCAGCCCTCTCTCCAGGACGCGGACTTGAGTGAAACGGAGAAGAACCGGCTGCAGGCCGTCGTCGAGAAGATGCACGCGCATTGGACCATGGACAAGGAGTACCTGCCTCCGCCAGGAATGGGGACTCTGGCGACGCTCGATGCCTCCCTCATTGTCACGCCGCCTAAGGGGCTGGAAAGCGGCTACGTTCCGGTCGCCACCCGTCAATCGTCTCAATAGCCTTCAACGCCATTGGCCTGAGTCACAGGGCCTTCAAACGTCGCGCGGTGGGATAGACGCTGAATCTCTACGGGCGAGGCGCAGGACGCGCCAGGCCAGAAGAGCGTTGAGAATGCACAGCAGCAGAAACGGTCCGCGCCACGACCAGGCGCTGCCGTCTGCCAGAACGCCGGTCAGCAAGCCGCTGAGCGCTGTTCCGGGCGAGAGGCTCAGGAGCCAGTGCATCAGGCTCCTTAGTGCCGCGGCCTGGAGGCTTGACGCCTGGCTCCACCCGCTGGCCCCGCCAGGACCGCTTAGGAACAGCTCCGCCAGGAAATAGCCGCTCACCGGCAGCGCGACAATCCAGATGAACATGCAGCCCGCGAAGGCGCGCGAGCAAAGTTGTGCCAGAAGTATGCTCGCCAGCGCGCACAAAGCCAGCCATACACCGGCCTGAAGGATGCTCGCAGACGTTAAGAGGGTTAGTCTGGAGAGCACCAGCAAGGCAAAGCCCAAGGCCGCCGCTTGCCACACGGCGGCGAATGCCGCATGGCCGAGCAAGAGCGGCCCTTCCACTGCCCCCTCCCGCAAGGAGACGGTGTCGACGGGCGGGACGCCTGCAGTACAATTTAGGGGTGGGGGAAAGAAGAAAGGCGCGAGGAAAACGGCCAATGCAAGTGCCAGTCCGCCCAGCACTTGTGGCAGGATATCCACGGGGAGTAGGCCTGCCAGGGGAAGCTTGAAGCCACCTGCGCCAAGAGCCCAACAAGCCACGAGGGCCTCAAGCAGCGCCGTGGCAGCCAGCAGCACGGTCATGCGCAACGGCGGAAAACGGGCAGGAACCACATTATGTACATCCATAAATTTGCAATTCCGCGATTTAAGGGTCATTATAACAATAGAGGAGGTCGGTGTAATGGGACAAAACGGAGCTTTTAACAGGGCCTGATCCTTCGGATGGGGCCACCAGTCGGAGTCTCGGGGCAGAATGAACGCCAGCAACACCGCTACTATGAAATGGGCCTCGGCGCTCAGTTTGGAGAGAGACGCCGCCAGCGCAACCGCGGAAGTTATTCGTGACATAAAACCCAAGCTTGGCTCCAGGCGCCCCGATGCTCTGTTCCTGTTCCTATCGTCCCACCACAAGTCGCACTGCCAGACCATTTTGGCTGCCATCCTGAAGCAACTTGGCCCTGTGCACTTGTTGGGCTGTTCCGGCGAAAGCGTTATTGGAGAATGGCATGAGGCTGAGCAGGTGCCGGCGCTCGCCATGGCCGGGGCAGTGCTGCCCAATGTGGAGTTGAAGCCGATCCGGCTGACGGATTCCATGCTGCCCAGTCCCGATTGCAGCCCGCGGCTCTGGGAGGAAAGGCTGGGGGTGAAGGCCAGCCTCAACCCTCATTTCATCCTTTTTGCAGATCCGTTCTCCATCCATGCCGACGACCTGCTGGCGGGCCTGGATTTCGCCTATCCTCAGGGGGTGAAGGTCGGCGCTTTGGCCAGCGGTGGCCGCCAGCCCGGGCAGGACGCGCTTTTCCTCGATAACTACGTGTTCCATGATGGGGCTGTGGGGTTGGCCTTGAGCGGCGATGTGCGGATTGAGACTATCGTGGCCCAAGGCTGCCGCCCCTTCGGGCCCGTGCTGGCCATCACCAAGTGCGAGAGCAATATTGTGCTCGAACTGGACCATCATCCCGCCCTGGAGATCCTGCGCGCGATCTACCGGCAGGCCGACGCGCGCGACCAGGAGCTGATGCCCACGGCGCTGCATCTGGGGCTGAGGATGGACCCCTTCAAGCTGGAGTCGCCTGGGCCGGGTGATTTCCTGATCCGGGCGCCCATCGGCCTGGATGTCAGGTACGGCGCGCTTGTAATAGCCGCGCACGTGCACGAAGGCCAGACCGTGCAGTTCCATCTGCGCGACCCCAGGGCGGCCGGCGAGGATATTATGGCCGTTCTGCACCGCTACAACGTCGCCCGCCTGGCCGCCAATAAGGGCGAGGCCGTAGCCCCGTCGCCGCGCGGCGCGCTGATGTTCTCCTGTGTGGCGCGCGGCCGGCGCCTCTACGGAGCCGCGGACTACGATACGCACGCCTTCCGCGCGGAGCTCGGCGACGTGCCGCTTACAGGCTTCTTCTGCAACGGTGAAATTGGGCCTGTGGGCGGCACTACCTACCTACACGGTTTCACTAGCTGCTTCGGCGTCTTCTGCTCCAAGTCCGACAAAGCCTGAGCCTTTTTCTTATTGAAATGAGAATTTCGCGCCGGAAACCCTCCCCGGATTCCAACAATCGTCAAGAGACAGGCATGATGTCCCCTGAATTCCCCAAGCGGTGCGGCATTCCGCCAATGGGATCAACGCCGCAAAATAATCGCGGCTCTGTCCCGCAGACTCCCGCCTGCCTGTGCCTCGAAGTCTACTACCGCTACAAACAACTGCAGGCCGGGCCGGCGCTCTGAACCAAGTAAAAAGGAAAAAGTGAAAAGGCAAAAGTGAACGGCACGTTGGAAGCATAACCGGACTTGCACATGCCGTACCCTCTCCCCAGTGCGTCATAAATGGCGCCGTCCCTGTTTATCCTGTTTATCGTTTATCTGTTTATCCCGTTTATCATGCGTAGCCCGTCACTTCACTGCTGATGTCCCCGGAGATCCAAGGCGCTCAGTGGCCGCCGACGCTCGCCGCGGCTTTGGCCACCGCCGGCGGCTTGTTTGTGATCGGGATTTCCACGGCGCTGGCCGAGGGATCGTCCGTGTTAAACGTCAGCTTGAGCGTTTCGTTGTCGGGAAAGACAAACCCCTGTTCAAACGTGACTTCCAGGCGCCAGCGGTTGTTCTTAACCTCGCGCACGGCTTCAGCCTTGACGCTCCCGCTGTTGACGGCCAGATTCGATACCTTCAGTTCCCCCTCCACGTTGTGGAAGACACTAACGGACTCCTTGATGCCTTTAGACAGGGGGCCGTGGGGGAAGGGCACAAAGATCGTCTTCGGGCTTATCGCCACGCGGTCGGCAAGATAGCAGCCCACCGGCACCGTGATGTTGGGCACCTCAGGAAAAGTGGTGTCGAGCGTGATCGTGCCGCTGTTGTTGCCGCGCTTATAAGGCGGCTTGGACTTCACAGTCAGCTCAAAGACCTTTCCGGCTTCCAGCGGCTTCACCTCAGCCACGAAGACCGGGTTGTTGCTGACCGGGTTGCTGACCTCCACGGCATCCGGGAGCTTCCTGATGATCCGCACGGTGGCCGTGAGTTCCTTGTCCTCTTCGGTGAATGTGCCCAGGCTGGGCCAGTGCGGCAGGATATCAAAGGGCTGCCACACGCTTCCCCGCAGGATCAGCACGAACATGTTCTGCTCGCGGTCATTGCACGACACTGAAATAGTCTTGCTCACGTCGCCATTCAGGTAGGCCGTGCCCATGCTCACAGGCAGCTTGCCTCTTTGCCCAGGCTCCAAGGTCTTGTCGTACTTGCCGTCCACGACCGAGCAGCCGCAGCCAAAATGTATGTCGCTGATGTGGAGCGTCTCGTCACCTTCGTTGGTGTATTCGTTGTTGGCCACGACAGGATGCCCCGCCATCTCCCGGACAAAATCCCAGGCGAGTTTGTCGAAGACCAGGTGAGGCCCATGCTCCGCGCCCGGGGCGGCAGCGACCACGGGCGTTGCTGGGCGTGGTGGCGGAGCGCGCAGCGCCTCCGCGATGGCCTCCCGCTCGGCCTCAGTCCTGCCGCCCTTCATGGGGCTGACGCGCGCCAGGATTCTCTCCACCGTTTTCAGCGCCGCACCCTTCACCAGCGGCGTGTTGCCCATGGCCGCAAGCTTGTGCAGCACCTTCGCGTCGTTCATGTCGCCGAGATCGCCGATGGCGGCGACGGCCACCATGCGCAGGTAAGCCGCCTTGGGATTGTCATCCTGCATGATCTTGCGGCACTCGGCGAGCGTCTCCGGCAGCTTCATCCAGGCGCAGGACTGCACGCCGGCCACGCGCACGAGCAGCTCGGCTCTCTCATCTTGCAAAGCCGCCAGGCAGCTCTGGTGAATGCGCTCGAGGACGCTGTTGTCCGGCAGCTTGCCTTCGTCGCTCAGCGTGGCCACGCGCGCCAGGGACCAGAGCGCACAGATGACCACCGTTTTCTCATCGGCTAGGGACGCATCCAGGATGGTGTTGAGGACCTCGGGCTGCCCGGATTCGGCGTAGCATTCGTAGAGGCGCTGCACGCAGTCGTTGCGCCACCTGGCTGATTCCTGCATGTCCCAGAGCATGGCTGTCAGGTCGCCGGCAATGTGTTCCTCGTCCCATTCGCGGAGCTTCTCGGCGGCGCTGTTGCGCACCCCGGCGTCCTCTTTGCGTTCCCACATGAGCCAGCGCAGAGCGGCCAGGGATTCAGGCGAGCGCGCGCTGCCGGGGAGAGCGTCCAGGGCCTTCATGCGTGCCACAGGCTTCTGGCTCTTATCGAATACAGCCGCCAATTCAGAGGGAATCGGGGACTGCGTTGCATCCGGACGCGGATACCGTTCCCCCCCTCCCCTTGCGGGAGGGGGTAGGGGGAGGGCGGTAGCACGGGCGTCCAGCCCGTGTCCCTCTCTCCCTCCGGGAGGAGGCACGGGGAGGGCCGTGCCGCTATCACTTCGCCCCTCGGCGCCATTGCGTCCTTGGCCCCTGAAGAGCACCAGTCCCAACGCCAATGCGCCCAAGAACATGCCGATAGCAGCCATAATGCGGTTCAAGTTCACGCGGCTTCACCCTCCATTGTTACTCCTCCCTCGCCCCTCACCGCTCGCCCCGCACCCCTCGTCACCCATCACCCACCACTCGTCACTCGTCACTCGTCACTCGTCACTTATTCTCCTGCTTCTTCAGCCATTCCTGCGCCATGACGCGAATCTTCTCACGCTCGGCAACCTCGGCCTGAGTCTCAGGGACGGGAGTGCTGCAGTCCCAGGTGTTGACGCGGCGCGTTGTGGATTTCCACATATCAGGCATTATTGATTCCAAGTGGCCCCAAAGATTGATATTATCCGAAAGGGCGGCAAGTGACCAAGCGGCCCCCCTACGGATGGGCAAGTCTGGATCATCCAGCAACTTCAGTAACAGTTTGCCCCATTCTATGACTTGGTCTCTGCATTGGGCTCTCCGAAACAAGATTCTTACCATTGCCATAACAGGCAGCCTTCGAATAACAATACTCGGATCTGACAGATAGATGGGAATGAATCCTTCTAGAGCCTCTGGGTCTGGATATTCGCACAGGGCCAGAGCAGCTTCCCTGCGTCGCGTCAGGCATGGGTCTGCCGCATATTTCTGCCAGAGGCTCTGCCTTTCCTCGGGTGAAACGAACCGAACAAGGCAGCGTAGGACCTGCTCACGATAGGGGCTGGATCCACCAGCCATGATCTTAAATTCACAGAGGAATTCACTACACCTGCCTGCCAGGATTCCGTTGATCAACCAATGGTGGAAGGGTCTGACGCTTTCTCGGCAAGCAAGCAAATGCGGGACGACCTGCTCCACCGATCCGTTCTGGGACAGAAAATAGGCCGCGCACTTCTCCCCAAAGACGGGCACATTCTCTTCTCCATAGCCCACCCTCGTCGCAAGTCGTAACAATTCCTCACGGGATATTTCCCCCAGTGCGAACCAGGATGCGCCGCACAGCCGCTCTTCGGAACTCCTGATGTATTCCCATAATTTGGGCGCCGGCAATCTGCCGAAGGCCACCACGCTCTCTCCCCAGCCTTTGAGCCGGGAAGATCCTGAATGCAGGAGCATGCCAGCCACAGCATTCTTCACATAGTTTGACGTCAAGTTCACCACGGTTTTCCGCCAACCTCGCTCCAGGTTTTCTCTCTCTCCAACGTAAACTCGTGGACAAGTGATAACAGCGTATAAGTACAACGGGAAGGGAAGGAGCAAGGCTGTTAGCAGAGTTCCCAGGCCACAGAACCAAAGAAGCCAATGTTCCATTCTCTTCCTCCTGTTCCAGGGCTGACTGCCAGGCAAAGAACTACGCAGCTCGGACCGCCGAACGACGCACAATGCTACGAAGGCCGATGTGGTTATGGCCGCGGCCGCGAACGGCACAAGAACCGGGGGCATTCGGGGGACACAATACTCGGCATTCGGGGGACACAATACTCAACTCCTCTCCTTCGGCTTTGGCCCTGACTTCTTTGGGAACAGCGACCGGCTCAGGAGTGACTCAAGCTGACGTATAAAGCTCTCGCTACCCAGCGGGCGTCCGGTGCGTTCATGCAGCTTCACCCTCCCGTGTCACTTGTCATTCCCCACCAGCCCTTTGCTCTCCTGCTTCTTCAGCCATTCCTGCGCACCCGAACGAATCTGGTCTCGAGCCTTCGTCTCCTCAGGCGTTTCAGGCGCGGGCCGCCCAGCGATAACGTCCGCCATTGCTGGTGTTATCGCCCCATTCTTATTCCAAAGGCCAGAAGGGACAATTCGCATCAAGGAAAAGGCGGCTCCCCGGCGAATGGCCAGGTCAGGATCACCAATCAGCTCCGCCAGCGACGCAACCAACCGCAAGTCCTCCCTCGTCAAGGTTCGCGGTAGACGGTAGCATCTCCACGCGCCAGCAGCAGCGACCCGACGTACGAGCAGGCTTTCGTCCGCGAGGTACTGACGGAGGAAGCCCGCCAAGGACTCGCCTTCGACGTTCTCAATCAAGGCCCTAGCGGCCTGCGACCGCCTCGTTGGATCGGGATCCTTCGCGAACTCGCGCCAGAGCGCTCCGCGTTTTTCGGCTGACAGAATCGAGGCTGCCGCAGACATGGCTACTTGGCGGAGGGGGGCTGAACCAGACGTAAGTGCAATCAATTCTTCCTCGAACTCCCGACCTCGACCATATCCCAAACCAACGATCACTTCTTTGAGGAAGGGGCTCTCCTCAAACTGGGCACGCGCAAGGTACTCTCGAATCTTCTCCTGCGGCCCATACATTCCTACCGACCTTCCCGCGAGTTTTTGTGCTTCCATCGGTGCTGTCCTTTCCCCGTTCCCAAGGCTCAGGCCCAGAACGACCGCTTCATTGGGCTGAAGATGGGATAGACCTTCGAGGACTCCGGTGAGGAAATCCGTGCCCTGGAGTTCAGGCGCGCCCAAATAGGCCTCGATCTTGGAAATAGGCCCGTTCCCACCTACGTATTCGCCTGCGAGCCTATGCGCGCAGGCTGGCGCTGGCACTTTCCCGTAACCGATGCTCAAGGCCAGAGCTAGTGTACCCGACGATCGAAGCAAGGAGGCGCGATCCCAAGCCAGTTTGCAGCAATAGCCATCCTGGTCTAGCAAGTTGGTCGCAATTACAGATGCAGGAAGCTCGCCGTGCTCGATGGCCTTCTTGAGCCATTCCTGGATTCTGGAACTTGCATGTCCACAAAGACACTTGTGAACCACAACCTTTACATAGTCAGGCATTAGATGAATGGTTGCATTGCGCCAGTCAGGTAAACGCTGGTACGGGGGATCCGGGTACGCGTTGGGGTTGGTCACTACGCAATAAAGGTAAAGAGGAAAAGGCAATAACGCCGCTGTGAGGAGGGCGAGAACGCACGATGACGAGGTGATCCAGACTTTCAGCCACCGTCCACGAGTCCACGGCGCGGCTGCATGGGCCTTGCCCCGCTTTTCACGCCAATTACTAAGCACACTCCCGAATAGCCCTCCGACGAAAGTGACTGCGGCAAGGAAGGGTACGAAAAGCGGAAAACCCCAGGCTATCGCATATCGCTGCAAATCGTTGCCCGGTTGCTCTCCCTGTAGAATGGGAATCCACAGGGAACTTGAGATCGCCGATACCAAAATTAAGAAAGAGAGCAAAACCAAGAACGGCGCTCGCATCCCTTCTCCCTTGATTACGCCGTTCACTGCCAGCCAGACGGACCAAGTTGCGAAGACCAAGCTCGCCATGCAGCCTACGCTCACGACCCCCACGTATTCCTGAACCTGTTCCGGTTTGTCGAAGAAGCCAAATGCCACAATGAGCCAAGTTATGATGCCGAATGCCAAGGCGAGACCCTGAATCATTAAGGCTGTGCGGCCCAGAGGAGAATTTGCCCGATCTGAAGCCAACACAGAAGGAATTTCCTTGCTCATGTTGTTCATGGCCACGGCGCAAATGCGTGAAAATCACTCTGCTGGCACATTGGAACACAACTCGGGGTAACTGGATTGCCCTGCTGTGCGTAATCGGCTAGGCCGCATCTTAGCCATCTATGGAAGGTGGGGTCCCAAACCTTCACCTGAGTATTACCACATGGAGCGGGTAGGCTAGGGCAGTTAGCTGAGTTTGGGTAGGCAGGACAGTTTTCCATACACACAAACGCACCCATAAGGGCACTGATGCATCCCACATCAGAGGTGATACTATTGAGTTTCGCACAAGTAAAGTAACTAGGATGCCGATATATGCAATATGAGACCACATGGAACTCCCGAGCAGTTGGAACGACGGCGGCAAAAGGCCATTGCGCTTCTGGAGCAAGGCCTGAGTA
>Ga0209777_10008853_pt1 | contig 10943 bp, 6 predicted proteins | sample FrelakmetHBP12HB_FD_187147 | JGI IMG/M metagenome (GOLD analysis project Ga0209777, IMG submission 187147) | Freshwater lake sediment microbial communities from the University of Notre Dame, USA, for methane emissions studies -HBP12 HB (SPAdes)... | ecosystem: Environmental > Aquatic >... | reverse complement strand
TTTGGAGGGCATCCTGCACTTGATTGAACTCCATTTCCAACCCGGCGACAGCTTTATCTCCGATAATGCTGCGCAGAAGATCTGCTCCTTGCGCTCCGAGGGCTGGCCAGGTATTTACGGCAATAAACAAGAAAATTAGCACGCAAATGCAGGCCCCGCTGGCAATTGTTGTCCAATATAGTATTCGATGTAATCGGGAATGCATTTTTTCGATTTTTCTTCGACTGGTTTGATAAGGATATTCTTGAGTGAATCTGCTTGGGCCTTACCATCTTTTCGGTGTTATAGGATAAGCGGGGGGTTCCAACCAGTGGAGCGGTGTGATTATATCGCACTGGCCGCTAATTAAATAATTTCCATTAATAGGCCTGATACTTATTCAATGTATGCTAACGAATTACGTTGATTCCCCGAAAGGTAAGCACCACCTTGGGTGGCTGGTCGTACACCGTCCCCTGGCTGAGGCGGCCTCAAGCCGCTATCAGCTGTTTCGGTGCCACGAGGCACCGAAGTGTTCTTCCGGGGAGCAATCTCCTCTCAACCTTAATTGGCACGGATCATTCGAGAGATTCGTTTCTATTTGTTTCCGGGTTACCCAAGAATCCCATATTTTCCTTATTTCACTAAGATTCCCAAAGAAACATAGGTGACCGTAAGATAATAATTTATGCTATACTGAAAAACACGGGTGATAAAGGTGCGGGACTGGCATGAAACAGGTCGTCATCGAAAATCCTATTCTTAATTCTCCCTTCGAAGAACCTCGAAGGCATTTCAAATTCACGGAAGATGGCATCACGGATGAGATCGTTGAAACCCGCCGCGTGAGTCAGTATTTCATCCCCATTCCCCGACCAAAGAAGAAAAGCCCCAAACAATTATCCTTTGAAACCCAATGGACTGCCGACCGGATTGAAGAGAACCGCCTGATTAACCAGATCCGTGAGGCGGTGACAAAGTGGCGGAAGGGCGGCTATATTGGCATCACCAAAACCACTGCCCGCCTGCTGGAATATTGGAAGCGCCCGGAGCGCGAGCACAAGTTATTCTTTTGCCAGATCGAGGCATTGGAGACAGCCATCTGGATCGCAGAAGTGGCCGGGAAATACGGCGAAGCCTGGATCGAGAACCGCTTGCGGGAAGAAAACGCCCACTCAAATTCCCTGCTCTACCGCATCGCTTTCAAGATGGCCACCGGTTCTGGCAAGACGCTGGTGATGGGGATGCTGATCGCCTGGCAGACGCTGAACAAACTGGCCAATCCGCAGGATGCTCGTTTCTCGGATACCTTCCTGATCGTCACCCCTGGCATCACCATCCGTGATCGCCTGCGCGTCCTGCTCCCCAATGACCCTAACAACTACTATCGCCTGCATGACCTGGTCCCACCTGAACTTCTGACCGAATTGGGCAAGGTTAAGATGGTCATCACCAATTTTCATGCCTTCAAGCCGCGTGAACGCGTGGCGGCTGGGAAGTTGACCAAGGATATCCTGAAACAGAAGAACGTCAGTCCCTTCACCGAGACGCCCGACCAGATGGTGCGGCGAGTTTGCCGGGAATTAGGTAATAAGAAGAACATTGTCGTCATCAATGATGAGGCCCATCACTGCTACCGGCGCAAGGCGGAAGAGGAAGATGAAAAACTGACCGGCGACGAGCGCCGGGAAGCCGAGCAGCGCGAAGAAGAAGCCCGCATTTGGATTTCCGGCCTGGAAGCAGTCAAGGATAAGATCGGCGTAAAAGTGGTATATGACCTTTCAGCCACGCCATTTTTCCTGAAGGGATCGGGTTACTCGGAAGGCACCCTCTTTCCTTGGGTAGTATCAGATTTCTCATTGATCGATGCCATCGAGTCGGGCATCGTCAAGGTGCCGCGCGTTCCGGTGGCGGATGACTCGATGACCGGCGAGCAGCCCACTTACCGTGACCTGTGGCTGCGCATCCGTGACCAGCTACCCAAAAAGGGCCGCAAGACTGAGGAATTTTCCGGTGACCCGCTCCTGCCCGCGGAGTTGGAAGGCGCATTGCAAAGCCTGTACAGCAACTATGTGAAATATTTCAAACAGTGGGAGAAAGCTACAGGATCATATAGTAACGACTTTAGTCTTTTGACTCCGCCGGTCTTCATCGTGGTTTGTAACAACACCAACGTATCCAAAATGGTTTTCGACTATATCGCCGGCTGGAAGAAGACCTTGCCGGATGGAACCATGGTCAATGTGCCGGGGAAATTGGAATTATTCAGTAATGTAGCTGACGGCTGCTGGAGCGCTCGCCCGAATACCACCCTGATCGACAGCCAGCAGTTGGAGTCGGGCGAAGCGATGAGCGTTGATTTCAAGAAGATCGCCGCCATTGAAATCGAAGAATTCAAAGATGAGTACCGGGCGCGCTTCCCTGGCCGGGATGCCGAAGACCTGACCGACGAAGATATCCTGCGTGAGGTGATGAACACGGTCGGCAAGCCCGGTAAGCTGGGCGAGCAGGTACGCTGCGTGGTCTCGGTCTCGATGCTGACCGAGGGTTGGGACGCCAGCACTGTCACGCACATCCTGGGTGTGCGCGCCTTCGGGACTCAGTTGTTGTGCGAACAAGTTGTAGGTCGCGGGCTTCGGCGGCGAAGTTACGCTACCAATGCGGATGGTCTCTTTGAGCCGGACTATGCCGAGGTGTACGGCGTCCCGTTCTCGTTCATCCCCAGCGCCGGTTCGGCCATAGACCCGAAACCGGGTCCCGCCCCGACACGCGTGCGTGCCCTGGAGGACCGACTCGCTTGCGAGATCACTTTCCCTCGCCTCGTCGGATACCGCTACGAGTTGAAGGGCGAGCGGTTGAATGTGGCATTCACGCCGGATTCCCGGATGGCGCTCTCCACCGCCGACGTGCCGACCAGGACAGAAATGCAGTCCATCATTGGGGAGTCGAGCTTCCATGATTTGTACGGGTTGAAGGAAAAACGCTTGCACGAAGTGGATTTCCGTCTGGCGGCATTGCTGTTGGAGCGAAAACTTCCGGACGCCGACGGCAATCTCAAGCCCTGGCTGTTCCCGCAATTGACCGGTATCGTTCGGCGCTGGCGGGAGGAATGTCTCACCTGCAAGGACAACGCCTTCCCGCAGATGCTTCTGATGGTGGAGTTCGCCCACAACGCCGCCGAAAAGATCTACCAGGCAATTGTGGAGTCCGCTTCTGGAGAAAAGACCCTGCTGCCCATCCTGCGTCCGTTCGATATGCTTGGTTCCACCCGCTACGTGGATTTCGACACCGCCCGGGATGTGTACCGCACCCGCTCCGATAAGTGTCACATCTCGCACGTGGTGCTCGACAGTGGCTGGGAGGCCAAATTGGCCGAGACGCTCGAAGAGATGGACGAAGTGGTCTGCTACGCCAAGAACTTCCAGTTGGGTTTTGCCATTCCCTACACGCTGGACGGCCAGGAACATTCCTATATCCCCGATTATCTGATTGATCTGAACGACGGCCATGGACCGGATGATCTGCTGCACCTGATCCTGGAGGTCAGCGGCGAGGCAAAGAAGGAGAAAGCTGCCAAGGTGTCCACGGCGCGCACCTTATGGGTGCCAGCGGTAAATAACCACGGTGGCTTTGGACGCTGGGCCTTCATCGAGATCGTTGATCCGTGGGATGCCAAGAATACCATTCGAGCGTTTTTGGAAGGCAAAGAGAATGAAGCCTTGCCTTTACTCAGGAAATAAGCCATGACAACGGATTTGAGCAAAGAATACGGCGAAAAAATCCTTCCCTATCTTGTTCAAGTTGCCAAAACCAAAAAGACGATCACCTACAAGGATTTGGCCGCCAAGATTGGTGCCCATCACCGGGCGATGGGGAATGCTCTTGCTTATGTTCGGGATGAAATATGTATTCCAAAAGGTTTGCCATTAATCACCTGCATTGTAGTCAATGGCAATACTGGGCTTCCAGGAGAAAGTTGGCTCCCGCAAGGGACATCGAATTTAAGCCCCGAAGAATATGAGCAGGAATTCTTTCGGTATCGGGATCAGGTGATGGCGTATCATGGGTGGGATGCTCTTTTGAAGGAATTAGATCTCCTAGCCGTCGATCCGACCGTTGAGGATCTGGATGAGCGCGGTCGCGCCTATTCCGAATATATCGAGCGAACAGGTGGCGGAGAAGACGAAGCCCACCTGAAGTTGAAAGAGTATGTTGCCGCGCATCCCGAAGCGATTGGACTGCCAGCCGAGAGCGCCGCTCAGATGGAATACCTGTTCATCGCCGGTGACCGGGTTGATATTGTCTTCGGAACCGGTCCGGAAGCATGGGCAGTGGTTGAAATTAAAAATGGCGAGATTGGTGAACTGGTGAAAGGCGTTTATCAAGCCATCAAATACCGTGCCCTGCTGCAGGCGGAAAAAGGGCATGGCCTGAGCTGCCAGGCGGATGCTTTTCTGGTGGCCTACGAGATTCCAGCAGATGTTTCAATATTTGCTGCCAAATTTGGCATCCGGTGCCGGATTGTCAGGCGCGAGACTGTTGATGAAAACCTTAACGATATTCGATCCCAAATCGAGAAGAAACAAGTATGACATTCAGCACTAAATTAACCCCCGAATATCTCCAGAGCATTGATTGGGAATCTCCAATAAAGGATACTCCCACCAAAACATGCGAATACTTCTGGAAGGAGTTCTTTGCAGCGGTTAAGGTTGCGGAGGAAAAAGGTGACATAACAGGCAAGGAAATCTATTTATTGCTTGGAAAATGCAGCGGTTTACATTTGAGGCCAGAAGAGAAGGGTACGCCCTTCGCCCCAATGCGGATATTCGGAACTCAGCGTAGCGCGGATATCAGCGATTTTTCTGACGATGATGTTGATGTCTTAAAATTATTATTACCTTACTTGAAAGACAATGATTTACGAGCCCGCATCGCCGACATTGTCTGGCTAGTACACCGCGAAGGGAACTTTCAATATGCTGAATTAGCCGTGGATGCCCACTTATTAGCTGCCACCGAGCAATTTCAAGTGGATCCATACATCCAAGGAGTCAATCATATTACCCGAGCGATGCATCTAGCAGCTTCTCTGGGGCGGCGAACCGAGAAGTATAAGCAAGTTGTACAAAAAGTTGAATCTTCGATTGAACCCTTTCTACCCAGACATAACTCACCAATAAACGAGTTGGTCAGGTTGTTGCTTGAGCATGGCGAAGGCAACCTACAAAAACTTGCTCAATACACTGAAGTTTGTGCTTTGGATGCCGAAGCAGTTAAGAATTGGCTTATTGCTGGTCATTACTGGGAATTAAAAGCAACATGCCATCGACGAGCAAAAGAAGATGATCAAGAACATCAGGCACTTCAAAGACTTGCTGCCACTTATGCCAATACTGCTCAGGATTCCGCAGATTCTGCACACGGTTTTGCTGCAGCTGCTCACCATATCCAATCAGCAATCGAAGTAGTAAGGCGAATACCCAATACAAAAGAGCAGCAGGATCAACTTCATAGAACGATGTTGGAGTACCAAGAAAAATCCTTGGGCGAGTTAGGCCATATAACGTCAGGCACAATAGATCTTACTAAACAAATCGAAAGTGCAATCGCTATTATCAAAGACAAACCTATATCAGATTCGATATTCGCGTTGGCGCTCTTTACAAGTCCAGTCAGCCGAAAAAGTATGGAGAGATTTGTTGATGAAATGGCAAAGGAATCTCCTCTCTTTGCTCTTATCCCAAGTAACGTTGTTAATTCAAGCGGGAAAGTCGTTGCAAAGAGAGATTCGCTATTAAATGGTTCAACCAATCAGATAGCCGAAGCAAAAGAAGCTGAAATGTATCATTGGGCACAATCTGAGCAAAGTATTCTTGGGTCCGTCATTGAACATACCAGAAGATACTTGTTGACGGAGCATAACCCTTCAGTGAGAGAGATTTTAGAAATTACAGCAAACAATCCCTTTGTTCCGCTAGGAAGAGAGGCGATTTTTGCTCAAGGTTTTTTAGCGGGCTTGCAAGGCGATTATTTAACAAGCTTACATTTGCTAATACCCCAAATCGAGAACTCAATCCGTTATCTTCTTAATAGAAATGGCGTAATCACTTCCGGTCTTAATTCTGATGGCATTCAAGAGGAATTTGAACTCAACAAATTACTTGATATGCCTGAAACAGCAAAGATATTTCACGAAGATTTGCTCTTTGGCCTCAAGGGAACTCTAACAAGTAGATATGGAAGGAATTTCAGGAATCTACTCGCACATGGACTGTTAGATTATAACTATTTCTTTTCTTATGATGCTGTTTATGCCTGGTGGTTGATTTTGAAGATTTGTTGTATGCCAATGGTTGCGCAGCAGGAGAGTACAGATGCACGAACGAAAGAATAAATCCACTTCCCCTACCCCCATTTCCTCCCCCACCCACACGGACACGCGCCTCGATGACCGCTGACATCACCCTCACCTTCGCCGGGGACGAGGCCGGAGACGTTGGTTTTAATTTTCGCAAGGGAGCATCACGCTACTTCGTCGCAACCTTGATCGGAACGCGATCCCCCGATTCACTTCGGCAGTTGCTGGGGGACTTGCGCCAGCGTTCAAGATTGCCAGCCACTTATGAGTTCAAATTCCACGCACTGTCATCGGCTGCGTTGCGTGAGCGGGTTTTTTCCGCCCTGGCACAAGCCGACTTTGAAGCCTGGGCCGTCGTGGTAGACAAACCCTCCTTGGCGGATGTTTTTAAAACTATGAATGGGTTGGAGTTTTATCTATACTTCATGACGGAGCTTCTAAGCAGCATTCCCGCCAAGAAGCGCCAGAATGCCACGCTCATTTTGGATGAATTCGGTTCAACGCCCAATTTACGCATCGAGTTACGCCGCATTATGGACGCCCGCGGTGTGCCGCGTCAGTTCAAGCGGGTGCTCATTCGCAGTTCTGCGCGTGAATCGCTGATCCAGGTAGCCGACCTGGTTGCAGGCTCCATTTTACGGCGGGATGCCAAAAATGACTCCGGCGCGTTTGAATATGTGGCACAAAAGATGATAAACGTGCTTGAATATCGAGGCAAATAAAAATAACCCGCCCCGCTAGCCCGATCCTTCACAGAGAAGGGGGCAGGCCGCCACAATCGGCGACTTTTCGCGGAGCAGGATGAGCGCTCGAAACGCTTTTTGTTGAAAGAGGGCGGTGGCATCTCAGCCACCCATCGGCGCAGCTCGAAGCCGGGCACCCGCCTGACCTGATAATAGCATTTTATATGATAAAAGTCAAGTAAATTATTTCCTCCGGAGCCAAAATGACCGGCAAAACCAAGAAAACAACTATTCCCACCCCCATCTCCTCCCACACCCACGCCGACACGCGCCCAAACATCCCCACCGAGGAACTGCGTGACTTCATCGCCGAAGACGAGAAGAAGCCCAAAACCGTGCTTTATCCGCGCGACCCATCGCTCGATCCGCAACTGGTCTGGAAGGGCAAGGACGAGCAGGACGCCGCCGACCTAGCCGTGCCCTCCGTGCCGGTCTACATCCAGGAGCACATCAAGCCGCAGGCCATCGTGGAGCTAGTGCGCGCCAACGTAGGGGCGAGTCATGACTCGCCCATCCAGCCAATGCTCTTTGCGGACTTCAATGGCCTGCCCTTCGAAGAACGTGTGGACTTTTACCATCACGACCAGCACTGGAGCAACCGCATGATCCTGGGCGATTCCCTGCTGGTGATGACCTCCCTGGCTGAAAAAGAGGGATTGAAGGGCAAGGTGCAGAGCATCTACTTGGACCCGCCCTACGGCATCAGATTCGGCTCGAACTGGCAGGTTTCCACAAGAAAGCACGATGTGAAGGACGGCAAGGCTGAGGACGCCACTCGCCAGCCGGAGCAGGTGAAGGCCTTCCGTGACACCTGGCAGTTGGGCATTCATTCCTATCTGGCCTACCTGCGCGACCGGCTGGTCGTAGCGCGTGACTTACTTACTGAAAGCGGAAGCATCTTTGTTCAAATTAATTCCGAAAACAGTCATCTCTTAAACTGCCTAATGGATGAAGTTTTTGGTAGCGAGAATTTCGTTGCCAATATTATTTTTCGCAAGAAGAGTTTACCTTTAGGGGCAAAGTATCTAGAGACAATGCACGACCATATACTCTTCTATGCTAAAGACAAAGAAAAACTTAAGTATCGCCAACTTTTTGATGAAAACGATGTTTCGCAAATTACGTCGCATGGCCCGTTTGCTCTTTTTCCAGACGGACATTATCAAAAAATAGATGTGACCGATTTTAGAAGTAGAGAACATCCTGAAGGCACAAAATATTATCGTTTGTTTTCTACAATTGCCCCGTCCTATAGTCCCCAAACAGATTTTCTATATGAATTCGAAGGGAAAAAATATTACCCACCGAGCCGGGGATCATGGGTTATCGATAAGGATAAATTGAACAAGATTGTGAAGGCTAATAGGTTGCAGGAGGAAGGAAGTAGCCTAAGTTATCGATTACATTTTGAAGATTTTCCTTATAAGAAAATAACCAATTTTTGGTTAGAGACAGCAATGTCTTATGAGAAAATCTACGTGGTTCAAACTACGCCTGATATTGTTGCTCGTTGCATGTTGATGTCTACCGACCCTGGCGATCTGGTTCTAGATCCAACCTGCGGCTCTGGCACCACCGCCTATGTGGCTGAGCAGTGGGGCCGCCGCTGGATCACCATTGATACCTCGCGCGTTGCCATCGCCCTGGCGCGTACGCGGTTGATGTCTGCCCGGTACCCCTACTTCCTGTTAGCGGATTCCTACGAAGGGCGCAAGAAAGAACGGGAACTCAACCCCCTTGCATCTGATGGTTCCCCTCTCCCGCTTGCGGGGGAGGGATCAGGGGTGGGGAATGGTGACATCAAACGCGGTTTCGTCTATAAACGCGTCCCGCATGTCACCCTCAAATCCATTGCCAACAACGAAGAAATTGATAGCATCCACGAGAAATACCAGGGGCGACTCGAAGAGCTGCGCGCAAAGATCAATAAGGCCGCCGGGAAAAATTTGGAAGAATGGGATATCCCGCGCGAAGCGCCTGTAGGGGCGACTCATGAGTCGCCCTTGCGAGAATACTGGCAGGTACGCCGCGAACGACAAAAAGAAATCGACGCTTCCATCGCTCACCGGGCTGACACCGAGTTCCTATACGACCAGCCCTACGAAGAACCCCGCCGCATCCGCGTCTCCGGGCCGTTCACCGTCGAAAGCCTCTCCCCGCACCGCGTTCTGGCTCCTGACGACCCCGCTACCGCTTTCCGCGAAGACACCCTCAATACCCAGGACTTCGCCGGGATGATCATCGAAAATCTGCGCACATCTGGCGTTCAAAACACCATCAAGAAAGAACGTCTGAAATTCGACCGCCTCGAACCCTATGCCGGGACGTGGATCCACGCCGCCGGGGAGTACACCGAAAAGGGGATTTCGCGAAGAGTGGCCGTCAGCATCGGCCCCGAACTCGGCACCGTTGGCCCGGAACAGGTCAAGGAAGCTGCCAAGGAGGCCCTCAGGGGAATCGAATTTGACCTGCTCATCGTCTGCGGCTTCGCCTTCGACCCGCACGTCAGCGAAGAAGCAAAACGCTACGGCAAACTGACCGTCCTTCCGGCGCACATGAACCCCGACCTGGCCATGGGCGACGAACTGCTCAAGAAGACCGGTGCTGGTAACTTGTTCATGGTCTTCGGCGAGCCGGACCTGGATATCAAAAAGAAGGATGGCAAGTTTACCGTCCATCTCAAAGGCCTGGATGTATACGACCCGACAACGGGTGAGGTGCGTTCCAACTCCACTGACGATATTGCCTGCTGGTTCATCGATACCGACTATAACGAGGAAACCTTCATTGTCCGCCATGCCTACTTCACCGGCGCCGATCAGCCCTACGAAAAACTCCAGCGTGCCTTGCGAGCCGAGATCGACGAGTCTGCCTGGAGCGCACTGTACTCCACGACCTCCTATCCCTTTGATGCACCGAAGACCGGCAAGATCGCGATCAAGGTGATCAATCACTATGGGGATGAAGTGTTGAAGGTGTATGAGGTGAAATAATCTGATTGACATTGTTTGACAAATTACAGGGTATTGCGTCAATTATTTCTCTAAATCAATATTTCTTTCTAACTTTTAGACCACTTCAAAAAAGTAATTAATTCTTGACGCAATAGAACATTTGTTTTATAATCATTGTGCGGCGTAGGCGTTGGAAACCTTGCCGCTTTTAATTTCGCACCTTAACAACCGAAACATCCGAAGAAATCCACCACTGGTTGGGTTGGGCTTGCGCGCACTTCGGCATCAAGCCGTAGTGCGCCACATCGAAGGCACGAGCCTTCGATGCTCCCGCCCTCTTGGGCTGCGCCCGTCCTCCCCCAAATCCGAAGGATTTGGGGGAGGTGGCCGAAGGCCGGAGGGGGCGATACCATCCTTCTCAGGTGATTTGTTTGTTTTGCTTAAAAACAATTCCTGTCGAATTTTCACACGCACAAGGTAACTTTGCTAATGAAGAACCTCTCACTGGAGAATCCCCTCTCAACACCCGTTTGTTTGTTTCCTCTTTTGGGAGGAAACAAACAACTAACCGAGGCGGCGTTCGCGAACCATATTCGTTTTGGGCTCGTTTTGAGGAACGAGTACCCGGCATGGTACTTTTATCGAGAGAAATCAGGAGTGATTCGTTCCATATTCGTTCCTCAGGAACGAATGGTCAAGGCGGCGTTCGCGAAGCATATTATCCCGATGCTTTTACGGGATATCATCTCCGAAGGGGATCTCGCGGTGCCAGGGATTGATCACCCGGGTCGGCCTAAACCTCTGTAGCCGGCTCGTGATCGGGCAGGTCCAGCTCCACCCGCCGGACGAGTGGGGTGAGCATCGCGATAATTGACACGCCTGCCATGAGCAGACCCACCAGGCTGA
>Ga0209777_10008852_pt1 | contig 10946 bp, 8 predicted proteins | sample FrelakmetHBP12HB_FD_187147 | JGI IMG/M metagenome (GOLD analysis project Ga0209777, IMG submission 187147) | Freshwater lake sediment microbial communities from the University of Notre Dame, USA, for methane emissions studies -HBP12 HB (SPAdes)... | ecosystem: Environmental > Aquatic >... | reverse complement strand
GCGGGGCGGGAACATCGCCGCCGTGGCGCCGGGCGTCGCCGAGGCGCTGGTCACGACCGTGGCCGGCCTGGCGGTCGCGATCCCTGCGGTGATCGCGTACAACATCTTCGCCGCGCGCCAGAATTACATCGCCGGGGAGCTCGAGGGATTCGCGCGCGAGCTGATCGCTACGCTCGCCCGCGAGGGCCACATCTAGGATGTCGTCGCGGCGCCGCGCGCGCGCTCCGCTCAACGCGGACATCAACGTCACGTCGCTGGTGGACGTTGCGTTCGTCCTCCTCATCATCTTCATGATCACCGCGCCGATGATGCAGGGCGGGGTCGAGGTCCGGCTGCCGCGCGCCGCCGCGCGCGCGATGGAGCCGAAGCAGGGGCTCGTCGTGACCGTGGACCGCCGTGGCCGGATCTTCATCGACGAGGCGTCCTTCGCCTACGACGACTTCCGCGCCGCGTTCCAGGCCCTCGTCGCGCGCCGGAAACCCTCGGCGGTGTACCTGCGCGCCGACCGCGGCGTCCCGTATGGCGACGTCGTGCGGGTGCTCGCGGTGATCCGCACGTCGGGCGTGCAGGACGTCGGCCTCGTCGCGGAGTCGGAGCAGGCCCCGCCATGAGGGGGCTCCGGCAGCGGGTCCAGGCGCCGTCGCTCGGGGGCGTCGGCCTCGCGGGCACGTTCGGGCTGCATCTCGCCGTCGTGGCCACGTTCCTCGCCGCGGGCGTGACGCGGCCCCGGCCCCTCGCGCCGATCGCCTACCGGGTGTCGCTGATCGCCGCGCCGCCGCCCGGCGCGGGCGCACCGGCGGCCACAGCCCTCGCGCGGTCCTCGGCCACCCCGCCGGCTCCGGCCCCGAAGCCCGCTGCGCCGGCGGCGCGCCGCCCCGAGCCGGCCCCGGCGCCTGCTCCGGCGCCCGCGCGCGCCGCTCCCGCACTGTCCGCTGCCAAGCCCGCGCCCGCCCCGGCGCATCCCGCCGCGACCGCGGCACCGCGACCGGCGACGGCCACCCCGGGGGCGCCCTCTGCGGCCAGTGGCCCGGCGAACAGCACGACCGCGGGCTCGGACGCCGCGACGATCCGGACGGAAGGCGTCGAGTTTCCCTTCCCGGGCTACCTGCGCAATCTCGTCTCGCAGGTGTATCAGCGATGGCGGCCGCCGCCGTCGCAGGCGGCGCTGCTGGCCGAGATCCTGTTCTTCATCCACCGGGACGGGAGCGTGACGGGCCTGCAGTTCATCCGGCGATCGGGGTCGTTCGGTTTCGACCTGGAAGCGCAGGGCGCCATCGAGTCGGCCTCGCGCGCCGGCTCCTTCGGCGCGCTCCCCGACGGCTTCGGCCCCGACGTGCTGCCGGTGTCGTTCTTCTTCAACCCGCGGGGGCGGTGAGCGCCGCGCCGGCGCCCCGGGTGCGCGCCGCCGCGCCAATGGTCGTGGCGGCGTCGCTGCTGCTCGCCGGCCTCGCGGCGGCGGCGCGGGCGCAGGACACGATCCCGCCCGGGGGCGTGCGCGTCGGGATCACGTACACGCCGGGGACGCGCCCGGCGCTCGCCGTGGCGCGGGTCGCCGGAGCGCCGTTCGACAGCGCGCGGGCCGTCCTCGAGCGCGACCTCGACCTCTCCGACCAGTTCGAGATTCTCACGCCCCCGTCGCTCGCCGCGCGTCCCGGCGACGCGCCCGACTACCGGGTCTTCCGCGCGATGGGCGCCGACCTGTTGGTGGTGCTGGCCCCGGCGGGGAGCGAGCCGGCCTCCGTGGAGGTGCAGCTCCATGACGTGCGGCGCGGCGCGCTCGTGCGGCGCACCACCCTCACCGGCGCGGAGGGCGGGGCGGAGCGGCGCTGGGCGGTGCACCGCGCCGCGGACGAAGTGGTCCGCTGGGTGACGGGGCGCGCGGGCATCGCGGCGTCGCGGCTGCTGTTCGTGCGGACCGGGCAGATCTGGCGGGTGGACGCCGACGGCTACGGGCTTTCGCAGGTGCCGGCGGCGGGGCGGCCCGCCCTCTCGCCGGCGTGGGCGCCCGACGGCCGGCACATGGCCTACACCGCCTTCGTGCGCAGCGGCCAGCCGCTCGTGCTGCAGGACCTCGTCACGGGGGACCGCGACATCGTCCCCTCGACGGAATTCGGGCTCAACATCACCCCCGAGTTCTCCCGCGACGGAGCGCACCTCGCTTTCGCGCACGGGACCGAAGCGGGCACCGACGTGTATGTGTACGACGTCGCGCGGCAATGCTGCGTGACGCGCCTGACGGTCGGGCGGTTTTCGGACAACCTGTCGCCGACGTGGGGCCCGGACGGCCGCCACCTGGCGTTCATCTCGACGCGGGCGGGCACACCGCAGCTCTACTGGATGGACGCGGACGGGGGGAGTCCCGACGTCGCGGCCCGGTTCGATTATGGCACCACGGGGCAGACCAACGGGCCGTCATGGTCGCCGGACGGGCAGGCGATCGCGTTCCACCGCGACGTGAACGGCACCCCGCAGCTGTTCGTGCTGGACGTAGGGATGCGGACGGTGCGGCAGCTGACGGGCACGGGCCGGAACGAGGATCCGACCTGGGCGCCCGACGGCAGGCATGTATGTTTCGTGTCGTCGCGGAGCGGCGCGCAGCAGCTGTGGGTGCTGGACGTGGAGACGGGGCGCCTGCGCCAGCTCACGACGTCGGGCGGGGCCCGGCTGCCCGCGTGGTCGCCGCGTCTCGCCGCCCCTTGATGGACCCTGAAGCCTGCGAGGTCTTCCGTGACCCGTAGCATCGTGCGTTCCTGGGAGCGCGCTCTCGTTCCGCTGGCGGTCGCGGGGTTGTGGGCGTGCGGGCCGAAGCCGCCGCAGGTGGCGCCGCAGGCGGCGCGGGACTCGGTGGTGGCAGCGGCCCGCGGAGACTCGCTCGCGGCGGTGGCGCGGCGGGATTCCCTCGCGGCGGCGGCGCGGCGGGATTCGCTCGCCGTGGCCGCCCGCGCGGACTCGCTGGCGCGCTCGTCGCGCGAGGCCGCGCGGGCCGACACCGTGCGCGCGCAGGTCCGGCAGAACGTGGTGGAGGAGCCGGCGGCGGCGCCGTCGGGGCTCGACGCGGCGTCCACCGTGGAGCTGGCGGCGATGGTGCACTTCGAGTTCGACCGGTCGGACCTCGACGCCGCCTCCGCGGCGGTCCTCGACCGGAAGCTGCGGATCCTCCAGCAGTACCCGCGTCTCGCGCTCCAGGTCGCCGGGCACTGCGACGAGCGCGGCTCGGACGAGTACAACCTGGCCCTCGGGGAGCGCCGGGCGGCGGCGGTGAAGCGGTACCTGGTGGAGCACGGCGTCGCGGAGGGCCGGCTGACGATCGTCTCGTACGGTGAGGAGCGGCCCCTCGATCCGGGCCACACGGAAGAGGCGTGGGCGCGGAACCGGCGGGCCGAGTTCGCCGTCACGGCGGGCGCGCAGCCGTGACCGCCCGCGCGCGCGTGCTGCTCGTGGCGCTCGCGCTGCCCCTCGCGGCTGGCGCGTGCGCGCTGCGCAGCGACGTCACCACGCTGCGGCTCCAGCTCGACGACCAGCAGCGGCAGGCGGTGCGCGCCGACTCGGTGCACGCGGCCAGCCTGGCGGCCGTCGCGCGCCTAGTGCAGACCCTCATCGATTCACTGAACGCGCAGGAGGCGATGCTGGGGCGCGTGCGGGCCGACCTGCGGCTCGAGCTGCTGAACGTCGAGCAGCAGCTGGTCCAGATTCAGGAGCTGACGGGCCAGAGCCAGCAGCGCCTGACGGAGCTCCGCTCGCGTCTCGACGAGAGCGCCCAGCAGCTGGCGGCGCTCATCCCCGCCGCGAACGCCGCCGCCGCGGCCGCGCAGGGGGGCGGCGCGCCCGCGCGGACCGACAGCGGCACCGCAGCGGGACCGCCGCCGGCGTCCGGACAGCCGGCCCCGCAGGCCGCCGCGGCGAAGCCGGCCCCGGCCGCAGCGGCGCCCCCCGAGCCCACGGCGGACCAGCTGATGGAGATCTCCCTCCAGCAGCTGCGCCGCAACAGCCCGGGCACCGCGCGGGCGGGCTTCGCGGAATTCCTCCGCCGCTTCCCGCAGCACCCGCGCGCCGTGGACGCCGAGTTCTTCACCGGCGAGGCGTGGACGGCCGACGGCAACGCCGACTCCGCGGCGGCGACGTACCAGCGCGTGATCCAGCGGTATCCGGCGTCCCCCCGCGCGGCCACGTCCCTCTACCGGCTGGCGCTCCGCGCGCTGCAGGCGGGGAAGCGGGACGAGGCCCGGACCCTCCTCACCCGCCTGACCACGTCGTACCCGGCCTCGGACGAGGCGGCGCTCGCCCGCGAGCGGCTGCGCGCGCTCCCGCCGGGCCGGTGAGGCGGGCGGCGTCCGGTCGTGAGGGAGGGGCCCCGCAGGCGCGCTGAGCGGTCGAGCCCGGGAGGCGCGGCGGCCGCCCGCGGGCCGCTCGCGCTGCGCGCGGCCCTCCTTCCCGTCCTCTTCCTTGCGTGCGCGAGTGCCCTGGCGGCGCAGGTGCCGGGGGCGCAGCCTGCCAGGCCGCAGGCGCCGCCGCGGGCCGACTCGCTGCGTGCCCGCTCCGACACGGGGGCCCGCGACACCACGTCCGCCGGTCGCGGACGGGGCCTCCCCAAGAAGCCGTCCCGCGACTTCCAGGCCCCCGACTCGATCACGGCGGCGCTGCTCCAGCGCGAGGGCTACCGCGTCACCCACTACAGCGCGGACTCCGTCCGGTTCCTCGTCCCCGAGAAGGAGATCCGCCTCGCCGGCCACTCGCTGGTGCAACGCGAGCTGTCGATCCTCGAGGCCGACAGCGTGCGCTACCTCCAGACCAGCTGCGAGATGCGCGCGGCGGGCAACCCCCACCTCTTCGACCAGACCGGGGTCGTGGTCGGGGAGGGGATGCGCTACGACGCCTGCAACAAGGTGGGGCTCATCGCCCGGGCGAACACCGACTTCCCCGAGAGCGGCGCCACCTGGTTCCTCCACGGCGACCTGGCCGTGGACAACACCGAGAACCGGGTCTACGCCGCGGCCGCCACCATCACCAGCTGCGACAACCCCGACCCCCACTACCACTTCGCCGCGCGCGACGTGAAGTGGGTGTCGAAGCGGATCATGGTCGCGCGCCCGGCGGTGCTCTACATCGCCGACGTCCCGATTCTCTGGCTCCCCTTCATCTTCCAGGACCTCCGGAAGGGGCGCCGCTCGGGGCTCATCCCGCCGCAGTTCGGGATCAACGACATCGTGCGCACCTCGCGCACCTACGAGCGCCACGTCTCGAACCTCGGCTACTACTGGGTCATGGGCGACTACGCCGACGCCCAGACCACCGTCGACTGGTACTCCCAGCGGTACCTCGCCATCAACGCGCGCCTCCGCTACCGCTGGCTCGACCGGTTCATCAACGGCGGCATCTCGTACTCGGAGCTGCGGCAGGTCGGCGGGGGCGTGAGCCGCCGCATTTCGCTGGCGCACACCCAGGACTTCTCGGCCACCAGCCGCCTCTCGGCCAACCTCGACTACGCCTCGAGCTCCCAGATCATCTCGCAGAACGCCGTGGACCCGATCCTCGCGGTGGCCACGATCGACAGCCGGCTCAACTACTCGCGCAAGTTCGCGGGCGGCACGCTGGCCCTGGGCGGCAGCCGCACCCAGTCGCTCAACACGTCGCAGGTGACGATGAGCTTCCCGGTGATCGCGTTCGCGCCGCAGCCGATCGCGATCGGGAAGGACGTCACGTGGTCGCCCTCGTTCAACTTCACCAACTCCACGCTCCAGAACGGAGGCGCGGCGGGGTTGCTCTACTCCGGCCCCGGCCCGGCCGACACGCTGCACGCGGCCAACCGGTCCACCCAGCTCTCCATCGGGACGCCGCTGCGCATCGGCAAGTGGACGTGGCCGAACTCGTTCAGCATCTCCGACGTCTGGTCGAACTCGCGCACGGTCGTGACCTTCGCCGACCCGGCGGACACCACGCGCCGCATCACCCGCAGCTACGCCGAGACGTTCTCCACCTCCCTCGACTGGTCCACCGGCGTCAGCCTCCCAGTGATCCTCCAGGGGACTTGGAACCTCGCGCCGCGCGTGGACATCGTGAACACCGCCGCCGGTGCGTTCATGGTGCGCAACCAGTACACCGGCGGCCAGTGGGTCACCCAGGGGAAGCGGCTCGGCTTCGGCGTCAGCATCGCGCCGACCTTCTTCGGGCTGTTCGGCGGGATCGGGCCCTTCGCCCGCATCCGCCACTCCATCTCGCCCAGCCTGTCGTGGTCGTACTCGCCGAGCGCCACGCTCCCCGCGGCGTACCTGCGGTCCCTGGGCCCCAATCCGGGCGCCCTCCAGCGCCGGGTGGTGGCCCGCCAGGTCCTCAGCCTCGGGCTGTCGCAGAACTTCGAGGCGAAGCTGCGGCCGCCGCCGCTCGCCCCCGGCGCCGATACCGCCGGCGCCCCCGAGCCCGAGGCGAAGAAGATCAAGCTCCTCTCGATCCAGTCGAGCGGCGTCGGGTACGACATCGAGCAGGCGAAGCTGCCCGGCCGCACCGGGTGGACCACCGGCACCTTCTCGAACAGCTTCTCGACCGACCTGCTGCGCGGCTTCTCCCTGTCCATGACCCACGACCTGTTCAAGGGCAAGGTGGGGTACACCGGCGCCCGCCTCAGCCCGTACCTGACGAGCATCTCGATGCGCTTCTCGCTGGGGGAGAGCACCCTGCGGAGCATCGGCTCGCTCCTCGGGTTCGCCGCCCCGCGCACACCGCCGCCGCCCGTGCGCACCGACTCGTCGGCCAGGGACTCCCTCGCCGTCGGCGTCGGCGGGGCCCTCGGGCTCGACGCCTTCCAGCGCGGCCCCCTCGCGACGCGCTCCACCGCCCTCGACCAACTCGGCCCGAGCAACGGCCGCACCACCGCCTTCAACGCGTCCCTCGCCTTCGACGTGCAGCGCCCCTCGCGCGACACCCTCGGCAACGTGGCGGCCGGCGTGCCCGTGCGCTCCACGCTGAGCGGGAGCATCTCCTTCTCGCCCACGCGCCACTGGTCGCTCTCGTGGCAGACCCAGTACAACTTCACCACCGGCAAGTTCGGGGAGCACGTCGTCCGACTCGACCGCGACCTCCACGACTGGCGCGCCAGCTTCTCGTTCGTGCAGTCGCCGAACGGCAACGTCCTCTTCAACTTCTTCATCCAGCTCCGCGACCAACCGGACATCAAGCTCGAGTACGACCAGCGCAACATGCAGCAGTGACCCGCGCCGGCTCCGACTGCGCGCCGCCGTGTCCTCGGAACAGGTCAGGTGGGGCGGGGCGGCCGGAGATGTGAACGTGCCAACGCTCGGCAGGGCAACGGGTTACGCGCTGACCGACGGGGCGGCACGGTGCGTGCGCTCCTTCGCCATCGGACTTCGGCTGGAGCCCTCCATGCGTCGCGTCCTCTCAGGTCTCGCGCTCTCCGCGGCGGTCGTCGCCGGCTGCTACAACGACACCTTCGTCAGCAGCCACGTCCCCGCGGCCCCGGCCAACCTGACGTACCAGCTCGAGCCGTCGGGGGACCCGACGACGCCGAGCGGGATCCTGCTCCGGTGGGATGCGGTGGATGACGCGAGCCTCGAGGGGTACCGCGTCTACTCGCGGCCGACGTCCGCGTCGAGCTACGGCCTGCGGGCCACCACCACCTCCACGACGTTCCACGACAACGGCTATCCGGCGCTCGATTACTTCGTGACGGCGGTCTCGACCGACGGCGGGGAGTCCGCGGGGTCGAACGCGATCGAGGTGGACGAACGCCTGGCGCTGCAGCGCCCCACGTGGCTCACCAGCATCTCCCTCAACGGGGCGATCCGTCTCGACTGGTCGGACACCGCGTACGTGCTGGCCCCCTCGGCGTTCGAGCACTACCGGGTGTACAGCACCGGCTACGATCTCGACAGCAGCCTCTGCGGCACGCAGTGGGTGCTCGAGGGGACCACGGTCTCCTCGGCGTTCCTGGTCTCGAACCTGGTCAACGGCGTCCCGCGCTGCTATGCGGTGTCGGCGATCTCGGTCGAGGGCTATGAGAGCCTCTGGTCGCCGCTCCGCGACGACACGCCGCGCCCCGACGCGTACAACATCCTGCTGAAGGCGCTGGACGCCGACCCGACCACCGCGGGGTTCCGCTTCTGGCTGGACGCGAACGGCAACCACCTGGTGGGCCCCGGCGAGCTGGGTGTGGTGATGAACGGCACAAACCCCGCGGCGGACTTCCAGGTGGTGCGCAGTGCGGGGCAGTTCTTCCTCCAGCCGATCCGCGCGGGCACGACTGTGCAGACGTACGGCGCGGTGCCGGTGGACGGCTTGACCTCGATCGACTACGCCCCCGTGTCCGGCTATGCCGCCACCGCGGTGCAGGCGAAGCCGGGATGGGGGTACGTCTTCCAGATGAGCGGCGGGGACTCGTTCTATCGCTACGGCGCGCTGCGGGTCTCGGCCGTCGGCCCCGACTACGTGATCGTGGACTGGGCCTTTCAGACGGATCCGGGCAATCCGGAGCTGGTGCGGGTGAGGAAGTGATGAGTGATGGGTGATGGGCGCTAGGTGATGCGACATGGGTGATAGGGAGGCGTGATAGGTGATAGGTGCTGGGTGATGGGGGGGGCGCTCCGCAGTCCGGGGGCGCCCCCATCACTCATCTCCCATCACGCTCCCCCATCACCCCTCTCCCATCACCCATTACCCATTACCCATTACCCATTACGCCTTAGATTATCGCCCATGTCCACGCCTTCCTCCCCCCGCGTCGTCCACGCTCCCCGCGGCTCGAAGCTGTCCTGCAAAGGCTGGATCCAGGAAGCCGCGATGCGGATGCTGATGAACAACCTCGACCCCGACGTCGCGGAGCGCCCGGGCGACCTCGTGGTCTACGGCGGCACCGGCCGGGCGGCACGCTCGTGGGAGGCGTTCGACGCCATCGTCGCCACCCTGCGGCGCCTCGGGAACGACGAGACGCTGCTGGTGCAGAGCGGCAAGCCGGTGGGGGTGTTCCGGACCCATGCCGACGCGCCGCGGGTGCTGATCGCGAACGCGAATCTGGTGGGGCGCTGGGCGAACTGGGACGTGTTCCGCGAGCTGGAGCGGAAGGGCCTCACCATGTACGGCCAGATGACCGCCGGCTCGTGGATCTACATCGGGACCCAGGGGATCCTGCAGGGGACGTTCGAGACCTTCGGCGCGGTGGCGCAGCAGCACTTCGGCGGCTCCCTGAAGGGGCGGCTCGTCGTGACGGGCGGCCTCGGCGGGATGGGCGGGGCGCAGCCGCTCGCGGCGACCATGAACGACGCGGTGATGATCGCCGTGGAGGTGGACCCGGCGCGGATCCAGCGGCGGCTCGAGACCCGCTACCTCGACAGGGCGACGCGGTCGCTCGACGAGGCGCTCGCGTGGGCGCAGGCGGCGCAGGGGAGGCGGGAGGCGCTCGGCATCGGACTCGAGGGGAACTGCGCGGACGTGCTTCCCGAGTTGGTGCGGCGGGGCGTGGTCCCCGACGTCCTCACCGACCAGACGTCGGCGCACGACCCGCTCAACGGCTACGTGCCGGCCGGGCTCCCGCTCGCCGCGGCGCTGGCGCTGCGCACGGGCGACCCGGCGGAGTACGTGCGGCGCTCGACCGCGTCGATGGCGGCGCACGTTCGCGCGATGCTCGAGCTGATGCGCCGGGGCGCGGTCACGTTCGACTACGGGAACAACATCCGCACCGTGGCGCTCGACGCCGGCGTGAAGGACGCCTTCGATTTCCCCGGCTTCGTGCCGGCGTACGTGCGGCCGCTCTTCTGCGAGGGGAAGGGGCCGTTCCGCTGGGTGGCGCTCTCGGGCGACCCGGAGGACCTGCACCGCACTGACCGGCTGGTGCTGGAGCTCTTCCCGGAGAACGCCCATCTGCGGCGGTGGATCACGATGGCGCAGGAGCGGGTGGCGTTCCAAGGTCTCCCGGCGCGCATCTGCTGGCTCGGCCAGGGGGAGCGCGCGCGGTTCGGTGTGGCGCTGAACGACCTGGTGGCGAGCGGCGAGCTTTCGGCGCCCATCGTGATCGGCCGCGATCACCTCGATACGGGCTCGGTGGCGTCGCCCTTCCGCGAGACGGAGGGGATGAAGGACGGCAGCGACGCGATCGCGGACTGGCCGGTGCTCAACGCGCTGCTGAACGTGGCGAGCGGGGCGTCGTGGGTCTCCTTCCACCACGGCGGCGGGGTGGGGATCGGGAACTCGCTCCACGCGGGGCAGGTGATCGTGGCCGACGGGACGCCGGCCGCGCGGGAGCGGCTGCAGCGGGTGCTCACCAACGACCCGGGCATCGGCGTGGCGCGACACGCCGACGCGGGCTATGACCTGGCGGTGGCGACGGCGCGCCGTCACGGCATCGACCTCCCGATGGGTGGCTGAGGCGGCGGCGAGCGTGCGGGAGCGCGGCGCGGGCGTCACGGCGCTGGTCGGCGCCGGGGCGGTGGTTCTCGGCCCGGCGGAGCCGGGGCCGCTGCGGCGGGCGACGTGGGACCAGCTGCGGGTCACGAGCGGCGTGGGTGTGGGCTGCGAAGGCGGCCGCATCGCGATCATCGCGCCCGATCGCGAGGTGCGCGCGTGGTACAGCGAGCTGGTGCACAGCCCGACCGCGGGCCGCCCGCACGCTTTCGCGGAGCTGATCGAGTGCGAGGGACGGCTGGTCACGCCGGGGCTGGTGGACGCGCACACCCACGCTCTCTTCGGGGCGCCGCGTCTCGAAGACCACGCCCGCCGCGCGCGGGGGGACGACTACAAGAGCATCGCTGCGGCCGGGGGCGGCATCCTCCAGTCGATGCGCGACTTCCGAGCGCGGAGCGAAGACGAGCTGGTGGCCCTGGGGGAGATCCGGCTCCAGTGGGTCACCGCCCTCGGCACCACCACTGTCGAGGTGAAGTCGGGGTACGGGCTCGAGCCGGAGGCGGAGCTGCGCGCGCTGCGGGCCATCCGCCGGCTCGCCGCCG
>Ga0209777_10008851_pt1 | contig 10947 bp, 11 predicted proteins | sample FrelakmetHBP12HB_FD_187147 | JGI IMG/M metagenome (GOLD analysis project Ga0209777, IMG submission 187147) | Freshwater lake sediment microbial communities from the University of Notre Dame, USA, for methane emissions studies -HBP12 HB (SPAdes)... | ecosystem: Environmental > Aquatic >... | reverse complement strand
TGGTATGCGGGAAGCGTACCTTTCTTTTTTTGAAAAAAACGGGCACACCCGCATTGCACGATACCCGGTTGCTGCCCGTTGGCGCGACGATATTTACCTCACCATCGCGTCCATTGCAGATTTTCAGCCGTATGTGACTGCCGGGATTGTCCCCCCTCCCGCGAACCCGCTCACGATCTCACAACCCTGTATCCGGTTAAACGACCTTGATTCAGTCGGGAGATCAGGGCGGCACCTCACGATGTTCGAGATGATGGCGCACCATGCCTTCAATTCCCAGAGCGAGGAGATTTACTGGAAGGACCGGACCGTGGAACTCTGTGACCAGTTCCTCGAGTCTATCGGGGGTGACCTGAACCGCGTGACGTACAAGGAACACCCGTGGATTGGTGGAGGCAATGCGGGTCCGAGTGTCGAAGTGCTCATTGGCGGACTGGAAGTTGCCACGCTGGTCTTCATGAGCCTTGGGAAACAGAAGACCGGCCAACCGGGGGTCGACCTGAATGGTGTGACGTATTATCCGATGAAGACCCGGGTTGTGGACACCGGGTATGGCCTGGAACGGTTTGTCTGGGCGTCAAAAGGGTCGCCCACGATCTACGATGCCGTGTTTCCGGAAATGGTCAGCCGGGTCATGAGTTCGGCAGGGCTCTCCCACCTTCTGGATAACAAGGACTTCACGAAGATCCTTGCCCTCAACGCAAAGTTCGCCGGACTCATGGACATTTCAGGTTCCAACCTTTATTCGCTCAGAAAGAAGGTAGCCGCCCAGATCGACGTGCCGATCGACAAACTTGACCGGATGATTACACCGATCGAAAAGATATATGCAATTGTTGACCACACACGCTGCCTTGCTTATATGCTCGGCGACTGTATTGTCCCTTCCAATGTGAGGGAGGGATACCTCGCGCGGCTTGTCATCCGGAGGACCCTGCGGATGATGAACGAACTCAGGATCCAAGACCCGCTTGCCGACCTGATCGAACAACAGATGCATATTGTTGGTGTCAAATCCTTTGAACAGGATACGGGCGTTGTCCGTGAGATCGTCGACCGCGAGGTGGAAAAATATGGGCTGACCCTCGAACGCGGGACACGGATCGTACAGAAGATTGCAAAGTCATACAAGGCAAAGAGCCAGAGGGTCCCGACGAACGAGATCATCACCCTCTATGATTCCCATGGCATTCCCCCGGAGATGGTCCGGGATATCGCAACAAAGGAAGGGGCAGTTATCGACCTACCTGATAACTTCTATTCCCAGATTGCCGATATGCATTCGGAGTCCGTAACAGAAGTCACAGAAGACACATCGGCAAAGTACACAGAACGGGTACAGGGATTGCCAGCCACTAAAAAACTCTATTACGAACAACCAACGGATTTTGAATTCGAAGGGATAGTCCTTGACTTTTTTGATGGGTTCGCAGTGATGGACCAGACGCTCTTTTACCCGGAGGGTGGCGGCCAGCCCTCGGACACCGGAACACTGGTGTCTGCAGAGAGCATGGTTCGTGTCGATGGGGTCACCAAGATAGGCGAGGTTGTACTGCACCACGTCAGCGGCGGAATTTTAAAACGGGGCGACCGGTTCAAAGGTCTGGTGGACGAGGAGCGGCGCTGGTCGCTGATGCGTCACCATACCGGTACACACATCCTGCTTCATGCATCAAAGGAAGTCCTTGGTGCACATATCCATCAGGCCGGGGCACAGAAGGGTCACGAGAGTTCCCGGATCGATATCCGGCACTTCAAGCACATAACCCCGGATGAACTCAGGCGCATAGAGATCGCTGCCAACCGGATGATCATGACCAGCCAGCCGGTCGAGATTGCCATAGAAGACCGGACACGGGCTGAACAGAAATATGGCTTTATCCTGTACCAGGGCGGTGTGCCACCCGGCAGGGAGATCCGGGTGGTTAAAGTCGCGGGAGATATCGAAGCATGCGCCGGTACGCACTGCCGGAACACCGGGGAAGTCGGTGTCATTAAGATCATCCGCGTAGAGCATATCCAGGACGGCATTGAGCGAATCGAGTTTGCCGCAGGAATTGCTGCACTCTATTATATGCAGAACCTTGAACAGATCATCAGTTCCTCATCCGATATCCTCTCAGTTCAGCAGGAGAATCTTAAAGCGACAGTCACCCGGTTCTTTAATGAATGGAAAGACCAGAAAAAAGAGATCGAGCGGTTGAGCCAGAAACTTGTCGAGCTCGAAATTCAGGACATGGTCACCGAAACGATCGGTGGGATCCCGGTTATCGTCAAACGACTGGATCTCCCCGCACGCGAACTTGCTATAATCGCCGCTACCGTCTCTGCAAAGGGAGGGGTTGCCCTGCTTGCCGGAAGCGGTGAGAGCGCACGTGTTGTGCTCGCTTCAGGTGATAACCGCGTAAATGCAGGTGAGATCATCGGGCAGGTATGCGAACTCCTTGGGGGAAAAGGCGGGGGAAAACCATCGGTTGCGCAGGGTGGCGGACCAAATATCGCACAGCTCGACCTTGCCTTGAAAGTCGGGCGTGAGCGGATCATTGCAGCACTCCATGGCTGATCAGGTTGTTATTCTGGAACCGGGCGCAGAGCAGGCAACCAAAATCGCAAAGGCGATGGCAAGCAAGACTGCAGGGGATATCATGAGGTTTATTGGTGATGGGCAGAAGACCTCTACCGAGATCTCCGAACACCTCTCTATTCCGATGAACACGGCAAAATATCATATTGAGAACCTCCTTGATGCAGGACTTATTCTCGTCGCCACAACAAAATACAGCGTGAAAGGTCGTGAGGTGAAAGTCTACACGCTCACCAACCAGCTCCTCATTGTCGCACCGCGGCAAACAAATGTCCGGTCACTGCTCCTGAAATATACATCCCTTTTTGCGATTGTGGCATTTGGCTCGCTTGTGGTTACCATCCTTCAATCCGGTATCGGCACTACCGGAATGTTTTCGGAAGGACTGAATGCCGTACCCAGTGCCCCTTCGCAGGCGGCCGGGGTTGCGTATGCAAAGGGAGCTTCCGATATGATTGCAACTACCCAGCCTTTGGCACTTGATACCACCGTTGCCTTCTTTCTGGGGGGGACTTTGATTATCGTTGTCCTCATCTGCTATGAAATGTATATATGGAAAAAAATGAGATAGGTCAGATTTTTTTATCTTTTTTTATTCCCCAGAGATGCGATTGCGATCCCGCTTATCAGAAAAAGAGCGATCAGACCGGGCACTGGTGAGAGCGGAGATTTTGTGGGTGTTGGTGTAACGATAGTCGTAACCGGAGGTCGCGTGGTCACTCTGGTGGTGGGCGGGGTACTCACGGTTGCCGCTCCTGTTGGTGGGGAAGTACTGGTGACATGGAAGGTTATTGTCCCAATAAACCCATTTACATCCTGGAAATTGACAATATAATCACCGCGCACCCCTACAGGGATTGTCTTAACAAACTGACCGTCCCCGGACTTCAGGTCATTTTTCGTCTCGATCCACTGGGGGCCAAAGATTGGCCCCGAAGGGCCCCGGACTTCAATTTCTACACCATTGTTCCCGGCCTTGCGGATGGTCCCCTCGATGCGCAAGGCCTCATCTGTCGTCTGGGTGAACGGTGAGGTTATGGTAATCTCACCGGAACGGTCGCCAAAGTTTACGAGTTTGACCGTCACAGAGTCTGAACGCAGGCGCGGTGAATCGGCACCATGGAACTGGATCTCAACTTTGTAATCCCCGCCCCGTAATCCTGTGGTATCAAATAATTTGTACTGCGTCTGTTTATCCTCCTGAACGGTCACGGTTTGCCGGCCGATCTCGGTGGCAGTGTAATGTGATTCATATAAGACGAGGTCGAAACTTGTCCCTGCCGGAAAGTCGCTGTCAATAGAGACCTTTAAGGGTTGTCCCACCTGGATTTTATCAGAACAGTTGATATATAATCCGTATCCGGATGCAGTCCCAATGATCAGCAGACAAATCAGGATGAAAACGACCGCGAACTTCTTCATGCCTTTATCATTGAACCGCAGGAATTAAAAGGTTCTCAAAATGGGTGAAGCAGACAATTCCAGATTTTTTTTAAAAATGGTAATTACACCAGAATAAATATTGCTCCCACAATGCCTGATTGAGATTTCAGGAATAACTCCAAAGACGCCAAAAAGAAAACATATTCAAACAGGAACCATTTTTCAGGAATTAATCTAATCAGAAGTAAATTCTTCTCCTATACCATCCAAAGTAAACGAGAACCGCAATCACCGCAATAACGATGACAATCAGGATCGGGTTTTTCTGGATGATCCCCAGCAGCCACGTGAACATGCCGACATCGGTCATGATAGCGGGTTTCTGGAGCGCTTGGATGGTTGCATTCGGCTGTTCCTGCTGTTTTTCCGCCGTTATTTTTGCCGTCAGCATACCGAAGATTGACGAGCCGTTCGGTGATTCCCCGCGGAACACAAAGTTTCCATTCGTATCGGTTCCGTTATAGACGGTTTTGAGCAGTTCCACCATTCCCGTTTCATCACTGATACGACCGATCCGAACCGCATCTTTTCCCCCGTACTGTTCGACCCAGGAGGGAGGTATGGTTAAGGTCACGGTTGCGGGACCAGTCGCCGTCAGATTAACGCGGCGAAGATCCATGGTATACGCAACGTTTTTCAGTTGGAGATTGTTCTGCACTGCAACATTCCGGAACTGACCGGTAACGTCAGCGCTTACATTTCCATTGAGGGTAGTGTCAATGGTGACCTGCTGAGTCAGGTACGGCAGACCGGCTCGGATCGAACCGGATACCGTCATATTACCCAACGTTGACAGGTTTGCAATAATGGGATCGGTGGTAAAATCGGCAGATTTGATCTTCCCGGTGATTGTACCGTTCTTATTTTCGAACTGGTCGCCCCGGAACGTCATCGTTATTCCGGGAGAACTGTGCTGGTACACTACCACCCTGTCAAAGTATAAGGTGACCGATACTCCCGCAGCCCTTGCACTACCGAGGCTAAGGCTCAGAGAATTCTGGCTGAAGGTTAACCCCGGGAACCCCATGTGAGAGGTCTGACTCAACGCTGGTGCCGGAGCCGGTGGCGGAGGTGGCGGTGGCGGAGGTGGTGGTGGAACAAGAACTTGTAGAACTGGTGGTGCAGCCGGGGGGGCAGAATGACCACCACCACCTCCAGACGAGGGGATTGTGGGTGCGGATGTCGGCGGTGGTGCCGTGACGGTGACGTACCCGATCTTTGTTTCATAGTTATCCCCGTACGCATTTCCAGCTGTCAAGGTGACATTGTAGGTGCCCGGAGTTCCATATGTGTGCAGCGGGTTCTGCTCGGTTGAATTGCTATCGTCACCGAAACACCATGACCACCAAGTGGGAGCGTTGGAAGAAGTGTCGGTGAACTGGACGTGGAGTGGAGAGGGGCCGGTCAGGGGGGTTGCGGTGAACGAGGCGATAGGAGCGGAACCACTGGCATCTGATACGTGGATATAATTTGACCACACTTTAGAATCGAGTAACCCCGCGGAAAAATAATAGATTGAGAGGATAACCTCATAATCCCCTGAAGCATTATAGGCGTGGTCTGCATCGCCGGGAGAACTGGTGACAATAAGGAAGTTGCTTCCGTCGCCAAATGACCAGTTCCACTTATCTATCGGATTTGTTGTTGAATATGACTTGTTCGTAAAATGTACTGCAAGTGGGGTATGACCGGATGTTACATTAGCAACAAAATCGGCGGTACCTGACCAGGCAGACAGGGGGGTGATCAGGAGTATGATAAAAAGGATAAAGACAATGAATAGTAATCGAAATCTCATCATATCTCCTATTTAATCTTTGTGATATTAGATGGTAGTACACAGTACCTTTCCCAATGATTAATAATAATGCTTCTTTAACTTCTCATTATTTATTTTTTTAATTTATATAACTCAACGCCATCGTCTGAATAGGTAAGTGAATATTTATCAAGATATTTCAGGAGGTTTGGTTCGTGTTTCTCCCACAGAGGCAGAGTGGTCCTGTCAATGAGAATATATTCAACACCGGGTTGATAGTCGATATACAGATCAAATCTGTGGGCAAGATGCGACCCGATATCATTCTGGGTTGCCACTGATGCTTTCGGAGGAATGATGCTGACAACATGATCAAGGATTTGATCATGCGGGGTTATCGTATAATCTTCACGATAGATTGAATTGGGGGAGAGCGGGGAGGGAGTAAATACCAGAAATGAAATAATCGAACATAACAGTATAACGCCATAAATTCTGGTACCGGTCCATCGACCCGTATCACCCTTTTGCACAACGATCTTTTTTACACTGAAAATGCAGGAAACAAAAATTGCCGGGATAAGGATTGCCTGGTACCAGAACACTATTGAGTAGAGCATGAATTTGGAGTATAAAATTTCAATCAATGAAGGTGTTGCAGTGAAAAGAATCGCTGGTGACAGGAATGAGAGGAAACCCAGAGGGAAGAATAGTTCAAAAATATATGCGGATTTAAGGATTGGGTGTACGGTTACGAGATCGGCAAGATCGTTACCACCAAAGTGACCGCCAATCGCCATATATTTGTGGGCAGGGTTGAAATACGGAATAATAACCACAAGTGACATCATCAGCCAGAATGCCGCCATCAACACAATCAGGGCAAGGATCAACCGGTCCCTTTCGTTTGTGATCAGACTTTTCCGAAATAACCCAAAGAGCGCTATCATTATGACGATCAATGCAATTTCTTCCCGTATCAATAAGGCAAAACAGCATGAGATAAAAAACCCGGTTATATTCTTTTTAAAAAGGAAATAAAAACAGGAGAAAAGAATGAGCGGTGCAAATGCAAGCTCGTGAAAATCGCTCAGTGTTACGCCATGCAGTGGGGCATACAGGAAATATGCCGCGCAGATTACCAGAGCACCGTTTTTACCAAGATGTTCACGGGCAATAAAAAAAAGGGGAACAGCCGCAATAGAGAGAAGAAAGCTCTGGATAATAAGCAACAGGTCAGGAGAGGGGGTAAGATAATAAAACGGTGTAATGATGAGCAGGATTGGAGAATTATGAATCCCAAAATAATTTAACCCCATATTGGCTGCGACAGATGTGTAAAAAAATGAACCGTGGATTGTAGTCCAGAAACACTGGTCAAAGATTGCCAGATCAAGCATATACGATTGGTATGAACGATGCCGCAAAAGTGCAAGATACGAAAAAACAACGAAATAAACCAAAACTCCACCATACAAAATGCATTCGCAGATATCAGGGATGGGAAATTTTTGAACGATCTTTCCCTTTGATATCATTTTTTACTCAGCCCCTGCAAGTTTTCGTATTTTTACTTATACAGTAGTTGTTTATTTCAATGTATCAAGGCCGAATATTTCACTTTAAAGGATTAGGGCGGTTACATTAAATCCGACAATCTATCGCCTCAACGGGTTAAGATGGATGCACCTACCCTCATCCCATCGGTCGCACTCCGATCCTCTGCAGGGCACCAGAGCGGTATTGAAATTCTCCAAGTCTTTCAACAAATCCGGCATTTTATTATTTATTGAGCACCACAAGGATTCCATAATGCTGCTATTTGCTCCGTCCAACAAGATATCGCGGTGTGCGCGGTGTGAAACTACCCCAGGAAAAACTGGGAAAAAACAAAAGGGAAAATTGGCACTTTCCTGCCATGATAGGGAACAGATAGTAGGTAGAGACAGTCTCTAATCATCTTTTTTGAACAGTCCGCACTCAGTACACAACCAACCACATTGTACAAAATGACCAGATTCTCTTTTGTATACTCTTTGCATTTTAGCACCGCATTTCGGGTGATTACATTTTGGATGCTGGATATCCGGCATAAAGATGTATACAACTTTGTAAGTGTTAAAGGTAATCGGACAAAGGATAGGGGATATTTCAAAGAGTGTTAAAATTTGTTATAATAAAATTTCACAGTTAACAACCAATTACACCAGATTAATAAAATTTTTGAGCATCCTCTTCCCCACTTCACCACTTTTTTCGGGATGAAACTGGACGCCGTAAGCATTGTGGTTGCAGATTGACGATGCAAACGGGCGGATATAGGTAGTGGATGTGAGAGTAAATTCAGGAGTGGTGTCAGCATAGTACGAATGAACGAAGTAAACATATTCTTCTGTGGCAAACCCCTCAAAAAGCGGATTATCCGGTCTCTCGATACAGATGGAGTTCCAACCCATATGGGGCACTTTCATACCCGGAACCGAGGGAAATTTTTTTACATGCCCGGGAATCAACCCCAGTCCTCTGTGCGCCCCATGTTCCTCGCTTGCATCCATGAGCATCTGCATACCCAGACAGATCCCAAGAAGGGGGATGTCCCGGACCGCATCTATTACGGTTTTCTGGAGTGGTCCCAACTGGTCCATTCCTTCATGGAAAGCTCCTACACCGGGCAGCACGATTGCCTCTGCACCAGCGATCTCATCGGGATCTGATGTGATGACCGCAGTTGCACCAGCGTTCTCCAGACCCCGTACGACACTGCGAAGGTTGCCCAGCCCGTAGTCAACAATCACTATCTTCTTCAAGTCCGGAATCCTCTCCTTTTAATCTCCAGCCCCCGTCACAAACCCAATTCTTCGGGAGCCGATGGGTCTTTTGCACTCACAAAAACGATCCCGCCAGCCACTCCACAAAGCAGGGTACTCTGATTCGACCATCCGGATCAATGCCATATCGCTGGACGGGCACATGAAACAACCGATCCTGTCCAGCCGGCGTTCATACAAAACATTGTAGGGTGCATGTTCGCGCATGAGATACAACCACACATGAAGTGCAGTCCAGTTGTGAATGGGTGCAGCACAGGTCTGTGCCGGCACACTGGGATTTTTCCAGACACGTTTACTCCGGGCACGGGTCATGGACTCATACTTGCGCTGACCAATAAACGAAAGGCACTCGCCCCACTGTTCGCTGATCAGGTGCTGGACGGGGTCCAGTTTACAGGCCTTACAACACCACCCGGGCATTTACCGCCGGAGGATCATGCCGGTCGAACAGCTCCTGGAATCTGGTCTGCCCATTTGTCTTCACCACATTAACCCTATAGTGCTGCGAAACTGCATCGATATTCTCATAGGTTTCCGGAAACTCAAATCCAGTGTCTGCAAAAAGAAGCGGAGTCTTACCGAGTGCTTTGGTAACGACAAGGAGCGTGGCGAGGCTGTCCTTGCCACCGGAATATGACACATTTCTTTGTAGTCCGATACTTCTCGTGATCTCCTGTACAAATCCCACTGCAGCAGGTTCGGCCCGTTCGATCACGCGTGTGTTTGCCCTGACAGCATCATCCATGTTGCAGAGCCTGTAACGATCATAGAGGAGATATTTTTCCGGGTCTTGATGATAACGCCATGTTTCATCGTACGTGCCGGTGCCGCATCGACCCGTGCTCTTCATGCCCCGATGCAGGCTCTGTTCTTATACATGATAAGTACTTCATCCCCGCATTGTACCGCGTCATCGATAAAGACCAGTCCTGGTGCAAGTACGCTTGCCCCGGTGTCACGGATGGACGTGACCGCCCCGTCATCCACTACCACAAAACGTTTTTTGGGATGAGAAGAAAACCTGCCTCAGGTCGCGGAATCGGTTCCCATCGGTATTCACGGGGGATGTACCGGATCGCTCCAGCAATCCCGCCCCCGATAATGACTTCCTCCATCCGGTCCTTGTCCGGTACTTTATTCAGAAGAGCAATATGGCCAAGAGGAACAAGAGGAGCCCCGAAATGATCAGAGTAAATGGTATTGACAAGATCGATATCTGCTTCAAACGCCGGACGCGCGTCATCCGGCGGTGTGACCGGTACATCGCGTGTCGCACTTCCACAATGACACCGTTCTGCAAGAACAGGAACATGGCAGTGATCGCACCAGCAAAGCAGGATCCTGCCAAGATACGTCGGGCGCATTGCTCCATCCATACGCACTGATGGAAAAAAAAACTAAATGAGCATAACTCACGTCCACCGTGATTTCCTATCAAATCCATGAGGTGCGGTGATGAATGATTTGAGAATATTTTTTTAGAAATGTGAGTTACAGGGTTTGATTGTCTGGTTCCTGTTCAAAAAGAGCCATTGCACCTGCGGCACCCAGACAGATGATCGCTGGTGCGTAGAGAACCATGATGGCAAATGTTCCCGCGAGAGGGGCGGTGATGAGAATCCAGACAGCAGACGATACCAGCATCCAGCCGGCGAACTTTGTTTCACTCGACGTTATTGCGGCTCCCATCAGTCCCATGGCGGAAAAAAGGGCAGCCTGGACTCCCGATAATGTATACACATTGGATGGTGATGTGACAATGATAAAAAACGCGGCAACCAGCCCGAGAATCCCTCCAATAACCCCGATAATAAAAGGTTTTTTCATATATTCTTTCGTTGGCGTATTCAATTTAAATTGTTTATCATTATGGGAAGATATTTCCTTTGTCAGAATTTTTTTAAGGCATAACCGGAATAGTTCTGTTAAAACGAACCGTAATTGCATTCATACCTTAAAATTACCACAAATACTTTAAATAATTAAATTAATCTGTTAAATAACGAAATGTGGCAGGAGGTGGACTTGTAATGGCAGCAGCAAAGAAACCAGCCCCAAAGAAGGCAGCGAAGAAACCGGCCGCAAAGAAGGCAGGAAAGAAGAAGTAAAGTAATTTCCAACTCTTTTTAAATATTATCTTGAATTATTATGTTTGGTATGAAATTTTCTCCATGTCCTCCTCATATCATTGTTACCATCGGATTTTTTCTGGCCCTTATATCCCCCTCCATGATTATTATCTGACCCGATACGTCCCATGCCCGGCCACATAACGTCAGGAATCATGGGGTCGCCCTAAGGATATTGAACGATATGTTCTTTACCCATAG
>Ga0209777_10008850_pt1 | contig 10947 bp, 5 predicted proteins | sample FrelakmetHBP12HB_FD_187147 | JGI IMG/M metagenome (GOLD analysis project Ga0209777, IMG submission 187147) | Freshwater lake sediment microbial communities from the University of Notre Dame, USA, for methane emissions studies -HBP12 HB (SPAdes)... | ecosystem: Environmental > Aquatic >... | reverse complement strand
CATCTCGAAGATATTGACTACCATGCCGTTCTCCTGGGGCCCGCCTGAGGATGTAGCGGCCTTCACGTATCTCACTGTCGCGGCCTTCTTGAAGCCGTACGGCAAATAGAGCTCAGCCTCCCCGTTGATATACCTGTAAAGGTTCTCCGGGGTATAAGTCGCCACCTTGCCCTCCATAGCCCAACCAGGAGCACAACTCATTGGAAGGAAATCCTCAGGTGTCTTGTCGGCTGCTGATACCAGAAAGACAGTAGACAGCACGGCCGCCGTGCAAAGAATGGAAACCGGAACGAAACGTGTCATGCAAATAGGCTCCTCGCTTGACGCATCTTTTCTGCGATATTCAGTCCGTTTACGCACCGGGCAACACATCCGGAGCAGGTCGAACAGAGGGAGGCCTTAGGTACCTCATCGAAGGTGGCCTTAGCCAGCGCATATTCTTTATAGCCCTCGGCATACATGAGAGCGCGGTTGATGGTGCTGATCCCTACCCCGTTGGGGCAGGTGTTTTCGCATTGCCCACAAAGCCTGCAGTAGTAAGGGTCGATGGCCTTCCCGTATCTCTCAAGGATACGCTCATCCGCGCCGGTAACCTTCATCCCCATGACTGGCATCAGTTCCTTGATGTGCTCAAGGTTTTTCATTCCCGCGATGGCGGTGGTGACGTTGGTGTCGTCGAGCACCCACTTCAAAGCCGCCTGATGGGTGGCCGCGTCTCCGGGCGCATCCGTCCTATAACGGCCCGTCTGGACCTTCATGGCAACCACGCCGATACCTGCCGCCTTTGCCCTGGCGATGGCCTCTTTCACGGACGTTTCCGTCTTGAAGTTATAGGCCACAAGGACTGTATCGAAAAACTTCTCCGGGTCATTCACCACCGCATCGATTACCTCCGCCTGGTTGGTATGGGTGGTAACGCCGAAGAAACGGACCTTTCCCTGTTCCCTGAGTTTGACATAGGCCTCCCTCACCTCGGGAATGAATGCCCGTTGGGGACTTTCGAGATTGTGGAGTTGGATCACGTCAATATGGTCGGTCTGGAGATTCATAAGGCTCGTCTCCACGTCTTTCATGATGGCCTCCTTCGTGTTCGAGGCCGGCTGGGTTTTCGTCGCCACGACTACCTTGTCGCGTATTCCCTTGAGGGCTCTCGACACGATTTCTTCGCTTCTTCCGTTCAGATATCGCCGGGCCGTATCCACATAGTTGATGCCCATATCGAGGCCGACTCTTATCACTTCAGGCTCTGGTGTGAGCATGGCACCGAAGCTGAGGGTTGTGACCTTGAGCCCAGTTCGGCCCAGCATGCGGTAGACGAGCGTTGCGGTCTGCTCGGCCCCGAAAAGGTTACCCACGCCCGTAAAACCGAGGGCTGCAGCGCCGGCCACCCCAAACTTCAGTAAATCTCTCCTGTTTATTGAACGTTCCTCATCCATCTTCGTACCTCCCAAGGTTCAAGTGTTTTTACCCAAAACTGCACTCTGTAAAAATAATATACCTCTTTCTTATGGTTGTCAAAGGGGGTGACCAGCAATGGTGCTCCTCGCGCTACCGTCTTTTCTTGGTCTTCTTGAAGACCTCTATCCCTGCCTTCTCTTCAAGGGGACAGACGTATTCACAAATGCCGCAGCCGATGCACAGCTTGTCGACCACGTAGGGCCTCTTAAGGGTGATCCGTTTTCCACTATAGTCGACCTCTTCAACAGACTCGAACCGGATCGCCTTGTCGGGAATGGGACAGTGTTCCTCGCAGACCATGCAGTTCATCTTCTTAGCATAAGGCAGGCACTGATTCTTATCGAAAATGGCCAGTCCGATGACCGCTTTTTTCTTGACCTCCAGGGGCAGCCTCGGTATCGCGCCCGTGGGACACACCTGGCCGCAGAGGCTGCAGTTGTATTCGCAGTAGCCGAGGCGGGGATGGAGGACCGGCGAATAGAGACCATACAGACCCGCTTGGAGTGAGGCGGGATAGAGGGCGTTCTTCAGGCAGACCTTCATACACTCACCGCACCTCACACACCTTTGCAAAAATTCCTCCTCATCCTCGACGCCTGGAGGCCGCAGCAATCGTGTCGCTCTTTCGGACGACACTACCGTGAAGATCCGCGAGGCAAAAAGCCCCGACACAACCCCGGTCACAAAAACCCTTCTGCCGGGCGAGAAAAGGGGCTCTTTCCCGGTCTTCAGGGAGGGACGGAATCTTACGCGTTGAAACGTGCATTTTCTCTGACAGTCGAGGCAGAGGATACAGTCGGGCTTCTGAAGCACCTCCTCATCGAAGCTGGTGGGACAAAGGGTCCGGCAGTCGCCACAGTCTGCGCAGAGCCTGGCAGGAAGCCTTCTAAAGAGGGAAAAGCGACCGAGAAGCCCCAGGAGCGTGCCGAGGGGACAGAGGTTCCGGCACCAGTTTCTCCGCTCGTACCTCTCTAGTACCAAGACTGCTGCAAAGAAGACAAGCGACAGGAAAGCGAGAGGGTAGAAGGTCGCCCGAAAAGGGAGCAGATAGGTCTTGAGAAAGCTGTAGCCCGGGTCCAGGTAATCCCTCGAATCTCCGAGGATCCGGTAAAGTCCTACCCATCCCTCTCTCGCCAGGAAGCCGATGAGAGGGTAAAGGGAGAAGGTGAGGAAGCGGACGAGGATTGCCATGGGATCAAGGAGACCTGAGAGGTTCATGTTGAAGAGGGCCGCAAAGAGGATGGTGAAGAGCAGATAATATTTGATCCTGCCTTTGAGGAAGGCGAGGGGGCGTCCCTTCTTTATCCGTTTCGTCACGAGGTCTATGACCGTACCCAGGGGGCAGATCCAGCCGCAAAAAAACCTGCCCAGGATGAGAGAGAAAAAGAGAACCAGTAGGCCGGGCAGGAGAAGGAGCGTGAAGGTCTTGGCCGACAAGAGGTAGCTCGTTACAACGAGGGCATCAGCCCGGAAGAAGGAGTTGAGGGCTACGGAAATCTCATCCTTGCCCCGGTAGTCGGTCGTGACAAAGAGGAAGAGAAAAAGGGCAAGGAAGAAAAACTGAAAAATGCGGGACAGACTGATCTTCATCAGCGAGATCCTATTAGTCGAATATGCGTTAGATGGATAAAGGGAACGTGTAGGTGTGTGATCTGTGGTACCCCCTCTGTCCCTACGCCTTTATTATCTTCACCTTATCCAGATTCATCTCACCCAGCCCCCTTTTATAGGCGGTAACCGTGATCGGCACTTCCTGAGGCTTGAGCCCGAAAAGACCCGTTGCACAGGCGTCAGCCGCCACGATATCGGTCGATGCGATCACCTTGTTGACGATTTTCACATCCCTTAGGCTGCCCCCCGTAGGACCATGGGCCGTGAGGATGCGCGTGGCATCGATCACCACGAGATGGCTTTTTACCACACTGTTCACATCGGCAAGGGCATCTTCGATCTGTCTGTGGATAAACCCCCTATCGCCCCCCATGATGCCCATCATGTTCTTCAGTCCAAGGGTCAGGGTAGTGAGCGAATGGTGCTTGGCAATGGGGACGTTTATGAAAACGTCAGCCGTGAGGGCGTCGCTGTAAAGCTCCCATTCTTTCAGGAATGTCCCCTTGAGGTTTACCTTTTTATAACGCTCCTCCTCCATGTACCTGACGTCCACGTTCTTGAGGTCTTTCAGTGCGGCAGGGATGCCGCTGTTTTCGTAGCTCCTTCTCATATCGTTGCAGGGATTGTCAAAGACCTTCACCCTCTTTGCCCCTGCCCTGAGGCACTCCTCCACGATTGCCCTGACAACGGCCGGGTGGGTAGTGGCGGCCTGTTCGGGTCTTCTGTCCCAGCCCATATTCGGCTTGACGGCCACTGTATCACCTGCTTTCACGAACCGGCCCATGCCCCCCAGGGCATTGACCGCACTTCTCGTAATGGCCCCGTAGTCCTGGCCCTCGGCCACCGCAACTACGGGCGTCTCCTTTGCCCAAAGGCTCTTTGGCAACAATTGATGCATGGAGATAAAGAGCCCTGAAAGCTTGAGAAAATCCCTCCTATTCATTGTGCAACCTCATGTCTTTATTTTTAACACAGGACAACCGACAATCCTGCATAAGGCGCATAGCGCGCTGGAACATAGGGGTAATTATAAACCTTCACCGCTACGGAGTCAAGCACCCCCCATTGTCAAAGTCCTTACTTTGCTTTTCTCTAAAGGTAAAATCACTGCCGATCATATTAATCTGCTGAAATCCTGGAGGCATTCCGAATTTCAGGTCTTCTGCGGCCCCCTGAATCCATCCCAGAAAAAAAGAGGCCATGGAAAACCAGGCTCGCTATATTATCCGGGCCTCTTTCTCTCAAGAACGAATGACCTATCTACCGGAAGGGATCAGGATCATCTACCGATTAAAAGACAAGCGGCAAGAAAAAATCATCGATGCCGTGGCTTGGCTTGGCCATGGCTTTCAAGGCAGGTTTCAGGGGTTTTTGAACCTGTAGTCGGTGATCTCTTTTCAGATCCTTTCACCTTCACTCTCCGGACCTGGCATTGACTCGTGTTTCACCCCTGGGGTTCATCTTTGCCTTAGGGCTTTCATTCGAAGTCTGAATCGATCGAGATACAGGTACATGACCGGAGTCGTGTAGAGGGTGAGCATCTGACTGATGACCAATCCGCCGACGATGGCGATGCCGAGAGGGCGGCGAAGCTCAGAGCCCACTCCTCGGCCTAATGCCAGGGGCAGTGCGCCGAGCAGGGCCGCCATGGTGGTCATCATGATCGGCCTGAACCGCAACAGACAGGCCTGGTAGATGGCCTCAACAGGGCTTACCCCCTCCTTACGCTCCACTTCTACGGCGAAGTCAACCATCATGATGCCGTTTTTCTTGACGATGCCGATCAGCAGAATGATCCCGATAAAGGCAATGATGGTCAACTCCGTCCGGAAAATCAAGAGGGCCAGGAGCGCCCCTACACCGGCTGACGGCAGGGTGGAGAGGATGGTGATCGGGTGGATATAGCTCTCATACAGTATGCCGAGAACAATATAGACCGTTAAAAGCGCTGCGAGGATCAGAAGCGGCTGGTTGGCTAAAGAGGCCTGAAAGGCCTGGGCTACTCCTTGAAAGCTGCCTCGGATGTGACCCGGGAGTATCATCTGTCGCGTGGCTGCCTCTACGGCCTCTACTGCCTCCCCGAGCGATCTGCCTGGTAATAAATTGAAAGATATGGTGACGGAAGGGAATTGACTCTGGTGATTTACGGCCAGAGAGGTATCATTCCGCTCGAACCGGGTAAAGGCACTGAGTGGGGCCATGGCCCCGTTGGTGGTCCGGACATAAATGTCCCGAAGCGTTTCGGGCTGTTGCCAAAAGCGTGGTTCGACTTCCATCACCACGTGGTATTGGTTCAAGAGCGTATAGGAGATCGAAACCTGCCGCTGGCCAAAGGCATCATAAAGGACGTCGTCGATCATCTGAGGTGTGATGCCGAGGCGTGAGGCAGTATCACGGTCGATCACCAGTCTGGCCTCCCGCCCTTTATTTTGCTGGTCGCTGCTTACATCAACGAGTGCAGGCAGGGCACGGAGTCGCTGTAAGATGCGGGGGGCCCAGGTTGTCAGTTCCGTCAAGTTGTCCCCCTGGAGTGTATACTGGTACATGGCATTACTCGACCTTCCTCCAATGCGCAGTTCCTGTACCGGCTGGAGATAGGTCGGGGCTCCTGGTACTTGGGCGAGCTTTCTGCGCAGCCGGGCAATCACCTGGTTGGCACTTGCCTTGCGTTGCCCAAATGGTTTCAGTGAAATGAACATTCGCCCGATATTGGCAGCAGTACCGCCACCGCCTCCGCCGCCGGTGAATCCCGAGGCAATGGCCACATCGGGATCACTTCTGATAATATCCAGGACTTGGGTCAATTTTGCTTTCATGGCCTGAAAAGATATGTCCTGCTCGGCTTGAATGGTACCGCCAATGCGCCCGGTGTCCTGCTCGGGGAAGAAGCCCTTAGGAATGACGATAAACAGGCATACATTGGTTACCACAGTGATTAATATTAGAATCAGCATGAATCGAGGGTGGCGAAGGGCCCAGCGTAGGCTAATTTCATAGCGAAGGCGCATCCAATTGAATATACCCTCGCTGGCTCGGTAAAGACGTCCATGAGCACTGTTTCTGTTGGGTCTTAAGAGTGCGGCGCACATCATGGGCGTGGTCGTGAGCGATACGGCCAAAGAGACAGCGATAGCTACAGACAGGGTGACGGCAAACTCGCGGAACAGACGGCCGACCATGCCGCCCATTAAAAGGATGGGGATGAATACGGCAACCAGGGAAGTGCTCATCGACAATACCGTGAAACCGATTTCCTGCGCTCCCTGCAAGGCTGCCTCGCGGGGCAACATGCCGCTTTCTATGTGCCGGGTGATGTTTTCCAAGACCACGATCGCGTCATCAACGACAAATCCCGTGGCAATGGTCAGGGCCATCAAGGAGAGATTATCCAGGTTGTAACTACAGAGGTACATGACTGCAAACGTGCCTATAAGTGAGACGGCCACCGCAACACCCGGTATGATTATGGAGCGGATATTCCTCAGGAAGCCGAAGACCACCAGGATTACGAGGGCGAAGGATATAACCAGCGCTCGCTCAACATCTCTGAGGGAGCCGCGAATCGGGGGCGTGCGGTCCTGAACGATCGAGAACTTGATCCCACCAGGCAATGCTGCTTCGAGCTGTGGAAGCAGGTTCCGAACACGATCTACCGTATCGATGATATTGGCCCCCGGTTGTCGAAACAGAACCACCATGACGGACGGCTTTCCGTTGACCATTCCGGCCGTGCGCAGGTCTTCCACCGAGTCCTCTATCTGGGCCACATCAGGGAGCCGCACGGCCGCCCCGGCCCGATAACTCACGATCACGGGTCGGTACTGGCTGGCAATCCGGAGCTGATCGTTGGTCTGGATCTCCCAGGTTCTGTCTTCGTTCGCCAGTTGCCCCTTGGGCCGGTTCACGTTGGTCGTGCTCAAAACACCACGGACGTCTGCTAGACTGATCCCGTATTTACTCAACATTGTGGGATTCAAATCCACACGCACGGCGGGAAGCGAGGCGCCGCCGACGAACACCTGACCGACACCATCTACCTGGGATAGTTTTTGCTGCATGATGCTCGAGGCGGCGTCATACATCTGCGTGGTAGTTAGAGAGTCGGAGGTGAGGGCGATGATGAGAACAGGGGCATCGGACGGATTGACCTTACGGTAGGTCGGATTGCTTGGAAGGTTGGGGGGCAAAAAGCCTCTGGCGGCATTGATCGCTGCCTGGACGTCCCGGGCGGCTCCATTAATATTACGGTTGAGATCGAATTGCAGGATGATGGACGTAGTGCCGCGGTAGCTGGTCGAGGTCATTTCGGTCACGCCGGCTATACGTCCAAACTGACGCTCCAGCGGCGCGGCCACTGATGTGGCCATAGTCTCGGGATCCGCTCCCGGCAAAACCGCCGATACAAAAATCGTCGGAAAATCCACCTGGGGCAGAGGTGACACCGGTAGTAAACGAAAGGCGATCACGCCGGCCAAGCCCAGGCCGATGGTGAGCAGTGTGGTGGTGACAGGTCTGTTAATGAAGTTGGCTGAAATGTTCATGGCGAGATTACCGGAGGCCTGTCACTTATCGACTCACCCGAACGACGAGCTTTTAACCTTCTGGCTAACCGGTCGAATCCGAGATAGATGACCGGAGTCGTATAGAGGGTGAGGATCTGGCTGATAATCAATCCGCCGACGATGGCGATGCCGAGAGGACGGCGAAGCTCAGAGCCCACCCCCCGGCCTAATGCCAGGGGCAGTGCGCCGAGTAGGGCAGCCATAGTGGTCATCATGATCGGCCGGAATCGCAGGAGAGAGGCCTGATAGATAGCCTCGACCGGACTCTTTCCCTCTTTGCGCTCAGCGTCGAGGGCGAAGTCGACCATCATGATCCCATTCTTCTTGACGATGCCGATCAGCAGAATGATACCGATCAGGGCGATTACACTGAAGTCAATGCGAAACATCAACAGGGCGAGAATCGCTCCGACGCCGGCCGACGGTAGGGTCGACAGGATAGTGATGGGGTGGATGTAGCTTTCGTAAAGGATGCCGAGTATGATGTAGACCGTCACCAAGGCTGCGAGGATCAGAAGCGGCTCGTTGGTCAAGGAGACCCTAAAGGCTTGAGCGGTTCCTTGAAAGCTGCCCTGGATGCTCGCAGGGAGTCCCAATTGTCCTGCGGCTGCCTCGACCGCCTTGACCGCCTTTCCGAGCGATGCCCCGCGTTCCAGGTTGAAAGAGACGGTGACCGAGGGGAACTGTCCCTGACGGCTGATAAGAAGGGGACCTGTTGTCTCTGATACCTGGCTGATCGCGCTGAGCGGTACCTGTCCGCCGCTGCTGCTACGGAGATAGATCGTCCCCAGTTTTCCGGGGTCTTTCTGAAACTCGGGCTTGACAGCCAGAATGACACGATACTGATTCAATTGAGTGAAGATGGTCGATACCATCCTCTGACCATAGGCGTCATAGAGCGTGTCGTCGATAAGCTGCGGCAAAATACCGAGGCGTGAAGCGGTGCTCCGGTCGATGGTCACAGCGAGCCGAAGCCCTTTGTCCTGCTGGTCGCTGCTTACATCCCGGAGCTCAGGCCGCTTGCGCAGTGCCTCGACCAGCCTGGGTGCCCAGGTGTACAACTCGTTCGCGTCGGGGTCCTCCATCGTGTACTGAAACTGGGTACGGCTGACACGGGCATCAACGGTAAGGTCTTGCACGGGCTGCATGAAGAGGGTTATCCCTTCAACTTTCGCCAGTTCCGGTTGGAGACGGCTGATTACCTCGCTGGCACTCACCTTCCGTTCTTCAAGCGGCTTGAGATTGATCAGAATTCGACCGCTGTTAAGCGTGGCATTGGTTCCATCTATGCCGATGAAGGACGACAGGCTCATCACTGCAGGATCCCGGAGGATCACCTCGGTCAGGGCCTGCTGATGCTCAGTCATCGCTGAAAACGAGACCGATTGCGCTGCCTCTGAAATACCCTGAATGATCCCTGTATCCTGTACGGGGAAAAAACCTTTGGGCACGATCAGGTATAAGAGCACGGTGAGGATTAGGGTCCCCACAGCCACCACCAGCGTGGTTTTTTCCCGCTCGAGCACCCACTGCAATGTCCTCCCATAGAAGGCAATAATGCCATCGAACATCTGCTGGGATACTCGGTAGAACTTTCCCTGCCGCTCCTTGGGCGTATGCTTGAGGATCCGGGCACACATCATGGGCGTCAGTGTCAGCGAGACGGCCGCCGAAATGAGGATGGTCACCCCGAGGGTGATCGCAAATTCGCGGAACAATCTTCCCACCACGTCACCCATGAACAAGAGCGGAATGAGGACCGCAATGAGCGAGACAGTCAGGGAAAGGATGGTGAAGCCGATCTGTTTGGAGCCTTTGAGCGCCGCCTGAAGTGGATCTTCCCCCTCTTCTATAAAACGGGCGATATTTTCGATCATAACGATGGCGTCATCCACCACAAACCCGGTCGAAATGGTCAGAGCCATCAAGGAAAGATTGTTCAAGCTGAACCCCAGGAGATACATGGCCCCAAACGTGCCCACTAAGGACAGAGGTACAGCGACGCTGGGAATAGTCGTGGCCGATAGGTTGCGGAGAAATAGAAAGATGACCAAGACCACCAGGGCTACGGCCAGCATTAGCTCGATCTCCACGTCCCTAACCGACGCCCGAATAGTCGTCGTCCGGTCCGTAAGCACAGAGACTTTGATGGCCGGCGGGAGAGAGCTTTGTAGTTGCGGCAGCAGTCTTTTAATCCGATCGACCACTTCAATGACATTGGCGCCCGGTTGCCGCTGAATATTGAGGATTACGGCCGGGGTATTATTCATCCAGGCAGCCTGCTGCACGTTTTCCGCATCATCGATCGCCTCGGCCACATCGGACAACTTTATCGGGGCGCCATTCCGATAGGCGATGATCAGCGGTCGATACTGCCTGCTTGAAAAAAGCTGATCGTCGGCCCCAATAATGTAGGCCTGGCGCGGACCATCAAAACTGCCTTTGGCTTGATTCACATTCGCTGCCGTGAGTGTTGTGCGCAGGTCTTCGAGGGTCAGGCCATAGGCAGCCAAGGCCGTAGGGTTGACGTGAATACGTACGGCCGGGCGCTGTCCGCCGCTGATACTCACGAGACCTACGCCCGGTAATTGAGAAATCTTCTGGGCAAACCTCGTGTCGGCCAGGTCTTCCACTGTGGGCAAAGGCAAGGTCTTTGAGGTCAGGGCCAGGGTCAGGATCGGCGCATCAGCAGGGTTTACTTTACTGTAGACGGGTGGGGTCGGAAGATCTCGCGGGAGATAGGTGAAGGACGCATTGATCGCTGCCTGGACCTGCTGTTCGGCCACATCTAAGCTGAGGTCTAAGGTGAACTGGAGGGTGATGATCGAGCTCCCGCTGGAGCTTGTCGAGGTCATCTGGGTCAGACCAGGCATCTGGCCGAATTGTCGTTCCAGAGGAGCGGTGACCGACGAGGCCATCACATCGGGACTGGCTCCAGGGTAGAAGGTTCGTACTTGGATGGTGGGATAATCGACTTGCGGCAGAGCGGAGACCGGTAATTCGCGGTAGGCTACGGCCCCGGCCAGAAGAATGGCAGCCATCAGCAGGGTAGTGGCCACCGGCCGGAGGATGAAGGGACGGGAAAGATTCATGAGCCGTTTCGCCGCCTATTGTCGTTGCCTTGTCCTTTCAACTCCACCTTGGCGCCATCTCTCAGCCTCTCAGCGCCATCCGTCACGACCAGTTCCCCGGCCGACAGCCCCGTCCTTATGGAGGCTTCATTGTCTTGTATCTCGCCTATGGTGATCGGACGGATTTCAACGGTCCGGTCATCAGTCTTGACGACATAGGCAAAAGTACCCTGGGAGCCTCGAGA
>Ga0209777_10008849_pt1 | contig 10948 bp, 13 predicted proteins | sample FrelakmetHBP12HB_FD_187147 | JGI IMG/M metagenome (GOLD analysis project Ga0209777, IMG submission 187147) | Freshwater lake sediment microbial communities from the University of Notre Dame, USA, for methane emissions studies -HBP12 HB (SPAdes)... | ecosystem: Environmental > Aquatic >... | reverse complement strand
TCTACAAGAGTAGCGTAGTATTCTTCGCCGTATTCAATTTTTCTGCCGCTGCCGCAACATTGTCCAAGCGGTCTATTAATTACCCACTCATCCATTTGTTCTTGTCTCTTATTTCATTCAAATTTTCACGGTAAGTTACTATCGCACTTGCTTTTGCAAGGCCTATACCGGGTAATCTTAACAGACTTACCAAAGGTGCATCATTGGGATTTATTTTACCATCCAGCTTAATTTCGCAGGGTTGTCCGAACTGAGAAAAAACCGGAGCTACAAAACCGATGGAAAACAAAAAGCAGATTAATATGGCAATAACGAACGCAAATGATTGCACCTTTTCTTTTGTGGTTTGTGTTTGTTGGGTACTATTGGTTGCCATACCGTTTACCGGCCGAAAATAAACTGGTGCAATTTTTTGAAAGTTTGAAACGATTCTTTTGGTTCGAGCAGCTGTGTAAAAAGCCCGCTGTTGGCTATCGTACTATTTTCTCTATCAGCGAGGTTCGAATATATGACGCCATCAACAAACGGTTTGCTAAGCGCTATTTTATAGAACTGGTCAATCCACTGCCCCTGCCGCGACTGGTCCCATTCCTCGTGCCACAGGCCGGCAGCGTCGCCATCATTCAAATCCGACATCTGACTGGGTACTTCCACTTCGGTAATATATAAGGGCTTTGCCACAGGGGCAAAATAATCTAAAACTGCCGATATCTGCATCATATCTCTGACATGCATCCCAGCCTGGTTTTTGCCAAACTGCATTTGCAGCCCAAACGCATCGAAATTGATACCGCTTTGCACAACCATATCAACATACACTAATGGGGGGATAGTATTAGGAGTCGTTGCATAATATTCTCCCCAGGGATTGCTGATATCCACTATTTTCAGAGCTCTATCGCAGGCTGCCTTGACGGCCATATTAGCTGCACGCGTCATTTCCAGAACCTGCTCGAAGCTGAAACCAAAGTGGTTAAAAGCATTCAGACCGTTTATAACACGCCATACACGGATATTGCCTGAATATCGCGTAACTACTTCTGAAACGAACTGATATGCTGTTTCGCGAATTTTTTCAAAGCCCGCTTTACTACGCAGCAGCCAGTTAGGAAGATACTCCTTCGAAAAACAAAGCAGCGGACCTGCACAAAGCACCAATTTCCTTTTCCCAAGCACTCCAATACAGGCATCAATCATTGAGAAATCGTAGGTTCCTTTCTGAGATTCTATTTGAGCCCAGTTTATTGGTATAGTCACAAAGTTAAACAACTCGAGCAGTTTCTCGACATATTTGGGATTACTAATCTGAAGAGGCTCTACTTTGCAACCGAGGCAGCCTCGGCCAAAGCCATGACTTTTGCCCCTTGCGTTGAAAACCACCTTTGCCTGTTTGGTCGCCAGTTTCTCGGAAAAAACTATAGTTTTTCTAAGTGATTCATCCGCTAATTCAGACGCCAATGGTGGGACAGAAATGTTTTGTATTGCCTGAATAAACAAATCCTGTGCGTCCTGGGAAATATCTCCTAAGCCTTCTATTTCGTTAAAGAACGACCAATCCTCTCGCTTGTTAATAATTTGCATTAACTTTGCCCGTGCTATCTCGACATTCAAATTGTAGGGGCGATCTCTTTCGGGCAGACAGGTTGTCGCCAAAAACACCTTACCGAAACCATCAACAGCCCACAATAAAGACAATCCTGAAGTTTCCAGATTCGGCTTGTTACATTCGATAAAGCCGTTCTTAAAGGTAATGTCCGCTCGACGAATAGCAATTCCATCGGTTCCGAAAAGATAAGCCCCATCCAGCGGAATTTTGTCAGCGACCTTGCCGTTCTTGAAGACCTGAAATTTCACTTTTTTTTCTCTAACTATTAAAATATGACGTTCAGTGTTCTGTTTATGCCGGTCAATTATAATAATCTTGTCTTTAAATGCAATTTAAACTTCGGACCCAGGCGGCATTGCCAATTTTTCAGGGGCGTGTTCCACTGCAACCGAGTGGGAAAGTAGAGTTGCTTAAAGATGGGCGATAGAGACCCACCCGCCAAAGAAATTACAGTCAATTCAGGGCTGTTCCGCTTTGGCTGTAAACGTTGAAGTGTTTCATTTGGAGCTCATAAAGGCGATTATTTTTTTCGATAAGTTTAGCTATCAGGCCGACCTGGCTGAGTAATATTTCAATCAGGTCAATATTGACCAAAGTTGACTCAGGATTATATTGCGGCAGTGCGATAATCACATATCCACAATTTGTCTGCTCGGTAGCCAATTGTGCAGCAACAACACAGCAATCGTCTGCCTGAGTTATAACCGGCTCAGCACCGTCATCAATCTTGGCACAAAGCTCTTTCAAAAAAGGCTCGTTGATATTGAGCTTGGAAAATTTTTCAGAATCGCTGGGCCAGGAGTTGCCGTCATTGTCCATAATGACTATAACCGGCCCTGCTTCAGGCAGGATATCAAAAATCTGCCGGGCAATTTGTTCATTCAGCATGACACTTGGGGAAAACAGTGATTCATACATATCCATTCTGCCGTCTCCTTACTTTTGGACCACGTTATGGCAGAGACTTCGGTATAATCACAGGCAAACTTTCTCCGTACTAATAATTATGGCCTAATTTGCACCAAAAAACACAATTGCTAAGTTTGAAAGTGAGTTTATAGGACGCAAGAGGTTTCTAAATAAATCCCCACACCTTCATGAATTTAGAATTCAAGCGTTGATTTTAACCAGGCCATGGGGAACTTCCTTCCCGGACAAGATGTTTTCCCCGGGTAGCCTGGAGTGGTTCCATGACCATAAATACGGCTTTTGGGAATCCTATAACGGTTTTGCAGGAATCGAACCAGTTTTACAAGAGAGTTCATTTGTTGAGTTGTGGGTGCGGTGTTGTTGAAGTTTCCGACAAGACAAATTCCTACCGCTTCTACGTTTGCCCAATTTCCCGGAGTTCCCCCGCAATGCGCACCTTGCTGCTGATTGAACCAGCGGAAAGTTACCTCGACCAGGCCGTTACCGCTGTCAGTACCGTTACCTATGACAAAATCGTAGCCAACCCCTTCCCAATGGTTACCTTCCCTGTGCCATTTGTCAAATATGGCAGCATCTCCATTTTCCGTGCCCGAATGATGTATTACTATGGCCGTCCATCTCTTTTCCGAATATGTAGGTGGTAACCAATTTCTGGGTATAGCCCCATATGTATCCGTCTGAGGTCGTGTCGGCTTCAAAATTACGGGCCCCATTTTGGTCGGTTTGGTCGGAGTGTAGTCATTGGTAATTACCGGCATCGGTTCTTGAGTATACATACAACCGCTAAAGACGAACAAACAGCAACAAAAAATAAAAATTTTACTCAACATTTTTTTAACTATTTTCCTTTCTCTTACAGCGGATTTGTAACTTCAGCCCGCTTTGTGAGGCTTGATCACGCTTGAATTTGGTCCTGACATCTTGTTATATGAGGCTTTTTCTTATATCTGACCATGCGTACACAATTACCCCGTTCGTTGAATTCGACAACATCCATGTAAGAACGCATCAGCAGTAATCCTCTGCCTTGGCTTTTATAAAGATTTTCACCGCACCGCGGGTCAGGTACAACACTTGGATTAAAACCCTGACCTTCATCGGTCATAGAAATTTCAACTTTGTCCAAGCTAACTGAGTAATCAATCTTAACCTCTTTGTTAGGGTCCAGCTTATTGCCGTGCTTGATGGCATTGAGAAAAGCTTCCTCCAGGGCTAAATGAACGGCAAAAATATCCTCCTGGCTGAAATTATTAGCTTCAAGTTTAGTCAAAATCCGCTTGCATGTTCTTACAATAGCAACAGATTTACTTTCAACAACCTCTGAGCGATGACTTATAGGTGCTTCTGATGCCATAAAACCATTATTATCTCAAAAAAAATTTAAAACCAACCCATATACGACAAATTTGCATCCTTAACTGCCATATAGTCTTGTGTTAATTTAGGTAAAGAAAAGGGTCTTTGCTCAATCTGTTTTAGATAGACCTTCTGCTGCCCTTTCGGCATCCTGATATATATCGAAAACCTTGTTCAGCCGAGTTATTTTAAAAATCTCGTAGATTTTAGGGTCTATGTTACAAAGTCTTAATTGACCATTGCGTTCATAAATCTTTTTGCTGATTCTAATTAAAAGTCCTAAAACAGCCGACGACAAAAAGCGAATATTGCTAAAATCTAAAATTAAATTTATTCGCTCTGCTTGTTCGATGACAGAGGCGATGGATTCCTGAAGTGCCTGAATGTCCTTCTCTTCAAGAATTTTTTCACTGGTAAACGTAATAATAGTGGCATTCTGGCCATACTCAACACTTATCCTGGGCTTAATTGCAGCCATAATAAACTCCCTAAAAGCAAAATATTACACTGGAATCCTATGTTAGATAGCGCCGAGTGTCAAGTTTTTTAAATGCTCGGAAAATTTTTAAAATTTTTTGCTATCCTGGAAAAATAAACTTGACATTCCAAGACTTTTTGAAGAATATATCGGCTTTCAAGTGCTTTTTTAAGGATTACATTGTTTATCAACACGTTTTGTAATACAAAACAACTGTAGATAAGAGCATACTCATGGGCAACAGTCAAGATTACCAAGGGTTTGCGTATTAGCAACTTTGAAATATCGTCAATTATGCCCTTCAAAGCACTCAAGGTATAGCAATTTAACAATATCGGAGTTTTATATTATCTATCTTAAGTATTTGTAATAAATTAAGCTGACAATCATAACTATATTGTGAAAAAGCACTTAAAAGAGGTCAAAGTACAGTTTAAATCTATGTGCCTGATGTTTATATAAATAAGAGCAGAAATAAGGTATTTATACCCACAAAATCAGGGATACCCTTATGGTCAACTTGATTCCATGGGTTTATACTTTGTCTGAAATTACCGGAATTGTAAGAAACATTTATAACTATTTTATTGAAGGAGACCAAAATGAGAATTAGTAGATCAACAGGATACGCGCTGTTGGCAGTGGGTTATATTGCCAAGAATCAGGAGCGTGGAATTATTTTATCCCAGAGTATATCTAAAGCATACGATATACCCCTGGAATATTTACTTAAGATACTGCAGCAGTTAGTCAGGGCAAACGTACTGCGCAGCAAAAGAGGCCCGCGTGGTGGTTTCTCGCTTGCCAAACCGACGAACAAAATCACAATGCTCCAGGTAATCGAAGCCGTTGACGGTCCTATGATAAGCCAGTTGAACCTGGTCGAGCAGGCACCTAAGGAAAAATTCAGCGCCAAAACAGAACGAGCCTACGAAAAGGCAATTGCACAGGCTAAGGGCATTTTCGAGAAGACGAAGATTTCAGATTTAATGGCTGGCTAATTGCGTAGTAACAAGGATGCATCTTAGCGAATTTCAACGGCTAATTTCTGAAAAGTACGAAAATCGCGACAGGCAAAGGGGTATTCCAGCTACGTTTATGTGGTTTATTGAAGAGGTTGGAGAACTGGCTACCGCCTTGGCTTCTGATGATCAGGAAAATAAAGAGCAGGAGTTTGCAGATGTGTTTGCCTGGCTTTGTACGCTGGCAAACATAAACAACATAGATTTGGAGAAGGCCTGCCGAAAATATACAGACAACAACATCAGTGGCTTTAAATAAAGTTCGTAAGCGTTCTCTGGATATCCCTATTGCTCATCGCCGAGTTCGTGGAGTAGCGGTGTGTTCGTATATTCATTGCCTGCTGATCAAGCCCGGTAGAAGCACCACCCCAGGCCGCTTATAATCATGCGTAATATAGCGGCAGGAATTACATAAGAGAGGCCGCTTGTATCAATTTAGGATTACAAATCTCTCTGATTTTTGGCAAATTTAAACCACCGATAGAAACTATTTTTTTATCCCAAGTACTTCTAAAGTATCGCGCTCGATAATACTTCGGATGTTACCCCGCGGAACAGTCGGCAAATTTGTATCGCCCAAAAGCTTGTTAAAACCAAGCAGCGTCTCCATACACTGGTCTGCCTTGCCGAACGGAAAGCCGCTGCCAAATAACAATTTTTCCATTACCCCATGTTCGTATGCGGCTACTACGATATTATAAACCTGCCAAATGCGGTCTGAGCTTATTGTCAGGTCAGCGTATACATTTTCGTGTTTGGCCACCATTGACATTGTCTGCTCGAAGAAGGGCATGCCCATAGTCCCTATAACAATTTTCAAGGCTGGGAATGTCCTGGCAACCTCATCCAGCAGATAAGGCTGTGAATAATCCAGGACAGCTTTGGCCCCAAGACTACAGCCGTTATGAAAAAAAACAGGCAGTCCGATTTCCTGTGCCGATTCGTAAAGCCGCATCGCCCTGCTGTGGGCAGGGTGAAAACCACAGCTTGAGCAATACAGAACCACCCCTTTAAGCCCCCACTTCTCGGTGACAGAACTTAGACTTCTGACGCTGACGTTATCTGTTGTCGGCTCCAGCACCGCAAAGCCAACCATTTTTTCCTTATGTTTAACGACGTATTCGGATAAAGACTTGTTTGCTTCCTGGCTTGAACTGTCCGCTCCCGCCAAGACAATACAGATATCCACTGTCTCTGCTGCCGCAAGATGTTCCGATGCGCCAACACCATTGGCACTACTATTTATATGAGTATGACAGTCAACTACCATTCAGATACCCTTAATTGTATTAGTCATCAATTATCAATCAATCGATTATGAGCGTCAAGCATAAATATTAAGGCATTTCTTGACTTGATGACGCGGTGAATGTAATATTATGCAAATTTCGTAAGTTTTTTGAGCAGAGAATTCTTATGGATTGTCCGGTTTGTAAAAACGCTATGGTTACTCTTGAGCTGGCGGACATCGAAGTTGATTATTGCACCGAGTGCGGTGGTATTTGGCTCGATGCCGGCGAGCTGGAGCTTCTGTTCGGCCAATTACAGGGAGTGGAAAACCTGCTTAATTCTTTCAAAATTTACTCAGAATGCACTGAAAAACGAAGAAAATGTCCTATTTGCCTGAAAAAAATGCAAAAAATAGTTGTTGGTCTGTCCAAGCCGACTTTACTATTGGATAAATGCCCCGGTGGAGACGGCCTTTGGTTTGACAAAGGCGAACTTCAAGATATATTAAACAGGGCTCAGTTGGACAAAGACAATAAAATTCAAAAGTTATTAGCGGATATGTTCGGCACAAAGCAGAGTATATAAACACTTAACAATTTTAATTTTTTTAGCAGGAGAAAACCTATGAGCAAAATGAGCATAATACTAATAGGTGTCGGTGTCGTTATTCTTATCCTTGTGTTTATTATTAAGAAAAGGTCCTGATAAAAACACAGCAAATACACTTGTGGAAGGGAAAACATGATCCCACTAACTATTGTTGCTGTTGTTCTGCTCCTGCTGATACTCAGCATAATCGGCATTTACAACACTTTGATTCGGCTTCGCAACCAGGTCGACAATGCCTGGTCGCAGATTGACGTCCAGCTGAAGCGTCGCCACGATTTGATTCCCAATCTTGTCGAAACGGCCAAGGGGTATATGCAGCATGAGCGAGGGACTTTTGAGGCGATAACTCAGGCTCGAAGCCAGGCCATGACAGCAAAAACCGTTTCCGATGCCTCAAAAGCAGAAGGTGCTCTCGGCGAAGCCCTCACTAAGTTTATGCTGGTTGTTGAAAATTATCCTGATTTAAAGGCCAATCAGAATTTTCTTGCGGTTCAGGAAGAATTGTCCAGCACAGAAAATAAAATCTCCTTTGCCCGGCAGAACTACAACGACCAGGTTCTTTTCTTCAATAACAAGATTCAGATGTTCCCTTCGAACATCATGGCTGGGGCGTTCGGTTTTGCCAGACACGACTTCTTCGGGCTTGAAAGTGCCGCAGAGCGGGAAGTACCAAAGGTAAGTTTCTCTTAATCAGACCGGATAATTATGTGGGAGCTGATAAGAGCAAATAAGAGAAACTCCATCATCCTGATAGTGATGATGGCGGCATGCCTGCTGCTGCTGGGCTTTGTTATTGGTTTGGCTTTATTCGGCACGCAGGGTGGTTTCGTTGGGCTTATGATAGCCACAGCTGTCTGGCTGCTGCTGAGCCTGATTAGCTTCTCAAGCGGCGACCAGATACTTTTGGCCGCAAGCAAAGCACAGCTGGTAACTCACGACGTACACCCGCAGTTATTTAACGTGCTTGAGGAGATGAAAATTGCCGCTGCTCTGCCTGCGATGCCCAAAATTTACATCATTTCCGACCCGGCACCTAATGCCTTCGCGACCGGCCGAAGTCCTGAATCTGCCTCGGTCGCTGTAACCGCAGGACTGCTTGCGCGTCTAAACCGCGATGAATTACAGGGGGTCATCGCCCACGAAATCAGCCACATCCTCCATCGTGACATTCTTTTCGTAACCCTGGCCGGGGTAATGCTCGGCTCGATTGTATTACTCTCACAGGTCTTTCTACGCGGAATGTTCTATAGTTCCATGGGGTCGCGCAGAAGATATTCATCCGGCCGAGGCGGCGGTGGATATGCGCAGCTTATAATGCTGGCAATCGCGATAATTGCCGCGATTCTTGCACCTGTAATGGCGTACCTGCTGTATTTTGCTCTTTCGAGAAGACGCGAATATTTAGCTGACGCTGGGGCTGCCAGATTAACCCGATACCCCGAAGGCCTGGCCAGTGCCCTCGAAAAAATCGCCAACGATCCCTCGCCGCAATTAACTGCTGCCAATAAAGTGACCGCCCCGATGTATATTGTTAATCCTTTCAAGAAAAAAAACGCGATGAAGCTGTCCGACCTGACCAGCACGCATCCTCCCATTTCCGAAAGGATAAGAATTCTGCGTAATATGAGCACGGGGGCCAGCTTCAAAGATTATTCGGATTCTTACACCGCCGTTACGCATCACAAAACGGTTATGCCCGCTTCTGCTTTGACTAAGGAGGATATCGCCCTTCGCCAGGCTGCTGCTGAAGCTAAGAAAGAGCAGCTTCAGGGAAAACAGATGCGGCAAGTGGGGGACATTATGCGAAAGGTTAATGGCTTTTTATTTTTGACCTGCCCCTGCGGCTTGAAAATGAAGGTCCCCCCGAACTACAAAGGCAACAAGGTAGCCTGTCCGAGATGTACAACTATACTGGATTTGCAATCAAACTAATTAAAATCTGAAATTTATTCAGTTCCATCTTTTTGAACATTAATGTGGGACTGCAAAGTCTATTGAATATCATGGCTTTAGCCAAATGCCCCTGAAGTACTTTTTGTTTTGGTCGGCCAGGTATTTATTAAGGCACTTTCCGTCGTTACGCAACCTTCCTTCCATACATTCGGAGGCGTTGGATATATTGATAATTAAAGTACCGTCATCACTGAGCAGCAGTAGTTCCGGCCGGTTTCTAAAAGTAACTATGGCTTCGGGGCTAAAATCTTTGCTTTCTGAAAATATTTCTCTGATTAGTACTGGTTGTACGTCCTCTTTTCCTGACCATTTGTATAAGGCAAATTTTCTTTTCTCATCATGCGGTCCTGCAATAATAAAATATGCCTTATGGAAATATGAATATTCCATATCCCTTATCCCAAGCCCCCCTAAATCCCATATAATTGGCTCGCCAAAGACGGGACTTTGACCTTTTTCAACCACTTCAGCAGGATTGTTAAGAGGCACAACCAGTGCCTCGGCACGTCTTGTGGTACTGTTATAAGGGCGGGGATTTCTGAATCCGATGTAGAGTTTCTGTCCGTCAGCAGAAGCACAAAGCCCTTCAATATTAAGTCCTTCTCTCTTAGGCGCAAGATTCTGACGTTCTTTCTTTGACAACCCGGCTGTGTTGAATCCTGCGGCACGATTTAGCCCTAACCGCTGCATACTTTCATTTTCTATGAGCTTATGGACCAGCCTCTTACACGGAACACCTACCGGCTGGATATTGACATTACCGCCTTCAACCTTTATTGCGGTGGCAAAGAAACGATATCGGTTCGGACGCATTTTGCCGTCCTTGTTTCGGCCGTGAGAAGTTATCCAGTAAATTCGGTCGCCGACTATTGTTGCCCCCTCGATATCGGCCTCCGGGTGTTCTGCTTCGACACCGAGAAAGTTTGTAAGGTCGTATGAGAAAACAGGCAAAGCTGGTTGGGTGATTTTGTAAACTCTCAAGATGTTATTTTCATCATCACCCACGATGAACATATCTTCACTTATTGCTGCTGCTGCCGAAGCGTCACTGATTCCGTGAAAAATGAGAATAGCCCCATCGGGTTTGTTTGGATCAGCCCAAATCGTGGTTTGGCATGCCAATAAAAAGAAAAATACTTTATTTATTATACTAATTTCATGCATTTTTATGGCATGTAATTTTATCCGGGAAACGGCTTTAAATCAATATGCTGGTTAAAGTTCCCACATCCCGTCCGGCCGAACCTCCAGCACTCCCGCATCACGGTAGAAATTCAGCGTTGCGGTCATATAGTTTACAATCGCCGCCGTTGCTGCGTCTTTTGCCCGCAGCATGTCTTTCTGTGCATCAAGTACGTCACGAGTGTTTGCCCGTCGGTATTCCAGCAGCAACGTTGTACTGTCAAATCGTTTTTGTGCCAGGTCAAGGGCTTGCTTTTGCGTCTTGTAGCGTTCCGTTGCTTCCGTGAGGTCACGGTAGGCCTGCCTGATTTCCAATGTCACCGTGTCAGTCGCCTGTTCGTACTCCCGCTGACGCCGGTTCAATGTTATCTGTGCCTCCCTAAAGATATTCCGTTCCGCCAGACAATCCAGCGGCAAATCCAGTCTCGCTCCAGCCTGTCCTAAATCTCTGAACCGTCTCATTCTGCTTATATCTGCGTTTTCCCCTGAAACCTGCGTTGTGCTCGCCGTCAAAGTCAGGTCGGCACGCAGCCCGTCCGCCGCTACAAAAACCTTGCGCTCGGCATCCGTAAAGATCGGAAG
>Ga0209777_10008848_pt1 | contig 10949 bp, 16 predicted proteins | sample FrelakmetHBP12HB_FD_187147 | JGI IMG/M metagenome (GOLD analysis project Ga0209777, IMG submission 187147) | Freshwater lake sediment microbial communities from the University of Notre Dame, USA, for methane emissions studies -HBP12 HB (SPAdes)... | ecosystem: Environmental > Aquatic >... | reverse complement strand
TGGCCAGCATGGACAGCCGACCGCGCTGCAATCATGGCGGCGCTGTTCTCGGAGCAGATGCGTATCCCGGGTGGCATATTGCTCGCCCTTGCCATCGGGCCCTGGGTCGCTCGGGCCAGCGGCGTGCGCTATTTGGCGCTGGCCGATACCATCGTGCCTGCCGCTGGGCTGATGATCCTTGGCATCCGCACCGGATGCTTCCTCGAAGGCTGCTGTTTCGGTACTCCGTCGACCGTGCCCTGGGCGGTGCGCTTTCCTGCAATGAGCGAGGTGTACGCGTGGCAACAACAACACGGTCTGCTCAGCGCAGGACTGCCCGAGAGCTTGTCAGTGCATCCTTTGCAGCTCTATTTCGGGCTCGCTGGCCTCCTGCTGTTCGCCGGGCTGGCAGCCTACCAGCCGTCCAAGCGCTACGAAGGCGAGATCTTACTTCTATTCGCGCTGGGTTTCCTCTGGAGCACGTGGCTCCTGGAGACAATGCGGGCACGGCCGCATGTGCTCACGCAACACATCGTGCTGGGCGCGGCGGTTGCGACCACCACGCTGACAGCGGCCATCGAGCTCAGCAGGCGTGTGCGGCGGAGCACAGCCGCTCGCATCACGGCGGAGTAGTGTCCGCTAACCGTGAACTAAAACGCGCTTGAGTCCCAAGTGAACGTGCCGGTGCTTCCGTCCCAGGCTGTGTATTGGCCCTCGAACGTGCCGTTGTGCACCGAGCCGACGACGGTGGCTACGAGAGCGCCGGTGTCATCGGTAAGCGTTCCGCTGACCTGGTTTCCGTCCACATGGCCTTGAAAGTTGCCGCCGCTCAGGTGGCTCGACCCTGTCACCTCGACCCGCCCGCTCAGGGAGTTCCCTTCGCCGTGGACCAGATTCGCTGTCCAGCGGGGTGAAGTGCCCGATGAGAGTCCAGCCTGATTCGTAGAGTGCCATCCGCCGCCCAAGCGAAGCTGGGTCGCGGCGTAAAGTACGCCCACGCCCGCAAGCAGTGTCATCGTCATGACCGCAGCACGAACGCTAGGCGGTCCGTGCCGCCGCCGCAGGTAGTAGAGACCGACGAGCAACAGGGATACCGCAATGATGAGCTGCAACGCGGCGCTGACTGCCGGCGCAGCCGAGCGGGGGCACTCCGACAGTGTGGAACACTCGTCCAGGGTGAACGTACTGCCACTGCATTGAGTACTAGCGCACCCGAAACTACACATTAACTGACCAAGCTCGAACACATCGCAGCTTCCAACAGATGTACACTGGGTCGCCGCGCCGCAGCCGGTGCACACGCAGCAGGCACCGAACGTGGGTTGGGCGGTCGAAATCTGCAACGCGATTACGATGACCGAAAGACCGGCGATGATGATCCCCTGTCGCGCCTGCATGTCACCACGTCGTTTCATCTGCCGCCTCCCAAGGCTTTGCCCTTGATAGTAGATGGCGTTCAGAATGTCTAGCGCGGCAGAGTCTCGGGCCGCAGGTCCGCCGGCCCGGTCAGGCGCGACCTCAGAGACTGTCTATTTTCTCGCGAGACGCCCCTAGATACGCCGCCAAGACAGGGCCGCTGCTTGGGGGTGAACGGATTCGGTGCTTGATCTTGAAGGCTTTTCTCCGTTCGTCCCGAGTAGGCCGCGTCCCCTCGGCGGCTGTATCGAGGGACCGCATTTATCGACACTCTCGGCACGGAGGGGGAAATCCGACTCCCCCTTCCCGCATCGGGAAGGGGGCCGGGGGGTTAGGTTCGGCGCCTCGAGGTCATGCGCGTTCAATAACGCGTTTCAAAACGTGCCGGTGGCAGTGCACTTGGTCTTCCGCACAGTGACAGAGCAGCGTCACGGTTCCCCTTCTGGCCAGGTGTTTGATCAGGCGAAGGGTGAACTTCTGCCCGTGGTTCTTGATAGTCCGATTGCCCTCGTCCACCGCGCCGGCTGTGAACAGCTCTTCCTTGTAGCGACGGGCAAACTCGCTCCAGCTAATCCTGCCTTCTTGTGCTGCGCGCAGAAGTGCTTCGCTGGGTCCGAGGTTGGCCATCCACACGTGGTATCGATTTGTTGGCATGCCGCGTCCGCGGAAGCGAGTCGCGAGAATTCGCACGCCGTCGGTCCGCTGGATGGGTGAGTAGGCCGATTTCGTCTTCAGCATAGCTGCCCCCTACTTGGTGTCGTTTCGATCATGTCCCTGCACCCAGACATGAAACTCGCGCTCCCACTCTGCCCGCGTCGCAGGGTCGAGGCGATGCACGTGTTCCCTTCACTCCCACACCCGGTCGACTCCGTGACCGCTCAATGTTGTGTCGCTGCTTACCAGCCGCGCCCCGGTGACGCGCGCCGCCGCGACGATCATGCGGTCCATCGGATCCCGTATGGCTGCAAGCGCGCCAAACTCGACCCCCTGCTCCAAGTCCAAAGGTAGAATCGCGTAGCCTGGGTGTCCCGCCAAGGTTTCCAGTACCTGGGCGGGCCCAACGCGGAGGCGGCCACGTTCATGCAGCAGCCAAATTTCGATGAGCGCGATGGCTGGAACGTAGCAAGTCCACCGCCCAGCGTCCGCCGCCGCGAAAGCGCGGCGCGCTGACTTGCCCAGCCGCCGTGGCTCAGTCAAGTGCCAGACGAGGGCGTGTGTGTCCGCGACCAGGTTCGGCATCGGGCCGACAGTGGCGACTCAGGGAGCGGGAGAGAAGCGTGCGGGCCTCGCGGAACTCGGCCAGCGTCGGGACTCGGCCGCCACGCAGCGCGCCCGCGAGGCTTCGCACGCCGCGGGGCCGAGTCACGCCATATGCAGGCGGGCCACCCGTCATGGCCTGGTCAATGAGACGCTCGGCTTGCTGCGAGATCGAACGACCCTCCTGGTGCGCCATCTCCTCGATACGCTTGCGTGTGCTGAGCGGGACCCGTAGCGTGATCACCGCGTCTTTCATGTCTTCAAATGTATGCGCTCCGCATCGGCCAGTCAACCTTCAGGGAGCACCGCTCCCGCTCGTTGCAGCCGATGCAGCAATTCTCGGGCACGCTCTCATGTCGCTCCGTACAACTCGGAACATTCGGACCTACGTCCCTCAGTGCGGGCTAAATTTGGCAACGTGTCCCGCCAGGTTCCGCTCACCTTGATCGGGCGGCTGCGCTACACGGTTGCATTGCTGATCACTACGCTGTAACAACTATGTTGGATGCGAGTCGAGTGGAACGAGCGCAAGGCGTCGGCGAACGTGAACAAGCACGGCGTCACGTTCGAGGAAGGCGTAACGGCGCTGATGGATGCTGCGGCGGTCACGTTCTTCGACGAAATCGCTGGCGCCGAGGAGCGGGAGATCACGATCGGCCATTCGGCCCGAAATCGTCTGCTCGTGGTGGTCCACACCGAGCGGACGGGCAGTGTCGTGCGCATTATCTCGGTTCGCCGGGCTACCAAGAAGGAGTGCAGAACGTATGAAGAAGGAATATGATCTACGGAAGTTGAAGGTGAAGCGGCGCGGCCCGGTGGTGCCGCCTACCGCCAAGGTGATGAAGACGGTGCGGCTCGACGCCGAGGTGCTGAGCTGGCTGGTCGCGGAAGCACCGAAACGCGGGGTGGGGTATCAAACCCTGCTGAACATGCTTTTGCGCGAAGCCATGCGTCGCCACGCGGCAAGCCGGAACGAGCTTCGTGATCACATTCGGAGAATCGTGCGTGAAGAGATCAAGCGAGCCTCCTGACACGTCACACCGGTCCAGTTGTCGGCAACGAGTTTAAGCAAATGCCCTCGGCGGGACAGTTCGTGACCTCACGCACCCGACCATCACAACTGCACGCCTAAGCTCGAACTCGGAACATTCGCACCTACATCCCTCAGTGGGTTTTCCCGTGGTCAACCATGGACCTGACCCGGCGGACGCCACCACCATAGTCCAATCTCCAGACCCCGAAGCCACTTGCAACTGGACTCGTACTCGGAACATTCGGACCTACGTCCCTCAGTGGGTTTTCCCGCTGCTGCCGACGACCCGACGCGTCACGCGTCAGTCCACGGATCTGGAAAAAGGAACCTTGCCGACGAGGCGGTCGTACTCTCGTATGACGCTGCGCCGAAAGGCGATGAGATCGAGCGCTTCGCGAATCGTTTCGGACTCCGTCGGTTTGCGCAGGATCTTCCGCGCCCGCATCTAGTACTACTGTGTCATAAACTGATTGCATCGGCGACACGCGTCGTGGCACACTGCAAGCATGGGACAGCGGGTGGCGGCGGCGGAGAGGTTGGAGGGGTATTTGGAGCGGCTGTGTGCGGTGCTCGGTCATGAGGACCGACATGCGCCGTTGCGGGCATAGGTGAAAGGATTGTTGTTGCCGGGTGAGCGCAAGAGCGTGGAGCCGATGGCGGCACGGATCGATCCGCGGCACGTACGAGCCCGACACCAGTCGATGCATCATTTCGTGGCGAACGCGGCATGGGAGGAACGCGAAGTCTTGCGTACAGCACGGGACTACGCGTTGGAGCCGCTGGAGCGACACGCGCCGGTGGGTGCGTGGGTAATCGATGACAGTGGCATGCCGAAGAAGGGGCAGCACTCGGTAGGCGTGGCACGGCAGTATTGCGGGCAACTGGGGAAGCAGGAGAACTGCCAGGTGGTGGTCACCGTGTCGCTGGTCAACGCCGTGATGAGCGTCCCGGCAGCATACCGGTTGTATCTGCCGGAGCCGTGGACAAAGGATCGCAAGCGCTGTGGTGAGGCCGGCGTGCCCGATGACGTCGGGTTCCAGAAGAAATGGGAGATCGCGCTGCAGGAGGTGGACGAACTCCTCGCAGATGATCTACCGCGAGCGCCAGTGGTGGCGGACGCCGGCTATGGCATTGCCACCGAGTTTCGCGAAGCACTGAGCGAACGCGGATTGCTATACGCTGTGGGCATCAGTGAGGAAGTAACCGTGTGGCCAGGGGGCAGTGAACCCCTTCCGCCCAAGCCTCGGCGCGCCGATCGCGCGGGGCGGCCGCCAAAACTCTTGCGGCGTGATGCAGATCACCGCCCCGTTTCAGTGCGGGACCTGGCACATCGGCTTCCCAAGCCGGTGTGGAAGAACGTGCGTTGGCGCGAAGGAACCCGGGGGACGATGCGTTCGCGATTCGCCGCTGTACGAGTGCGGCCCGCCCACCGTGACTACTGGCGCAGCACCGTGCGCGATCCCGAGTGGCTGTTGATCGAGTGGCCGCAGGAGGAAAAAGAACCAACCAAGTATTGGCTGTCCACGATCTCCGAGCGGGCCCGCATCGACGATCTCGTTCGCCTGGTGAAGATCCGCTGGCGTATCGAGCGAGACTACCAGGAGATGAAAGACGAACTCGGACTCGATCACTACGAAGGGCGCAGCTGGCAGGGCTTCCATCACCATGGCGTCTTATGCATCGCCGCCTACGCATTCTTGGCGGCCGAGCGAGCTCGGCTCTCCCCCCCTGCGCCTCTCGCCTTCCTCCAACCCGCTCCCATACCCAAAGGTTTCCGCCCACGGGGCGCTGCCGGTGCGCACTGAACGCCACAACCCCGGCTCGATTGCTACGATGAGATGGCAACACATCCGCCTGATCATTCCGGCACTACCAAATTGTCCCTGGTGCGGGATCGACGGCACCGGGCATTTTATGACACAGTAGTAATAGGTGGACCGCGCACTGCAGGTGCTTGACCGTCGGGCGGAGTCCTCCTATGTAGTTCTTCCATGAGTTCTACGTACACCGTGACGCAGGCACAGAGCCACCTGCCGGGTCTGATTCGCAAGGCAGAGGCCGGAGAGCCTGTCCGCATCCGCCGGCACAATGAGACGGTTGCCTACCTGCTGTCGAGAGAGCGCATGGAGGTCATCGTCGAGACCATGGAGATCTTGGCGAATCCGGCGGCCATGAAGGCCATCACCGCCAACCGCGCCGGGAAGACGAAGCTCGTACCGCTTGCCGCGCTCGATGACGAATGACTGTCCGCCTCGCGCCGCAGGTGGTCGAGTTCGTTCGGAGCCTGCCCCCGGAGCCGCGACGCAGGCTGCGCGCGGCGTTGCGCGACCTGGCAAGGGGCCGAGGAGACGTCAGGCCACTTGAAGGCCCGCTGCAAGACTACTGTCGGCTGCGTGTCGGCCCGTACCGCCTCATTCTTCGTTACACCACGAGGCGAGTCATCGAGTGCGTCTTCGCCGAGCGGCGCAGCCTCGTCTATGAGATTTTCGCAGACATGATGATCGAACGGCTGACGCGGGGGTTGTGGTGACACCATCCGCCGCCCCGGGAGCCAACAAAGCACGTGGCGCGCTACTGTCCCCATCACCGCAATTCATGGCACCAGCACTAGCGCCGACCCCGTCTCTCCTCCCGCATCTTTGTCACTGGCAGTTAAAGGATGGTACTCGCCCCGGCGCCACGGGGCGGTCATATCGTCGTAGTGGGGCGACGCCGGGATGTCGGACTCCCCGGTATGGTTCATCGCGAACGCGCGCTCCGGATGCGCCATGTCGACGATGAAGCGATAGGACGAGATCTGCGTGGTTGCAAAGGGGTCCCTGAGATCGAACCAGCTGTTGTTAAGTAACCCCTCAGAACGTGTGAAAGAATCCGACCGCGCAAGGGTATGGGCTCCGGCGGGGATGGTATGCTGGGAAGGCACGACGCGACGATGTTAGGGAGCCGGTTGGCGGTCTGGTGTTTTCGCGGTTGAGCGGCACCTCCCTGCAGGGATCATCTGATACGCTCTGGCGACCACCTCTGGCGGTGGGCCGTCTACGTTGCCCATTGCAGTCTCCAGCGCCGACGGATCCAGAGCTGCACGTTGTAGGTCAGGCACGCCCACACCGCCTCGATGCCCACCTTGACGAGGCCACGCAGCCGAAACTGCCGCAGTCCGAGCTTGGCCTTGATCCAGAGGTTGGAGAATTCTGCCACGGGTCCGCGGCGACGGTAGATGGCCTTGGCCTGGTCGGTTTGCATCTTGGCAACGAATGCACTCACTACCGGGTCATCAACGCGCCGGCTGATCGTGCGGCCCTTGGCCGCGGCGGTCGGGCAGCAGCGCTCCTTGAAGGGGCACGTCTGGCAATCGGCGCCGGGCGCCCGGTAGTGGTGGATCGTCTGCCCAATCCGCTTTTCCTGGCCGCTGTGGCACAGGGGCTTGCCCGCGGGGCAGCTGTAGGTGTCGGTGGCGGCCTCGTACGCGAAGGCCTCGGGATAGAAGTCGGCCGCCACCCCGCGGCGCTGCATCTGGCCCGCCGACTGCGCCCGGCCTTCCTCCAACGGGCCGATAAGACCGACGTGCTTCTGGTTGAGCGCGAGGATGTTCTCGCGGCTCACGAAGCCGCCATCGACCACCATCTCCTTCGGGGTCCCCACATTCTCTTCGACGCGCTCGACTCCCGCCTCGAGTTCGCGATAGTCGCTCCCCGACTGCGTCACTCCCACGCCGACGATTGCACCCGCCGCGCCGTCCGTGGACACCTGCACATTGTAGCTCGGCACGTAGCCACCATCGGGCTGCTTCATCACCCGCGCCTGCGCATCGGTCATGCTCGCCCGGGCCTGCTGCTTGACCTCGTCGTCCGCCTTTGCCGCCCGGATCGCCTCCAGCTCCGCCAGCGCTTGTTCCAAGCGCTGCTCCCGCTCCCGCAGCGCCCGCTGGCGCGCCGCCGCCACGCGCTTGCTCACCTCCTCCGAACGCGGGTCGCCCATGGCCTCGACCTGCTGGCGCGCCGCGTCCAGGTGCGCGCGCAGCCGCTCCTCGCGGCGAAACGTGTCGGCTCCCGCATTGGCGCGCACCTTCGTGCCATCGTGCATCACCTGCTCGAGGGTCACCAGCCCCTCGGCGCTCAACACGCCGAGCAGCTGTATAAACAGATCGTCTAAGGCTTCTTTGTGATCGACGCGGAAGTCTGACAGCGTGTGGTGGTTGATCACCTCCATCCCCGTCAGCCACTGACAGGCCGGCTCGTACTGGCACAGGCGCGAGAGCTCGCGGGCCGAACTTACGCCGCGGCTGTAGGCGTAGAGCCACAGGCTGATCAGCAACCGCGGGTCGGTGGCGGATCGCCCCGCCTCACCCTCCACCACCTTAATCGGTGCGTAGTACCGCCGCAGGTCCAGCTGCCCAACCAGCTCCCATATCGCTCGGGCCGGGTGGTCGTCCTCAATCAACCGCTCCACGTCCACCGGGCGCAGCACCAACTGCTTACGGTCAATCGGTTTGAGTCTGCGCCGGCTCTCCTCGCCCTCCCCCGCGGCTTCCCTCATCCCTTCCTCCCGCGGCGCTGTGGATGACTCCCGCTGCGCCGGATGACGAGCGTCTGCTTGTCCTCGATGACCCACTCAATGGCCTCGCCCTTCTCCAGCTCCAGTGCCTGCGCCAGCGGCGCCGGACAGATGAGGTAATACTGTCGATTCGTCTCCCCTCGCTGGATCACCTGCACTCGGCTGAAGTAGCCCATCGTCGCTGCACCAACTCTACCACTAGCTATATCGCTAGTCAAGGATTTTTTCACACGTTCTCAGTCTCAGTGGCGAGCGGCTCAGGGCGGCGAGTGATTGTAGAAGAGCAGCTTGTAGGGGTTGGCTGTGCGTTGTCGTGCGAGTTGATCCAGGGCGGCCTTGAATCGGGCTTCGAAATCCGGAAAGCGGCGGCGCAGAGTACCCAACACCGTCATGAGCGTCTCACGCGTCCGGGCTCCGGCTTCGGACTGCGAGCCGAAGCTGACCTTGCGTGCGATGACCAGCGGCCGCAGCTCGGGCTCGGCGAGGTTGTTTTCCGCAGGCACCCTGCGGTCGGCGGCCCAGTGGTAGAGGCGCTGGGCGTGTTCACGGAAGATGGCTTGGATGCGGTGGATGCCCGGGTGTTGGGCCTGCGCGTGAGCGCTGTCGATGATCTGTTGTTTGAGCGTGCCGGCTTGCGCGTAGTACTGCGCATCGGTGATCGATAAGCGACGCAGGCCCATTGCCTGCGCCAGCAATGGCGCGAAGGTGGTGGTGAAGGCGTAGACCTCGCTGTTGTCCTCGAACTGGCGCGCGAGATCCTTCACCTCGCGCAGCAGGTGCGCGTAGCAGTACTGCAGCCGGCAGGGGAGCTTGTTGTAAGCGTTGTACCGATCGACCACGAGTACGCCGGGCAAGCGTCGGGAACCGAAGACCTCGCGGGGGACCGCGGCCGAACGGGTCGAGCGGAAGCGGAAGAGCGAGAGATCCGCCGTGGCGAACAGCCACGCATACCCGTTGTGGCCGCCGGTCCTCCAGCCGGTCTCGTCGGCGTGTTTGGCGGGCGCGCGCCGATACTGGCGCAGGAGGTCCTCGGGGACGCTGGCGAAAAGGCGGCCCAGGCGATGTAGAGCATCAATGAGGCTGCCGTAGCCAATGCCGGTCTGGGCCTCGAGGCGGCCGAGCGGGACACCGTAGACGTAGTGTTGCACGGCGATGTGGGTCAGGAGCTGATTGCCGTAGAGAGAGTGCGGCAGGAGCGCCGGGGCCTGGGCCTGGAAGGTCCGCTGGCAGCAGGGGCAGCGCTTGATCTGCAGCCGATAGATCGTGGTGCGTGGGCGCACCGGTGGGCAATCGATCACCGTGCGTTCGCGCACGCCGCGGTCCTCGAGCCCAACGCGACACAGTCGGGGCAGCGTCCCTGCGCGACGGCGATCTGCTCCACCCCTGCCGCACTCAGCAGCGTGGCGGCTTGGCGCCCGTGACCCACGTGTCCGTTCTTAGCACCGCCCCGTAGACGCTGTCGCGGCGCGGGGGGTGCGGTGTTGGCTTTGACGGGGATTTTCGAGGACGGGGTGGAGGAGCCAAAGAAGCCTTCTTCGCGGCTGACGCGCTCTTGGTAACGCAGGCGCCCGCGCAGCCGCACGTTCTCTTCGGTGAGGCGATCGATCTCGCGTTGCTTCTCGAAGCACTCTCTGCAGTACCTGCCACCCACCACACCACCGCCTGGCCCGGTCCGGGCGCGTTCAGGTTTTCGGCCTGCGCCTCTTGGGGCGCGGTGCTGTGGACTGACGCCGCTCGCGGTGCGCGAAGACGAGCGCCGCCCCGAACTCGCTCATGCGGCTTTCCACCCATTGACCACCGTGTATGGCGCGCCGCAGCTCTGGCACCAGTCCCCGTGGCACATAGAGGCAGTGCTGCTTCCCGTCCTTACGATACGAGAAGATGAAGGAGAGATGTTTCTCCCCGTGCGCACAGGCCGCACAGCCTGCGCGCACGCAGGGCTTCGCCACTTCGCACAGCGAGCCTCTGGCAATTGGCCAGCGGCGCCGCAGCTCGTCGATGAATCGTTCCAGCTGGTGTGTGCTCTCCATGCTTCCTGTATATTATAAATATACAGATACCGCAAGCGCCCAATGCCACTGAGACTGAGGGGTTACGTTGTTAACGGTGTGCCGGCCACCGGTGTAGGGGTACGACCCGCGATTGAAGTATGCGCCGAGAATGCGGGACAGCAGACTGCTGCCTGAGCTGATGTGGTTCCTGAACGTCACGGTGTGGAGCCGTTCCCAACTCCATCGGCTCCGATTCCCGCCAAGTCGCTCGGTCAGCAGGGCCAGCGCATCCCTCAATGCGCCGCGGATCAGCTGCGCCCGCTCCTCTGCTGTGGGGAGGCCACAACTGGCTGTCGGGTCTGCCACGATGTCTTCGCTGGCGTTGTAGGCTTCGATGTCGGCGACGGCGAGTTCGGCGGCGTTCGAACGTATGCTTCGACCGTGAAAGTGAAGACTTCGGTAGCCTTGTCTCGGGAGGTCATGACCGCCATCGACCGGCAAACCGGTGGTCGTGGTCGTCGATCGGCTTTCATCGAGAGCGCCGTGCGTTCGTACCTCACGGTCCTGTCGGCAAGTGACCGCAAGGATCTCGGGATTATCAACCGCCGGGCGAAGCGCCTCAACGAAGAGGCCGAAGACGTCCTCAGCTATCAGGTCCTTCCTTGAGACGCGGCTAACTCTATCGAGTCCGCAACCCGTCTGCACGCGACCCGCGGCGG
>Ga0209777_10008847_pt1 | contig 10949 bp, 9 predicted proteins | sample FrelakmetHBP12HB_FD_187147 | JGI IMG/M metagenome (GOLD analysis project Ga0209777, IMG submission 187147) | Freshwater lake sediment microbial communities from the University of Notre Dame, USA, for methane emissions studies -HBP12 HB (SPAdes)... | ecosystem: Environmental > Aquatic >... | reverse complement strand
AGTTTGATGACCTTCCCTTTGGATATGATCACAAGTACGTCTATTCCCATATAGGCTACAACTTGAAACTGACGGATTTTCAGGCGGCCTTGGGCGTTTCCCAATTAAAGAAGCTGCCGGGATTTATTAAGATCCGGCAGCGTAATTTTCAGATTCTGTATGATGGCTTGAAAAATCTTGAGGAATACTTTATCCTGCCGGAGGCGACACCGAATTCGCAGCCGAGTTGGTTTGGTTTTCCCATTGCCGTCCGGCCGGAAGCGCCGTTCACAAGGCGTGAACTGATTCGTCATCTGGATCAGGTGAAGATTGATACGAGGCTGTTGTTTGGCGGCAACCTCTCCCGCCAGCCGGCCTTCCGGGATGTGCCGCACCGCAAAATTGGAGACCTGAAAAATTCCGATTTTGTCATGAATCAAGTCTTCTGGATCGGAGTCTATCCGGGGCTGACGGAGGAGATGCTGCATTATGTCGTTGAGAAATTGTGGGGCCTAGCAAAGGGATCTCGCTGAGATTTGACTTAATCGTTGTGTTCGACATTTGCTGATGGTATAAAAAGGTGCAGGATGGGCAACACTTTAATAAACATCTAAATGCCAATCGGCTTCCCTTTGGCAACGAAGGAGCAGAGCTCTCATCAAGATTTTGGTGCTTGAAGATTTTTTAGAAAAGTATCTAATCATTCGATAAAGTTCTTTTATAGAATTAAATTTATTGGGGGGAATCTATGAAAGTTGTCATTTTAGCCGGTGGCATGGGCACGCGCATCAGCGAAGAATCGCATTTAAAACCAAAACCGATGATCGAAATCGGCGAACACCCCATTTTATGGCATATCATGAAAATCTATTCTTATTATGGCTTTGATGAATTCATTATATGTTTGGGATATAAATCAAGTATTGTTAAAGATTATTTCGCAAACTATTTTATGTACGAGTCGGATGTAACCTTTAACTTTAAAAACGGTAATGAAATCAGCACGCATCAGCACTTCGCGGAAAAATGGACGGTTACTTTAGTAAATACAGGATTGGAGACCATGACTGGAGGTAGAGTCAAACGGATTCAACAATACGTGGGAAATGAACCGTTTATGTTGACCTATGGCGACGGCGTTTCCAATGTCAATATACCCCGACTTATCGACTTCCATAAATCGCACGGAAAATATGTGACAGTTACTGCGGCTCAACCTCTGGGCAGATTTGGCTCGCTAAACATAAAAAAAACAAGCGAAGTGGCCGGTTTTGTGGAAAAACCAAAAGGCGACAACAGTTGGATCAATGGTGGCTTCTTTGTCATGCAGCCGGATGTATTCAACTATCTGACGGAAAATGATGTTAATGTTGAAATGGGTCTACTCCAGAAACTTGCCAGAGAACGTCAGTTTATGGCTTACCGACATGATGGTTTTTGGCAGCCGATGGATACCATGCGGGACAAAGGCCTACTTGAAGAACTCTGGAAATCCGGCAAGGCGCCTTGGAAAGTATGGGAACCGAACGAACATTGAAATAAATCGTCCGCTGACTTCCGGTTATGATGTAGTTTGTGTAATGGCTGTGGATTTGTTTTTGCTGACACATATGTAAATGATTAAGATGTCTGCAATTCAAAGGGCTCGAATGGAGAATGAAAGTGCGTATAAAGGTTGCTGATTATATAGCCCACTGGCTGACGGAAAATAAAATAAAACATGTATTTTCCGTAACAGGTGGTGGTGCCATGCACTTGAATGATGCGTTTGGCAATCATCCAAGAATAAAATGCATTTATAACCACCACGAGCAGGCTTCGGCCATGGCTGCGGAAGGTTATTACAAAGCGTCCGGAAAATTACCGGCCGTCTGCGTAACTTCGGGGCCGGGCGGGACAAACGCGATTACCGGCGTTATGGGCGCGTGGCTTGATTCTGTCCCCATGTTTATCATTTCCGGCCAAGTCAAATTTGAATGCACCATTAAATCGTCCCCGGATTTACGCTTGCGACAGCTTGGGGACCAGGAATTTAACATCATTGACACGGTAAAGACCCTCACAAAATATGCGGTAATGGTGACTGAAGCGGATAAAATAAAGTACCATCTGGGGAAAGCATTATTTTTATCTGTAAACGGACGCCCCGGGCCTGTATGGCTGGATATCCCTTTGAACATACAAGCGGCAACAATAGAGACACAACAATTGTTTGAATATGACGCTAAAGAGGACAAGTCAGAAGCTGCAGTAGAAATAGCGAAAGGGATCATTGATCGAGTCATTGAAAAAATAAAAAATTCAGAAAAACCAGCGATAATTGCCGGCGCCGGAATAAGGCTTTCCAAGTCTGAAAAAAAGTTTAGGCAAATGTTGAAACAGCTTAATATTCCAGTAATGACTGCGTGGAATTCCCACGACCTGATTGAAAACTCGGACCCTTTATACGCCGGACGGCCAGGTACCATAGGGACTAGGGGTGGAAATTTTGTATTTCAGGACTGCGATTTGTTGTTGGTGGTCGGATGCAGGATGAATTTAAGGCAGATAGGTTACGCGTGGGATAAAGTCGCGCCGAATGCATATAAAATCATGGTAGATATTGATAAGGCTGAGTTGAATAAAAAATCTTTTAAAGTGGATCTACCGGTTCAGGGTGACTGTAAGGATTTTATTTCAAAAATTCTTAAGACAAAATACAGGAAAAAGTCAGCAAAACAGGATAACTGGATAAGATGGTGCAGAGATATCAACAACAAGTACTCACCGTTAAAAGAAATATTGAACACAAAACAACTTAACCCATACCTTTTCTTCCACAAGTTTTTTCAAATGTTGCCTGAAGAGCAGGTCACTATAACAGCTAACGGTTCGGCTTGCGTTATCCCGTTTCAGGTCGCCGAGATAAAAAAAGGGCAGCGTCTTTTTACAAATAGCGGGTGCGCTGCAATGGGCTATGGGTTGCCTGCGGCCATAGGTGGCTGTTTAGCAATTGGTAGGAAAAAGGTAATCTGTCTGGAGGGGGACGGAAGTATCCAGATGAACCTTCAGGAACTGCAAACGGTAGTTAAGAACGAGCTTCCCCTCAAAATATTTGTAGTCAATAATAGTGGATATAATTCCATAAGACAAACGCAGCGTAATTTTTTCCAGTCAAAGTTTGCAGGCATAGACAGTGATTCCGGTGTAAGCTTTCCTGATTTTGGAAAAATCGCTCGTGCATACGGTCTGAAGTACTACAAAATAAAAAGTGAAAAGGAGATAGAAAAAAAGGTACAAGCGGCCATGGCATATGACGGCCCTGTGCTATGCGAGGTCATCGTGGATATAGATTATAATTTCGCACCGAAATCGGCGTCAAAGATTTTGCCTGACGGCAAAATGATATCCACAGCGCTCGATGACATGTATCCATTTCTTAATGATGATGAAATGGCAAAAAATCGATACGACTTGCTGAAGGAGTAATAATGCGCTCAATTAAAATCCTTGACTGCACATTGCGGGATGGCGGGTTTGTAAATGATTGGAATTTCGGGATAGGGAGCCTCGAAAACATCATCGCCAGACTTGATAAAGCCGGTATAGACTTTGTAGAAATTGGCTTTATTGACAAAAGAAGGACGTATGACATTAACCGTTGCATTGTGCCTGATACGGATTCCCTAAAACCTGTCTTTGAAAACCTTGACATCAGCAACGCTATAATCGTGGCCATGATAGATTTCGGGACGTGCGATATCGAGGCGATAACGGATCAGAAGAATTCAGTGCTGGATGGCATCAGAGTTATTTTTAAGAAAAAAAATTACATTGAAGCTCTTGATTTCTGCAGTCAGATAAAGAAAAAAGGGTATAAATTATTTATCAACCCCGTCTCGGTAACTGGTTACAAAGACGATGAACTGATTACTCTTATCCAGAAAATAAATGAAGTGGCCCCTTACTGCGTCTCAATTGTGGACACTTACGGTCTCATGAATAAAAATGAACTACTCCATTACTATAACCTCATAGATGGGAATCTTGCCAAGAGCATCATCATCGGATATCACTCACATAACAATCTGCAGCTGGCTTTCGCCAATTCCCTGGAGCTGATGTCTGCTGATTCTGAAAGGGAATTGATGGTTGACGCCTCGCTTTACGGTATGGGGAAGAGCGCCGGGAACACGTGCACGGAACTCCTTGCCATGTACCTTAACGAAAATTACGGAAAAAATTACATCATCGACCAACTGCTAGAAGCGATTGATGTCGATATTTCAAAGGAATACGCGAAAAAATACTGGGGATACTCACTCATGCATTTTATCGCGGCGTCAAACAACTGTCATCCTGATTATGTGTCCAATCTGATCAACAAAAAAACTCTTTCCATCAAATCAATCAATGGAATCCTTTCCCAAATCGACCAGACCAACAAACTGACCTTCAACAAGGAACTGATTGAAAATATGTATATGGAGTATCAAAATAAGTTCATTGACGACTCCGGCGCTTACGCTGCTCTGAGCAGCGAGCTTGCAAAAAGGGAAATACTCATCATAGCGCCCGGTAAGTCCATTGAAACCCACGGTGCCGAGCTTCAGGACTTTATTAAGAAAAAAAACCCGGTTGTAATGACCATAAATTTTATCAATGACAATTTTAAGCCTGATTATGTCTTTATGGGTAATGCCAAAAGATACAGCCAGTTTTTTAATAAAATATATAGGAATGACTATAACGTAAAAGTAATTTGCACCTCAAACATCTCGGAGTCAAATAAGAAAATTGATTATAAGTTCAACTTTAATTCCCTGATCAACAATAACAATCTTATCAGGGATAACCCCGTCCTGATGCTTCTTAAGCTATTGGTAAAAATGAAAATGAAAACGGCGTACCTGGCCGGGTATGACGGTTATTCCGCCGATAACGTCAATAATTACCCGGGGGAATATATCCAGTTCCTCTACTGCGATGACGATGTTGTCTTGCGCAACGATGGGATTAAAAAAGCCATCACTGAAATAGGCAAGAATATCAAACTGGAATTTTTAACCCCATCACTTTATATATGAATTGAATCAACAGATTGAAGATACTAATGATTAAGAGTGGAAAAAATAATTTGATTTATGCGTAAAATGCATGTGTTTGGAGAAACTATGAATATTTCCAAAGCTATATCATTCCTGGATTATAATGTTCCTAATCCCACAGAGGGATTGCCGGAAGAATTGTTTTTATATATTACCATAATAACACCTTTAATAAATGTTGACCTTTTAATCAAGGATGAAAATGGACGTACACTTTTATCATTGAGAGATGAAAGATATACAGGTATAGGATGGCATGTGCCCGGCGGACATGAAAGAAAAAACAATAAAAATAGGGGTAATAAACAGTATGAAAACTGTACTGATAACAGGTGGTAGCAGGGGCATAGGTAAAGCTGTTGCAAAGAAATATGCTGAAGAAGGATATGACGTTATCGCCCCTCCATCCGGTGAGCTTGACCTGAAAAACAGCAGTTCCATAAATGCTTTTATCGAAAAGAACAATGACCGCTGCTTTGACGCCATAATAAATAATGCCGGAATCAACGACATAAGCCTGCTTGAGAACGTGACCGATGATGAGATAGAAAGGGCTTTTGCAATAAATCTTGTTGCGCCGATAAAACTTATAAGAGGATTCGCTGGCGCTATGAAGCGGCAGAAATACGGAAGAATAGTAAACATAGGTTCCATATGGGCTGTTGTTTCAAAGCCGGGGAGGCTGGTTTATAGTACTTCCAAAAACGGTCTGCACGGGGTGACAAACACTCTTGCTGTTGAGCTCGCGCCTTTCAATATCCTCGTAAATACTGTCTGTCCTGGTTTTACGAACACTGATCTCACGTCCAGAAATAACACAAAAGAACAGATTGAAAAGATATGTTTGGATATACCGATGGGCAAGATGGCGGAACCGGACGAAATAGCCACCGTCGTATATTTTCTCGGTTCTCACCTTAACACGTATATCACGGGACAAAAGCTTGCTGTTGATGGGGGGTTTTGCTCCAAATGAAAATAAAGTCGCATGTGGGGGAATACAGTGTTGATATAACTGGAGAGCTCACCCTGGAAAGCCTCAGGGCAGGGAGAGAAGTTTTTATAATAGCAGACAGCAGGGTTTATGAAATTTACAAAGAAAATTTTTTTAAAGGGGTTAATAAGAACGAAATAATGTTTTTTGACGCTATTGAAAATAACAAGAATATAGAATCGGCCCTTAAGATATGCGCGGCTATGGCTGAAAAATCGTTTAAAAGAAGTGGTACCATGATATCGATAGGCGGCGGTATAGTGCAGGATGTAACCGGTTTTGCGGCTAATATATACAACAGGGGCGTTAAGTGGGAGTTTGTTCCGACAACACTTCTTGCACAATGCGACAGTTGTATTGGTGGAAAAACGTCCCTGAATTTTCTTTTATACAAGAATATTCTGGGTACATTCTACGCGCCCGATTATATATATGTTTATCTTGATTTTGTCAGGACCCTCTCAGAGGATGATTATTTAAGCGGGCTTGGAGAGATAGCGAAATTTAACATTATGTCCGCGAAGGAAGGCATAAGCCTCATGGAAGATAACATGTTAAAACTTCGAAACAGGGATGTCGGAACGCTGGCTTTTTTTGTTGAACGTTCGCTAGAATTTAAGAAGAAGTTCATTGAAGAAGATGAATTTGACCGCGGGATAAGGAACCTACTTAATTTTGGGCATACTTTTGGGCATGCATTTGAGACTGTGAGCGGTTATGCTGTGCCGCATGGGCAGGCTGTCACGCTTGGACTAATGGCAGCGAACAACATTTCAAACGGCAGGAATCTTCTTGGAACTGCGCTTAAAGAGCGTATAGAAAAAATATGCCTGAATTTTATTTCTGTAAAATTTGATAAAAACTGGTTTTCCGCTGACAACATAGTTCCGGCGATGAAAAAGGACAAAAAACGCGGGGCAGAGGACCTGGCAGCCGTTCTTTTCGTGTCAGACCTTTCTCTAAGGGTATGCCAGGATATTCAGCCCGTTGAAGTTGAAAGGGCGCTGGTGCAATTGCTTTATAAATTGCGGGATACATATTTAATAGATTAAAACTATTGTAGGGTAGATAAAAGAGACATTGTCATTACTATCAAAATTAATTAATTCCAAATATTTATTATAGACGAATATTGAAAAAGTGAGAAATTCAAGGGTTTCGATAACCCTTTGCTTGCGACGGGGTGGTTAATTCATGGATGCACTAATGAGTAGGCAATATGAATCTGAAGTAGTACAAAATATTGCTGCACTGAAAAAATGTTTTTTTGGTGAAATAAGAATCAACAGCATTTTCGAAGGCACATCATATTCATTGGAATTTTTAACCGCAGAATGTTCAAATAACTTGCATCTCATGGCATTGCTTGCAAAATGGAGAAAGAATCATGAATATTGGTTCCCAGCAATTTTCCCTGTGACAACAGAAAGAACAATTAAATGGTTTACAAAAAGCGTAATTGAGAATCCACAGCGACTACTGTTTATTTTGAAGGTTAACTCTGAATACATTGGTCATTTGGGATTGAATAGGTTTGATTTTGATCTTAAATCGTGTGAGATTGACAACATTGTCCGTGGTGAAGATGGGTATCGTGGCGTTATGGGGCATGCCATCCTTCAAATGATGGAATGGGGACGAAGATATCTAAAATTACATAGCTATAGTCTTCAAACATTTTCAGATAATGTAAAGTCATTGAAACTTTATAAGAGTTTGTGTTTTAAGGAAGTAGATAGAGTGGCTATGATTCAAAGACAGAGCGATGATGGACTTGAATGGGTAGAGGCTATAGAGTCTTATGATCTGTCAAATATTAGCAGATACAATATTAAAATGGAGCTGAATAATGGCTGATAGTCCATTGAAATTGAGGATTAGTGGTCGTTCAAACAGGCTAATACAATCTGAAATCAGAAACATGTCTATAGAATGCGATAATGTGAAAGGTATTAATTTGTCACAGGGTATCTGTGATTTAGAATTGGCTGGTCCGGTTAGAGAAGGGGCTGTTGAAGCTATTCGGCAAGGGATTAACTATTATACCCGATATGACGGTCTTCAGTGCCTAAGAGAAGCAATCTCTAAAAAGGTGTCCAGTTACAATAAGATTAACTGCGATCCAGAAAAAAATATTATTGTCTCAGGGGGAGCTACAGGTGCATTTTATTGTGCATGCCTGGCATTACTTGATCCCGGCGATGAAGTCATAGTTTTCGAGCCGTATTATGGTTATCACATTAATACTTTACATGCCGCAGGCGCAATTCCACGATATGTTAGAATGACGCCGCCTTTGTGGTCATTTGATAAGGCAGATTTAGAAAAAATGGTAAGTGTACGAACTAAAGGAATAGTAATAAATACTCCTGCAAATCCTTCGGGTAAAGTATTCAATAAAGACGAGCTGCTTCTGCTATCAGAATTCGCGATCAGACACGACCTTTTTATCTTTACAGATGAAATTTATGAATACTTTGTTTACGATGACAATACTCATATTAGCCCTGCATCGATCAAAGAAATTTTTGACAGGACAATAACTATTTCTGGATATTCAAAAACATATAGTATTACCGGATGGCGTATTGGCTATTGCGTATGCCACGAGAAATGGGCAACAACAATCGGTTATGTAAATGACCTTGTCTATGTTTGCGGGCCGGCACCTTTACAAATGGGGGTTGCCGATGGTATAAATCAGCTTCCCGATTCTTTCTATGAGAACATTCGCTTAACCTATAAGAGAATGAGAGACAAGATATGTGGAACCTTGCATTCGATCGGTCTAATTCCTTTCGTGCCTCAGGGGGCTTATTATGTCTTAGCGGATGTGAGTAAAATACCCGGAAAGAGCAGCAAGGAAAAAGCAATGCGCCTTTTGTATGATACCGGTGTAGCATGCGTTCCGGGTACAGCATTTTTTCATGATGATTCAGGAGAAAATTTGGTTAGGTTTTGTTTTGCAAAAAGAGAAGATGTTCTTGATGAAGCATGCAGAAAGTTATCGCTTATCAATTATTAATTAATGTCTTTTTAAGGAGGTCTTTACGTGAGAAAGAAGATCAGCTTTGCAGGTCCCTGGATCACACAGAAAGAGATCGATTACGTCGTCGATGCAGTAAAAAATGGCTGGTACGAGACATTTGACATGCATGCTAAAAAATTAGAAAGAACTGTGGCCGAATATATCGGCATGAAATACGCGATAGCAACGCATTGCTGCACCCTGGCGTTGCACTTGTCCTGTGCTTCTCTCGGATTAAAGAAAGGCGATGAAGTCATCTGCACGGATTTCAGTTGGGTAGCAACAGCCTATGTTATTTCATATACAGGGGCAACGCCTGTTTTTGTTGATATTGATCCAGATTCGTGGTGTATAGATCCCAAAGCTATTGAACAGGCGATTACAAAAAAGACCAAGGCTATCATGCTGGTTCACTGCTTCGGTCACCCAGCGGAAATGGACACAATCATGGATATTGCCAAGCGTAATAATCTATATGTAATCGAAGATGCCGCGCCGGCAATGGGGGCAGAGTTTAAAGGTAAAAAGGTTGGTTCTTTTGGCGATTTTGGGTGCTTTAGTTTTCATGGAGCGAAACTGACAGTGAGTGGTGAAGGCGGTATTTTGCTCACAGACAATGAAGAACTTTACAATAAGGCAGCTTTGCTCGCCTCCATGGGACGCACAGATTCACAAGCCGTCTTCTGGTCGGATCAAATTGGTTATCAATATACGATTGCTAATTTAACAGCAGCACTGGCTTTAGCGCAGGTTGAAAGAATTGAAGAACTCTTATCGAGAAAGAGACAGATATTTGCTTGGTACTATGAACGATTAAAGGATATTGAAGGTATTAAAATTATTAAAGAGAAAGAAAACTGTTTCAGTAATTACTGCTATCCTTCCATTCTGTTGGAAGATTCAATCACAATAGAGCGAGATGAAGTGCTGGTTAAATTGAAGGAGTTAAATATTCATTTCCGTCCCGCATTCCCAAGAATGAGCCGCTTCCCAGCCCTTGAACAAAGATACCCAAACCCAGTGGCAGAGAAGGTTGAAAGAAGAGGTATTTCATTAGCGTCGGCTGCTAATCTTACAGAGGATGATATTGATTTTGTGTGTGGTTCACTTGTAAAAATATTTAATCAGCAATCTTAATGGATAAAAATATGAAACTTATCAGTGTTGTTACGCCTTGCTATAATGAAGAAGGAAATGTTGAGGAAATATATAAACGCATAAAAACAGTATTTTGTGAAATCGGAAAATATGAGTATGAGCATATTTTTATCGATAATGCCTCTAAGGATAACACTGTTTCAATTTTATATAAAATTGCTAAGCAGGATAAAAATATTAAAATAATTGTAAATAGTAGGAATTTTGGAGCGCTCCGTTCGCATTATCATGGATTACTTCAAGCTAAAGGAGATGCTGTTATTGCAATCGTTGCTGATTTGCAAGACCCACCAGAGATGGTTCATGCTCTTATAAAAAAATGGGAGGAAGGTAATAAAATTGTAGTTGGGGTTATGAAAGGAAGACATGAATCCAAGTTTATGATTTTCATAAGAAATTCATATTATAATATTTTAAATAAATTATCAGATACGGAACTGATTAAGAATTATACAGGATTCGGTTTATATGACAAGAGTATTATAAAAATTTTAAGACAAATAGAAGACCCTTATCCTTATCTGAGGGGTATAATTGCTGAAATTGGTTTTGAAAAGGCTATAATTGAATATATACAACCTTGCAGGGAAAAGGGGAAAACTTCAACTAATTTTTATTATCTTTATGATTTGGCGATCATCGCTCTTACCTCTTATACAAAAGTTCCATTAAGGATTGCCACTATGTTGGGTTTTGAGTACCA
>Ga0209777_10008846_pt1 | contig 10950 bp, 18 predicted proteins | sample FrelakmetHBP12HB_FD_187147 | JGI IMG/M metagenome (GOLD analysis project Ga0209777, IMG submission 187147) | Freshwater lake sediment microbial communities from the University of Notre Dame, USA, for methane emissions studies -HBP12 HB (SPAdes)... | ecosystem: Environmental > Aquatic >... | reverse complement strand
GGCCAAGGCGCTTTCCCAGTACGCCGGCGGAGACACGGAAGGTGCCAAAAAAACTTTGATGAATCCGGAGGCTGAATTGGTCAGCTTTCAACCCACCAAAACAGAGAATTGGATGGTAAACTTGGTGGGGGATGTTTCCAAAGGAGCTTTAAATCAACCTGAAATGGTGGCGCTGGGATTGACAGGACTTGTTCCAAAGGAGAAGGCGCCAAGCGTGCCGGTGACGCTGGGTAGAGTGCGGCCATATAGCCGGCCGATGCCAAGGGAAATACCAACTGAAGTGCCTGAGCCAGTTTCCGGTCCTGAAGTGTGGAAAAGACCTGAAACCGTGTTGCCGGGTGAAGGTGAAACCATGCCGGTCAGAACCGAAGCTCCTCCACTTGAGCCGGAGATTATCCAACCGGAAGCTGAGCCTGCGACAGTAAGTGAGGCAGTTGAACAAGCCGCCCAAAAGAAACGCAGGATCCGCAGGAAACCTGGAGTTGAAAAGGCGATCCGGGAAGCGGCACAAAAGAAAAAGGCTGAGAAACAGGTTGCGGCAAAGGTGGAAGAGGTAAAACCGGCTGAAGAAGCTCCGCCGCCCCAGGCACCGGAACAACCTGTTCCACCGACTGAAGAACCTCTTGCCGGCGGGACGTTGGAAGAGGTTTTTAAATCTGCCGAAGAGCAAGAAGCGCGAAAGCCGAAGCGTTCCGTCATGTTCCCTACCAGCTACGAGAATGCCCGTTACCGTATAGAAAGCGGGGAAACCACCTTAGAGGAGGCAATAGCCAATGGATGGCTCGACACCTATAACGCGCTGATTGACGATTTTGCGCCTGGGTATAAGCCGCGCGGTATGGGTGGCCTTTCTGAGAGACAGACTGCCAAACTGGAGGCTGAATCTCACGCTCAAGAATTGAAGGATGTTCAGAGCGAATTGAAACAATCCAGAAGCGGAGCAAATCTATGGACGGATGTGATGGAGGAAGGGGGGTTGCCTCCCATAAAACGACTCAAAAGCTCGAAAAAAACCGGCGGTAAATCTGGTGATATTGGAGAGGCTAGAGATGCTTATGAATACTCGACAATACGAAATTTAATCGGTAAAAATCAGGAACGCGCCTTGGATCAAATAGCGCAATCTTTACAGGATAAGGGATACACTTTTCAAACCGGAGACGATTTATTGGAAGCTTTAAAGCAGACGCATAGGACAGGGATTGACCCAAATGGAATTCGTGTTGGAAAAGGACAGATCAACCCAAAGACGGGGAAGGCATGGAAAGAACGAAAAGAAAAACGTAGAGCAGGACCATTATTATAAATGAAATCTCTATCTGAACTAACTTGCTTAGTTGTGGATAACGGCCTTTTCGTAGAAATTGCCGTCACTCTGGCGCGTACCTACAAAAAGGTCTATTACACGGTCCCTGGCTGGAAAAGCGGTTTTCCCAAGATGAATGACTCTAAGATCGGGACCGGCCTTGAGAACATCGAGGTTGTGTCCGGGATCTTCGGCGACCATTTCGATGACATTGACCTGTTTGTGTTCCCGGACCTGTACTTCGGCGATGAGCAGGAACATCTGGTAAAGTTGGGTAAAACGGTATGGGGCGCGCGGCATGGCGACCGTCTGGAGATGTACCGTGAGGAGATGAAGGATCTGCTGGTGGACTTGGGTATGCCGGTGGCGAATTACGAGATCATTAAAGGGGTTGCCGGATTACGCAAATACCTGAAGGAGAATGATGACAAGTGGGTAAAGACTAATATCCACCGGGGAACCTTTGAAACCTTCCATTCACCCACCTACAAGCTGGTGGAACCGCGCATTGACGAGATCGAGTATTCGCTGGGCGCCTTCAAATACATCACGGAATTTATCGTGGAGGACAACCTGAAGGACATGATCGAGATCGGGACGGACGGGTACACTATTGACGGCCAGCGCCCTACGGTGGGGCTGACCGGGTACGAGATCAAGGATCTTTCCTACCTGGGGGTATTCAAGGCATACGACGACCTTCCGGAGCCTCTGGTGCGTTTCGACAATCTGATGGAACCGGTGTTTAAAAAGTACGGTTACAGAGGGTTCTATTCTTCGGAAATACGGTGTGGAAAAGACCATGAGCCTTACATGATTGATTTTTGCTCCAGAGCGGCCAGTCCGCCGAATGAGTTGTACCAGGAGTTCTATACCAACCTGGCAGAGATCATCTGGCAAGGTGCGAATGGGGTGCTGGTGGATCCGGAGCCGATTGCCAAGTATGGATGCGAAGTGCTGATACATTGCCCTTGGGCAGACAAAAACTTTGCGCCCATTGACTTTCCCCCGGAGTACCGCCAGAACATAAAACTGCGCCATGCCTGCAAAATCAATGAACGCTACTACGCCATACCGCAGGCGGTGGGTTTGCCGGAGATCGGCGCTGTCGTGGGCTGGGGCGACACCGTAGAAGAAGCAAAAGACATGGTGAAGGAGATTGCCGAAACCGTGGAAGGGTACTACATCGAGATACCGGTTGAATCTCTGGATAAGGCCGATGAACAACTCGAAATGGCGCGGGATTACGGGCTAGACTTTTTCGAATAATCCGGGAGTGTTGAAAAGGTTGTTGTTGGAAAAAAGAGCAGTTTTCTCTAATTGGATTTCCACGAACTCGCTGTCTGCCATTTTCCAAGTGGAGTATTTCTCCTGGATGATGAATCGGTTATCGTCTGAAATGACGCGGCAGACCTTGAGAAGATCCTGAAGCGATTCCTCTTTATTGGAAAGATCCCAGCTTCGTTTATCGGTGACATGAAAGATGATTTTCAGGATGATGCCATGATCTATTGTGGGACGCTCTCCCCATTGCTGGCGGATCAACATGCCCATGGACTTTTCCCATTTTTGGTATTCATTGGATGGGATGTCGAAATGGCGCCCATCACTTTTGCGATGGATAATGATGCGGCCGTTTTTCTTGGATGGAGGTAGACCGGGGAGGATGATTTTCATAAATTTATTGTGGTAAATTCCAAGCCGCCATGACCATGAACGCCGTCATTATGGCAAACACGATCCAGAATAGCCAATGGTTAGGGATGCCGTCCTTGTCGCCGTCATGTTTGATGATTGGATTCCTGCACACCGCCCACACTAACGCCGCAAACGCCACGATGCCGAGAGCAGGCCAGAGCCAGAAGATGGTGGTGCCGTCGTAATTATGAAGGGAGTTGGCGAAGGTGATCATTTCCATAATTTTGTCTTTTGTATAAATCGAGCTGTTGCTATCTCGGCTTCAACTCGACGAGCGACCATTTTCGCCATTATCCGCAATTCTTCTGACGTACACATCCCCCTACCAAACGCCATAGGATCAAAGGTTATCATTATTGAATAATGCCCAGTCTGATAATCATCAGTCCTGAAAGCAAGTTCGGTGCATCTATCAACAATTCTTTTGATCGGCACAAGCTCTTCTTCCAACTGCTTTTCATACTGGTGATAATACCGGGTGGCTTCCCTTGCCACTTCAATATGATGTTGTTTTTTGGTCATCAAAGGCCATTTATTTTTCACCCCTTGAATCCAATTTTTTATCTTATAATTAATTTTCATACTTTCCCCTTCCATTTTTTCATTTTATTCCTTTATCTACTGCCTCGTGAATTTCCTTTTCCACCAATCCCCAGCGAATAAATTTGTCATTTCTATACCGAGGTTCTGTTCCGTCCAGCGTGACCTGCAGTATGTGGGTAATTTCTTTTTTTAATTCGGCTGCCTTCCCCTCCGCTGACATCGCCTTGTCTTCCGACAATCCTCTCAATAAGTTCTTCGCATAGTTCCGAGCAAGTTTTCGCACTTCCTTTTCCCGTGGCGTATGGGGCACTGGAATACAGGATTTAATTCCCCTCGCTTCCCCTTCGTCCCATAAATAGCCGGTGAGCTTATCGATAATTTTATCCTCATCGGCCGCACACATCTTCGACAGTATGCCAATGACGTGCCGGATAATATCGTATTCTGTGTTTGATTTCATTTTGTTCCTTTCTCAGGCTCTTGGGGTGGGACAGAGACACCGTCAAGCCAATGCGTAACTGATTTTCTCGCAAACTCCCGGTCAGAGGTGAACTGGCTGATAACCGGCCATTTCGTATCTGTCGCACAAACGTAGTCTTTGCAGACCTCCATCGGCAACCTATCCTTCACGCTAATCCACTGGTGTGTAAGCTGACGGTCCCGTGTGGAAATGATCGCGTGCGCAAATTCTACTACATCCGCTAAATCAAGATATGTCTGAACCGGTTCTCGCTTTTCCAGTACCATCCCCAAGCACCATTGATGAAGTTCGAACAATATTCTATCGCTTTTCATATCCCCTCCTTCCGCGAGTCAGACTCTTGGGGTAGGACGGCTTCGCCAAACCATAGCCCGTCATCCTTAACATTTTGAGGAACATTCTCATTGTATCGTAGCTGAGGATTATTGAACTGCTTCCAAACTAGGCAGGGAGAATATCCTTTTCCATTGTTACTTCTCCACCACCATCCCGGCTTATTTGGCACCAGCACCTTCCCCTCCTCTGGCACCGGACGGCTGGCGAGGGCGGCTTTGGCTTTGATCACAGCGGCTTTTACGTCAATCCATTCTTGCCAATCTTTTTCGGTGATGTTGTCTGGTTGATAACCATATTTTTGCCGTACTCGCTCAGCACAGAAAGCAAGTTCCGATAAGGCCAATTCGGTAGGCACCGGGCGGACGGCAACACACCCCTTATGACCGCGATACGGGCAGTCGGTGGATATCTCAACAGTTCTCCCGCATTTATCGCATACAAGCATTTTCATTTTCTTTTCCTTTCTCTTGGGATATCTCAAAGCGACCATTCACCACATAAAACGCAATAGCGTAGAGTCTGTCACGTTCTGACATTGGCTGTTTGAGCAATGAGTCTATTGGATCAGATTGACTTTTAATTTCAGCCAGCCGTTCTTTGATTTGAGCGAGTTCAAGATTGGCTCCAGCATAACAGTATTGCTGATATGCCTTCCTTGTTTCTGATTGCGCTAACATATATTGTGAAAAACTCATAATTCTTTTCCTTTCTCTTGGGGTGGGACGCAGGGGCCACGCCATTTGCCATCATCCATCACAATCATATTAAATACTCCATTGCCTTTTACATGAAACCCATTTTTATCCACCTCGACCAGAAAGCGGCTGGCGATGGCGGCTTGTAACCCAGCTACAAATGCGTCCCTAATCCTATCGGGAGATTCTATATCCATGTCTTTGTAAAATTTCTCAAACACTTTCTCTTGTTCGGGTGTCATTCTTTTCCTTTCTCTTGGGGTTGTATGCTGGATATTACGTTCCACGCGGCCATTTCGTAACCTTTCGCACTGTTCTCAATTTCACCGTCCACGATGTCTGTGAAGTGCGCCTGTAGATTGTAGATTTTGTAAGCTGGGAATAAAAATCGCCGAAGTGGTTCACCATCCTTCATTAATTCGATTAAAGCATCTCCATCGTGTGGCTCTTTTAGGTAGCTGGCTCGCATGGTATATCCACGGTCAGGAGTTTTTGGACCTTCAAATGCCACGGATTCTACGACGTATAGTGACTCATTCATTCTTTTCCTTTCTCTTGGGGTGGGCGTTTCGCTCCGCAGATTGGACAGTAATTCCAGTTGTTTTGCAATCCGCTCCACGTTCAAGGGTATTGCAGTAATGCTGTTCTTTGACATCCCTTAGTGCCTCCACCGCAATCGCAAGACGGGATTCGAGATCTCGAATTTTCGCCTGCTGTTTCACCATAATCTCCATGTCGGAGTCTAACAGCATTTTAGTGGCCTCTTTTTCGTTCATGGTTATTTATTTTCCTTTACCAGCGGTTGCGGATATTTCACAGATCCTTGGGGATTGAAGTTAATGAATGGGGTTTGAATTATTTTGAGAAATGGAGAACCTAGAGCCAGTTCTGTCCTTATGGTATCGGGTCCGTAATTTATATTTCCCAGCAATCCTGAATAAAGCACCCCATCCTTTTTAACCTGCATAACAAGGCTCGTTGAAGTCCCGGTTATCCATTTGTCATTCTGAAAAATGTACGGATTATTGGTCCATACAACCATGACGATGGTAAAGATTAGATTTGTCATTTGATTCCTTTTTTGTTTTAGGGTGATGTCACTTACAGCGGTTTTTTCTTAAACTCAAATTTGATGGTTGGAATTTCCATTTCCTCTGCCGTCTTATCCTTTAGGTCCACATACCACAACTGACATTTGATTTTGGTTCCGTCCTTTTCGAATTTTCTGCATTGCTGATAAATCAGGATGGCCGCCTCATGGGCGTTTGGAACGCACCAACACCGGGTATCTCTCATTTCATCCTCGATGGTTGCGAATGGCATGTTGGTTAATACGGTAATGATCAAGAGGTAGACACACATAGGATTCCTTTCTTGGCTTCCTCTGGATACTCCAGCGCCCATTTACGGCAGTAGTTACAGAGGTAAACCGGTTTATCGTTAATGATGGTGGGGTTCTTGGCGGCGCGGCGGGTGCATTTGAAAAGACCCTGGCCGGTCAGCTTGCCATGGCGGAACCAGCGTTGGCATTGGGCACTCATTCCTTCACCAGAGTTTGGTTTCCGTTCGTGATCTCCAGGCAATGCGCGTCAATGAGCGTATGCTCCAGCTCGTTCTTGGCGGCGACACCTTTCAGGCCGGTCTTCTGTTTGAAGATTTCTTCCAATTCACCAATCTGCACTTTGCAGGCTTTAACGAAATCAAATGGTTTGATCTTGTCTCCCAGCGCGTTGTAGCAGGCATTGGCGTCCGTAACCTTCCGCATGCGCCGGCCGTCCTTGAGCTTGTAGCCGGGTAGACCCCCATTCTTCTTCGCCATTTCCAGGGCGTGATACTCGATGGACTCGCACACCTTCGCCACGATGCGGGCTTTGGTGAGATAATCGGCCATTACAGATGGGGCTAAAATACCGGATCCATGTCTTATTTGTTCAAGTTCATTCACCATGTTTTTGACAGCCGGGCATATTGGTTTGGCCGGGCAGTATTGACACGCCTTCTCCGATGGGTTGAGGGGCGCGTCGGGTTGTTGTGCTATTGCGAGTTGACGGACGATTATATCCCCAACTTTGTAAAGGGCATCCAGATCGTATTCCGCGATGGTGCATCGGATCTCGGCCGGTGCGCGGGGCTGGATGATCGCTCCAAAAACCTTGTTCGTGAAAACGTAGTCCATGGAGCCGATGGCGTACCCACGTAGTTGCCAGTTATCTTCTGCTCTGTCCACCGGGACAGTCCCGAACTTTGGATCAATGATGAGAACGGTCCCGCCACGGTGAGCCAGGAAATCGCACCGACCCCAATACTCCCCATGGCGCTTGAACTCGACTTCCCTTTCGATATGCGGGCGATGCTCGCCAAAGACTAGCTTGATCAACTCCTCCGTTTGGGTTGCCACGAAGTCAATGCAACGATTTTGTTCCTCGGTGAGAAGCTTGGGATTATATGTTTCTGAAAGGCATTTATGGAGCATCGTCCCCTCCGAAGCCGCCTCGCTGGGAGGCGACTCCGGGGAGACTTCGCTCAACCTAACACTACCGGGACACAGAAAAACCCGGTAGAGTTGAGAACAGGATGTTGAGGATTTCATTTTTTACCCCTTAGAACATACATTCCATTTTCGAACCAAGTTTGAATAACCCATCCGGACATGTTGAGTACAAACATGGCTGGAAGAACTCTACTTTTTTCCTTGCTTTCATTGATTGAGCAAACAGCTTTTTTATTTAAGGCCGCTTTTTTAAGGCTCAACAATGTTCCAATTCTTTTTCCCGGAAGTTTTTTCACAGGTCTTTCAAAGCCTCGATGGTTTTCTTGAATTGTTTCGGCTGGGAGAAGATCAGATTAATTTGCTGATCCGGATAGTCATCGAATGAAGCGAACCCGGTTTCCCCGATCCATTTGAGAGCTTCTGAAAACTCGATGCCGTTGTCCTTGCAGAACTTCTCCATCCTGGCAGTTTTGATACCGGCGGTTGGAGCGGTGTTCTCCGGAAACTCCGTTTTGCATTCCGGCACAGGGGTAGGCAGTAAAGGCTCCTCAACCAGCGTGGCGTGTTTGACGGCCTTCTTCGGCTTCTCCTCTTTGGTTGGTGGCTCTGGGTTCTCAGGAGGCAAGTCAATCGCCTTCTCTGGTGATTCAAATAGAGGTTTGCGGATTTCCACAACCTTCGGCTCGTTGAATTCGAATTCCTGATCCTTCGACAGAGCATCGGAAAACTCGACAGAGAGAGGCAAAAGCTTCGCCAGGCGCTTCACAGCGGTCTTTTTTGCCATTTCTTCGTAATCCGTAACCCAAGGACCGTTGCTGGATGCCCGGCTCCGTTTGCGGATGGCGTCAATCTCCGCTTTGGTCATGTAAACAAACTTCGGGAAGGTTGTCCCTTTCAAGCGCGCCACAGCGTAGACACCCTTGAATGCGCCGGGATCGGTGGGGCATGGGACATGAACGATGTCCGGGCTCAATCCCAGGGTGAGTTCAAACCGGTCATTCTCATGGACGGCGTAAGCATCCAGCGAGTCCACCATGCCGGAGCGGTATGCCAGATCCGCCAACCCTTTGTACCCTATTACCAAGGTACAGGTCTGCCCGTAAGGGATGAGGTAGGCGCGGCCAAGGGCGGCATCCGGCTCCAGCCCCAGGCTGGCGCAATCCATGACGCAGGACAACAGGGATTCCCGCGTGCATTCAAGGAGCTTTGGGGTTTTGTTGCAGGCCGTGAGCGCGACCCGTAACAGGCGGTCCACGGTGAGGTGTTTCGGCAAAGCCATGGATAGGTCTGCCTTTTTGCCTTCGAGCATGCTCCTGATTTTTGTGATCGGAGCTTCATTTTGTTTTGTGATTTCAGTTGTCATAATTTTTGTTGGGTTGAGTTGAGAATCAGATCCGCAGGACTGTTTTATTTTTCAAGTGCGGCTTGTAGATTAAGAGCGGGGAAGCTGTGCCCATCTCTCCCGCGAATCTGAAATTGTTCTTGCATGCTCTAACAATACAGGCTTAGCGGTGAGCTGTCAAATTTTATTTTGAATTATTTTTTTTCACAATTCTATTGACGGTCAGCGGTGGGCATGGTAAATTACAAGGTTATGGAAGAAAATAATCCAAATGCAGTTGCTCTCGGAAAACTCGCTCATAAAAAACTTCTCGAAAATTCTACTGAGGAGCAGAGGCTTGAGTGGGCGAGAAAAGGTGCGCTTGCCACAAAAAAATCCTGGAAGAAAAAACGGCGCATGGGCAGAATTCCAAACTGGACTCCGCCCGTAAAATGAACTTAAAAAATGCCACAACCATTGTGTTCTCTGTGGATAGGAAAATTGACAGAGAAAATGAAAGCTTTCAAATCGCGCTTAGGCAAAAAATGGGGGAAGTTTCCGAAACCTTGAGTATTGAAATCTGCAAACTCAAAGAGGAAGCTACCCGGCGATGCTTGATTGATCTGGGATGGATCCCGCCCGTAAAATGAAAACCCGTAACATCACCTGCTGGCGTTGCGATAAAAAGTTTGAGGCGACCGTCGAGGACTTCGCTTCGTTCCCGTCTGAATGCCCAGCCTGTCTCAAGATGCTGGCGGAGCGTGACCGTAAAGATGCTCAACTTCGATGCTCCAAGAAGCAGACGGTGGAGGAATACATCCAGGCCATTACCCCGGCAACCTTTCTGAAAACAGATTTTCTGAAGCTCCCCCACGACCAATTCCAAACCGTAATGCGCTGGCAAGTGCAGGAGCGTGGCATGATGTTGATCGGTCCCAGCGGCCATTACAAGACCCGGTGCCTGTGGGCGCTGACCCATCAACTGATACGCAAGAATCACAAGGTGGAGTTCCTGCGGGAGACTGATTTCTCCCACCAGGTTGCCAAGCGCGGCCACATCGGGACGCTCTGGGATTGGGTTGAAAGGCTTTGCGAAGTTGAAGTGCTGGTGCTGGATGATCTCGGAAAGGCTCCCCGTACAGACCGCTTCGTAAGCGAGCTATTTCACGTTGTGGATACCCGGCTCAATGAGGAGCGCCCCATCCTGATCTCGACCCAGCTTGACGGGAAGGCCATTGGCGGCCAGATTGCCGGGGGAGTCCATGCCGGCGGCCAGACAGCGGAAGCGCTGGTGCGGCGCCTGCGGGAATCCTGCGATGTCGTATTATTCTGATATATGATAAAAATACTGCAAGGGGATTGCATTGAGAAAATGCTGGAATTACCAGATCAAAGTGTCAACTGTTGCGTGACATCACCTCCCTATTTTGGTTTGCGGGATTACGGTTGCGCCGGTCAGATCGGACTTGAAGAAACACCGGAAGCCTACGTTCAAAAGCTGGTTGAGGTATTCCGTGAGGTTAAACGGGTGTTGCGGGATGATGGGACATTGTGGCTGAACCTTGGTGACAGCTACGCTCAATCGGAAATCCGCAATCGCAACGGAGAAGGTGAAATCAACAGGCCATGTCGTAAACACGTCGCTCAAACCGGCCGTCACATGAATCACGGTCTGAAACAAAAAAACCTCATCGGTATCCCATGGATGGTTGCCTTCGCCCTTCGCTCCGATGGCTGGTATCTTCGACAGGACATCATCTGGCACAAGCCGAATCCCATGCCGGAAAGTGTGACTGACCGTTGCACAAAGGCGCATGAATATATTTTCCTACTGTCGAAATCGCCGAAGTATTATTACGATCAGGACTCCATCAAGGAGCCATGCAAGGATTCATCTGTCGCCCGGCTCGGTCAGGATCTCGAGCATCAAGAGTGTTCCCATCGTGTTCCCGGTAAAACAAACGGGGCGATGAAAGCAGTAAAATTCGGCGGGAACAAACAATGTCCAGATACTCGATTGCAGAGCGGAAAAGAATGGGATCCCAAAATGGGCGGAGGCGGCACCGGCTTCGATGGTCA
>Ga0209777_10008845_pt1 | contig 10951 bp, 3 predicted proteins | sample FrelakmetHBP12HB_FD_187147 | JGI IMG/M metagenome (GOLD analysis project Ga0209777, IMG submission 187147) | Freshwater lake sediment microbial communities from the University of Notre Dame, USA, for methane emissions studies -HBP12 HB (SPAdes)... | ecosystem: Environmental > Aquatic >... | reverse complement strand
TCTAATGGTCAAACAGGTGCAACTGGATCTAATGGTCAAACAGGTGCAACTGGATCTAATGGTCAAACAGGTGCAACTGGATCTAATGGTCAAACAGGTACAACTGGATCAATCGGAATTACAGGAGCAATTGGAATTACAGGAGCAATTGGATTAACTGGAGCAATTGGATTAACTGGAAATAATGGAACAGGTCCTAATGGAAATACAGGTGCAATTGGTGTTACGGGAGTTTCAGGTGCAACAGGTCCTACTGGAAATACAGGGGCAACAGGATCAAATGGTCTAACAGGGAATACAGGTGCAACTGGTCCTAATGGAAATACAGGTGCAATTGGTGTTACGGGAGTTATAGGTGCAACTGGTCCTAATGGAAATACAGGTGCAACTGGTGTTATGGGAGTTACAGGTGCAATTGGTGTTACAGGTGCGATTGGAGTTACAGGTGTAATTGGTCTAACAGGGAATATAGGATTAACAGGAGCAATTGGAGTTACAGGAGTTACAGGTGCAAATGGTCTAACTGGAGCAAATGGTCTAACTGGAGCAAATGGTCTAACTGGAGCAAATGGTCTAACAGGGAATATAGGATTAACAGGAGCAACTGGAGCGATTGGAATTACAGGACCAATAAATTTAATTCAGTCTAGTTTAACTGGAGGTTTAGCATTAACATATAATCCAAATAATTCTATAATTTCTACAACTGATGGATATTTATATAATTCTCCTCTAACTTCAACTGCTCCAAATACATATTTTACATCTACTGTACTTCCTCAAGATAATATTGCATTATTTCAAGAAAATACTATTTTTGGTTATAATTCTTTATCTTCTGTTTTATCGACAGATTATGTTGTAGGAAATACTGCATTTGGAATAAATACATTAAAAAATATAACAGATCAGGGAGCGCAAAATACAGCAATTGGAAATAATTCAAGTTCATCATTAATAAATGGTATTCAAAATACATGTGTTGGTTCAAATTCTGGGTATAGTTTATCATCTGGTTCTCAGAATATTTGTATTGGTTATAATTCTGGAGTAGGAGTAATTGGGGGTATTCAAAATACAATAATTGGATACAATACAACAGTTGGAAATGGTGGTAATTTATCGGGAACGATTTTTATATCAGCTGGTACTAGCTCCTTTGCCCCTTCAACAAATAATTCTTTTTATGTAAATCCTATCAGAAGTACTACAGCTACGACTTTTCCTTTAGTTTATAATCTTTTAACAGGTGAAATACAATATTCTACTTCTTCAGAAAATTACAAAGAAAATATTAAAGATATTACATATGATACAAGTAATGTTTTTAATTTAAATGTTGTAGAATACGATGAAAAAAAGAAAGATATAAATGGAAATCAATTACATTGTATTGGTCTTATTGCTCAAAGAGTAGAAGAAGTAGATAATAATTTAGTTTCTTATAAAGGAGATGTAGTTGAAGGTGTAAATAATAATAATATTATGATGTATATGTTAAATGAAATGAAAAAAATGAGAAAAGAATTAGATGATGCTAAAAATGAAATAGCATTATTAAAGATCAATTAATATATAACTTTCTTCTGAACTACATTCTTCATTTAAAATACTATTAATAATATTTAATAGTAATAAATATTTATTATAAAAGAGTATATTATATTTATCTTTTATTCTATCCATATTTAAATTGTATAATTTATTCATTTTATAATATATACAATTGTATATATTAAATAAGAGAAATAAAAATTTCTTTATATTTTTGAGATTGAATACCTTTATAAGATTTAATTTTATGTAAGAAATATTTGATATCATCTTTTCCAATATTAAATTTGCCATTATGTATTTTTAATGGATTTGCATATATAATAGAAGCTATATCATTATCTAAAATTTCATATAAAAAGTTTAGAATATTCATATCAAGAAGATAATCTTTAATATTTTCTCTCATATAATAATAGAAAGGATTATCAATTATAGTTTTATATATACTATCATAGGCAAATAATGTTTTAGTAATAATTATACCTTTTTTAATAAGAAATAAGAAATATTGTATATCTTTACAACTATATGCAATAGATAAAGCATTATCACCAAACTTATCTATAGTATTTATATCTAATCCTTTTTCTAAATAAATATTTGTAATTTCAATTGAATTTGAACATAACAAAGCATCACTACCAATTATATTTCTATGATTAATATTTGCTCCTTCAGAAATCAAATATTTAATAATATTAATATCTTTACTTACCATTAAACAGCTAGTCTTATTATCACTATAATCATCAACTGATACTATAATTTTATGTTCAATTTCTTTTTTGATTTCAACTATTCTTTTAACAAAATCTAATTTCCCCATTATACATGCATAAATTAAAGGTGAATATCCTCTTTTTTCATCTTTTTGGATAATTATATTTTTATTACATGAATTAAATAAATTCATATTATTTTCTGAAATAGCATTAAAAACTATTGTAGATGTCATTTTTTCTATAATTATAGAAAAAAATCATTTATTTAATATATTAAATAATCCAGCCTTCACTTAGGCATACTTTGTTGCCTTGATAACTTTTTCTTTTTCAATCTAATACTATTTTTCAATATATAATCGTTAAATTTAGCTAAAAATAAGAAAATAATTACTGTGTATTAGAATACACAAATAACATTTTTTCAATAATCCAACCTTCACTTAGGCATACTTTGTTGCCTTGATAACTTTTTCTTTTTCAATCTAATACTATTTTTCAATATATAATCGTTAAATTTAGCTAAAAATAAGAAAATAATTATTGTGTATTAGAATACACAAATAACATTTTTTCAATAATCCAGCCTTCACTTAGGCATACTTTGTTGCCTTGATAACTTTTTCTTTTTCAATCTAATACTATTTTTCAATATATAATCGTTAAAATTAGCTAAAAATAAGAAAATAATTACTGTGTATTAGAATACACAAATAACATTTTTTCAATAATCCAGCCTTCACTTAGGCATACTTTGTTGCCTTGATAACTTTTTCTTTTTCAGTCTAATACTATTTTTCAATATATAATCGTTAAAATTATCTTATATATACAATTGTATATATATTTATTTAAAATTTAAACTTTAAATGTTGCACTTCCTTGAATAGTATCTACTAATTCACCTAATATATTCCATATTTCACTTTTATTTTCATAAATAACAGAACAATATGCACTTTCTTTAGAAACAGAAATATCTAAAGCCTTTGAAGATAATTTAATAAGTTTATCTTCATTAATACCTTCAATTCGTAAGAAAGAATCATTGTTATTATCAGTATATAATACAAAATAGATAATAGTATTTACCATTTTAAATAATTTTAATCCATCAATTTTCCTAGATATTGTTGATTTTTCTATATCAAAACAATTAACAATTTTCTTTGTTTCCCAAGAATCAATAAGTGTTTTATCACTTTCAAAATATTTAAACTTTCCGATTCTTACTTCATTTCCTGGAAATCCTTGTCCAAGTCCTCCAATTAATACTTGATGAAGATATTCATTTTCATTGTAATTTAAATATTCTAATAAAACTGAAGATGCTTTATACATCAATAATTTCTTTTCAAATACTAAAGATAAATCTACTAAATATATTGAAATAGAAGTTCCGTAATACTCTTCACCAAAGTTAAATGTGAACCAAACACAAAAATACTTTCCGCTAGGACACCAAATTAAATTAAGATTACTTGTATTCCAAGAACTCTGTTCAATCGAAGAAGGAAATTTGCAATGAACAAATGGTTTTATAGAATATAATGTTTTATTATTACCAAATTGATTCTTTAACTTATGAGTAATATTTTCAGAAGCAATATTAGTTGGATCTACTAATAATAAAAATGATATTGAATGAATAATTTCACTACCAACATATTTATAATAAACGAAAGGGGTATTATTTTTATTTTCTATCCATACTTTTTCAAATTCACCTCTAATAACTCGTTCATATTCACTGGTTGAAATTGGATCGCAATTTTCATTTGAAGGAGAAATAATAAGTACATCTTCATTATTTAGTAAATTATAAATCATCAACACACCAATTTTCTTATTTTCATATTGATAAGAATTATCATTATTTTTCTTAACATTACTCCATTTAATACTATATAATTTACCATTAAAATTAACAACATCTTGTAATATATTAATTGGAGATTTAGCTTCACCAATTGATACAAATAAAGGAATTTTATTTTCAATTTGATACAATTCTTCTGAATTAATCTTAATTGTTTCATATAAAACATTAACAAATCTATTGGTATCAACAAATCCTTTTAAGATAGATTTTACTGGAGAATTGAAAATAGTAGAATATTTTGTATTTTTAATTAACTCTGATAATTTCAAAGAAGATTTATATGTAAGATTTTTAAATTCATTGCGTTGTTCTTTACTAATAAAATCTTCAACTGGTTTACTTTCAAATGAGAAAGTAAAATCATCATTTTCATTATTAGAAATACTATTTACTACTAATTTTTCTACAAAAATATTAAAATCTAATACAATTACATTTACTTCTGCTTCAATATAATCGTCATAATTAATAATAGAACCATCTTTTTGTAATATACTTTGAATATCATTTTTTTCAAAAGAATCATTTTTTTCATTAAATAGATTATCTTCTATCATTGTATTTACTTCATCTAACATATCATATTCATCTGTAAGAGTATCTATTTCTGTATTTTTATCTGAGATTGATTTAATAGCAATTCTATTTAAATTAATATATTCTTTGATAGCATCTTCATTTTCTAATTTAATTTGAAGAGTTTTAATAGTTTTAACATAACGATCTGACGATTCTTGTAATATTACAATATCATTTTCCAATTTTTGTATTTTATTAACAACACTATTATGTCTATTATAAAATTCTTCCAAAAAATTATCTTTCTTATTCATAAGTTCATCATATTCTAATACCAATGAATTATATTTACTAATATTTGATACTTTATTTTTAATAAAAGATTTATTAATTTCATATTCTAACAATTTTAACTTATCATTAAAATCAATAAAAGTATTATTATATTCATTATATTGATTAATTAATACTTTTGTATCTTTTACTTTAATTGTTTTTGGTAAAATATATACTTTATTATTTGAAATAATAAAAACTAAATTATTATTAGTATAAGTAAAGTAATCATCATTTCCAATCAAAGATTTAGCATCTGAAAATGAATAAGAAATAACTGGAACATTTTCTTTCTCATCATTCGTCAAAAAAGATGAAATAGGGTAAATATTATTTGTATTGGAATGAATAGGTTTAATATAAGTAAGTTTTTCTATTCTGAAAGAAGTTGTAATATTAACAGGGTATTCATAATTATAAAAATTATCGTAATACATTTGTTCCAATGAAATTGTATGAGAAATATTATTTCTAACTATATTAATAAAATTATAAGAAGGTATAATAAAATAATTATTATATATAGTTATTGTTTTCATTTCATCATTACTATAAATTTTAATAATAGTTGTATTATCAGAAGATTTATAATACCATGTGAAAAGTCTATTTTCAACCCACATATAATAAACAGATTCTATTATTGGATAATCAATAATTTTGATAGTACTATTAGTAAATGGGTACAGATTAATATCATTATATTGCAATGATTTGATAATATTATCATTATCTTTAATCATTAATAATTGAGGATCAAATCCTTCAATTTGATATGATTGATAACGATTTGAAAATCTATCATATACATTCAAATGATTTGGTTTATAAACTAAAAACAAATTATTTAACCAAATACCTTTAGTATGATTTTTAGCTAAATTTAAAATACGATGAGGGTTTTCCGATTTAATTGTATTTAATAAAAGAGTTGATTCGTCATATAATTTACTATTTGGATAATTCATATAAAAAGGAACGATATTATTATTTTTTAAAATAACTTTCTGAGATTTAGATTCAAAATATTTAGAAAGAAAATCAGATGTTAATAAATAAATACTTGGTGGTGTCTTCTGATCAATTAAAATGCAATTATTTTCAGTAGGAGACCATAAAAATGATTGCATAGGTGTTTCTGTCTTATAAATATCAATACCGCGATTATTGTAAATACAAAAATTATAATCTTTTTTTGTTGAATCTAAATTATAAGCATTCCCATTACAAGCAAGATAAAATGTATCAGAGGAAAATTTAAATTCATTATTATCTTTTATAGATACTGCAGACTCGATTAATATATTAGATGAATTGTAGTATCTATTATTTTTAATAATAGATACTATAGCTTCTTCTTCAACTAATTTATTTCCTCTATTAATTAATCCTGTAACTTTATCTCCTATTCTAATATCTACAAATGTAAAATATTTAATTCTTTCAGTATTTATAATATTCCAAAGAATAGCATATGGAAGAGAATTATCAATTTCTTGAATAGTAATAAAATATCCATTTTCTCCAAAAATAACTTTAGATACATTCATATGTTCATAATTTCCAATAAATACAAAAATATTACCAACAACACTATAAATTTTTACTCCATTTTCATATCCAAGAATTAAATAATCTCCTTTAGGAGATAAAGTTTTCCATAATGGTTTATTAGACTGTGTAAAAAATAAATCAGAAATATGTGTTGAAGACCAATTAATATTATCAATAGATAATGAAAGTTTAGAATTTAACATATTTTCTTGATATTGTTTATTGTAATTGGAAAAATCATCCTTTAAGCTTTTATATTCTAATTGTAAAATTTTATCTTCAAATTCAATATCTTCAAGATTTAAATATTCTTTCTCGTTTAAATGAGATTTATAAACATTGTAAATCTTAAGTTGATCAAAAATATCAGGACAGTTATTAATTGATATCTTTTGTTTATCATTAATTATTAATTGATTATTACTAATATATTGAGATTCATTAATCATTAATTTATCAATTATATCAACAAATGGTAAATTGATTGAAGTTATCCTATTTTCAATATCATTAATATTAATATTAATATCAAACATCAAATTAATTTTAATATTTTCATAATCAAAACTATCAAATAACACTTTTAAAAATTTAAAATCTATAGTAAATAGAGCTATCACATAATTTTCAACAGTAGTAATACTATAACAATTTACTACTGTATCTTTTAAAAAATATTCAGGTAATTTTTTAACTAAATTATTCATAAATATTGTTATTATTTTAGGATATTCTTCTTTCTTAGGTTTTAGATTATTAGTATATGTTTTAAGAATTTTAATAAAATCTTCTTTAGAAAAATTAATTGATAATGTAAATGGTACAATATTCAATCGAGAGTTATAAGCATTGTAAATATTAAGCTGATCAAAAATATCAGGACAACTGTAAATTGATAATGAAGGATCGATTATATTAATTATCAATTCATTAATACCAATTATATTAGAATTTATATTAGAATTGAGTGCAATTGTAAAATTTTCATAATCAAAACTATCAAATGGCATTTTTAAGAATTTAAAAGGTACAATAAATAAGATTGAAAATGAATCATTTGCAGTAAAAGTATTATAATAGTAAACTTTAGTATTTGATAAAAAATATTCTGGATAACTTTTGATTAATTTGTTCATAAATAATGTCTTTTCTTCTATATTATTTTTAGAACCATTAATTGACAATATAAATAAATTAGGAATAGGTATAACATTATCATTCTCTACATATTTCAATTGATTTTCTAAATATTTTTTAGGAATATAACATATAAAATTCTTATTATTAGAATATTTTTCATATAGAACAAAATCAATATTAAAAATAGGTACTGAATATTGAAAAACATTCAAATTAAAAAGATCATATAGATATGAACTTGAAGATTTATTAGTTGGATTAATAATTTCAAATCTATAATATAATTTATAGTAAAATGAATTATATTCATCTTCTGTTATAACATTATTTTCTGTATTATAATCATTAATATTTTTAATTACAATTGGATAAAATGATTCCGTCAATACATTAATAGTATTTAATTGATAATCACTTGTTGTTGATAATAAATATTCATATTTAGATAATTGATGAATTTGATATTTATCAATATATTGCTTTAAAGTATCAATAATATACGATTCATATGAACTTGGTTCACTAAAAGAATTAACAATATTGTTAATAATAATAATATTAATAAAATCTTGATTATCTAATAACATAATATTTTTAACTACTCTATCTAAAGGTTCATCAATAAGATTAGTAAGAATAGTAATAATATTATTAATTTGTTCAAAATATATTCCAGTTTTTAATAATGTAATTTTTTCATTAACAATAAAATCAGTAATAGGATATGTTAAATTAAAAGATTTGATTATTTTTTCTTCAAAAGAAGGTAATGAGTAATTATCATATTTCAATAAATTCTTTTTAAGAAATAAATCTACATTTTCAATAGATAAATTGAAAAATCTTTTAATATCATTGATAATAATCTTATTAAGTTCATTTGTATATGAATAATTAAATGGATTTTTAACTTTCTTAAAAAGAATATTTAAAGCATAGTTTTTAAATTCTTCATCAATAAGAATATTTTCAAGTTCAAAATATATACTATCATTAACTTCTACAAATCCATCATATTTTTCAACTAATTCAATAATCTTATTTATTTTATCAGAAAATTCAGAAAATTTATTTGATAAAATATCAATACTAAGTAAATAAGCTGATGAAATAGATATTGTTGGTAAAACATTAGGGATAATTTTTATTAAAACAACTTGAGAAGGTAATTCGATTTCACTAGAAATTGAAATCGAATTACCTAATAATGTTATTCCAAATTTTTGTTTTGTAAATTCTTCAATAAAATAATTTTTATAAGTATCACTAATTTTAATATAAAAAGAAATGATTCTTATATTACTTTTTAATTCTAATATAGAATAAGAATCATCTAATGGAATTTCACCTTCACCTTTAATTAAAAAATGAGAAGGTTTAAAAGAATTTTGTATTTCAGTTTCTGAAATATATCTAATTTTATTAATTTTCACTTGATTTTCAGATACAAAACCAAGTATACCGTCTAAAAATTTAACTTTAAAATTTGTTCTCAAGAAATTAATTGTATTAATATTCTTAACAAATGGTAAATGATGATAGTAAACAAATCGCTTTGTCTGTTTATTTTTTATTGTTGTTTCAAAAAATAAACATGAACAAAGCGATTTATGATAAGAATCTAAAGTAGTATAATCTGGTGTTGTATTACTTCTGATTAGTTGTTCTAGTTGAGTATTTACTTCAATTCCTCCATATTTAAATGTAAGTTGAAGTGATTTTTCTCCAATATAATTATAATCTAGATTATATTTTATACTGTCTTGTTTATCATCTTTAAAAATAAATAAATTTCCATCATATATAAATTCTTCAATTACCTGTTCAATTAAATAACGTGTCATAAAGAAATTATCAATTGTATTTTTAATAAATAAAATATTTCTCTCATTTATTGTCTGTTTTTGTAAATCAGATAAAAGTCCAGAAAAGTCTGTTTTATAAACATTAAACTTTTCATTTGAATTTTTATCAATAAAGAAAGAAAATTTACTATTATTAAATATCTCAATTAGTTTTTCGAATTTTTTAACATATCTATTTGGTATAATCAATTCGTAATCTAGAATTTTAATATTTTTAATATTTTCAAAATGATAAAATGAAATTGCAGGTTTCATCAAAAATGAAAATTTTGCTGGATCAATAATAATATTATTATCTATTTCAATATTAGTAATATTATCAATATTTTTATCAGATATCTTAATATTTTTATATGCATTTTGAATTACTTTATAAGTAAAAGACATATCCAATCTAAATTCCATGATATTTTCATTATTAGATATTTCTTCAAAATTAGTATCATCTAAATTAAATGATGTAATTAAAATCATTTCTTGTTTAATTATTAATTTATCAACTTTAATTTTAAATCCCGAAGAATTTAAAATTTCAGTTTTCTTTGTAAAGATAATTTTATAAATAAAAGGCGAATATTGATCTTTAATAAATTCATATTGACCTAAATTAGTAGTCAATCCTTCTTTTGGAAAACTTGGAAGTAATAAAGATCCATCAATTTCTTTTGCGTCTTTAAAAAGAATATTTGAATATTGATCGCTATTATATGTATATCTTTCGATAATATAATTATTATTTTTCTTTAAAAAATCATTAATATCTCTTGAAGTTTCATCTATATAAACTGATTTTATTAAATTTATTAAACGATTTTTAATTGTATTTTTCTGAATATTAGAAAAATTTTCATTGATATTAGATAAATTAAGAGTTACAGTTCTCAATCCATTAATTCCAATAAATTCCTCTATCCCTTCTATAGAAAGAATGGAATATATCATTTTAAGATTTGGAATTTCCTCATCAAATAATTTGTATAATATAATAATTTGTGTGTACATTGTTTTTTTAATATTTTAGAAAAAAAATCATTTTTCTATTTTTATTTAATTTGTTTTTTCTTACTATATATTTTTCTAATCAAATAATTAGAAAAATATATAGTAAGAAAAAAGTTGAGTTTTTTTGATTTGTCTTATATTTTGAATCAAATAATTAAAAAAAATATGTAGTAAGAAAAAAAGTCGAGTTTTTTGATTTGTCATATATTTTGAATCAAATAATTAGAAAAAATATATAGTAAGAAAATTAAGTGAAATTTCATCTAATTTGTTTTTGATTTGTCGTATATTTCGAATCAAATAATTAGAAAAATATATATAGTAAGAAAAAAAGTTGAGTTTTTTGATTTGTCATATATTTTTTATATTTTGAA